>Ga0182007_10000131_pt1 | contig 52730 bp, 49 predicted proteins | sample Sormic07211113_1_FD_123023 | JGI IMG/M metagenome (GOLD analysis project Ga0182007, IMG submission 123023) | Rhizosphere microbial communities from Sorghum bicolor, Mead, Nebraska, USA - 072115-113_1 MetaG | ecosystem: Host-associated > Plants > Roots > Rhizosphere | place: USA: Nebraska...
ACGCTCGGGGTGTCCTGCAGCGGCACCCAGGAACGGGCATGGATCGCCTGCGACTGGCTGAACATGAAGGGCAGCTTCTTGCCCTCCGTCATCGACGGCTCCAGCCACTGCAGGCCCGAGGCGGTCGGTGCAGTGTGATACGTGATCACGACCTTGGCCGGCTGGTCCGGGGTCTCGATGCTCAGCTTGCTGCCGAACACCTTGTCGGCCGGGGCCAGCACGAAGGCCAGCGGCGCGGTCTTGCCGTCGGCGGCGATCGCCTCGACCTTCTCCACGCTCAGCTCGCGGGTGTCCAGCACCAGCTGCCTGGCGCCCTTGTCCTTCCACTCCAGGGTGTAGGTCGCGGTGCCACCGATCTGCTTGCTGTCGAAATCCAGCTTCAGATCCAGCGCGAGGTCCTTGACGACCACCTTGTCCGGCTCGGCGTACGAGCTTTCATCGTGGCTGCGGCTGTCCGCTTTCATGGCAGTGCCCGCCGGCGCGTTGGCAGTGGGATCGACGGTCGGAGCCGCCGGTTCTTTGGAGCAGCCGGACGCCAGGGCGACGGCCAGGGGAATCAACAGGAACGGAGATCGCATGAACGGGACCGATCGGGGTGAAACCACCAGTTTACCCCTGTCCCGGGACCGCGCGCAGGCCGCACGTGGCGGTCTGCGCATTCAGTTGGCTGCGCGACGCGTCAGAGCTTGTAGCCGGAGTGGATCGAAACGATCCCGCCGGTCAGGTTCTTGTAATGGCACCGCTCGAAACCGGCCTCGGCCATCATCGCCTTGAGCTGTTCCTGCGGCGGATGCTTGCGGATGCTCTCGGCCAGGTACTGGTAGCTGTCGCCATCGCGCGCGAACAGCTGGCCCAGCTTCGGCAGGATCTTGAACGAGTGGAAATCGTAGATCGGCTTGAACCAGTCCGCGGTGACTTCGGAGAATTCCAGCACGCGTGCCTGCCCGCCCACCTTGAGGACGCGGTGCATCTCGCGCAGGCCGGCTTCCTTGTCGGTGACGTTGCGCAGGCCGAAGGCGATCGTGACCAGGTCGAAGCTCGCATCCGGGAACGGCAGTGCTTCGGCGTTGCACTGGACGTAGTTCAGGCCCGCCACCAGGCCGCGGTTGGTCAGCCGGTCGCGGCCCACCGAGAGCATGCCGGCGTTGATGTCGCCCAGCACCACTTCACCCTCGTCACCGACCCGCTCCTTGATCAGCGCGGCGATGTCACCGGTGCCGCCGGCCAGGTCGAGCACGCGGTCGCCCGGCTTCACCTGCGCGGTGGCTACGTAGTAGCGCTTCCACGCCCGGTGGATGCCCAGGCTCATCAGATCGTTCATCAGGTCGTAGTTGCGCGCGACCGAGGTGAACACTTCGCCCACCAGCTTCTGCTTGTCCTTCGCAGCGACATCGCGGAAGCCGAAATGGGTGGTGCCAGTCTTGTAGGGGGATTCGCTCATGGGACGATTATCGCACCGCCGGCGCCATTGCGGCAGGCCGCCCACTATCATGAAGGCCTTCACGTCCCTGGAATGCGCATGATCACCACCCCCGACTACGCCGCCCTGCTCGAGACCGCCATCGCCGAAGCCCGCCAGGGCCTGGCCGAAGGCGGCATCCCGATCGGCGCCGCGCTGTACCACAACGATGGCCGCCTGCTCGGCTGCGGCCACAACCGTCGCGTGCAGGAAGGCGACCCGTCCGTGCACGGCGAGACCGATGCGTTCCGCAAGGCGGGCCGCCAACGCCGCTACCAGGACACCATCATGGTCACCACGCTGGCCCCCTGCTGGTACTGCAGCGGGCTGGTCCGCCAGTTCAACATCGGTACCGTCGTGGTCGGCGAATCGGTCACCTTCCAGGGCGGCATCGACTGGCTGCGCGAGAACGGCGTCACCGTGATCGACATGCAGAGCCAGGCCTGCATCGACCTGCTGGGCGGCTTCATCAACGCCCATCCCGAGGTCTGGAACGAAGACATCGGCGAGTAAGTACGCCCCCTTCCGCGCGGATCCGCGCGAAACAGCCCCGCGCGCTCAACCTGCGGCGCGCGCGGGCCCTGCAACGTTCTGAATGCTTCAGCGAGACGGCGGCGGCGCAGATGCCTGTGCCACGGGTGTCTGCGCGTGACGGCATCACGCCACGTCGACCGCTGCCGGACACGGCGAACACGCGCTGCTAACAACGCGACTGCATGAACGTCTTAAGGTGGTTGCACAGGGGGCACCATCGTCGAGGAGACGTCATGCATGCCCAAACCCGCCGCACCTCCTCCGTCGAACCTGCGTTGATGGACGCGTGGGAAAGACTGCAGGTGCACTACGCACGCCACCATAATGCCGCGCCTTTCTGGGATGCCTACCAGGCGATCCAGGATGAGTTGACGCGGTCCCATCCGCACCAGCATGTCGCCGTCTGCGATCGCCTGGCCTCCCTGGCCGAACGCCTCGGGGTGGTCGAGCACGCGCATCTGCTCGGCGAACACCGCAGCCAACGCCGCCACACAGGCTCCACATCGCCATGACATCGCTTGCACCGCGCTCTACGCCATCATCCAGATTCCCTTCTTCCCAAACTGAAGTGACCATGTCTTCCGCCCAGATCTCCATCCCTGCCGTCATCGATGTCGACGCCGAAGTCAGCCACTGGCGCCAGCGTCATGCCGACGGCAACCTCGGGACGGGCTCGTTCGGCCATTACGTGCCGTGGATCAAATTCGCCTGCGATTCGCTGATCACGCAACCGCGTGCCAGCGATGAGCAGCGCGATGAGATGTTCCAGACCCATTACGCGCTGCAGATCATGCCGCGCCTGTCCGAAGAACAGGCCCGCCAGTTCGTCGACGAGTGCTGGGAACACGTCTACCACGCCGGCCGCCAGGACCAGGCATCGCGTCCGCGACTGCACGCCCGCGCCTGACCGCCGCGATCCAGATCAAGCGCGATGCGCTGATCCGCGGCAGCAGGCGCGAGGGTGCGACCGCGTGGCCGCACCCGTGATGCCTGAGCCGCGCTCGATACCTCAGCCGCGCTCGTGCCAACCGCCGCCGAGCACCTTGTACAACGCCACCTGATTGGACTGCTGCGCCAACTGCGTGCTGACCAGCGACTGGCGTGCGGTGTACGCCGTACGCCGCGCATCCAGCAAGGTCAGGAAGCTGTCGAGGCCGGCGTCATAGCGGGCCTGCGACAACTGCTGCGCCTGCTCCGCCGCGGCCACCAGCGCCTGCTGCGAAGACAGCTGCGCATCCAGGCTCTCGTTCAGTGCCAGCGCATCGGCGGCCTCGCGGAAGCCGGACTGGATCGCCTTTTCGTACTGCGCCAGCGCGATGTCGCGGTCGGCGGTGGCCATGCCCAGGTTCGCGCGCAGCTTGCCGCCCTGGAAGATCGGCAGGTTGAGCTTCGGAACGAAGCTCCACACCCGGGTGCCGCTGTCGAACAGACCCGACAGTTCCGACGAGGCCGAACCGATGTTGCCGGTCAGGCTGATCGACGGGAAGAACGCCGCGCGCGCCGCGCCGATGTTGGCATTGGCCGACAGCAGCACGTGCTCGGCGGCCATCACGTCCGGTCGCCGCAGCAGCACGTCGCCCGGCACGCCGGCCGGCAGCGGACGCACGCTGGCCACATCGGTCACCTCGGCCTGCGGCAGCAGGGACGCATCGATCGGCCCACCGGCCAGCAGCACCAGCGCATTGCGGTCCTGCGCGACCTGCCCGGCAAAGCGCGCCACATCCGTGCGCGCGGTCTCCACCAGGGTACGGGTCTGGCTCAGTTCCAGCGCCGAGGCGCCGCCGAGCTGACGACGCGCCTCGGTCAGGCGCAGCGAGTCTTCATAGGTCGCCAGTGTCGCCTGGGCGATCCGCAGCTGTTCGCTGTCGGCGCCCAGGGTCAGCCATGCGTTGGCCACCTCGGCGACCAGCGACAGCTGCGCACTGCGGCGGTTGGCCGCTTCGGCGAAGTACTGCTGCAGCGCGGCCTGGCTCAGATTGCGCACGCGCCCGAACAAATCCAGTTCGAACTCGACCACGCCGAGGTTCGCACTGAACTGCTCGGTCACCGGGGCATCGCCGCCACTGCGGGTCATCTGCCCCTGCACGCCGATGGCCGGCACGCGATCGGCGCGCTGGATCCGGTACTGCGCCCGGGCGCGCTCGACATTTAGCACAGCCACGCGCAGGTCGCGATTGTTGTCCAGCGACTGGGTGATCACCGCCTGCAGGCGCGGATCGACGAAGAAGTCGCGCCAGCCGATGTCGGCGACATCAGCCGTTGCGGTCTGCGCCCCAGTGGTGGCCGTGCCCGGCCACTGCGAGGGAATCGCCGGGGCGACTTCGGTACTGCGCGGCTCCAGGCTCGAGCAGCCGGACAGCACCAGGCTCACGGCCAGCGCCAGGCTGGCCATCATGGGCTTACGCATCGGAACCTCCGGCGTTCTTGCCGTACTTCTTGCGATTGAACACGCGCTGCACCACCACGAAGAACAGCGGGATGAAGAACACACCCAGCACCGTGCCGACCAGCATGCCGCCGAGCACGCCGGTACCGATGGCCTGCTGTGCGCCGGAACCGGCACCCGAGGCGATCGCCAGCGGCAGCACGCCCAGGCCGAAGGCCAGCGAGGTCATGATGATCGGGCGCAGACGGTCACGCACAGCGTGCATCGTCGCCTCGATCAGGCCGGCGCCCTTCTCCAGGTTTTCCTTGGCGAACTCCACGATCAGGATCGCGTTTTTACTGGTCAAACCGACCGTGGTCAGCATCGCCACCTGGAAGTAGATGTCGCGCTCCATGCCCCGCATGGTGTTGGCCAGCACCGCACCGAGGATGCCCAGCGGGGCCACCAGCAGCACCGAAGTCGGCACGCTCCAGCTTTCATACAGCGCGGCCAGGCACAGGAACACGATCAGCAGCGACAGCGTGTACAGCAGCGGCGTCTGCGAACCGGCCTGACGTTCCTGGTAGGACAGCGCGGTCCACTCGATGTCGAAACCGGCCGGCAGCTGCTTGGCCAGCTTCTCCACTTCGTTCATCGCATCGCCCGAGGCCACGCCAGGGGCCGGCTCGCCCTGGATCTCCATCGCGGACACGCCGTTGTAGCGCTCCAGGCGCGGCGAACCGTAGTCCCAACGCTGGCTGGCGAAGGCCGAGAACGGGACCATCTCACCGGCGGTGTTCTTGACCGACCACAGGTTGAAGTCTTCGGGGTTCATGCGGAACGGCGCATCGGACTGCACATACACGCGCTTGACCCGGCCACGGTCGATGAAGTCATCGATGTAGCTGCTGCCCCAGGCCGCCGCCAGCGTCGTGTTGACCGCCTCCAGCGACAGGCCCAGTGCGCTCGCCTTGCCGACGTCGATGTCGATACGCAGCTGCGGGGTGTCTTCCTGGCCGTTCGGGCGCACGTTGGCCAGCAGCTTGCTCTGCCCGGCCATGCCGAGCAGCTGGTTGCGTGCGTCCAGCAGCGCCTGGTGGCCCGCACCGCTGGTGTCCTTCAGGAAGAAGGTGTAGCCCGAGCCGATGCCCAGTTCCGGCATCGCCGGCGGCGGGAAGGCGAAGATGAAGGCGTCCTTGATCCCGCCCAGCGCGGCCATCGCACGGCCGGTGATCGGCATCGCGCCCTGGTCCGCATCGCGGTCCTTCCAGTCCTTGAGCTTGACGAAGGCCATGCCCGCGTTCTGGCCCATGCCGGCGAAGCTGAAGCCCTGGACCGAGAAGATCGACTCGATCGCGTCGGCCTCGTTCTCCATGAAGTGCTTTTCGAGCTTGTCGATCGATTCCAGCGTGCGTTCCTGGGTGGCACCGACCGGGGTCTGCACCAGCGCCATCAGGATGCCCTGGTCTTCGTTGGGCAGGAACGAGCTGGGCAGGCGCATGAACAGCAGGCCCATCACCAGCGCCAGCGCGGCGAACACGCCCATGAAGCGCCACGGACGGCCGAGGATGCCGCGCACGCCACGCTGATACCCATTGCTGGAGCGGTCGAAGCCGCGGTTGAAGGCGTTGAAGAAGCGGCCGGACCAGCCCTTGTGGGCCACGTGGTGCTCGCCCTTCTTGAGCGGCTTGAGCATGGTCGCGCACAGCGCCGGGGTCAGCACGATCGCGACCAGCACCGACAGCGCCATCGCCGAAACGATCGTGGCCGAGAACTGGCGGTAGATGACGCCGGTGGCACCGCTCATGAAGGCCATCGGCACGAACACCGCCGACAGCACCAGGCCGATGCCGACCAGCGCGCCGGTGATCTGGGTCATGGATTTGCGCGTGGCCTCCAGCGGCGACAGTCCTTCCTCGGACATGATCCGCTCGACGTTCTCCACCACCACGATCGCGTCATCGACCAGCAGACCGATCGCCAGCACCATCGCGAACATGGTCAGCATGTTCACAGAGAAGCCCAGCGCGGCCAGGATGCCGAACGTGCCCAGCAGCACCACCGGCACCGCGATCGTCGGGATCAGGGTCGCGCGGAAGTTCTGCAGGAACAGGTACATCACCAGGAACACCAGCACGATGGCTTCGATCAGGGTCTTGATGACGCCCTTGATCGAGACCTGCACGAACGGCGTGGTGTCATACGGCACCACCGCCTTCAGGCCGGCCGGGAAGTTCGGGGCCATTTCATCCAGGGTGGCGCGCACGCCGTTGGCGGTGGCCAGCGCGTTGGCGCCGGTGGCCAGGGTGATCGCGATACCCGAGGACGGCTTGCCGTTGTAACGGGTCACGAAGTCGTACGATTCCGCGCCGAGCTCGACCCGGGCGACGTCGGCCAGGCGCAGTTCGGCACCGTCCTGCGCGCTGCGCACGATGATGTTGCGGAACTGCTCCGGGGTCTGCAGGCGGTCCTGCGCGTTGATGGTGGCGTTGAGCTGCTGGCCCTTGATCGATGGCGCGCCGCCGAGCTGGCCGATGGCGACCTGCGCGTTCTGCGCGGTGATCGCGGCGATCACTTCGGCGGTGGACAGCTTGTAGGTGTGCAGCTTGTTGGGGTCCAGCCAGATGCGCATGGCGTACTTGCCACCGAACACCTGGATGTTGCCCACGCCCGGGACGCGGCTCAGCGGATCGACGATGTTGGAGCCGACGTAATCGGAGATGTCGTTGGCATCCATGCTGCCGTCTTCAGACACGAAGCCGAGCACCTGCAGGAAGCCGCTGCTCGACTTGGCCACGTTGATGCCCTGGCGCTGCACTTCCTGCGGCAGCAGCGGCATCGCCAGCTGCAGCTTGTTCTGCACCTGCACCTGGGCGATGTCCGGGTCGGTGCCGCTCTGGAAGGTCAGCGTGATCGTGGCCTGGCCATTGGAGGAGCTGTTGGAGGAGAAGTAGATCAGGCCATCCAGGCCCTTCATGTTCTGCTCGATGATCTGCGTCACCGAGTCCTCGACCACCTTGGCCGATGCACCCGGATAGCTGGCGCTGATCTCGACGGCCGGCGGTGCCACTTCCGGGTACATCGACACCGGCAGCTTGAGCACCGCCAGGCCACCGGCGAGCATGATGATGATCGCAATCACCCACGCGAAGATGGGGCGATCAATGAAAAAACGTGCCATGGAATTCTCCGGTTACTGCTGGGCGGCGGGAGCCGCCGGCGCGGCGGCCGGCTTGGCCGGGGCCGCGCCCATTTCGGTGGCCTGCACGGGCATGCCCGGCTGGATCTTCTGCAGGCCTTCGACGATGACCTTGTCACCGGCCTTGAGCCCGTCTTCCACCAGCCATTTGTCGCCGAGCGAACGGCTGACCTTGACCTGCCGCACTTCGACCTTGTCGTCCTTGCCGACCACCATGGCGCTGGTATCGCCCTTGGGATCGCGGGCGATGCCCTGCATCGGCACCAGGATCGCGTTCTCGCGCACGCCGCTGCCGACCTGGGCACGCACGTACATGCCCGGCATCAGCACCTGGTCCGGGTTCTCGACCTTGACCCGCAGCGCGTAGCTGCCGGTGGTCGGGTCGACGCTGACTTCGGAGAATTCCAGCGTGCCCTTGTGGTCGAACTCGGTGCCGTCGTCGAGCAGGATCGTCACCGGCAGGGTCTGGTTGTCCTGCAGGCGGCCGCTGGCCAGCTCGCGGCGCAGCTGCAGCAGCTCGCTGGCGGACTGGGTCAGGTCGACGTAGATCGGGTTCAACTGCTGCACGGTCGCCAGTGCTTCGGCCTGGCCGGCGCTGACCAGCGCGCCCTGGGTGACCGAGGACTTGCCGATGCGGCCGCTGATCGGCGCGGTGATGCGGGCATAACCCAGCGTCACGTTGGCGGCGTCCAGCGCCGCACGCGCGGCACCGACATCGGCCTCGGCCTGCTTCAGCGCGGCGATCGCGTTCTCGTTGTCCTGGGTGCTGACCGCCTCGACCTTGGCCAGCTCGCCGATGCGCCTGGCGCTCAGGCGTGCGGCATTGGCGGTCGCTTCGGCGCGGGTCAGCTGGGCACGGGCGCTGTTGGCCTGGGCGCGATAGCTGGCGTCATCGAGCTGATACAGCGGCTGCCCCGCAGTGACCAGGCCGCCTTCGGTGAACAGCCGCTTGGCCACGATGCCGTTGACCTGGGGGCGCACTTCAGCGACCAGGAAGGCATTGGTGCGGCCCGGCAGCTCACGGGTCAGGCCGACCTGCTCGGCCTTCAGGGTGGCCACGGTGACCTGGCCGGGGCCGCCCTGCGGACCCTCCTGCTCACCGCCGCCACAGGCGGACACGGTCAGGGCGATCGCGAGGGACAGCGCGAGAAGACGGTACGGGGTTCTGGACATGGCGGTAGGGGCTCGCAGACGGAAAAGGGCGCGCCTGCAGCCCAACTTCCGATAAAAGCGAAGAATGACGACAAACAGGCAGCAAATAACGGCAAATATCCGAAACGAGACCCGCCGGCATCCGCAGGCAGTCCTCGCTGAGGATCAGTGGGGCGCAAATATACATACATGCATGTTTGTTTGTAAAGCGGTACAATTCAGGCCGGTTTCATCCAGCAACTGCACAGCGCAATGGCCAGAAAAACCAAAGAAGAGGCCCAGGCCACCCGCGAGGGCATCCTCGACGCGGCCCAGGTCTGTTTCCATGAATACGGGGTCGCCGGCACCAGCCTGGCGATGATCGGCGCGCGCGCCGGATTTACCCGCGGCGCGGTGTACTGGCACTTCAAGAACAAAGCCGAAGTGCTGACCGCGATGATCGACCGCGAGCGCGTGCCCTTCATCGAGCGGATGCGCCGCACCACCTCGGCCAAGCGCAGCACGCCGATCCTGGACCTGCGTTCGGCGCTGCTGGTGTCGTTCCGGGAGCTGGCCGAGGACGAGCGGCTGCGCAACATGATGGAAATCATGCTGCGCAACGATCTGTCGGTGGAAAGCCAGGCGATGCAGGAACTGCAGCGCGAGGCATCCCGCGAGGAGCTGGCGATCATCGCCGCCGCGCTCGAGCGCGCGCGTGAGCTGGGCCAGCTGCGCGACCACGTGGATGCCGAAACCGTGGCGCGGATCGTCAGCACCAGCCTCACCGGCGTGCTGTACAGCGCCATGCTGGAGCCTGAGCTGTTCGAGATCCAGCGCGACGGCATGCAGACGCTGGATGCGATCTTCAGCGCCTTCGTCAAACCGGGTGTATTCACCCCGGGCGCCCCGCCGACGGCGCTGCCGACAGACGACGAGATCTGAGGCAAAAAAAACGGCGACACCTTCGTGCCGCCGTTCTTCCTACCGCCCGATCGTTGCGTGCCGTTACAGGATGTAGCGGCTCAGGTCCGGATCCTGCACCAGCTCACCCAGATGCGCATCGACATACGCCTGGTCGATGCTGATGGTCTCGCCATCGCGGTCCGGGGCCTCATAGCTCAGCGTATCCAGCAGGCGCTCCAGCACGGTGTGCAGGCGACGCGCGCCGATGTTTTCCTGGCGCTCGTTGACCTGGAAGGCGATCTCGGCCAGACGGTCCACCGCATCGACGGTGAACTTCATCGAGACACCTTCGGTCTGCAGCAGCGCTTCGTACTGCTTGGTCAGCGCGGCCTTGGGCTCGGTCAGGATGCGCACGAAGTCCTGCTTGCTCAGCGCCCCCAGCTCCACCCGGATCGGGAAACGACCCTGCAGTTCCGGGATCAGATCGCTGGGCTTGGCCAGGTGGAACGCACCGGAGGCGATGAACAGGATGTGGTCGGTCTTGATCGTGCCGTATTTGGTGGACACGTTGGAGCCTTCCACCAGCGGAAGCAGATCGCGCTGCACGCCTTCGCGCGAGACATCGCCACCGCCGACGTTGTCGCCGCGCTTGGCGACCTTGTCGATCTCATCGATGAACACGATGCCGTGCTGCTCGCAGGCCTCGATCGCCGCACTGCGGATGTCATCTTCGTTGACCAGCTTGCCGGCCTCTTCCTCGATCAGCAGCGGACGCGCGGCCTTGATCGACAGCGTGCGCTTCTGCGCCTTCGCGCCGCCCATGCTGGAGAACATCTGGCGCAGCTGCTGGCCCATTTCTTCCATGCCCGGCGGGGTCATGATGTCCAGGCTGACGTTGGCAGACACTTCCAGTTCGATCTCGCGCTCGTCCAGCTCACCGTTGCGCAGCATGCGGCGGAACTTGATGCGGGTCTCGTTGTCCTGCGCGGACGGTTCGTTGCGCGCGGCTTCGGCATCGAAGCCGATACCGGTGCTGCGACGCGGCAGCAGCGCATCGAGGATGCGGTCTTCGGCGCGCTCTTCGGCCTGGGTGCGCACGCGCACCTTGGCCTGCTCGCGATACAGCTTGACTGCGGTATCGGCGAGGTCGCGGATGATCTGCTCCACGTCCTTGCCGACGTAGCCGACCTCGGTGAAACGGGTGGCCTCGACCTTGACGAACGGCGCATTGGCCAACGTGGCCAGGCGACGCGCGATCTCGGTCTTGCCGACGCCGGTCGGGCCGATCATCAGGATGTTCTTGGGCATGACTTCGTTGCGCAGCTCGGCCGGCAGCTGCATGCGGCGCCAGCGGTTGCGCAGCGCGATGGCGACCGCGCGCTTGGCGTCGTGCTGGCCAACGATGTGCCGGTCCAGCTCCTGCACGATCTCGCGCGGGGTCATGGTGGCGGAAGAAACTTCAATCTTGTGCGGCATGGGTGTGCTCACGAGTGAATTTGGTTTGTTGCAGTTGCCGGCCAGCGGCCGGCACTACGCCATATATCGGGTGCAAAATATATCGGGTGCAAAGCCCCCTGAGTCAGGGGGCGGCCGCGAAGCGGCGGGGTGTGGGTGCTGGTGAGAAGGGACCCGCGGTTTGCGCAGCAAAGCGTGGGGCGGCAGCGCGAATGCGATGACGGTACCCGTTACAGCTCCTCGACCACCACGTTGCGATTGGTGTAGATGCAGATGTCGCCGGCGATGTTGATCGACTCGGTGGCGATCGTGCGGGCGTCCAGTTCGGTGTGCGCCATCAGCGCGCGGGCGGCCGACAGGGCATAGGAGCCGCCGGAACCGATCGCGATGATGCCGTCTTCCGGCTCGATCACATCACCGGTGCCGCTGATGATCAGCGAGGTGTCCTTGTCGGCGACGGCGAGCAGCGCTTCGAGCTTGCCCAGACGGCGCTCGGTGCGCCAATCCTTCGCCAGTTCCACCGCGGCACGCTGCAGTTGGCCATGCTTTTCCAGCTTGGCCTCGAACAGCTCGAACAGGGTGAAGGCGTCGGCAGCGGCACCGGCGAAACCGGCCAGCACCTGGCCCTCGCGCCCCAGACGGCGCACCTTCCGGGCGTTGCCCTTCATCACCGTGTGGCCGAGCGTGACCTGGCCATCGCCGGCGACGGCGACATGTCCATTGCGCCGCACCGAGATGATGGTGGTGGCATGAAATACGTTGGGGTTCTGACTGGGGTCCATGGAGCCTCCGGGGTGACAAAGACTGAGGTGGGGTCTCTGCCCGACGCTTCAACCCGCCCCGCCCTGCGCCCGGATGCCGCAGCGGATCGATTCAGCTTTCGTTGCCGCTCTTGCGGCGCTTGGCACGCGGGTGCGCGGCGTCGTAGACCTTGGCCAGGTGCTGGAAGTCCAGATGGGTATAGATCTGCGTGGTGGCGATGTCGGCATGGCCGAGCAGCTCCTGCACGCCGCGCAGGTCACCGGAGGATTCCAGGATGTGGCTGGCGAAGCTGTGCCGCAGCATGTGCGGATGCACGTGCTTGAACAGGCCCTGGCGCTGGGCCAGTTGGCGGATGCGGATCTGCACGGCGCGCTGGGTGATGGGGCCTCCCTTGCGCCCGGGGAACACCGGTGCGGTCGCCGCGCCGCCACTCTCGGCCCGCCAGCCCTGCAGCGCGGTGCGCGCGTGCGAGCCGAACGGCACGCGGCGTTCGCGGTTGCCCTTGCCCAGCACGTTGACCAGGCCGGTATCGAAATCCAGGTCGCGCCAGATCAGCGCGCACAGCTCGCTCAGGCGCAGCCCGGAGGAATAGAACAGTTCCAGCAGCGCGCGGTCACGCAGGCCGAGCGGTGCGTCGGTCGGTAGTTCGACCAGCTGCACGGCTTCATCGGCATCGAGCACCTGCGGCAGTTTGCGCGGTGCCTTGGGCGCTTTCAGGCCGGTGGCCGGATTGGCGGCGATGCGGTGGTGCTTGAGCAGCCACGCATAGAAACTGCGGCACGCCGAAAGCCGACGCTGCAGCGAGGTGGGCGATAACCCACGGCGGTGTTCGGCGGCGATGAACTGGCGCAGCTGCGCGCTGTCCAGCGTGTCGATGACGCTCCCCTGCCCGTCCGACCACGCCGCGAGTGCGTCCAGGTCACGGCGGTAGGCATCCAGCGTATGCGCCGACATGCGGCGCTCCACCTGCAGATGCGACAGGAAGTCCTGCGCGGTGCTCACGACGACGCCGCTCGACGGGCGATCAGGGCGACGGGAAACGCTGCAGGGCAACGACCAGCGACTCGCCCATCATGCGCAGGAACAGCGTGCCCATGCCGGGGTAGAACCGATTGCCGTCATGGCTGCCGACTGCGATCAGGCCGACACCCGGCAGCGGCAGCAACGCACTGGACTGCACGTCTTCGGCGCGTCCGGCATACAGCACCGTGTTCTTTTCCGGCTGCAGGCGGCCGCAGATCGGCTCGCCGTCTTTCAGGCAATCGCGGAACACGCCCAGCAACGGACTGCTCTCCTCGATCACCTGCAGCCACGGCGCCTGTTCCAGCCCGGCGATCGGATGCAGCACGATCAGCCGCACCAGATCCCCGGCGAAATCCTCTTCCAGCGAGGCGGCCATCGCCCGCAGGGTGTCCGCCGCCGAGTCCTGCTTCATCAGTGCCAGCGTCAGCTGGTGCGTGCGCACGGCCAAGCGCTCGTTGATCTGCGCGTTGGAAGCCAGATCGGCCAACCTTCGCGACAGCTCACGGTTCTTGTCGCGCAGCACTTCCAGCTGGTAACTGGCCAGCGACGCGGTGGGGCCGTCATCGCGCGGCACCACCAGGGTCAGGGCCAGGTCCGGGAACTGCTTCAGGAAGGTCGGATGCCGACGCAGCCAGGCGGCCACTTCATGCGATCCGATTTTCTCGGCGGTCTCGCTCATGCGTTCCACTCCCCATCAAAGACGAAGGCTGCGGGTCCGGACATCACGATCTGTGCATCATCGGCCGGCCAGCGGATGCGCAGGTCGCCGCCGGGCAGCGACATCGTGGCATCGCGCTGCAGGCGACCGCGCTGCATCATCACCACGGCCGCGGCGCAGGCGCCACTGCCGCAGGCCAGGGTTTCGCCGGCACCGCGCTCGTACACCCGCAGGCGCGCGTGCTGCGGGCCGAGCACCTGCACGAAACCGACGTTGACCGATTTCGGGAACGAGGCGTGCTGCTGCAGCAACGCGCCCAGGCGCTCGACCGGGGCGGCATCGACCAGGCCCACTTCGATCACGGCGTGCGGGTTGCCCATCGACACCGCACCGAAGCGCACCGTGTCGCCCTGCAATGGCAACAGGTATTCCTCGCGGGCGCGGGCGAAGCCGATCAGCGGCACGTTCTCCGGCTCGAAACGCGGCACGCCCATGGCCACCGCGTACTGGTCTTCGCCCAGGCGTTCGACCGCATGCGTGGTGACCGGGCTGTCGATCGCGAAGGTGCTCCCGGTCGCTGCGCCATCCCGCACCAGCCAGGCCGCCACGCAGCGTGCGCCGTTGCCACACTGCTCGGAACTGCTGCCATCGGCATTCCAGATCCGATACGAGGCGACCGAGCCGTCCGCCTTGGGCGGCTCGATGGTCAGTATCTGGTCGCAGCCCACGCCGGTGTGGCGATCGGCCAGACGCGCGGCCAGCGCAGCGTCCGGCGGCGCGCTGCCATCGCGCAGGTCCAACACCACGAAATCATTGCCGGCCCCATGCATCTTGGTGAAGCGCAGCGCCGCGGAGGTGTTCGACTTACTCATTCCCGTCATTGGCCTTCAGCGCCGGGGCGTCAACGGGATCGGGAACCACCGGGGAATCGGTATCGGCATCGGCGGCCGGCGGCGTGGCATCGTCGGCAGCCGGTTCGACCAGCTGCTCTTCGACCGGGACCGGCTTCTGCGGCAGGACCAGCGGGCCCTTGTTGCCACAGGCCGACAGCACCAGCAGCGCCGAGGCGGCCAGCGTCAGGGAGATGAGGGTACGGGGGGATGTCTTCATCCTCCGAGTATAGCCGCGGTGTTTGAGCGCTTGGGTGCTGGCTGGATGAACGGGCAGCGCGGAGATCACACCCTGGCAGGCACCCCGGTAGTGCCGGCCGCTGGCCGGCTCCCCAGCACCTGCTGATGGGCTCACGAGGTGCCGGCCAGCGGTCGGCACTACCGGGGTCGGTGCGTGTCTCCTGGCGGCAGCGGCCGGGTCCACAGCCACAGCGCCACGCAGGCCATGCTGCCGATGGAGAGCCACTTCACCCAGGCGACCGGCACGCACCACAGCATGATGCCCGCGCACACGGCCATGGTCAGGCTCGCCATCCCTTTGCCGCGGCGGCTGACCGCGCCATGCGCCTGCCAGGTGCGGATCGCCGGACCGAACTGCGGGTGCGCCAGCAGGCGGTTGTGCAGGCGCTCGGACCCGCGCGAGGCGGCCCAGGCCGAGATCAGGATGAACACCGTTGTGGGCAGGCCCGGCACGAAGATGCCGACGATGCCGGTGCCCAGGCTGACATAGGCCAGCAGCCACCACGCCCAGCGGAAACGCACCCGTCCCCGCTCAGCCGGCGCTTCGGAAACCACGGGGTGTTCGGGCCGGGACATGCCCCCAGCATAGCGACCCGGCCGGGCTGCCGCGATGGGCACCGCCTGCGGCAGCCGACGACACGGGGTCGTCGGCGTACAGCGTACAGCGTGCAGCGTGCAGCGGCCAGCGTTACCGGGTCCGGGTGACGCCGAGCTGGTCGAGCACGAACGCGTACGACTCGGCCAGCTCGTGGTAACGCTGGAAACGGCCGGACTTGCCGCCGTGGCCGGCTTCCATGTTGGTGCGGAACACGATCGGGAAGTGCCCGGTGTTGTCATCGCGCAGCTTGGCCACCCACTTGGCCGGCTCCCAGTACTGGACCTGCGAATCCCACAGGCCGGTGCCGACGAACAGGGCCGGATACGCCTGCTTGCGGACGTTGTCGTACGGCGAGTACGTGAGCATGTAGTCGTAGTACTCGCGCTGCTCCGGATTGCCCCACTCGTCGTACTCGTTGGTGGTCAACGGGATGCTGGCGTCGAGCATGGTGGTGACCACATCGACGAACGGCACCTGCGCGACCATCACGCGATAATCCTGCGGGGCCTGGTTGGCCACCGCGCCCATCAGCAGGCCACCGGCGCTGCCACCGGAGGCGGCGACGCGATCCTTGGCGGCATAGCCCTGGCGGACCAGCTCGCGGGTGACATCGACGAAATCGTTGAACGTGTTCTGCTTCTTGAGCAGCTTGCCGTCCTCATACCACGCACGGCCCATTTCCTGGCCGCCGCGGATGTGGGCGATGGCATACACCACGCCGCGATCCAGCAGGCTGACCACGGTCTGGTTGAAGCCCGGGTCCATCGACATGCCGTAACTGCCGTAGGCGTACTGGTACAGCGCGCCGGTGCCGTCCTTCTTGAAGCCGTTGCGGTAGACCAGCGAGACCGGCACCTTGACGCCATCGCGGGCGGTGACCCACACGCGTTCGGTCTTGTACTTCGACGGGTCGTAACCGATCACCGGCTGCTGCTTGAGCTGGCGGCGTTCACCGGTGACGGTGTTGAGCTCATAGGTGGTGGTCGGCGTGGTCAGCGAGGTGTAGGCGTAACGCAGCCACGGGGTGTCATGTTCGCTGTTGGCCGCCAGCCCCATCGAGTAGGCCGGCTCGTCTGCCTTGACGTAGTCCTGGCGACCGTCCGGGAACAGCAGGCGTACGCGTTCCAGGCCGTTGGAGCGCTCGGCGATCGCGGTGAAGCCGTCGAACAGTTCGAAGCCCTCGATCAGCACGGCGTCATCGTGCGCGACCCAGTCCTTCCACTGGCTGCGCGCGGTGGCATCGCTGGGCGCGGTGACGAGCTTGAAGTTCTTCGCGTCCGCATCGTTGGTGCGGATCACCCAGCGACCATTGAAGTGGTCGGCATCGTATTCGACGTCGCGCGCACGCGGGGCGAGCACCGTGAATGCCTGCGGATCGGCAGCTGGGGCGTAGCGCGTTTCCGAGCTGACCGTGCTGTGCAGTTCGATGGTCAGGAAGCGGTCATCGCGGGTGCGGCCGACGCCCATGTAGAAGCTGTCGTCCTTCTCTTCATACACGAGCACGTCGCTGCTGGCCGGGGTGCCCAGTACGTGCTTTTTGACGCGCACGGTGAGCAGGGTCTCCGGATCATTCTCGACATAGAACAGGGTGCGGTTGTCATCGGCCCAGACCACATTGGGCGAGACGTTCTCGATGCGGTCCGGCAGCACTTCGCCGGTACGCAGGTCCTTGAAGCGGATCACGTACTGGCGGCGGCCGACATCGTCCTCGGCCCAGGCGAGCAGGTGGTTGTCCTGGCTGACATCGGCATCGCCCACGTTGAAGTAGCCCTTGCCTTCGGCCATCGTGTTGATGTCGAGCAGGATTTCCTCCGGCGCCTCCATGCTGCCCTTGCGGCGCGCCTGGATCGGGTAGTCCTTGCCGGTTTCAAAGCGGGTGTAATACCAGTAGCCGCGGTCACGCGAGGGCACGCTGGCATCGTCCTGCTTGATGCGGGCGACGATCTCCTTGTACAGGGTGTCTTCCAGCGGCTTGAGCGGGGCCACGACCTGATCGGTGTAGGCGTTTTCCGCGTTCAGGTAGGCCAGCATCTTCGTGTTTTTGCGCTTGTCGTCGCGCAGCCAGTAGTAATCATCGCTGCGGGTCGCGCCAAAGGGAGCCTTCACCGTGTGCGGGTGCTTCTCGGCGTCGGGCGGGGTCAGCGCGGGGGCGGCGTGCACGTTGGAGGTCATGAGGCTGGCAACCAGTAAACAAAGGGCGGGTTTCACGAGATAGGGCTCCTGGCGGGGGAATGCAATGGCGTCCGTGTTCCTGCAGTCTGTGCCGCCGGGTGGGCCAGCAGCAAGCCTGTCGTTGGTCACTGCGCCTATCATCAGGCCATGGACACTTCCCGCACGCCCCCCAACGGCTCCGGCTACAGCCGCCGCAGCCAGGAAATCGAACCCTTCCACGTGATGTCGCTGCTGGCCCGCGCGCAGGCGCTGGAGCAGGCCGGCCACGACGTGATCCATCTGGAGATCGGCGAGCCGGACTTCACCACCGCCCCCCCGATCGTACGCGCCGGCCAGGCAGCGCTGGCGGCCGGGCATACGCGCTATACGGCCGCCCGCGGCCTGCCCGCGCTGCGCGAGGCGATCGCCGGGTTCTACCGGGATCGCTACCAGGTGCAGATCGATCCGGAGCGCATCCTGGTGACCCCGGGTGGGTCGGGCGCCCTGCTGCTGGCCAGCAGCCTGCTGGTGGATCCTGGCAAGCACTGGTTGCTGGCCGATCCGGGGTATCCGTGCAACCGGCACTTCCTGCGGCTGGTGGAAGGTGCCGCGCAGCTGGTGCCGGTCGGCCCGGAGACGGCCTACCAGCTGACGCCGGAGCTGGTGACACGGCAGTGGAACGCCGACAGTGTCGGCGCCTTGGTCGCCTCCCCGGCCAACCCGACCGGCACCGTGCTCTCCGCGGCGCAGTTGGCCGCGCTGTCGCAGTCGTTGAAGGCGCGCGGCGGACACCTGGTGGTGGATGAGATCTACCACGGCCTCACCTACGGCATGGACGCGGCCAGCGTGCTGCAGGTGGACGACGAAGCCTTCGTGCTCAACAGTTTCTCGAAGTACTACGGGATGACCGGTTGGCGCCTGGGCTGGCTGGTCGCGCCACCGCAGGCGGTGCGGGAGCTGGAGAAGCTGGCGCAGAACCTGTACATCAGCGCCTCGAGCATCGCCCAGCATGCGGCGCTGGCGTGTTTCGAGCCGGACTCGATCGCGATCTTCGAGCAGCGTCGTGCGGCATTCCGCGAGCGTCGCGATTACCTGCTGCCGGCGCTGCGCGCGCTCGGCTTCCGCATCGAAGTGGAACCGGAAGGTGCGTTCTATCTGTACGCCGACGTGAGCGCGTTCACCGATGATGCGCAGGCGTTCTGCGCGCATTTCCTGGAGACCGAGCATGTGGCGTTCACGCCGGGCCTGGACTTCGGGCACCACCGTGCGAACGAGCATGTGCGCCTGGCGTACACACAGGAAGTTCCGCGGCTGGAAGAAGCTGTGCGGCGGATCGCCCATGGGCTGGAGACGTGGGTGCGTTGATCGGCCCAAAAAAACGCCGCGCATTGCTGCGCGGCGCATAAATGGGGTGAGGCCAACTCGACGCCCCACCACCCGGAGGCGTCGTTACTTGCTCAGCTGCTCCCACAGGAAGCTGTAGGCCAGTGCCTGCATGTGCGCGGCCTGCGCGTTGTTCGCCGCGCCGCCATGACCACCTTCGATGTTCTCGTAGTAGGTCACGTCCTTGCCGGCGTCGATCATCTTCGCGGCCATCTTGCGCGCATGCGCCGGATGCACGCGGTCATCGCGCGTGGAGGTGGTGAACAGCACCGGCGGGTAGGTCTTGCTGGCGTCGAAGAGGTGGTACGGCGAGAAGGTCTTGATGAAGTCCCAGTCGGCCGTGTCCGGATTGCCGTATTCGGCCATCCACGAGGCGCCGGCCAGCAGGTGGCTGTAGCGCTTCATGTCCAGCAGCGGGACCTGCACCACGACCGCACCGAACAGCTCCGGGTACTGGGTCAGCATGTTGCCGGTGAGCAGGCCACCGTTGCTGCCGCCCTGCACGCCCAGATGCTTGGCCGAGGTGATCTTGCGGCTGACCAGGTCACGGGCGACCGCGGCCATGTCCTCATAGGCCTTGTGACGGTTCTGCTTCAGCGCCGCCTGGTGCCAGCGCGGGCCGTACTCGCCACCCCCACGGATGTTGGCGACCACGTACACGCCGCCCTTTTCCAGCCATGCGCGGCCCATGCCACCGGAGTAGGACGGGGTCAGCGAGATCTCGAAGCCGCCGTAGCCGTACAGCAGGGTCGGATTGGAGCCATCCAGCTTCATGTCCTTGCCGTGCACCACGAAGTACGGCACGCGGGTGCCATCCTTGCTGGTGGCGAAGTGCTGCTCGATCACCTTGCCGTCGGCGTTGAAGAACGTCGGCATGGTCTTGAGCACTTCAGGCTGCTTGCCGATCTCGGCAATGGCCAGGGTGGTCGGGGTCAGGTAGTCGGTGACGGTCATCCACACCGCATCACTGTCATCGGCATCGACTGCGCTGACGGCCACGGTGCCGAACGACGGCGCGCCGGTGAAGGCGCTCGTCTTCCAGCCGCTGTCGCCCGGGGTCAGCACGCTCAGGCGGCTCTTGACGTCGTCCAGCACGTTCAGGACCAGGTGGTTCCGGGTCCAGGTGGTGCCCGCCAGCGAGGTGGTGTCGGTCGGGGCGAACAGCACGTCGAAGTCACGCTTGCCGGCGAGATAGTCGTCCAGCCTGGTGGCCAGCAGCGAGCCGGCGGCGTAGGTCTTGCCGCCCACGGTCCACGGTTCGCGCAGTTCCAGGGTCAGCCACTGCTTGCGCAGGCCCTTCTCCGCCGAGTTCGGCGCATCGATCCTGGTCAGCGTGCCGTCGTCGGCGCGCAGGTAGAGCTCGTTGTTGTAGAAGGCCAGCGTGCGGCTGACCAGGTTGCGCTCGTAGCCGGGGGTATCGTCGTGCATGGCCGCGATGTACATGTCATCGGGCTTGCCTTCGTAGACCACCGAGGCCGAGGCCATCGGGGTGCCGCGCTTCCACAGCTTGGCCACGCGCGGATAACCGGAGGTGGTCATCGTGCCGGTGCCGAAATCGGTGTAGACGAATACGGTGTCGCGGTCGATCCAGTTCAGGCCACCCTTGGATTCCGGGCGGAAGAAACCGTCCTTGATCCAGGTCTTGTTGGCCAGGTCGAACTCGCGGGTGACGTCGGCATCGGCGCCGCCGCGCGACAGCGCGATCAGGCAGCGCGAATAGTCCGGACGCAGGCAGTCGGCGCCGTGCCAGACCCAGTTCTCGCCTTCGGCCTTGTTCAGCGCATCCAGATCCAGCACGGTTTCCCACTGCGGCGAGGCCTTGCGGTACTCGGCCAGCGTGGTGCGGCGCCACAGGCCGCGCTCGTGCTGCTTGTCCTTCCAGAAGTTGTAGTAGTAGTCGCCGATCTTCTGCACGCCGGGAATCTTGGCGTCGGAGTCGAGCACCTCGCGGATGCTGGTCTCCATCTGCTTGAACGCCGGGGTCGTGGCCAGGCGGCCCTCGGACTTGGCGTTCTGTTCCTTGACCCACGCCAGCGGCTTGTCGCCGGTGACGTCTTCAAGCCAGGCGTACGTGTCGGCCGGGGCGTCAGCAGCCATGGCGGTTCCCGCCGCACCGGCGGAGATCAGACCTGCCATCAGGCAGGCGGAAGCGAATCGTGACATTGCAGCTCCAGGCAGTCATAGCCTTGGGACGCTATCACACCGGCTGGCCGCGGCTCACGTGTCGAAGGTCAGGCCGGGCCGGACGCGCCAGCGGGCGGCTGCGACGTCGTGCCTGCGGCCCCCGGCGACGGCGGGCGCTCCGGGCGAGCAGGCCGGCCAGCGGCAGGCGGAAGCGATGCAGGCTCCACCAGGCCATCAACGGCATGCCGGCCAGCCACAGGGGCAGCCAGCCGATCCACTCGCTGTGGCCCCGTGCGGCCGGCCACACCAGGACCAGGGCCAGCCCGGCCAGCGCCGCCTGCCTGACGCAGCGCAGCACGCGGGGATCGGGACGGTCGGACGAACGCGGGGAAGACGACAGGGTCATGACACAGCTCCGTGCGAAAGTGATGCGTCACCTTGCCGCGCCGCCATCTCACGGGCTGCGACCTCGTCGGGGACGTGGCAGGAAGGACGCCCGCCATCGTGATTGGATGAATCGGTCACCCAACCGCTGCGCCGCCATTGACGTTCTCCGCCGTCCCACCCACCATGCCCCTGCCAGCCACTGGAGCCTTCCGCCGCATGTCTTCGAACCGCCCGCTTCGCGCTGTCCTGTTGGTCTCCTCGCTGGCGTTGCTGTCAGCCTGTGCGTTCCGCCATGAGACCAAACCGGAACCCGCGCCGACGCCGGTCGCGGTCGACAGCGCCGGTGCGCCGATCGACCTGCAGCGCTTCATGGGCACCTGGTATGTGATCGGCCGCGTGCCGAACCCGATCGAGCGTGGCCACGTCGCCAGCGTCAACGAGTTCCAGCTGCGCGGCGACCAGAAGGTGTCGATCAGATACCGCTACCGCGATGGATTCTCCGAGCCGCAGCAGGAGCTGACCGTGCGCGCCTCGGTGGACGAGAAGAGCGGCAACCACAACTGGCGCACCTGGTTCTACAAGATCGTGCCGACCCACACCCGCGTGCTGGAAGTCGCGCCGGATTATTCGTGGGCGATGCTGGGCTACCCGGGCCGCGAGATGGCCTGGATCTTCGCGCGCCAGCCGGACATGGACAAAGAGCTCTACAAGGAGCTCGCCACCCGCCTGCGTGACGATTACGGGGTCAACACCGACAAGCTCAAGCGCGTGCCGCAGCATCCCGAGCAGGTGGACCGGCTGGGCTTTGAAGTGCCGAACGTCCGCTAGGGGCGGCGGTCAGGCCGCCTCGCGCGGCTGCACCCTGCGCTCGATTTCCTGACGGGTCGGCAGCGTCTTCAGATCGTACTCGGCCTGGAGGGCCAGCCACGACGCGGCGTCCCCGCCGAAATGACGCGCCAGGCGCACTGCGGTATCCGCCGTGACGCCGCGGGTTTCATGCACGATGGCATGCAATCGCGTGGGTGGCACATCCAACGCCCGTGCCAGCGCAGTGATGCTCAGCTGCAACGGCAGCAGAAACTCCTCGCGCAGGATCTCGCCCGGATGGACGGCCCTGAGGGTGTTGGTGGGGCGGCTCATGGGTGGCACCTCAGTGGTAATCGACGATCTCGACATCACGCGGACCATTGTCGGTCCAGACAAAACACAATCGCCACTGCGCGTTGATACGGATGCTGTGCTGCCCGCGTCGGTTGCCGCAAAGCGCTTCGAGCCGATTTCCGGGCAGGCTGCGCAGGAACTGCAGGGTCTGTGCAGCATCCAGCATCTGCAGCTTGCGCTCGGCCAGCGACTGGAACGCACGGAATTGTCGAGGGCATCGTCCCGCAAACAGCGCGTATGTGTGGCGGCATCGGAAGGACTGAATCATTCCGCACAGCGTATTACGCGAAACGGAATGTAACACAGATGCCTGTCACGCAATGATGCGCTGGGCAAACACTGGATCAATCGAATCTACGCGTGCTGCTGCCTTGGCATTCCAGAAGGCGGCGTGACCCAGGACTGACCCACCGCCGCAGAGGGCGGCGCACCGACCCACGGTCGGTACCGCCCGGTTACTTCCGGCTGTAGTGTGCCACCAGGCGGTCGCCGATCATCTGCAGGATCTGCACCAGCACCAGCAGCAGCACCACGGTGACCAGGGCCACGTCGGTGTGGGAACGCTGGTAGCCATCGCGGAAGGCCAGATCGCCCAGCCCCCCCGAGCCGATCGCACCGCCCATGGCGGTGAAGCCGATCAGGGCGATCACGGTGACGGTGGCGCCGGCGATCAGGCCCGGCCGCGCTTCGGGCAGCAGCACCCGGGTGACCAGCTGCCAGGTGGTGGCGCCCATCGCCTGGGTTGCTTCGATCACGCCACGGTCCACCTCACGCAGCGCGGTCTCGACCAGGCGGGCGTAGAACGGCGCGGCGCCGATCACCAGCGGCACGATCGCGCCGCGGACGCCCAGCGAGGTCCCCATCATCCACAGCGTCAGCGGGATCAGCACGATCATCAGGATGATGAAGGGCACCGAGCGCAGCAGGTTCACCAGCAATGCGAGCGAGCCGTACAGCACCGGCCTGCGGTGCAGCTGCGGCGAGCCGGTCAGGAACAGCAGCACGCCCAGCGGCAGGCCGATGAGCAGCGTCAGCGGCAGCGAACCGCCGAGCATCAGCAGGGTGTCCAGCGTGGCCTGGCCGATATCGGCCCATTTGCCGGCGTCGAGATGGCGGAAGAACCCGCCTGCGGTAGCCAGGATCATCGGCGCAGCTCCTCAAGGTGGACACCGGCGGCGACGAAGCCCGCCTGCGCGGCCTGTACGTCGCCTCCGACCAGCGACACGGTCAGCTGGCCATACGGCGTGTCCTTGATCCGGTCGATACGGCCGGACAGGATGTTGTAGTCCACGCCGGTCTCGCGCGCGATGCGCCCCAGCAGCGGTTCGTAGGTGTCCGCACCGAGGAAGGTCAAGCGCACGATGCGCCCGGCCACGGCCTCGAAATCCTTGTGCAGCTCGCCCTCGTCGACCTGTTCGGACTCGTTGACGAAGCGGCGGGTGGTCGGGTGCTGCGGGTGCAGGAACACCTCGGTGACCGGGCCGGTTTCGACCAGGTGGCCGGCATCGAGCACGGCGACGCGGTCGCAGACACGCCGGATCACGTCCATCTCATGGGTGATCAGCACGATGGTCAGGCCCAGCTCGCGGTTGATCCTGCCGAGCAGCTTGAGCACCGAGGCGGTGGTCTGCGGGTCCAGCGCACTGGTGGCCTCATCGCACAGCAGGATCTGCGGCCGGGTGGCCAGGGCGCGGGCGATGCCGACGCGCTGCTTCTGGCCACCGGACAGCTGCGCCGGGTATTTGTTGGCGTGCGCTTCCAGGCCGACGGTGTGCAGCAGTTCGTCGACGCGCGCATCGATCTCCGCGCGCGGCGTACCGGCCAGCTCCAGCGGGAACGCGACGTTGGCCGCGACGGTACGCGAGGACAGCAGATTGAAGTGCTGGAAGATCATGCCGATTTTCCGGCGCAGCACGCGCAGGCCCTCGGCATCGAGCGCGGTGACATCCTCGCCGTTGATCAGCAGGCGGCCGCCGGTCGGTTCCTCCAGCCGGTTGATCAGCCGGATCAGGGTCGATTTGCCCGCGCCGGAATGGCCGATGATGCCGAAGACTTCGCCGGCCTCGATGGTCAGGTCGAGCGGCTGCAGCGCGGCAATCGCGCGGCCGCCGACGGCATAGGATTTGTGCAGGCGCTGGAACTCGATCACTTCGCGGTCAACCGGGGCATCGACGGGAGGGGGCGTGCAGCCTACCAGCGCGGGGCGGCCCTGGCCCGTGCGGTTGCGCGGAATGATATTCCGTTTGGTTCTAAGGGAACGTGATCCGGCCGGCCCGGGTCATCGGCCGGCCTCAGGGATGGTCCAGCGGCCGGGGCGGCTGGACCCGGCGGATCCGCTCACGGTGCAGCAGGTACAGGCCCGAGGCGACGATGATCGCCGCGCCCAGCCAGGTCACCTGGTCGGGCAGGACGCCCCAGAACAGCAGGTCCCAGCCGATCACCCAGACCAGCCCCGTGTACTCCAGCGGCGCGATCATCGACGCTTCGCCCAGCTGGAAGGCGCGGGTCAGGGCGACCTGGCCCCCTGCCCCGGCCAGGCCCATGCCGGCGATCAGTGCCGCGTGGCCGAGCTGCAGCGGCTGCCAGTCCGGGATCGCGAGCAGGCCGGCGCCGACCGCCATGATCACCAGGAACCAGACCACCATCGACTGCGGGGTGTCGGTGCGGGTCAGCATGCTGACCGTGATCGCGGCCAGGGCGTAGGCGGTGGCGGCGAGCAGCACCATCAGGCCGGGGAAGGAGATGATGCCGCCGACGCCGGGGCGCAGCACGACCAGTACGCCGATCAGGCCGATCCCGATGGCGATCCAGCGGCGGGGGCCGACGTGCTCGCCGAGCAGGGGCACCGAGAGCGCGGCGATCAGCAGCGGAGCGACGAAGTAGATGGTGTAGGCGGTGGAGAGCGGCAGGCTGCGCAGGGCGTAGACGAAGCAGCCGATCATCACCATGCCCAGCACGCCGCGCAGCAGGTGCAGGACCCAGCGCTTGGGCACCAGCGAGCGCGGGCCCGCGGTGGCCAGCACCCAGACCAGCACGAACGGCAGCGAGGCCGCGCCGCGCAGGAAGGTGACCTGCAGGGTCGGATAGCTGGCCGACAGCTGCTTCATGCCGGCATCCATCAGCGAGAAGCAGGCGACGGCGATCAGCATCCAGGCGACAGCGCGGGTGGGGGATTTCTGCGTGTTCATGGCCCATTATCGCCGGCTTGGCCGGCCCGTCCATGGTGGCTTGGTAGAATGGGGGCATTCACCCGTTGGAGTTTGCCCATGCCCTCTTTTGACGTTGTTTCCGAAGTCGACATCCACGAGTTGACCAACGCGGTCGACCAGGCCAACCGCGAGCTGTCCACGCGCTTCGATTTCAAGGGGGTGGACGCGAAGTTCGTGCTGGAAGACGGCGTGATCAGCCAGTCCGCGCCGAGCGATTTCCAGCTGCAGCAGATGACGGACATCCTGCGCCAGCGGCTGATCGCGCGGAAGATCGATGCGGCGTGCCTGGAGTTCGGCGATATCGAGACCAATCTGGCCGGTGCGCGGCAGAAGATCACGGTCAAGCAGGGCATCGAGCAGAAGGTGGCCAAGAAGATCGCGGCGAAAATCAAGGAGGCCAAGTTGAAGGTGGACAGCCAGATCAATGGCGACAAGCTGCGGGTGACAGGCAAGAAGCGCGATGATCTGCAGGATGCGATGGCACTGCTGAGGAAGGAGACGTTCGAGGTTCCGCTGCAGTTCGACAATTTCCGCGATTGATTTTGGCGGCACGGTTGTAGCGAAGAGCGTCAGCGAAGAGCGCCGCTGTTTGTTGCTGATGGGCTTTCGTTGGCTTTGGCGCTGGCAGTTGATCGCAAGAGGCTCACGATTCACTGTCGAGGGCTGCGTCGGGTAGGGCCAGGCCTTGCCCGGACACGCCGTGAACCCATCCATGGGGGCTCATGTCGCGGCATCCATGCCGCTCATGGTCCGGGCAAGGCCAGGCCCTACCCGCCGCCCGACCAATTTGTCACCGGACCGGCGAGCAAAGCGGTAGTGCCGGCCGCTGGCCGGCAACCAGGCAATCCCCACAGGTAGTGCCGGCCGCTGGCCGGCAACCTCGTTACCCAGATCGAAAAGATGCGGCTTCCGGCGTGTTTACCACCGGGACGCTGATCGCTACGCGCGCAGCAGCTTGTACAGCGTCGTGCGTGAGATCCCGAGCTGACGTGCGGCGGCGCTGATATTGCCTTGATGGGCGGCCACGGCATCACGCACGTGCTGTGTGGTGTGCGTGCGCAGCGATGCACTTGCCGTGTTGGCGACGGCCGCGTCGATTTTCAGGCTCGCATGCGGTGCGAGCGGTCCGCGCAGGTACTGCACGTGCACGGCGGTGTCGTCGTCCAGGCGGACGCGATGGGCCGGGCCGGTCTGCAGCAGGCGGCGGCGCTGGTGGGTGCTGGCGCCGGCGAACAGCCCGTCCACGGTGAGGACGGGCAAGGGGCCGCGTCGCGGCAGGCTGAACAGGCGCCGGGCCACACGGTTGGCGGCGCGCACGTGGCCGTCGTCTTCGATGGCCAACAGGCCCTGCAGCGGTGAGTGCAGCCAGCGCGCGTCGTGCTGGACGGCCAGCAGATGGCAGGGGCGGTAATCCTGCATGAGGCGATTCTCGGCCGACAGGGCCGCTTGCCGGAAGTAGCCATGCAGCAGCTCTGCGTCGCGTTCGCCGGTGCCGGTGATGTCCAGTGCGCCCAGTACTTCGCCGTCCAGGCCGTGCAGCGGCACGCTCAGGCAGAACACGGTGGCGAAGCGGTCGAGATAGTGTTCATTGCCGCGCACCAGGGCGGGCGCGTCTTCGGCCAGGCTGCAGGCCGGTGCGGTGGTGCCGATGTCGATCTCGCGCAGGCGGCGACCGATCTGGATCGGGCGCAGCACCGGCACGTCGGCCAGGCCATGTTCGCGCTGGGCGATGACCAGGCCTTCGGCGTTGACGCAGAACAGGGTCCACTGGCGACCCCCGAAGGCGGCCCATAGATGGTCCATGTCCTCGCGCACGCAGCGTGCGAGGCGGCGGTCGCCAGGGTCATCCAGGCGCGTGGCCGCCGGGGCAAGGGGCGCGTAATACGGCTCCTGCCGTGGCTGCACGCCGGCCTGGCGCGAGCGCTCCCAGGAGCGCAGGACGGGCGGGCTGACCACGCTCTCCATCAGCGCGCCGCCCTCGGCGAAGCGCTGACGGGCGGCGGCCAATACCTGCTGCTGTTCCAGAACCATCGCGGCCATCGGTCGATCTCCACTTCGGACCGACAGCCTACTCCCGCAAAGCTGACTGATGCGTCGCCGCAGGCATGCACGCCTGCGACGGACCGTTTCACCCGCCGATGGTCAGGATCGGCTTGAGGGTGACACCGCGGGTGCTGTCCTCGGCGGCCTGGTTGATCTGGTCCAGCGGATAGAACTTCACCAGCTTGTCGAACGGGAAGCGGCCCTGCTGGTACAGCTGCACCAGCTGCGGGATGAACACCTTGGGCACGCTGTCGCCTTCCACGATGCCGCGGATGCTGCGTCCGCCGAGCAGCAGGTTGTTGACGTCGAACTCGGCCTTGGTCCCCAGTTTCGGGGCGCCGACCACGCCGATCACACCCAGCCCGCCAAGCGCTTCGATGCCCTGTGCCAGCACCTCCGGGCGCCCCGTGGATTCCAGTGCGAAGTTGGCGCCGCCGCCGGTGATCGCGCGCACCGCCTCGACCACATCGACCTCGCGGCTGTTGATCACATGCGTGGCGCCCAGTTCCTTGGCCAGTTCCAGGCGCGAAGGCACCACGTCGATGGCGATGATGGTGGTCGCACCGGCCACGCGCGCGGCCATCACCGCACTCAGGCCGACCGCGCCCGCACCGAAGCTGGCGAAGCTGCTGCCGGCGGTCACCTTGAGCGAGTTGATCACCGCACCGGCGCCGGTCTGGATGCCGCAGCCAAGCGGGCCGAGCAGTTCGATCGGCGCATCGTCGGGCACCTTGATCGCGTTGTTCTCGCGGCTCAGTGCGTAAGTGGCGAACGAGGACTGCGCGAAGAAGTGATCGTGCAGCGGGTTGCCGTCCGGATCCTGGATCGCGGTGGAGCCGTCCAGCGCACCGCCACCGAAGTTGAGCCCGAAGAAGTCCTTGCAGTACGCGCCATGGCCACCACTGCAGGGATTGCAGTGGCCGCAGGCGCCATAGGTCAGCACGACGTGGTCGCCCACCTTGAGGTCTTTCACGCCCGGGCCGAGCGCTTCCACGATGCCCGCGCCCTCGTGGCCGAGCACCGCCGGCAGCGGCACGGGGTAGTACTGGTCCCGCACGATCAGGTCGGTATGGCACAGGCCGGTGGCGACCACGCGGACGAGGACTTCATCGTCCTGCGGGCCACGGATGCGCGCCTTCTCGATCGTGAAGGGCTGTTCTTTTTCGCGCACCACGGCCACGGTGATGTCGCGCAGTTCTGCTGTTGCGGTCATGAGGGTCTCCTGGTTCAGATCGGATACGCGGGCGCTTCGCCCTTGACGGTCATCCACTGCCACTGGGTGAACTCGTCGATGTTGGACGGACCACCGATGCTGGTGCCGTTGCCCGAGGCGCCCACGCCACCGAACGGATTGATCACCTCATCGTTCACGGTCTGGTCGTTGATGTGCAGCAGGCCGGTGCGCAGTCGTTCGCCCAACTTCAGTGCGCGGCCGACATTGCTGGACACGATCGCCATCGACAGGCCGTACTCGCTGTCGTTGGCCAGCTCGACCGCCTCGTCATCGGTATCGAACGGCACCACCACCGCGACCGGCGCGAAGATTTCCTCGTGGAAGGCCGGGTTGTCGCGGCTTACATCGCTGAGCACGGTCGGTTCGAAGAACAGGTCCTTGTAGCCACCGCCGGTCGCGAGCGTGGCACCGGCGGCCTGCGACTCGGCGACGATGCGCGCGGCATGGTCGCGCTGCTGGGCGTTGATCAGCGGCCCGATCGCCACCTCGCGGTCGGCCGGATTGCCGACCTTGAGCGACTGGGCCTTGGCCACCAGCTTCTCCAGGAAGCGGGCATGGATGCTGCGCTGGACGAGCACGCGGCCGGTCGCCATGCAGATCTGGCCCTGGTGCAGGTAGACGCCCCACGCCGTGTTGGCGATGGCCAGCTCCATGTCCGCGTCGTCGAGCACGATCAGCGAGTTCTTGCCGCCCAGTTCCAGCGACACCTTCTTGAGGTGCTTGCCGGCGGCTTCGCCGACCTTGCGCCCGGCGCCGGTGGAGCCGGTGAACTGGATCATCGCGATGTTCGGGTCGCTGGTCAGCGCCGCACCGGCCGCGCCATCACCGGGCAGCACGTGCAGCAGGCCGGCCGGCAGCCCGGCCAGTTCGAACAGGCGCGCGATCACGAAGCCACCGCAGACGGCGGTACGCGGATCGGGTTTGAGCACCACCGCGTTGCCCAGCGCCAGCGCCGGGGCGACCGCACGCATGGCCAGGTACAGCGGGAAGTTGAAGGGCGCGATCACCCCGACCACGCCGAGCGGGCGGCGACGCGCCAGGTTCAACCGGCCCGGTTCGGACGGCAGCACTTCGCCGATGCTGCGCGAGGGCAGTGCCGCCGCTTCATGCAGCGCCTTGGTGTTCACCTTGGCCTCGAAGCCCGCCTTGAGCTGGGTCGAGCCACTTTCGCGGACCAGCCACTGCACGATCTCATCGTTGTGTTCTTCGGCCAGCTGCGCGGCGCGCCGCAGGATCTGCGCGCGGGTGTCGTACGGGGCGCTGGCCCAGTCCCGCTGGGCCTTGGCGGCGGTGGCGGCGGCGCGCGCGATCTGCGCCGGGTCGGCCATCGCGATCTCGCCCAGGCGTTCGCCGGTGGCCGGTTCGACCACGTCCTGGGTGCCTGCACCCGAGGTCCACTGGCCATCGAAGAGCTTGCCGGACCAGGTGGCCGTCGGCAGGAATGCATGTGTTGCCATCGCGGATAACTCCTTGCGTCGTGTACCCGGCCATTGGATACCTGCGGCGGGCCACTGCCTATTGGCCACTGGCTCGCCTGCTGCAAGTGCTTGCCGGATAAGGATTTATCAGCATGACCGGTGTCCAGTTAATGGACAGTGGAAGCGTGCGTACACCGGCGCCGACACGCCGCGCCGTACAATCAACAGCCCAGCCAGCGACACCGCCCGCCATGAACGATGCGTCCCTCACCGCCCCCCACGACCCGATCGCCGAGACCCGGAAATGGCTGGAGCAGATCGTCATCGGCCTGAACCTGTGCCCGTTCGCCAAAGCGGTGTACGTGAAGGACCAGGTGCGGTTCGTGCTCAGCGATGCCACCACCCCCGAAGCACTGGTCGAAGAACTGGCCGAAGAGCTGATCCTGCTGCGCGATACCCCGGCCGAGCAGATCGACACCACGCTGATCGTGCACCCGGACGTGCTGACCGATTTCCTGGACTACAACGATTTCCTCGACAACGCCGATGCGGCGATCGAAGCACTGGATCTGCAGGGCATCCTGCAGGTGGCCAGCTTCCATCCGCAGTACCAGTTCGCCGGCGCGGCGCCGGATGACGTGAGCAACTACACCAACCGCGCGCCCTACCCGACCCTGCACCTGCTGCGTGAAGACAGCGTCGAGCGCGCGGTGGCCGCGTTCCCGGATCCGGACGTGATCGTCGAACGCAACATCGAAACGCTGGACAAGCTCGGCATCGAAGGCTGGACGCGCCTGCTGGGCCGCAACGACATGCCGCCGTGTCACTGACGCCGCCGATCCTCGACTGGCCGGCACAGCCGCTGCGCGACCGCGTGGTGGTGATCACCGGTGGTGCACAGGGCGTCGGCCGCGGCATCGCGCAGTCCGTGCTCGGCGCCGGCGGCAGCGTGATGATCGCCGATCTGGATGCCGATGCCGGCAAGGCCTGCCTGAAGGAATGGGCGCTGCCCGAGCGCGCGGCGTTCCAGCGCGCGGACGTGGCCAGCGAGCGCAGTGTGCAGGCGTTGATGAAGGCCACGCTCAAGCGCTTTGGCCGCATCGACGGTCTGGTCAACAATGCCGGCATCGCCAGCGCGCATGGCACGCCGTTGGCGGACATGCCGGTGGCGGAGTGGCAACGCCGTCTCGCCAGCCTGCAGGGCGCCTTCCTGTGCAGCAAGCATGCGCTGCCGGCCCTGCGCGAACACACGGGCGCGATCGTCAACATCGCCTCGACGCGCGCGTGGCAGTCCGAACCGGACAGTGAAGCCTATGCCGCCGCCAAGGGCGGGCTGGTCGCCTTCACCCATGCGCTCGCGTTGAGCGAAGGGCCGGCGGTGCGGGTCAACAGCATCAGCCCCGGCTGGATCACCACCGATGCCTGGCAGGCACCGTCACGCCGACGCACGCCCAAGCTCTCGCGCCGCGATCATGCGCAGCATCCGGTCGGCCGGGTCGGCCAGCCGCCGGACATCGGCGCGCTGGCCGTCTTCCTGCTCTCGGACCTGGCCGGCTTCATCACCGGCCAGGACCACATCGTCGACGGCGGCATGACCCGGAAGATGATCTACGCGGAGTGAGTCACGTGCCGCGGTAGGGCACACGATCCCCACCCACCGTAGTGCCGGCCGCTGGCCGGCTCACCGTATTGCATGGCACCACGCCCCGCGCGGCATGGTGCAGAGCCGGCCAGCGGCCTGCACTACCCGGCATATGGAGTTGCACGAGGCGCCGGCACGACGCAGCCCCGGTATCACGCCATCCCGTTATGCCGCAGCAGCGCATCCACGGTCGGCGCACGTCCACGGAACGCGGCGAAGTTTTCCGCCGCACTACGGCTGCCGCCACGCGCGAGGACTTCATCGCGGAAGCGCTGGCCGGTTTCGGCCACCTTGTCCGGGGCTTCCTCGAACGCGGCATAGGCATCGGCGCTGAGCACTTCGGCCCATTTGTAGCTGTAATAGCCCGCCGCATAGCCGCCGGCAAAAATGTGGCTGAACTGGTTGGGGAAGCGATTCCAGGCCGGTGGGCGGTTGACCGCCACTTCATCGCGCACGCGTTCCAGCAACGCCTGCACGCTGTCCTGGGCCGGATCGAAATCGCTGTGCAGCTGCATGTCGAACAGGGCGAATTCGAGCTGGCGTACGGTGAACATGCCGCTCTGGAAATTGCGCGCGGCCAGCATGCGGTCGAACAGCGCGCGCGGCAGCGGCTCGCCGGTGCCTACGTGGGCGGTCATCGCCTGCACGCGCTCCCATTCCCAGCAGAAGTTCTCCATGAACTGGCTCGGCAGCTCCACCGCATCCCACTCCACGCCATTGATGCCGGCCACGCCGAGTTCGCCGATGCGGGTCAGCAACTGGTGCAGGCCATGGCCCATTTCATGGAACAGCGTGGTCACGTCGCTGTGGCTGAAGGTCGCCGGTTGGCCCGCGGCGCCCTTGCCAAAGTTGCAGACCAGGTACACCAGCGGCGTCTGCACGCCGGCGGCGGTCTCGCGGCGGTTGCGGCAATCGTCCATCCACGCGCCGCCGCGCTTGCCTTCGCGTGCGTACAGATCCAGATAGAACTGGCCGACCAGCGCCCCCTGTGCGTCGACCAGGCGGAAGAAGCGCACATCCGGGTGCCACACCGGCGCGTTGTCCGGCTGGACCTCCAGGCCATACAGACTGCGGATCACGCTGAACAGGCCGTCCAGTACCTTCGGCTCGGTGAAGTACTGCTTCACCTCCTGCTCGGAATAGCTGTAACGCGCCTGCTTCAGTTTCTCCGCGGCGAACGCCAGGTCCCAGGCCTCCAGCGCGGGCATGCCCAGTTCGTCACGGGCAAACGCCTCCAGCTCGGCGCGGTCGCGCTGTGCGTATGGCTTGGCACGCGCGGCCAGATCGCGCAGGAAACCCAGCACCTGCGGTGCATCCTCGGCCATCTTGGTCGCGATCGAATACTCGGCGTAGTTGGCGAAGCCCAGCAGCGTGGCCAGCTCCGCACGCAGCGCCAGCACGCGATCGATGTTGCCGCTGTTGTCCAGTGCGGTATCGCCGAACTCGGAGGCACGGATCGCGTTGGCGCGGTACAGCGCTTCACGCAGCGGGCGATGCTCGGCATACGTCTGCACCGGCAGGTAGCACGGCATCTGCAGGGTCAGTTTCCAGCCAGGCAGGTCGTCCTTCTCCGCCGCGGCACGGGCGGCAGCGATCACGTCGTCCGGCAGGCCGGCCATCTCGGCCGGGTCTTCCACGTGCAGCGACCAGGCATCGGTGGCGTCCAGCACATTCTGCGAGAACGTCGCCGACAGCGCGGACAGTTCCTCGCGGATCGCGCTGTAGCGCGCCTTGCCGGCGTCATCGAGTTCAGCACCGCCCAGGCGGAAATCGCGCAGCGCGTTCTCCAGCACCTTGCGGCGTGCCGGGTCGTACTGCGCCGCTTCCGGCGTGGCGGCCAGGGCACGGTACTGCTGGTAGAGCGCCAGGTTCTGGCCCAGTGCGCTGCCGAAGCGGGTCACCTTGGGCAGGTTCGCGTTGTACGCCTCGCGCAGCGCCGGGGTGTTCACCACGGCCTGCAGGTGGCCGACCTGGCCCCACGCGCGCCACAGGCGCTCGGTGGCATCGTCGAGCGGGTCGGCGAAGCTCGCCCAGGTCACCGGGGTGACGGTCTCGGCGGTCTTCACCGCCGCCTCGGCCTCGGCGAGCAGCGCGTCGATCGCCGGGGCGATATGGTCGGGCCGGATCGCATCGAAGCGCGGCAGGCCGGAAAAATCGAGCAGGGGGTTGGTGGGGGTCACAGGCATCTCCAGACAACGGGGCCGCCGCAGCGGCATCACCCCACGATATGGCATTGCCCCCCACCCCGCACAAGGCCCCGGCGCGTGCCGATGGGCCAGGTTCACGCCAGATCCGGCGCCCCGCTCAGTACAGCGCTTCCAGCGAGACGCAGGGCAACACCGGCAGCCCCTGCCCGGCCACGGCAGCGGCAAGCAGCGCGTCAGCGCCCTCCACGTCGATGCCCTGCTTCGGGTACCACGCGGGGTTGTAATAGCTGTGCGCGTAGCGCTCGCCGCTGTCGCACAGGATGGTCACGATCGAGCCGCTGCGGCCGGCATCGCGCATCAGCTGCGCGGCCTGCAGCACGCCGATGAAATTGGTCCCGGTGGAGCCGCCCACGCGACGGCCCAGCTGGCGGCTGACGTGGCGCATCGCCGCCAGGCTCAGCGCATCGGGCACCTTGACCATCGCATCGACGCTGGTCGGAATGAAACTGGACTCCACCCGCGGCCGGCCGATCCCTTCCACCCGCGAGCCGCCACTGCAGGTCAGCTCGCGCCAGGGCTGCCCGGCCAGCGCGGCGCAGTAGCCGTCATAGAACACCGAGACCTCCGGGTCCGCGCACAGGATGCGGGTGTCATGCCGGCGGTAGCTCACGTAGCGGCCGAGCGTCGCCGCGGTGCCGCCGGTGCCCGGGCTGCACACGATCCACTCGGGCACCGGATGCGGCTCCTCGGCCATCTGCTTGAAGATCGATTCCGCGATGTTGTTGTTCGCGCGCCAGTCGGTCGCACGCTCGGCATAGGTGAACTGGTCCATGAAGTGGCCGCCGGTTTCGCGGGCCAGCGTTTCCGAATCGCAGTTCAGGTCGCAGGCACGCTCGACCAGATGGCAACGCCCGCCATGGAACTCGATCGCGGCGATCTTCTCCGGCGAGGTCGTTGCCGGCATCACCGCGATGAACGGCAGGCCCAGCAGCCGCGCGAAATATGCCTCGGACACGGCGGTGGAGCCGCTGGAGGCCTCGATCACCGGCCGTCCTTCGCGCAGCCAGCCGTTGGTCAGCGCGTACAGGAACAGCGAGCGCGCCAGCCGATGCTTCAGGCTGCCGGTGGGGTGGCTGGACTCGTCCTTGAAGTACAGGTCGATGCCCTCGAACCCCGGCAGGTCCATCGGAATCAGGTGGGTATCGGCCGAACGGTTGAAGTCGGCTTCGATCTTGCGGATGGCGGCGGCCACCCATTCACGCTGGGACATGGTGAACGCTGCTCGGGGAGACACACCATTCTACCCGCCACCCCGCCCAGCCGGGACCGCTAAAATGGCGCGTCCGCCGCGCCGATGCGGCCCCGCCCCAGGATTCCCCATGAGCCTTGCCGCCTTCCAGAACCAGCCGGGTGTCGCCGCCCAGGTGCCCGCCGAAACCACCGGCTTCGTGTTCAACCACACCATGCTGCGCGTCAAGGATGCCGCCGCATCGCTGGACTTCTACACCCGCGTGCTCGGCTTCCGCCTGATCGACCAGCGCGACTTCGCCGAGGCGCAGTTCAGCCTGTACTTCCTGGCCCTGCTGCCGGCCGGCACCCAGATCCCCGAGGGCGACGACGCGCGCCGCGTCTGGATGGCCGGCATCCCCGGCGTGCTCGAGCTGACCCACAACCATGGCACCGAGAACCAGGACGGCCCGGTCTACCACGACGGCAATACCGACCCGCGCGGCTTCGGCCACATCTGTGTCTCCGTGCCGGACATCCACGCCGCCTGCAAGCGCTTCGACGCCCTGCAGGTGCCCTACCAGAAGCGCCTGGAAGACGGCCGCATGAAGCACCTGGCCTTCATCAAGGATCCGGACGGCTACTGGGTGGAGATCATCTCCAATACCCCGATCGCCTGATCCGCCTCTGTACGACGCGTCGGCCCCGCCGGCGCGTTGTCGAGCCTAGGGCTGGACCTGGAACTCGAAGGCCGCATGGAACGGCGCCTTCGGCGGCACGAACAACGTTTTCCCGACGAACCCCGCATCAACGCAGCGCGCGACCGCCTCCTCGCCTTCGCGCCATGTCCGCACCACCCTGCCCTGCGCATCCAGCTGCAGCACCACGGTGAAGGGCGCCAGCGCCTGCGGCGCGGGCGTGGGCATGCAGCGCGTGAAGCTGGCCCCGCCGACCCGGCTCATGCTGTCCAGCATCTCCGCATACGCCGCCGGTGCCAGGCTGGCCTCATCGCGCTGCGCCAGCGCCCGCACCTGTTCATAGCCCGCGTCGCCTGCGACCGCCTGGGCCAGCATCACCATCCACAGCATCGTGCCTCCTCCGCCTGCGCGCTCATGACGCCAGCGCGCAGCGTAGGTCAGCGTGCGGGCCGGCGGAAGGGCCGTGGCCGACAGACCGCCGCGCGCAGTCAGCAAGGTCGACACCGGCGCGATGCGGCGCGCTGCGTCCGGTGGTATATCTGCGCCCTGTCCCACCCCCCAACGGAGCCGGTATGGAAACGATGGAACTGCACCGCGGCCGCCTGATCGATCACCTGCAGCTGGTGGTCAGGGATCTCGCCGCCAGCCGCCGCTTTTACCAGGCCGTGTTCGACACGATCGGCATTCCGATCGCCGGCGAAGGCGACACCTACTTCTGGGCCGACGAACTGTTCATCTCCACGCCGGACAGCGACGCGGCGCTGGGCCAGCTCACCGGTCGCCACCACCTCGCCTTCCAGGCGCGCGACCGCGCCACCGTCGAGGCCTTCCACCAGGCGGCGCTGGCCAACGGTGGCAAGGACAACGGCGCCCCGGGCGAGCGCCCTTACCACCCGGGCTATTACGCGGCGTTCGCGCTGGATCCGGATGGCAACAACATCGAAGTGGTGTTCCATGGGCCGGCCACCTACAGCGCGGACTCGGTGAAGGTGACCTTCGAAGGCTGAGGCGCAACCTGAATTCTTCAGGGAGTCTCTGATGCGTCTCACTGGATGAGATCGTGCCTCGGTACGGTCTTTCCATGGAGACGATCCGCAAACTGGCCATCCTTGCCGATGCCGCGAAGTACGACGCGTCCTGCGCCTCCAGCGGCGCGGGCAAGCGCGATTCGCGCGCATCCGGCGGCATCGGCAGTACCGAGGGGATGGGAATCTGCCACAGCTACACGCCCGATGGCCGGTGCGTGTCGCTGCTCAAGATCCTGCTGACCAACTTCTGCATCTACGACTGCGCGTACTGCGTCAACCGCGTATCGAGCAACGTGCAGCGGGCGCGTTTCAGCGTGGAGGAAGTGGTCGCGTTGACGATGGACTTCTACAAGCGCAACTACATCGAGGGCCTCTTTCTCTCCAGCGGGATCATCCGCAACGCCGACTACACCATGGAGCAGATGGTGGAGATCGCGCGCGTGCTGCGCGAAGAACGCCGGTTCAGCGGCTACATCCACCTCAAGACCATTCCGGAAGCCTCCCCGGAACTGCTTGCGCTTGCCGGTCGCCATGCCGATCGGCTGTCGATCAACATCGAGCTGCCCACCGAGGCAGGACTGGCCAGCTTCGCGCCGGAGAAATCCCTGCCGTCGATCCGCGGCGCGATGGGCGAGCTGCGCTGGCGCATCGAGGAAGCCAAGGAAGCGCGCGCGTCCCACCCGGCCCCTGACGCGCCCTCCTCCTCGGCAGCCACCGCAGCGCCCCCCGCGCGGGCCCTGCGCGGCCGCCGGGCCCGCGCGCCGCGCTTCGCGCCGGCCGGGCAGAGCACCCAGATGATCGTCGGCGCCGATGGTGCCAGCGACAACCAGATCCTCAGCGCGGCCGACAATCTGTACGGCAACTATCGGATGCGCCGCGTCTACTACTCCGCCTTCAGCCCCATTCCCGACGCCAGCAAGGCGCTGCCCCTGCAGGCACCGCCACTGGCACGCGAGCACCGCCTCTACCAGGCGGACTGGCTGCTGCGCTTCTACGGGTACGGCGTGGAGGAAATCACCGATACCACCCAGGGCGGCATGCTGGACCTGGACATCGACCCGAAGATGGCCTGGGCGATCCGTCACCCCGAGCGCTTCCCCGTGGATCTCAACATCGCGCCCAAGGAGCTTCTGCTGCGCGTGCCCGGGCTCGGCGTACGCAACGTCAAGCGCGTGCTGATGGCGCGGCGGCATGGACGCCTGCGCGTGGCCGATGTGGCCCGCCTGCGTGCACCGATGAGCAAGCTGCTGCCGTTCGTGCAGCTGGCCGATCATCATCCGCGGCGTGCCCTGGATGATCCGGCGGCGCTGCGGGCGCGACTGGCACCACCGCCGCGACAGGGTGCGTTGTTCCCCGACGCGGCCGCGAGCTGACATGGCGCGCTGGAGTGTGCGGGTCGACCCGGCGTGGTCTCTGGAAGCATGGCGCACCGCCGCGCGTCTGGCCCTGCGCCACGCGGTCGCGCCGGATCAGCTGGACTGGTTGCCTGGCAGCGAGACGTCGCTGCTGGATGCGCCATCGCTGACCTCGCTGGAGGACAGTGCGCCACCGGCCGAGCCGCAGGTCCATGTCCCCAGGAGCTTTGTCGAGCTGACTGCCATCTGCCTGTGCCATCGCGATCCGCAGCGGATGTCACTGCTCTATCGCATGCTGTGGCGCATCACCCATGGCGAACGCAGCCTGCTGTCCAATCCCGCCGATGCCGACGTGCTCCGCGCCATGGCCTTGAGCCAGGCGATACGCCGCGACACGCACAAGATGAAGGCCTTCGTGCGCTTCCGGGAGGTGCCCGGCGAACAGGACGCGTTCATTGCCTGGTTCGAACCGGATCACCAGATCGTCGACCGCGTCGCACCGTTTTTCGCACGTCGATTCGCCGGCATGCGCTGGGCGATCCTGACACCGTACCGCAGCGTGCACTGGGATGGGCAGCAGCTGTCGTTCGGTTCGGGCGGCCACCAGAGCGATGCGCCGATGGAAGACGCACGCGAAGAATTGTGGCGCACCTACTACGCCAACATCTTCAATCCGGCCCGGCTCAACACCCGGATGATGCAGCAGGAGATGCCGGCGAAATACTGGAAGCACCTGCCGGAAGCCTCGTTGCTGCCACAGCTGGTACGTGATGCCGGTGACCGGGTGCAGGAGATGCACGATCGTGAAGCGCAGGCCCCGCGGCGGCGCATCCCCCAGGCAATCGCGGCACCGGAGCCGGCCACAACAGAGACGACGCCTGCCACGCTCGACGCGCTGCGCGATGCCGCCGCGGCGTGCCGCCGCTGTCCGCTGTGGGAACCGGCCACGCAGACGGTGTTCGGCGAAGGTCCACCGAACGCATCGATCATGCTGGTCGGCGAACAACCCGGGGACAGCGAGGACCTCAGCGGGCATCCGTTCGTCGGCCCCGCCGGGCAGCTGCTGGATCGTGCGCTGCGCGAACTCGGCATCGAGCGCAGCGCGCTCTACCTGACCAATGCGGTCAAGCACTTCCGTTTCGAGCGGCGCGGCAAGCGGCGCATCCACAGTAAACCGCAGATGACCCACATCAACGCGTGCCGGCCGTGGCTGATGGGCGAGATCGAGAACGTACGACCGCAGGTGATCGTCTGCCTGGGGGCGAGCGCGGCCACGGCCGTGTTCGGGGCCGGCTTCAACCTGATGGAGAACCACGGTCGCTGGCACGTGCTGGACGACGGCACGCGGGCGTTCGCCACTGTGCATCCGTCGTGGGTATTGCGGCAGACCGGCGATGCAGCGCGCGAGGACGCCTATCGGCTGCTGAAGGTCGACCTCCAGCACCTGGTCGAGGTCCAACGCACACGTTGACCTCGCATGGGGTTGCCGGCCGAGGGCCGGCAATGCCCGTCAACGCAGATCGGGCAGCGTCAGTGCGCCGCCATGTAGATGTCCTGCAGGACCGCCTTTTCCAGCTCCAGCTCGCTGAGCAGATTCTTCACGATATCGCCCAGGCTCAGGATGCCGACCAGCGTGGCGCCCTCGGTCACCATCAGATGACGATGGCGGGAGTACGTCATCAGCGCCATCGCCTGTTTGAGGCTCGCGTCGGGACCGATGCCTTCCAGCCCTGCCGACGGCAGCGTGGAAATGACCCGCCTGCCCGCCTGGGGACCATCTTCCGCAAGGCTGCGCACGATGTCCTTCTCGGACACGATACGCACCGGTGCATCGTCTTTCATCACCACGAGGGCGGCGATCTTGTGCGCGCTCATCTTGTGGGCCGCGGCACCGATGGTGTCGTCCACATCGATGGTGACGATGGCTTCTTTCTTGGATTGCAGGAGTTCGCGGACGTTCATTCTTGTTTCCTGTTACAGGTTACTGAAGTCGAGAGATGCGCCTGGTTGCAGCGAGGTCGGTGGCACCGCCACCCGGTCCTCGGTCATTCGATTCTACGTCCGCACCCTGGCCCAGGAGTTTGCAAATCTGGGACGGTTCGTCGTGGAAGCGGGGGACGACCCTGAGAATGGCACCGCCGGTAAAACCGTCGCTGAATGCCGCCGCCGGGCACGACTCAAGTTCCGGTGCCGACGGCCGCCTAGAGCCACCCGATGGGTGGCGCACAAAAAAAGGGTGGCCCCGCAGGGCCACCCTCGATACGTGTCAGCGCCGCCCTGTCGGCGGACACATCACTCCACCGTCACGCTCTTGGCCAGGTTGCGCGGCTTGTCCACGTCTGTCCCGCGGGCCAGCGCGGTGTGATAGGCCAACAGCTGCACCGGAATCGTATGCACGATCGGACTCAGCACGCCGGCGTGGCGCGGTGTGCGGATCACATGCACGCCTTCGGACGCGACGAAGTTGCTGTCCTGGTCGGCGAACACGAACAGCTCGCCGCCGCGGGCACGCACTTCCTGCATGTTGGATTTGACCTTTTCCAGCAGGCTGTCGTTCGGGGCGATCACCACCACCGGCATCTCTTCATCCACCAACGCCAGCGGGCCATGCTTGAGCTCGCCGGCGGGATAGGCCTCGGCGTGGATGTACGAGATTTCCTTGAGCTTGAGCGCGCCTTCCAGCGCGATCGGGTAATGCAGCCCGCGGCCCAGGAACAACGCACTGTTCCTGCGCGCGAAGCGCTCGGCCCATGCGGCGATCTGCGGCTCCATGTTCAGCGCGTGCTGCACGCTGCCCGGCAGGAAGCGCAGCTGCTCCAGGTAGTCCGCTTCCTGCGCGGCATCGATGCGGCCGTGCAGCTTGCCCAGCACCACGGTGAGCTGGAACAGCGCAGCCAGCTGGGTGGTGAAGGCCTTGGTCGACGCAACGCCGATCTCGGCACCGGCGCGGGTGTAGCAGACCAGTTCGCTGGCGCGCGGGATCGCGCTCTCGGGCACGTTGCAGATCGAGAGCGTATGCAGGTGTCCGAGCGACTTGGCGTACTTGAGCGCCTCCATCGTATCCAGCGTTTCGCCGGACTGGGAGATGGTGACGATCAGGTGCCTGGGATTCGCGTAGGCCGCGCGATAGCGGTATTCGCTGGCGATCTCGACGCTGCACGGCAGGCCGGCGATCGCCTCGATCCAGTAGCGCGCGGTCAGCCCGGCGTAGTAGCTGGTACCGCAGGCAAGAATCTGCACGCCTTCGATATCCGACAGCACGGCCTCGGCATTCTTGCCGAACAGGGTGGCCGGGAAACCGCCGGCATCGATCGCCGCTTCGATGGTGTCGCCCAGCGCGCGCGGCTGCTCATGGATTTCCTTCTGCATGAAGTGCCGGTACGGGCCCAGCTCCAGCGAGGCCAGCGATACGTCGGACAGATGCACGTCGCGCACGATCGGCTGATTGTGTTCGTCGTACACCTGCACGCCATCGCGGCGGATATCGGCCGTGTCGCCCTCTTCCAGGAAGATCACCGTGCGGGTGGCCTGGAGGATCGCCGAGACGTCGGAAGCGACGAAGTTCTCACCCTCGCCCATGCCGACCAGCAGCGGGCAGCCCATGCGCGCGCACACGAAGTGATCCGGTTCGGCACGGCTCATCACCGCCAGTGCATAGGCACCGGTCAGTTCCTTGACCGTGCGCTGCAGCGCCGACAGCAGGCTGTCGCCTTCCTTGAGGTGATGGTGCATCAGGTGCGCGATCACTTCGGTGTCGGTCTGCGACTCGAAGGTGTAGCCAAGCGCACGCAGCTTCTCGCGCTGTTCTTCGTGGTTCTCGATGATGCCGTTGTGGACCAGCGCCACGCCGTGGCTGATGTGCGGGTGCGCATTGGCCTCGGTCACGCCACCGTGGGTCGCCCAGCGGGTGTGGCCGATGCCCAGCAGCGACTGGAAGCCTTCACTCGCGGCGGCCTTCTCCATCTCGGCCACGCGGCCGGTGCGGCGGACGCGGCGGACATCCGGTACGGCAGCAGAGGTGTCGATCACGGCGATGCCGGAGGAGTCGTAGCCCCGGTATTCCAGTCGCTTCAATCCTTCGATGAGGACCGGTACCACGTCGCGATGCGCGATCGCTCCCACAATGCCGCACATAGATTCAGATCCCTGCTGGTAAGCCCCGCATTCTAGCGCGGCGGCCCTGGACGCTTGGGCGCTGTCCGCTTAACGAAAGTGTCCGGCCCGGTGTCCGCGGACACACGGACACGCGACCGATTTCGCAAGCCCTTGTTTTCAAAGGACCAAAACTTGGCACGGCATCTGCTTGGTACTTCGCAACCCAACCGCGAACGAGCCCGATGATCCGCGACACTTCCGCCCAGGACCAGACCCTTTCCTCACATGCCGCACCCGCCCTCTGGAAGCGCTGGCTGTGGCCGGCGGTCGTCGCGCTGGTGGTGCTGGTGGCGATCGGGTTCGCCGCCCGTGCCTGGCTCGGGGCCAGCCGCTCCTACGACAGCGCCCGCGTCCGCATCGCCGAGGTCACCCGCGGCGACATGGTCCGCGACATCGCCGCGGACGGTCGCGTGATCGCGGCCAACAATCCGGTGCTGTATGCGATCTCCGCCGGCAACGTGAACCTGAAGGTCGTGGCGGGTGACGTGGTCAAGCAGGGCCAGGAACTGGCCGTGATCGACAGCCCCGAACTGCGCAGCAAGCTGGCCCAGGAACAGGCCACCCTGGCCGGCCTGCAGGCCGAGGCGAGCCGCGCCACCCTGGATGCGACCCTGGTGCGCGCCACGGCACAGAAGGATACCGACCAGGCGGTGATCGAACGCCAGGCGGCCGTGCGCGATCTGGAGCGCTACAAGCGTGGCTTCGATGGGGGCGCGGTGCCGCAGGTCGACGTCGCCAAGGCCGAAGACACCGTCAAGAAGAGCGACATCCAGCTCGACCATGCCCGCAAGGACGCCATGCTCAAGGCCCAGGGCGCCGATCTCGATGCGCGCAACAAGCGCCTGCTCGCCGACCGCCAGCGGGCGGTGGTGACCGAGGTCGAGCGCCAGGTCGACGCCCTCACCCTGCGTGCGCCGTTCGATGGCCAGGTCGGCCAGGTGCAGGCGACCCAGCACACCAACGTGGTCGCCAATGCGCCGATCCTGGGCGTGGTCGACCTGTCGCGCTTCGAGATCGAGATCAAGGTGCCGGAGAGCTTCGCCCGCGAGCTGACGATCGGCATGCCTGCGCAGCTGACCGGCGGCAGCGGCCAGTTCGCCGGCGAGATTTCCGCCGTCTCCCCGGAAGTGGTCGCCGGCGAGGTCAATGCCCGCATCCGGTTCGCCGACAAGCAGCCGCAGGGCCTGCGCCAGAGCCAGCGGATGCAGGCCCGCGTTCTGCTCGATACCCGCCGCAACGCCCTCAAGATCGAGCGCGGCCCGTTCGTCGAACAGGGCAACGGCTATGCCTACGTCATGGAGGGCAGCCATGCCATCCGCCGCCCGGTCAAGCTCGGGGTGAGCAGCCTGGGCGAAGTGGAAATCCTTTCCGGCCTGCAGCCCGGCGACCGCGTCGTGGTCTCCGGCAGCGATCTGTTCGGCGATGCCGAGCGCGTCTCCATCAACTGATTCATTCCCTTTCGATCCTCTCGACTTTCAAAGGAAAACAGCCATGCTTGAAATGCGCTCGGTCGCCAAAGTCTTCCGCACCGAACAGGTGGAAACCCACGCCCTGCGGTCGCTGGACCTGCATGTCCGCGAAGGCGAGTTCGTTGCCGTGACCGGTCCGTCCGGTTCGGGCAAGACCACCTTCCTCAACATCGCTGGCCTGCTGGAGACCTTCACCAGCGGCACCTACCTGCTCGATGGCCAGGACGTCAGCCAGCTCGGCGATGACGCGCGCAGCCGCCTGCGCAACCAGAAGATCGGCTTCATCTTCCAGGGCTTCAACCTGATCTCCGATCTGAACCTGTTCGACAACGTCGACGTGCCGCTGCGTTACCGCGGCATGCCCGCTGCCGAGCGCAAGGAGCGCATCGAGCACGCGCTGGCCCAGGTGGGCTTGGGTTCGCGCATGAAGCACTACCCGGCCGAACTCTCCGGTGGTCAGCAGCAGCGCGCCGCGATCGCGCGGGCGCTGGCGGGCAGTCCGCGCCTGCTGCTGGCCGATGAACCGACCGGCAACCTGGACAGCCAGATGGCCCGTGGCGTGATGGAACTGCTGGAAGAGATCAATGCCAAGGGCACCACGATCGTGATGGTGACCCACGATCCCGAACTGGCCGCCCGTGCCAAGCGCAACGTGCACATCGTCGACGGCCAGGTCACCGATCTGCTGCGCGACCCGGTGCTTTCCACGCCGCGCCCCGCGGTTGCCGCTGCCATCGCCAACGACTGAGGCCGGCCATGATCGCTTACTACTTCCGACTGGCCCTGCGCAGCTTCCGGCGCAACAAGGTGCTGACCGCGCTGATGGTGATCGCCATCGCGCTGGGCATCGGCGCGTCGATGACCACGTTGACCGTGTTCCACGTGCTGTCCGGTGATCCGATTCCGCAGAAGAGCGACCGGCTCTTCAGCGTGCAGCTTGATCCACAGCCGGCGCTTGGCTATCAGCCTGGCGAAGAACCGGCCGACCAGTTGACCCGCTTCGATGCTGAGAAACTGCTGCGCGAGAAGCACGCCAAACGGCAGGCGATGATGACCGGTGGCGGTGTGACCCTCGAGCCCGATGGCAGTACGCTGCGTCCGTTCAACACCGATGCGCGGTATACCTCGAGCGATTTCTTCCCGATGTTCGACACGCCGTTCCTCTATGGCCAAGGCTGGAAGGAAAGCGACGACGACGGGCGCGGTCGGGTCGCGGTGATTTCCAGCACGCTCAACCAGAAGCTGTTCCAGGGCGCCAACAGCGTCGGCAAGTCGGTCCGCCTCAACGGCAACACGATGACCGTCGTGGGCGTGCTCGGCGACTGGCATCCCAACCCGCACTTCTATGACCTGTATACCGGCCGCTACGGCGACAGCGAAGATGTCTTCCTGCCCTTCTCCACCGCGATCGAGCTGAAGTTCGACCGCAGCGGCAGCATCGACTGTTTCGGGCGCCGCAACGAGACCGACCCGACCGGCCCCAACGCCAGCTGCACCTGGATCCAGTACTGGGTAGAGCTGGAGAACCCCGGCCAGGCCGCGGAGTACCGTCGGTATCTGGAGAACTACTCCGACCAGCAGCGCGCCTCCGGTCGTTTCGAACGCCCCAACAACGTACGGCTGCGCAACGTCATGAAATGGCTGGATTTCAAGAAAGTCGTCCCCGGCGACGTGCGTCTGCAGTTGTGGTTGGCGATGGGCTTCCTGCTGGTCTGCCTGATCAATACGGTCGGTCTGCTGCTGGCCAAGTTCCTGCGTCGCAGCGGTGAGATCGGCGTCCGGCGGGCATTGGGTGGCAGCCGCGGCCAGATTTTCCTGCAGTCACTGATCGAGGCCGGCACCGTCGGTCTGGCCGGCGGCCTGCTGGGCCTGCTGCTGGCGCTGGCCGGGCTGTACGCGGTGCGCCAGCAACCGGTGGACTACGCCAAGCTCGCCACCCTGGATGGGCAGATGCTGCTGATGACCTTCGCGTTGACCCTGGTCGCCAGCCTGCTGGCCGGTTTCCTGCCGGCGCTGCGCGCCATGCAGGTCGCGCCCGCCATCCAACTCAAATCGCAGTAAGGATCCGGAGCACATCATGGATATCCGTCCCATCCTCTCCACCCTGCGCCGGCATAAAACCGCCGCGTCGCTGATCGTGCTCGAGATCGCCCTGACCTGCGCCATCGTCTGCAATGCGTTGTTCCTGATCGGCCAGCGCATCGAGAAGATCAACCAGCCCAGCGGCATCGCCGAGACCGAACTGATCGAAGTGCGCCTGGGTGGCATCGGTCCGCAGGTCAACGCCGTGGCGCGCACCCGCGAGGATCTTGCCGCGCTGCAGGCGTTGCCGGGCGTCAAGAGTGCAGTCACCCTGAACCAGATTCCGTTCCGCAACAGTTCCTGGAATACCAGCGTGGGCCTGGTTCCCGACCAGGAGCGCCCGACGCTCAGCGCGTCGCAGTATTTCGGCCGCGAGGACGCACTGGGTACGTTGGGCGTGGAGCTGATCGCCGGGCGCGATTTCCAGCCCGATGAGTACCGGGACCTGGAAGTCGTCAAGAACGACGAAGCGGCCGCGGACGAAGGCTCGGCCGTCATCGTTACCCGGGCGATGGCGGACAAGATGTTCCCCGGCGGCGATGCACTCGGCAAGACGATCTACAGCGGCTCCATGCCGTTGCGCATCATCGGCATCGTCAAGGTGCTCGCCCGCCCGTCCGCACGCGAAGGTGATACACAGTTCTCGATGATCCTGCCCCTGCGGACCACCTATGACGAAGGCTTCTACCTGATCCGGGTCACCGATCCAACCCGGCGCGACGAAGTGCTCAAGGCTGCTGTCGCGGCATTGGAGCGGGTGGATTCAAGCCGCCTGGTGCACGGCAAATCCACCTACGAGGAACAACGGAGGAAGTACTTTGCCAATGACCGCGCGATGGTCGGCCTGCTGATCACCGTGTGCGTGGCACTGCTGGTGGTGACCGCACTGGGCATCGTCGGCCTGGCCAGCTTCTGGGTGCAGCAGCGCACCAAGCAGATCGGCATCCGCCGTGCGCTGGGCGCCACCCGCAGCCAGATCCTGCGTTACTTCCAGACCGAGAACTTCCTGTTGGCCACGGTCGGCATCGTGCTGGGCATGTTGATGGCCTACACGATCAACCTGTGGCTGATGAACAACTACGAGCTGCCGCGCATGCCGATCAGCTACCTGCCGATCGGCGCGGTCCTGCTGTGGCTGCTCGGCCAGGTCGCGGTCTTCGGCCCGGCCCGCCGCGCCGCCGCCGTGCCCCCCGCCGTCGCCACCCGGAGTGCCTGACGGCCCGTTCCGAAGGCGGTCCCCGCGAGGCCGGGGGCCGCCGTCCGGCAGCCGCAAGCAAGGCCCTGCCCTGCACCCGGGCCCATGGCTCCGGTACTCTCTGCCTACTTCCTGGTCCTTCGTTGCCGCATGCCCTCGATCCTGATCATTGACGACAACGCCAGCGTCGGCACCGCGCTCGACGTGCTGTTCTCGCTGCACGACATCGACACCCTGCACGCGCTTTCGCCCGAACAGGGGCTGGAGCTGCTGGAACAGCAGCCGGTGGACCTGGTCATCCAGGACATGAACTTCACCGAGGACACCACCTCCGGCGAGGAAGGCGAAGCGCTGTTCCAGCAGATCCGCGCCCGCCACCCGGACCTGCCGGTGATCCTGCTGACCGCCTGGACGCATCTCAGCAGCGCGGTCGATCTGGTCAAGGCCGGCGCCGCGGATTATCTGGCCAAGCCCTGGGACGACCGCAAGCTGCTGATCGCGGTCAACAACCTGCTGGAGCTCTCTGAAACCCGCCGCGAGCTCGATCGCCGCCGCGACCGCGAACAGCGCGACCGTTCGGCGCTGGAGGCGCGCTACGACCTGCGCGGCGCGGTGGTGGCAGATCCGGCCAGCGAGCGCGTGGTCAGCCTGGCCTGCCAGGTCGCACGCTCGGCACTGCCGGTGCTGATCACCGGTCCCAACGGTGCGGGCAAGGAGAAGATCGCCGAGATCATCCAGGCCAACTCGCTGGTCGCCAAGGGGCCGTTCGTCGCGCTCAACTGCGGGGCGATTCCCGCCGAGCTGATCGAAGCCGAGCTGTTCGGTGCCGAGGCCGGCGCCTACACCGGTGCCAACAAGGCACGCGAAGGCAAGTTCGAAGCGGCCGACGGCGGCACGCTGTTCCTGGACGAGATCGGCAACCTCTCCTCCAGCGGACAGATGAAGCTGCTGCGCGTTCTCGAGACCGGCCGCTTCGAACGGCTGGGCTCCAACCGCGAGCGCCAGGTCAAAGTGCGTGTGATCAGCGCGACCAATGCCGACCTGCCGACGATGATCCGCGACGGCCAGTTCCGCGAGGATCTGTACTACCGCCTCAACACCGTCGAGCTGGCGCTGCCGCCGCTGGCCGAACGGCCCGGCGACATCCTGCCGCTGGCCGAACGCTTCCTCGGCAGTGGCAAGCCGCTGTCCACCGCCGCCGCCACCGCGCTGCAACGCCACCCCTGGCCCGGCAACGTGCGCGAACTGCGCAACGTGCTGCAGCGCGCCGACCTGCTGGCCACCGGCCCGCGCATCGAGGTCGCCGATCTCAACCTGCCGCGCACCGCTGCACCGCGCGCGGCCGCCCCGACGGTGGACCCGGACCGCAGCCGGATCGAAACCGCCCTGGCCCACAACCACGGCATCATCGCCCAGACCGCTGCCGAACTCGGGCTCAGCCGCCAGGCGCTGTACCGGCGCATGGACCGCTACGGCATTCCGCGCGAATGAAACGGCGTTCCTTCACCTTCCGGTTGTTCCTGCGCCTGCTGCCGGTGCTGGCGCTGGCGGCCGCGTTCCCGTGGTACCTGGCGTACTGGCTGGACCATGGCTGGGCGGTCACGTGCATTTCAGTCGTCGTGCTGCTGGCGTTGATGTGGTGGAGCCTGCGCCGCGCGACGGCGCCGATCCGCTCATTGCTGCGCGCCCTGTCCGGCACCACCAGCAGCTATCGCGACGGTGAATACAACTTCGGCATCTACTGGCCTTCCAATGATGAGCTGGGCGACCTGGTCCAGGCCCACCGCGAACTCGGCGAGGTGCTGCGTGCGCAGCGCCAGGACCTGGTCCAGCGCGAGCTGCTGCTGGACACCATGGTGCAGAACACGCCGGTATCGATGCTGTTGCTGGCGCACGGGGGTGACGGCGTGCAGCGCGTGGTGTTCTCCAACCTGGCCGCGCGCAAGCTGCTGCACAGCGGCTGGAAGCTGGAAGGCCAGCGCATGCACGATGTGATGGCGACGATGCCGATCGAACTGCGCGATGCCATCGCCCGCGGTGGCGACAGTCTGTTCGCCGTGCGCGGCGAAGGCCAGGACAGCGACGATGAGCACGATGAAGACGATGAGCAGATCTACCATCTGTCACGCCGAAACTTCCATCTCAACGGGCGCCCGCACGACCTGCTGCTGATCCGCCTGCTGACCGCCGAACTGCGCCGCCTGGAAGTGCAGACGTGGAAGAAGGTGATCCGGGTGATCAGCCACGAGTTGAACAACTCCCTGGCGCCGATCGCCTCGCTGGCGCATTCCGGCGGCGAGCTGGTCCGGCGCGGCAAGGCCGGACGGCTGGAAGAAGTGTTCACCACCATCGAAGAGCGCGCCCGCCACCTGGAAGGATTCATCCGCGGCTATGCGCGCTTCGCCAAACTGCCGCAGCCGCAGTTGCAGACCGTGCAGTGGAACCTGTTCCTGGGCGGGCTGCAGCACCAGATTCCGTTCCGGATGGCGGAGGTACCCGACGATCTGCAGAGCCGCGTGGACATCGCCCAGCTCGGGCAGGCGCTGCTGAACCTGCTCAAGAATGCCCATGAAGCGTGTGGCGAGGCCGAGCCGCCGAATGACGACGTCGAGGTCCGCCTGACCCGCCTGCCGCAGTGGCTGCGGCTGGAAGTGCTGGATCGCGGCAAGGGCATGAACGAGGCGGTGCTGCAGAACGCGCTGATGCCGTTCTACTCGACCAAACGCAACGGCACCGGGCTGGGCCTCGCGCTGACCCGTGAGATCGTCGAAGCGCATGGCGGCCGCATCTCGCTGCAGAACCGCCGCGAGGGCGGCCTGTGCGTGGCGGTGTTCCTGCCGGCCGACGCCCGGTAGTGCCGGCCGCTGGCCGGCACCATCGTGGACCCGGGACTGTCTGGTTGCCGGCCAGCGGTCGGCACTACTTTTTGCTGGGGCGCTTCCAGCCGTCGATCGTTTCCTGACGGGCACGGGCGACGGTCAGCTTGTCCGCCGGGGCGCTGCGGGTGATCACCGACCCTGCCGCAACCGTGGCACCTTCCCCGATCACCACCGGCGCGACCAGCGCGCTGTTGGACCCGATGAAGGCGCGGTCGCCGATGGTGGTCTGCGACTTGTTCACGCCATCGTAGTTGCAGGTGATGGTGCCCGCGCCGATGTTGACCTTGCTGCCGATCACCGCATCGCCCAGATAGGTGAGATGGTTGGCCTTGCTGCCCGCCCCCAGCACCACCTTCTTGGTCTCCACGAAGTTGCCCACGTGCGACCCTTCGGCCAGCACGGTGCCGGGGCGCAGCCGGGCGAACGGACCGATGTCCGCCGCGCCTTCGCTGACCACGCCGTCCAGATCGCAGTGCGGCTTGACCACGGTACCGGCAGCCAGGGTGACATCCTTGAGCCGGGTGAACGCACCGATGCTGACGCCGTCGCCCAGCACCACGCGCCCTTCCAGGATCACGTTGACGTCGATCTGCACGTCGCTGCCGACGGTGACCGTGCCGCGGATATCCAACCGTGCCGGATCGAGCACGCGCGCGCCCTGCGCGCACAGCGCACGCACTTCACGCAGCTGCCAGGCACGCTCCAGCTGGGCCAGCTGCCAGGGATCGTTGGCCCCTTCGGCGTCCTGCGGCTCCTGCACGAAGGCCATCTCGGCCGGGGTGTAATCGCTCGCCGCCGCGGCGAAGATGTCGGTCAGGTAGTACTCGCCCTGCGCATTGGCATTGGAGAGCTGCGACAGCCAACGGCGCAGCGCGGTCGATTCGGCGGTGATGATGCCGGTATTGATGGTACGGATGCTGCGCTGGTCATCGCTGGCATCCTTCTGCTCGACGATCGCGCCGACCTTGCCCTCCGCATTGCGCACGATGCGGCCGTAACCGGTCGGGTCGGCGACCTCGGCCACCAGCACGGCCAAGCGGCCCGGCTGCGACAACAGGTGGCGCAGCGTCTCGGCCCGGATCAGCGGCACGTCGCCGTAGAGCACCAGCACGGTCGCCGCATCGGGCACCTCCGGCATCGCCTGCAGTACCGCATGGCCGGTGCCCAGCTGCCGGCCCTGCTCGGCCCAGCGCAGGTCGGGCTGGTCGGCAAATGCCTGCCGTACCGCCTCGCCGCCATGGCCGTACACCACGTGGATCGCTTCCGGCTGCAGCTGGCGCGCGGTGTCGATGACGTGGGCGAGCATCGGGCGCCCGGCGATGGGCTGCAGCACCTTGGGCAGGGCCGACTTCATGCGCTTGCCGGCACCGGCGGCCAGGATGATCACGTGCAGGGGTTGGGTCATGGGCAGATCACGTTCCGGGAATCGTTGAGGGGAATTCTAGTGCGACGCTCGTTAACATGTGGGATTGTCCGCCCCGGATTTCCCGTGAGTCTCCTCCGCCAAGGCAGCAGCTACCTCGTCGTCGGCCTGGTCCAACTGGTCGTGGACTGGGCGGTGTTCGTGGCCGCCACCGCACTCGGCATGCCGGCCGCCCCGGGCAATCTGCTCGGGCGCGTCAGCGGGATGCTGCTCGGCTTCTGGCTCAACGGCCGCTACACGTTCGCCCGCGATGGCGAGCACCGCCTGGGCTGGCCCCGGTTCGTGCGCTTCCTGCTGCTCTGGGCGGTATTGACCGCGATCAGCACGCTGCTGGTGACGCTGGCGGCCGAGCACCTGGGGCTGCGCTATGCGTGGCTGGCCAAGCCGCTGGTCGAAGGCGGACTGGCCGGTCTGTCGTTCCTGCTGATGCGGAGCCTGATCTTCCGCTGATCCGGCGTACCGGGAGGCAGGCAAAAAAAAACGCCGGCAAGCCGGCGTTTCCCCTTCGCGGAAGGCGCCGTCGCGCCGCACCGCTTAGTGCTTGAGGTTCTTGCGCAGGCGCTCCAGCGCCTGCAGCTGGGCGGACACTTCCGCCAGGCGCTGCTGCGCTTCGGCCACTTCCATTGCTTCACCCCGGTTGGCCAGGATGCGCTCGGCTTCTTCCTTGGCCTTGCGGACCGAGGCTTCGTCGATGTCCTGGGCACGGATCGCGGTGTCGGCCAGCACGGTCACGACCTGCGGCTGCACTTCGAGAATGCCGCCGGAGATGGCGAAGTCGATCTGCTCGCCGCTCGGCGTGGTCACCACCACCTTGCCCGGCTTCAGCCGGGTGATCAGCGGGGCGTGCTTGGGCGCGATGCCCAGCTCACCCAGCTCACCGGTGGCCACGACCAGGGTCGCCTCACCACGGAAGATTTCCTGCTCGGCGCTGACGATGTCGCAACGGATGGTGCTCATGAAACTCTTCTCGCTTTAGGGCGGGCGTGGGCCCACCGCAGGATGTCCTCAGCGGTGGGCATGCGCCCACCCCGTGTGACGGGTCGGGACGGGCATGTCGCCCGTCCCCGCCGCATCAGGCCTTCTCAGCCATCTTCTTGGCCTTC
>Ga0182007_10000132_pt1 | contig 52465 bp, 68 predicted proteins | sample Sormic07211113_1_FD_123023 | JGI IMG/M metagenome (GOLD analysis project Ga0182007, IMG submission 123023) | Rhizosphere microbial communities from Sorghum bicolor, Mead, Nebraska, USA - 072115-113_1 MetaG | ecosystem: Host-associated > Plants > Roots > Rhizosphere | place: USA: Nebraska...
GAGCTGAAATCCTACGGCAGCCGCCCGGTGACGTCGCTGCTCAGCAACCTTAAGCCCGACGTCGAAGACATCGTCTTCGTAACCCCGAGAATTCCTGAAAGCGACACCTACGCCCATCGTTTGATTGACCGCATTATCAATAAATACGGCAAGTGGTCGGGCACCCAACTGTCCAACCTCTCCCACGAGGAAGGTACCGCCTGGGCACTCAGGGGCGCGGATGGTTCCGCCATTGACTGGAAGGAAATGGCGCAGCTCATTCACCCAAAGAGCCGCAACCGTGAATGAGGAACTCGACACCCTGGAACTGACCCTGCCCCCCGCATCAGGGCCCGACCAGGACTCCCAACCCGGAGGCGAGCAGGCAGTAGGCGCTGACGACGAAAGAAACCAAAACCTGAAAGATCAGAAGGCTGAACGGCTGCTGCGCAAGAAATATGCGGGGCGTGCTTTCTGGTTTGCTGCGTGCGGCGTGATCTTTTGGGCGGTGTTACTTGTGTGGAATGGTTGGTCAACGTACTACTCCGGCAAAGCCCCCTTTTCCGATAACGTGTTGATTGCTATCACTACCGCAACCTCAATCAATTTGTTTGCCGCTTTTCTCGGCGTTATCCGAGGCTTGTTCCCCGCCAGTGGCCGCAGGGCAAAATAACGGCTCTTACAGCCTGCTCTCCGCCCCTGACTTTCGTCCTGCACTTTACTAACCGTACGCGACCTGCGAAGCCCCGACCTCGCGTGTTAACCTTGCGCCCATCGCAAAATCGCAGGGCGGAATGCCCCACATTTGCCCCACTCCTTTCAACGAATTTGCCTACGACCCAATGAGTAAAACCACTTCAGACCTGTCCTCCCACACCCCCATGATGCAGCAGTATGAGCCGGAGGTGGTCGCGCGCCTTTAATTACGTGGACTCCAGCAATTCGCTGTCTAAAACTCTACTTTGATTTAGCTGCGGTTAAGGTCAATGAATGCGCGTTAGCTTGAGGTAGTTCTAGACAGCAAAATCATCCAGATGCTGGACGCTCCCAGACGCCTTCTAAGCTGATCGATTGCGCTACATTCCGGTTACCCTGGCCAGCCGCGCTATCCGGTCATCGTTTTTACAAGGAAAAGAAGGGCTGAATGTTGAAACGGTAATGGCACATCGATATAGTCTGCCACCAAAAAAAATTCAGGGATGTGCGAGTGCGGGTTCAGGACGGAATTTACACGGAAAGCAACGTCATTCATTTTCCACCGTCACTGAGTGAATCGGAGCCGGGCGCGCTCTTTGAGTTTTGCGAAGCAATTCTGGCAAGTGAAGGCGTAGTAGTTCTCGACGCAAGCGCCTTTCAATTTATTGATCCCCTGGGGCTCGCAACCCTCAAATCGTCACTAGAGCGCGCGTCAATTGCCAGGCTCCATATCAGGTGGATGAGCAAAGGTCTCATTAACTACCTAGCCAGAATGGAGTTTTTCGACGGCATGATCGTCGATGGCATGGACATAGAGAAAGAACGGAATCTACTGGGTGAGCCTGACCGCTGCGTTGAACTTGTAAAGGTTGTGGACGGTCAATCGGAAGAGGTTGCTTCAAGACTTGCGCTAGCTACGGTCGGCTGGGCTCAAGGTCGTGAGCAGGAGGAACTAGACTCCTACAGGCGCCCCATTGAGTATGCCTTGAAGGAATTGCTGGGGAATGCCCTTTCCCATGCAAAGAGGGAAGGTAACTTTGGTGCGTCAGTTTGGGTCGCCTGCCAGCACTTCCGTAGTAACGGGGACGTCCGGCTTGCGATAGTTGACAACGGATGTGGTTTTCTGGCTACGCTATGGCGTCATGATCAGCTCAAAGAGCGTACAGACGTCGAAGCCATCAGAGCTGCCTTAATCGCTCGTGTGAGCTGCAATCGTGGCCCTTACGTAGGCTATGAGACCGATAGCCAGAATCAAGGTGTAGGTTTGACCACAACCGCTAAAATCGCTGATGCCGCTGATGGCTTTCTTGTTGTAGCGAGTGGTGAGGCCTGCCTGAACACCAGAACTGATATGTCGACGTCGCTTGTCAAAGCGCCGTGGAAAGGTGTTGCGATATCATTTCACTGCAACCGCGACAAATTGCCGCAGATCAGCATTCCTGCGCTGCTCCCAGCCGTAGAGGGCGCAGTTGACGACGACATCAGTTTCATTTGACTAGCTTCAAGATTTGCTTACTAGTGGTACCTAGCTAAACTTTTTACCCATGCGTACGATAAACATTGTCTACGCGTACATTGCCGAGGGAAGCGCCATGCAAACTCAAATCAACCTTGCTGCGGGGTCAGAGACCATTCGCACGCTTGGTATGAGGGCATCTGCCACGCCGTATCGAAAGGAAATCGAACGCTGCTTGGACACCGGCTATAGCGTCGCCATAGATTTTTCCGGTAAGGATGCCACTCAATCATTTGTCGACGAACTAATCGGCGGATTGATTCTGAAGCGAGGCAGAACTGTTCTGTCCAGCCTATCTTTTCAAAACTGTCCTGACGACGTGAAGTCGATCATTAAGTTCGTCGTTAATGATAGAGCACATCAATTGAAGACTGAGCAGGCAGTAGCCTAATCTATCGGATATGGAAAAAGCCTCGCATTGCGGGGCTTTTTTTGGTTTCGAGATAGGTGTTACGCCGGCGTCACCAGTTCAAAATCACCAGCTCGCCTTTTTTTTCGGCTACCCCCTTTCGCGGATTGGCCGTGCTGTAACGAATATCCATCGCCTCCATGCGAAACCCCTCAAACACCCGCCGGATCTCGGGATGATCGTTGATGCTTACCATCACCTTGCCATCGCAGGCTCGCATGAACTCAGCCATTCGCTCGTACTGGTCAAAGCCGAACTCGGTGCCGTAGCCCTCGGTTTTCCAGTAGGGTGGGTCCATATAGTGGAAGGTGTGGGGCCGATCGTACTTTTCGGCGCACTTCAACCACGGCAGGTTCTCCACGTAGGTTCCCGATAGCCTCTGCCAGGCCAGCGATAGGTTTTCCTCAATCCGCAGCAGGTTGATTGCCCGGCCGGTAGTGGCGGTTCCGAATGTCTGTCCCGTGGCCTTTGCACCGAACGCGTGGTGTTGGAGGTAGAAAAACCTGGCCGCCTTCTGTATATCCGTCAGCGTCTCAGGGGACGTCATCTTTTGCCATTCGAAGATCTGCCTGGAGCTGAGCGCCCATTTGAACTGGCGCACGAATTCCTCCAGGTGGTGCTGGACGACGCGGTACAGGTTCACCAGGTCGCCGTTGAGATCGTTAAGCACCTCGACCTTGGAGGGCTGCTCGCGCTTGAAGTACAGCGCTGCGCCGCCGGCGAACACCTCAACGTAGCATTCGTGGTCCGGAAATAGCGCCAGCAGACGTTTCGAAAGACGGCGCTTGCCGCCCATCCATGGAACGATTGGGTTTGTCATTAGCAGTCCTTTGCAATGGGTTGAGGTGGTGGTGCCTATTTGCAGCTGATCGTCCAAAGCTGATCAAGCCGCGTTGTATAGCTCTGGCTCATCATCTCGCGGCGCATGCCCCAGTCCGGGTTCGACGGAACACTGGCGGCGCGAAGCGTGCCGCGCCCCCAGCGCTCGTTGATCTGGTCCAGAACCGTCATCACTCGGGTTGCCTCGGCCGGCTGCGAAATTGCGAAGAGATCGTCGGTGTATTCGCCTTGTTGGCACAGGTTGAGCAGCATCACTTCGGCTTTGCTGTATTTGAAACCTGGGCGGAAGATCCTGTCGAGCGCATCGACAGCGGCTTTCGTGAGCAGGCGAACATCATCGGTGGGGTACGGCATATCGACCACCACGCCGTTGGCATACTTCGCCTCCTCCGGATTGAACATTCCAGTGCGGATGCAGACGCGGACCTTTTTGCAGAGCGAGTTTTGAGCACGGAGCTTTTCGGATGCCCTCATCATGTAGGTGGCCACCGCCTCCTTGATCGGCGCCAGTTCAGTCAGGCGCTTGCCGAACATGCGACTACAGCAGATCTCTTGCTTCGGTGGGTCGGGCTCGTCCAGCTCGAGGCATGATGTGCCGGCCAGTTCCCGCGCTGTCTTCTCGATCACCACGCTGAATTTCTTGCGTAGCGTCCAAGGATCGGCTTTGGCCAGGTCCATAGCTGACTTTATGCCCATGGCGTCGAGGTGCAGTTTCATTTTCCGGCCCACACCCCAGACTTCCGACACGTCCGTGTTGCGCAGCACCCAGTCGCGCTTGACCGAATCGGTGATGTTTACCACTCCCCCGGTCTGCGCCTGCAGTCGCTTTGCCGTGTGGTTGGCCAACTTGGCCAGGGTCTTGGTGTTCGCGATGCCGACCCCGACAGGAATGCTGGTGCCGCGCAGCACCTGTGCCCGGATCTGGCGCCCTAGGGCATCCAGCCCCGATATACCCGTGAGATCGGCGAATGCCTCATCAATGCTGTAAATCTCAACGGCGGGAACCAGAGTCTCGATCAGCGTCATCACGCGCTCGCTCATATCGCCATAAAGCGCGTAGTTTGATGAGAAGGGCACGATGCCGTGCTGCTTGAGCTTGTGCTTGATTTGGAAGTACGGCTCGCCCATCTTGATGAAAGGCTTTGCGTCGTAGCTTCGGGCGATGACACAGCCGTCGTTGTTGCTGAGCACCACGATGGGCACCCTCGCCAAGTCGGGACGGAACACACGCTCGCAGCTTGCATAAAAGCTGTTGCAGTCGATCAGCGCAAAGACAGGTGCCTGGTCAGACATGGCTGCGTACGGTGCTGGTGATCACGCCCCAGATCGACAGTTCGTCGCCCTCCAAAATGTACCGAGCTGGGTATTTCGGGTTCTCCGACAGAAGGATCACCTCTTTCCCGCGCTTACACAGGCGTTTGCAGATGGGGTCATTGTTCAGCAGCGCCACGACTACGTGCCCGTGGGCCGGCTCAATAGATCGGTCAACGACCGCTAGGTCACCCTCAAAAATACCCGCGCCCTGCATACTCTCGCCAGTAATGGCGATCAGATAGACGTGCGGAGCCCTGATATTTAAGACCTCATCCAGTGAGATGTGCTGCTCGATGTGATCGGCCGCCGGCGATGGAAAGCCTGCTGGCACCCGAAAAGAGCAAAAAGGCAGCTTCGTGCCGCCCTCGGCGATAGGACCTAAAATTGCGAAACTCATGACGCAGCCTTTTACAGACACTGTACGAATGTACAGTTAATATCGCAGATGGATTGCGGTCAATTTGGCGTAAGAGATATCTGACAAGCGGGCGCGTCAGCCCAACTCATCTGCGTACGTGGCGACGGCCTCTTCGGTCAGTTCCCGCCACTCACCGCTGTCGATTACACCGCGCTCTTTCATGTCGTCAGCCAGCGCCAGGCGCCTCTCGTAACGCTCCTCCGGTGTTGCTGAGATGAAGTCCGGATCGTTGCGCAGGGAAAACCACGCCTCCATTGCGTTGATCTAATCGATGTTTATTGTCATGACGAATACCCGGGGCCAGTGTCTACAGTGTAGAGATTGGCCGGGCCCCGGCTGTTCATGGGGCCGACGAGCGGAGACGACTATGTGTGGAAGGATTTCCCAATACAGCGGCATTCACGACTTCGTTGCAGCGCTGAGCATGCCCAATGCTCTGGCGAATTCCGTCGGCGAATTGCCGCTCGAGCGCTACAACGTCGCCCCGACAACCCAAGTCGCCCTGCTCCACCTGCAGGGCGATCTGCTGCACGCCGACCTGGTGCGATGGGGATGGCGGTCGCACTGGGCCAAGGACCGCGCAGCGCCGATTAATGCCCGCGTCGAGAAGGTGGCCCACGGACCGTTCTTCCGCGCGATCTGGCCATACCGGGCAATCACGCCCATCGATAACTGGTTTGAGTGGGTGGACGAAGGCGGACCAAAGAAGCAGCCCTACCTGATCCGGCGGCGGGACGGCGCGCCGGTGCTGTGCGCCGCCATTGGCCAACTGCCCGACAGCGATGAAGGCCCGGGTGAACATGACGGCTTCGTAATCATCACCGCCGACAGCGCCGGCGGCATGGTGGACATTCACGACCGGCGCCCGGTGGTGCTGACTCCGGGCCTGGGCCGGGAATGGTTGGACCCGGCCACGCCCAAGGAGCGCGCCGAACAGATGGTGCTGCACCAGGACGAGTCGGCCGATGCTTTCGAATGGTTTAAAGTCGACATGGCCGTTGGCAATTCGAAAAACAGAGGGCCGGATTTAATTCAAGCTAAGAACTAGCCTTTTTTATAAGAGCTATTGTTTCCTGAATTATCGGATGGTTTTCGTTGTAGCGAGCTCTCTCATCCCTTACAAGTTCATCAATATCGAACTCGTGCAAACGCTCAATTTCCAATCCGCCCTCAGTGAGGCTTTTCCCTCCACGAAAAACCACATCAAAAGTTTGTGGTATGAACAATCTTGAAACCCCTGCAAAATCACAAAGACTATCATAAAATCCACGAACAAATCTTATAGCAGCTAGAGCATGGAGAGTAGTTGTACCTAAAGTAAGCATATCGTAATGTGGCGGCTTACACTTTTCACTTCTAATCATCACACCCAGCAAAACAAAATCCCTTGTGATTTTTGTGATATGAAGAGATTCAGCGGCGACAAGAATATTCTCACATGCTTGCAAATACATGTTCAGGGTCGAGATAGAGCTAACGGGATCAGGGACCAACACCCCTCTAAGAAATTTTGCTGCCGAAAGTATGGAGGCTTCGACCGACTTAAATGCCTCCATGTCTACCGCTGGAAGCCCCTTCTCAGGTGTGCCCGAAAAGAAGCGGAGGTGCAAGACTGGGTGCAAATGATATCCAAACATCGCAACCCCCAGATAGTCGACTTCCTCCATAGCGGCAAAATACGCGAGCATTTCCTTTCTGTGAGTATAGAATGCATCTAAATTATTCTTAAAGCTGACCACTTCAATTTGCTTAGCTGTTTGCTGCGTCGAATGAAACTTCGATATCAACCCAGACAAAGGCAACGACAATGACATTATTGCCAGCGGCAGGATACTAATATCAATAAAGTTTTTAAAACCTGCTGGCGATAGTTCAAAACTGTACTTAGGCCAAACCCAAAGCCCCAAGGAAATTGCTATTGCAACAGGGATAGAAATAGACAGCCAAAGCAAGCCCTGATGCGCCAGCCCTTGGCCAGTATCAAGTTGCAAAGTTGAATTTATTCTAGACCACCCCCACTCCCCTTTGCCAATAAAACATGCAACCAACATTAACGAAACTAACACCGCCAACGATATCGTGACTATCAACAATACACCGTCTGCCATGACGTACTCCATCCCCTATCAATCTAAGATTTTGGCAATTTCCCACATGATCGCTCACATCCACGTTTTGACGAAGGGATTTCGAGATACGTCAAGCCACGATCAGTGTCGGTTCTTAGATCAAAAAGCGCAGTATTTTTAGGGTGGGAGACTCCTAAAAGGTACTACAGGCGAGTAGTAAATGTGACCAGCGCCCGATCATCCTTCTCGGTGCATTTGAGCTATGGCAAGTTCCCGACGTAGGTTCCAGCCAGGCGTGACCAGGCTTCGGATGGATTCTCCTCGATCCGAAGCCAGTTTTTCGGCCGCCCGGTAGTGGGCGGCTGCGGGTAAATCTGAGCTACTCGGTTTCAGCCGTTTTAGCGGCCTCCGCTTCCACGCGCCGTGCATCTTCCTCACGTCGAGCTTCAGCTTGTTGTTGAACCTGCCTCCAGCGAGATATCTGTCGGTCGATAGCCAGATCATATTCAGCGGGCGTCATCTTATGCTGGGGAAAATCTTGGATTCCGTCCCACGCTATCGGATCGAGCCGGAGCACGTCGCGGTGCATGATGTAGCGGAGCTGGTCGCGCAAGATGGACTGAACAAACGCAGGGAACACATCAGGTGCCGTATCCGCCGAGAGGCCTATCAGTTTAAGTGAGGCGTCGAATGCCGCCGCCTTTGCTGTGAGCGGGGTCTGAACATCCTGAAGCGTCCGGCAATTCTGGATTGACTGGTCCACCATCGCGCGCAACGAAATGCAGTCGATTTGAGCCCCCTTGAGCCTTTCACTGTTGTCATTCAGCAGCTTGGCCATGGTCTCGTAAACATGGGTAACCGCCTTGCTGGGCGCTTTAGCCGCGGTTGAGCCGCACGCTGGGCACGCGCCGTCCTGTCGCTGCCCGGCGGGGCCGAACCAACCGCAATTGCATGAACAAAGCGCCTGGCCGCTCAACGGCAGCGGATTTAGTGTACGGATCGGCTCTCGCTCACCGGGTTTCAAACGGTCCGGATCAGCGAAAAGTGTCGGTTCTGAAGATTGTCCAGGCATCTGCAATACCTACTGGGTGGGGCCTCACGGCCGGATTGATAGGAATGCGGCCCCTTTACAAGCAGGCCACTTATAATCAACTGGCAAGTTGTTCCCGTTCCTGGGTCAGCTTGGCCAACTCCTGCTGTTTGCGCTCTGCACTCATTCCACCGAGGCGCACCGCTGCCATTTTGGCATTGACGGACTTCACGGTTAGCTTCGAAGCCGCGGCTGCCAGCGGCTTGGCGGTGTCGCCAGCCTTGAGCCAGGCCTTGAACTCCGGCATTTTCATCTCATTGACATCGCCCACGCTCCAGTCCTTGTCGAAGTTTGACTTGTAGGCTTTGATCGCCGCCGCCTGGCTGGTGTAACCCAGCATGACCTTGTGCTCATCAAACTTGCCTGAGCCTTGGTCTTTCTGGTCCACGACGAACACACGCTGACTGAAAGGCTCAGGACCGACATACACGTCAACCTGGTCGCCATCAGCACCGGTGGTGCGCTTGATGTAGCCGTAATGGTCGGACATGGAATGCGACCACTCCTTGCCGTTCGCATCGACGCCTTTCCGTTCAGAACCACGTGGGTTCTCGATGGCGATGTGCAGCCCCTGCAGCTTGATATGCCCCTTGCGATAGTTGCCCGCTTCCTTTTGGGCAGTACTCGGTTCAGGCAGATCGTTATCCGGAGAGGTAGCGGCACTTCGGGCAGCGAGGTCCAGCGCTTTGGCAGGGGACAAGGCGGCTTGATCGTCACCAGCCACCGGCACAACGTCACCGGGCTTGGCGCCATCCTTGTCGCCATATTGCTCCGCCTGGTCCTCGTGCAGCTTTTCAGCGTACGCATTAGCGCTCTCGGGGTTCTTGAACATACCGAGGTGCTTGCCGGTGCGCTGATAAGTCTGGATCGCCTCGTCATCCGACATGATCCTGCCGTCATCGCTGACTGTGGGAATGAGGACTTCCTTGCCATCGATGCCGATCGACATTGATCGAACTGTGCTGATCGAGCCGTCTGCGTTCCTGACCGTGGGCCTGGCGTTCAAATCAATGTTGCCCGCAGTGATTTGCCCTGCCACAGGTGCTGGGGATGTGCGATCAGCCCCTTGAATACCAGCAGCGACTGACGCGCGCGCTGCCTCGGGCGGGGTTGGTTGTTGTTCCGACTCATCGCCTCCCAGGGCCGAAATAACAGCACCCGGTGCAGCTATTTGCGACGGTGCCTCAATCGCGGGCATCGGCTGAACGTCTTGAGCCTTCGCAGCAACTTCGGGCTTGAGCAGGCGCTCAGCTACAGCGTCATCCGAACGAGCGTGCAATCGATCACGGGTGCCTTTGTAGCCAGCCGCGATAGTCTTGCCGGTCAACGCCAAGAAGCGCCCGCCCATAAGATCAGCAAGCGCTCCACCCGCCCTTTCTACCGCCCCACTCTCATCATCAACCTCAGCCATCCGCCGAGCGGTAGCGCTATTACCAGTTGCACGTTGACGGAGAGCAGTCGCCGCCACCTCCTGATCGAGCAAGGTGTTCCAGCGGTCCCGCGCAGCCTTATTCGGCAGCATTGCGCCAATTTTCTCACGCATATTCCGTGAGTTCAGATCTCGAACAACGTCCGAATAGGTGCTGGTCTTGCTGCCCATTTTGCCGATCACAGACGAAACCGCGCCGGTTGCGAAGCCTTCTCGGTCAGCGGGCGACATTCTACGGAACGTGTCTGCAAACTCCTCGGGGCTCATTTTCTGGTTGAAAATCAGATCGCGCCCTTTCTCGGTTGCCCCCATATAGCTGGAGTCGTCAGACCAGACTTTCCGTGCTTCGGAATAGGTGGGGCTGTGCTCATCCATGATGCCGAGCAGCTTGTTTTTGATGTTGATGATGTCGCCTGCTCGACCCTTCTCCCCCGAACGCATGAACGCGCCAATCTGGTCATCGAGGTTTTTCTTCATGATGTCCAGGTCGCCGGTGCTGGGCACGTCCTTGACAGTAAACGTTCCATCGTCGGCCAGATCCACAAACTTTCCGTAGAACGGCCGGCCCTGGTTTCCAGCGCGCGTCTTGGCATCACGGAAGGCTGTCTGCATAGCCGGGCGGGCCATTAACTCCTCAAGCTCCTTTGTCCAGGGCACCGGCTCCTTGTAAGCCTGCTCGTAGAGGGGCGCGGCCGCCTTTGCGCGCTCTTTAATCGTGTCTTCAAGCGCACGGTAAGCACTCCGGCGCTGCTCTGCCGTACCGCCGGCGGCCATATCATCAGCGACCTTCGATATCGCATCACCTTCACGGGAGCCCGGTGCAGGTGGCTGCCAAACAGTCATCTCCTTGGAATCGGACATTGTCACCGGTTTGTCACGGCCACGACCTGCTCCGGTCAGCTTGTACAGCTGCTCAGCTACGCGGTCAGGTTGAGCTGCTTGGCGCTCGTTCAGCGCAGGGATGATCTTGGTGCGTCCAGCGCCTGGCGTGTTTGCTACACGCTCCAGGAGGCCTGCTACGTTCTCACCCCCAGCGTCAACGGGCAGCGCGGCAGGGTTTTCCTCGCGCATAGTCTGTACCCGCCGCTGCCACTCCTCAAGACTGATGCCGTCTCGCTCAAGCGCGCGCTGAAGTTGACGGTTTGCCGAGTTCTCTGATGAAGTCAGCGCACGCTTGACGGCGCCACCGGCTACTGCTGCCGCGGGCAAAGCGCCGCCTACAACGCCTCCGAGTGCCGCCCCCTCCACTGCGCTAGGAATGCGGTCAGCGAGATCCCCCTGGCCTGATCCCAAGCCATACAACCCGCCGTAAGCCGAACCGGTGGCTGCCGACCGACCAATAACTTGCGCGGTCGTCGGAGCGGCCGCTGCCGAAGCGTGAGCCGCCAGACCAGGCAAGGCAGTGGTACCGCCGCTGGCAAGCATTGGAACGACACCACCGACTAACCCACCGCCGATATTTGCAACCGGGTGCTGGTCACGAGAGGCCGCATCGAGGTTACGCTCACCTGCGACATTCTGGTCATACCGCTCCCGCCAAGTCTTGCCTGGGTTGCCGGTACCGACCAGCGGCTCAAGCGTGGCAGCCAGGCCGCCGGAAATTTCGTCAGCAAACCCGAAGGTTAGGCCGTCATTCAGGCCTCGCAAGCCCGCCCGAAAAGCGCCGACCTCTGGTGCTGCGGGCTTTTTCGGTGCGTCCGCGGCGGGCGCGCTCATCTTGGCCATCTGGGAGAACACTTCTTGAGCCTGCTCCGGGGTGGCTCCATCGGGCATCTCGAAACGAGCAATACGGCCGTCCGGCATCTCAAACTTTGCGATTGGCATGGCTTGCTCCTTATTCGAAGCCGAGGAATTTGGCACCGTGCGGGAGTTCAGCAGGTGGTGCCTTCGAGGTTGTTGCTGGCTGACGAGGCTGTAATCCAGCCGAAGGCATACTGAGGCCACGCTGCTGGTCGACCTGCGGAATGACGGTGCCGATATCCAGTGGCTCAGCACGTGCGTTATGCCGGCGCTGCTGGATCATGTTGGTCTTGAGCTCCATTGCCTTTTCGTTCAGGGCACGGATTTCGGTCAGGCGCTGCTGCACAAGCGCCGGATCGTTGATGTTGGTGATGAGCTCATTCCAGGCTCGCTGGGCGTCACCGTCCGTCTGCACGCCGGCATTGAGTCGCAGACTGGCGTTACGTAATTGCTCGAGTGTCGAGTTGAGCGAGCCATAGTTCCTCGACTCCTCGGTACTCATGCCCATCGCGTTGCGCGCCGCTGCGAGTTTGTTATTGACCGGGCCGAGGTTGAGCTTCCCGGATGTGATCTGCTCACCGATTTTCGACAACTGATCGTTCATTGTTGATGCGGCGGCGATCGCCTCCAGATCCTTGTCCTCGGCTTTTTGAACCGGGGCCGCAAGCGGCTTGCTCAGTTGATCTTTCGGGGCCAGCCCCATTTGCTGACCATACCGCAGCGCGGCCTGCCTGTTTTCAGGGGTGTTGAAAACTCCGCTCAGCAGTTTGTAGCCGGACACACGGTCAACCAACTTCTCAATGGGCACTTCGAGCACTTCGTCGTCAGCATCGTTCGCTGTGCCACGATTCTTGGTCATGGGCGCGGTGTATTTCTTCCCGTCATCACCGGTGACTTCCAGCTCAAACACCACCGTGCCCTCGGTCTGGCCCGGCATCACCTGAACAATGCGTTTTTTGCCGCCGCCCCCCTTCTGGATATCAGGACCGAACACCCGGTTTACGGCATCCAAGGCTTCCGGGGCATTGGAGTTGAGCTCTCCGGTGAATACTTTGCCGGCGGTGGCCACGTCGTCTTGCATCGCGGGAGAAAGGACATGCCGGGGGTCCATCCATGGATTACGCTTGAAGACTTCGAGGTCGCTGTCATCCAGGTCACCGCCGGCGGCAATTTTGGCATAAGCCGATTTCGCTGTGAGCGCATCCTGCTGTTGCATCTCAGCCTTGTCCTGCCGGCCGATCTGGCGGGTCAGTTGCTGTTGCTGAAGGTCAAAGCGCTGATCCTCGCGCTGCATCCTCGCCGCCGCCTGCCGTTGACCGGCCACCTGAAGGCCGTAGGTCGCGTGGAATTGGCGATCCTGGCGCGCAGCGTTATCCGCATCGCGCTGGTGGAGGTACTGGCGCTGGGCCTGGGTGTCAGTATAATTTCGCTGATCAGTTTCCCGGCGATACGCCAAGTCGTCTTTGCGCAGGCCCATTTCCTGTTGCTGGATCTCGCGACCATATTGGCGATCCTCTGCCTGCTGGGCGAGTTGAGCCTGCTGGAGTGCTCGCTGGTCCTTCTGCGCGAGGAGATTGCTTACCAGGCCAAAGCCCTGGGTGAAGCCATCCATCCCGCCACGGGTGTCTAATCCGCCTGCCATTTGTTGTCTCCCGACAATAGTATTCCCTGGACACCATTCGGCTAATTTACTGCCGTAGTTCTATGGAAAAGGTTGTTTGTGATCAGTGCTCCAATTGATGCGAGCGGTTTGAAGCGAGCGTATCGATGCTTCCGCGCACATCCTCTACCCGCTCAGCAACCTGATCTAATCGTTCAACATTTAGGTCTGAGGCGACCTTGATCAGCTTAGGTAGGTCTTTCCTCAGCAGCTGTACCGCTTGACGGAGCAGCAGGTAAATGAGGAGAAGGAGGATGGCGATAATCCAGAGCGCAAGTTCCATGAGCGATTCTCGAATAAATGAAGATTCGAGTGTAGCGCAGCTATCTACATGAACGATCCTGCAATAAATCCAATACCAGCACCGATAGCCGTACCCACCGGGCCAAAGGCAGAGCCTGCCATTGCGCCCGTGGTGGCCATGCCTACCTGACTCGACTGGGTATTTGCCTTGTTCTGCTGGTTCATCTGGTCTTCGGCCAGTTTCGCCTGTTGCTGCTGCTGGGATAGCTGGGAGAGGCCTTGCATGGCCTCCCCCTGCATTTCCTGTTTCAGTCCGATCAGTCCATATCCCATGATTTAACTCCCAGGTTTCAACCCACTGAGGCCCATCCCGCCGGCCATGATTTGTTCTTGCAGGTCGCGCGCCGAAACACGTGCGTTGTTGCTCGCGTCGACGGTCGCTGAAGCTCGACCCAGCTGCATTTTTCTGTCCTGCGCCGCCTGCTGGGCCGGCGACAGCATCAGCCCCATGCCTTGCTGCTGCATCTGCAGGCCCTGCGCAGCGCTGTCGAAGGTTTTATTGACCGCATTAGAGGCGGTCGCTGCCTGCTCGCCGGCGAAAGACTCGCTGGTTGCAATGTTGGCCAGCTTATCGACATAGGGTTGGAATCGGGCTTTCCAGTCGTCCCATTGGGAACGACTCAACTGCCCCAGCACCGTGGACGCGCCTTGTTTGCCGGCGAACGACGCATTCGGATCGACGTAGTAAGGCATTATGTGTAGCTCCCGAAATTGGCGCCCCCAGTGGCGCTGTCATAGATATTTCCGCTCAGCCCTTTGGGGTTGAGAACAGTGGAGTTTGTAACCGTTGTCTTTGCCGGGCCCATGTTGTTGAGACCGTATGCAGCACCGCCCGCAAGGGCGCCCATGGCAGTGCCAGCGAGCTGCAGGTTCGCCGATTTACGGTTGAAGGTGGTGAACGCGGCCGCTTGGGCATCTTGGGCTGCCTGGTTGGCTACGGTATTCAGGCCCGCCTGGGCCTGAGACGATTGCCCCTGGCCGATGGCCGCCACGCTGCTGAGCCCGGCGATTTTCTGACCCTTCTGTTCAAACTGTGCACGGGCCATTGTGTCGCCGCCAGCTGCCCCAACGCTCGCGGCCAGATCGCCCTGGGCGCCGATGGAACGGCCGCTGTTCGGGTTCAGGCCATACTGCTGGGCCATACCTTCATCGACCTGTTTCAGGCCGGACGCCAGCGCTTGTTGAGTTCCCGCGTTCGCCTTGCCGCGAACATAGGCCATGCTGCCGGCCGAATCCATGTCATCAACACGCTTCATGTACGCGTTTTCGACGGGCGCCAGTCGCTCCTGAGCGTAGTTCCACTTCTCCGCTGCCACCTGGGCCGCGTACTTCTGCTCAGGTGTGTCCTGTATTGAGTTGTCAGCCTTCTTTGCGCCGCCGCTCATCGTGCAACTCCTTTGATCAGTTCCTGGTTGTAGGCAGAAAAGGTCTCGTCATGGAAAAATCGACGAATGCCCGCGGAGACCTCTGCCATCCAGGCGCTCCCGCCGATGAGGTACGCGCACTGCACCACCAGACCGGTGAGCTGGTCGCGCAGGACAAAGGCCAAGCTGCGGCCGTGGTGGTCGCCGTCTCGCTCCAGTGTGACGCTATCGCGCCAGTCTTGGAGAGCGCCGGCCATGAGCGGACGCACGAAGTGCTCGAAGTGCCGATAGAACGGGTTGATGGGTAATTCGATCAGCGCCAACCAGAAAGCCTGGTAAACGTCGTTGGTGGTGAGCGGCTTATCACCGTCCACGATGTCATCCAAGGTCTGCGAAATAGCGAAAAGCGTCTCGCAGAACGCGATTGCATCGGAATTACCCTGGAGCACCCTGGCAAGCATTTGCTCTTGTGTTTCACTCATCGATAAGCCCTCACGCGAAAATTCGTGTCAGGTCTACCTGACGAAGTTTGATCGTTGCGTCCTGCCCGGTACCGCTCTTGCAGATGATGGACAGCCGGACCTTTAAACTGGTGGGCACCTCGGCCAGGGTCAGTGTCTGCGTGACGAGGGTCCCGGCGATGGTCCCAATCGGCATTGCGTTGACGAGTTCCTGGTTCTGCCCGATCTGGGCAATGGTGGTGCCGCTCGCACTCACCGCGACGATTTGCAGGGCGACCTGCAGCACGCTGGTATTCACACTGATGAACTCCCAGCCGGCCACAGCGCGCAGTCGCTGCCCTACCGCAACCTTCGATACGTCCACCGATTGTTCGAAGGTCAGCGTCGGCATCTTGCCGCTGGGCATGCCGGTGATACGCAAAACCTGCTTGAACCCTACATCTGCTGCCTCTTTCGAAGCCGCCACGGCCAGGCCGTTGAGATCCGAGCCCAGCAGGGTGCATGACGCAGCCAACTGGCCGGTGGCGTTGCTGCCATCTCCCAGCAGCCCGTTCGTGCCGGTAAGAAGCGAATTCGGGATCAGGCTTCCGCCGGGCACAAGCGCTGCGTCGAACGCAACATTCGCTGTAGGGAGGATTGCGGGAAAGGTAAAGAGCCGTTTCAGCACCTCGGCGACCTTGCGACCAATGATGCGCGCGCCGGCGGGCGTTGGGTGGAGGCCGTCACCGGTCAGGCCGCCAAGGGGCCAGAAATTCGAACCGGATGCAGGGTCGACCATCTCGTCCCAAGGATTCACCACCAGGACGCCCAAGCTTGGAGCGACGTTCAGATACCAGTTATGGATAGCGAAGTGGTTCGCGGTCTGCTGCGGGGGCAGCCCCACGTTCGCACCGATGATCGGCGTCTCTGCGACTGCAATGACAACCTTGCCCCGCTTGATCAGGGCGGCGTACATATACTCAACGTTCCGGATTGTCTGCTCCAGGGACATGCCTTTGATGCGGTCATTGCCCGTGCCGAAATGCACCATCACGTCAAACGATGCGCTGTTGGCCAGGACGTCAGCCTCGAGCCGGGCAAGCATCTGGGAGGTTGTATTGCCGTCGATGCCTTTGTTCAGGTTGAGGGGAAAGGCCGCCAGCCCTCCGGATTCCGACACGGCCCAGTCAGAAAACCCGACGTTGCCCTTTGTGCACTGGAATACACGACTGTCCCCCAGCACCAGCACGTCGGTGAGCAGGGGTTTATAGAGCCGGGCCAATGCCTTTTGCACAGCACCATCGGCTAGCACACCCTGCTGCGCCGTTGCCGCCTGGATATCGCCCGGGGTGACGGTGAGCTTGCCGTTTTCATCCGGAGTGACGTCATTGAGTTGCTTCACCGTTCCAGCCCCGCCACCACCGCCGCCGCCAGTGCCCGCAATAACTGCAAGCTTGGCCGGGCATGCGGCCATGGTGACAGTGCCGTACCGGTCGGTGAGTGGATACTTTCCGTCTTTGTTCGGCCCGCCGGTAGCAGTCCCCGAAGCCCAGTCGGCGAACTCGGCCAGACTGACCTGTCTGTCCTTCAGGAACTCCTCTACTTTCTCAAGGAGATCGCGCACATTTTGGGCGGTGGCAAAGCGCAGCAGGACGTAGGGTGCGCCATTTATCGCCGCCACCGGGCCCGCATCCAGCGTAACCCGGGTGTCGGTTTCCACCGTAACCAGCTCAAAGCATTGTCCAGTTGGAACCAGCAGCACGTCGCCCCTCGCGGCATTTGACAGCCATGCTGTACCTGAGCCGGTCGCAACTGAAGCGCCCGCAGCAATAGAGACCGTGCCAACGCGGTAGATGTGAGTAGCCATAGTTATTCCTGATTATTTTTACGCTGGACCGTTGCCGGGCGGCAAAATGATGCCCTGCTCAATCGGCCGCCTGGTTTCGATGTACAGCAGGGGCATGTGAATCAAAGTGCCAGATCTGCCGGTGAGAATTTTTCTCTCCATTGGCATACCGGGATTACCAGGAACGTAAAGGCGGCTACCTGCAGTTGAACCGTCATATCGAGTGAAATAGCCCGTGCCAATTGAGCTGACCAACACCCACTCGTTGCGAGTAGTGCTGCTGAACCCGTCGCTTCCATACCAGTGTTCGAAGTATTGATCCCTAGTCATCTGGTCACGGCCGTTATACAACCAGGAGCCGCCAGAGCGCTTGTAACTCACTGCGTTATTTCCCGAATCGAAGACAACCTCCGGGCCGGGTTTCCAGACGCGAACGCCATGAGACTCGCCGGAAATGTAACCACCAGACGAGACCACGAGAAACTCACACATCGAGTCCCGCAGTCGATTGTAAATCTGTGCCGAAGAGGAGCCGCCGCCAGGCAAGTGGATTACCGTGAAGGCGATAACCACACCGGTCCAGGCTCCTGGGGCGCCTGTTGCAGCGCAGTAAGCAATGCACGTCGGCGACTCCGATCTAACCCCTCGAGGTCGAGCAAAAACTAATGGCGGTGTCACACTGGTTGAGGTACCGAAGAAGGAATATTCAAAAAAAATACCCTCCCCACCAATCGCTCCCTCATCTTTCCAAAGCTGCACATCGTGCCAACCGCCGTTAGAGACAGCGCCTGCATCTTCGCCAAACGCAATAAATATGGGATTGTTCTCGTCGACTGCGAGATTGCCCCAATCGTTTTTCACCCTAAAGCCAGTGCTCACGACGATACCCCTAAGATCAAATAGCAGGACACCGGCGCAGCGGACCATCGAAGTGAGTTCCCCTCTCTGACCACCAGCGGGACGGGTTGCAAGCCCACGTTTTGTGCCGGCATTAGGTGAATGTCGAAATTGAGACCGGCGTATGGTGTTAGGTCCATGACACCGGCCACGTTGGACTGTGTCTTGATGAACTCTGTTTTACGAATGGTCCTCACGGTGCTGTCGAAAGTAATCTGCTTATTTTTGTCGAAGCAGCGGATGACAAAAGTCATTGCAGCATCTCCCCAATCTCAATCCGCAAGTCGCCGCTGCTGTCGTACCAGTGCTGATAACTGTCAGTCATCACCATCCTGGTACCTCCGACGAGACCATTCATAAAAATCCCGCCCTGGGGATCGATTACGAAACGCGGCAGCCCACCTGCGCCCAGCTGTGTGCTTACGAGCTGGCCGTAAATCTGGCCGAACCCTATGGTGATGCTTGCCACGTCGATGGCCTCGGCGCGCAGCTGGCCGCCTACAGTGGTTACCGGAGTGAATCCGTCGTTCGCTGTGAGCTTCCCGATACTGATAGGCCCGATTTGCGCCTGCTGAATGGAGGCCTCCTTGACCAACAGCGTGTTGATGTAAACCTTCTCCCCATCAAGCATGAAAGGATTCACATAGTTCGGCCCATGCTGCCCAGGCGTCGCCACCCAAAAGCGATTGGCCAAGATCGCAAAGTCAGCAACCGTCCCGCTGTTGTAGGCACCAAAACCGCTGATCAGTCCATTTACATCAAGTCGAAGTGTGTACTGGGCAGACAGGCCCTCGAGCGCAGAAGTATGCGTGCTCAACGTCTGTTCAATTGCCGCTGACTGATCGTTGAGGTTGGTTTGTAGGGTTGTGATTGCACGGGCAGTCGCTTCGAACTCGTTGACGATGGCTTGCTGGTCGCTCACATAAATCGCGTCCGTGTTATCCATCCGCGCTACCAGGCTCTGCATGTTGCGCACCTGCGTTTCCAGGGCGCTGGCGAAGGTCTCGCTGTATCCCGTAAGCACCGCCTCTGCTGTTTCGAGACGAGAAGACATTCCGTTAAGCGCTTGGGTGGCAGCGTCCTGCAAAGTAATACGCGCCGAGCGCTCGCCGACGATATCGGCCTGGGCCTTACCGACGCTGACCTGCATCAGGTCGATTTGATGGGCGATTGCCTGCTGATCGGAGGTAATGACTTCCTGCAACTGCGTGATAGCCGCCTTCACGTCTTCGCCGGTCTGCACCCGAATATCGGTGATTTGCCGGCGGATCTGGACGTTGTCGTCATCGCGCAGGAATCGCTCAGCGGACGTCAGAAGCCTCGCCGACTGTGCGGCAGCATCCAGCATTGCTATCGTCTGATTCAGCCCTTCCAGGTCGATGGCTTTCGCCAGCGCTTTCGCCAGCTCGCTCTGACTGGTCTGGCTGGTGATCAGCTTGAGCAGATACTCGATATCGAGTTGCGCCTCGATGGCGGTGCCGGCCGGGCTGTTTGGAGGCCCCTCAATGCCCGAGGTGGAAACCCAGGTGATCCAGTAGAAATACACTTTCCCTCTCTTGGGATCGTTGGGGTCTACCGCATCGCCTCGAATTGGGTCGCTGTACATCATGCCCGTGGCGCGGCTGATCTGCGTCGCCTGACCGAAGTTATCGGTTTCACTGCGGTAAATGTTGGTCAGCGAGTGGTTTCGATAGAGCTTGTAGGGGTTATCCCAGGTCAGGGTGTTCATGCCGAACACACCAGCACCTTGGAACCCCACAGGGGCAGGCGGTATTGCCCGGTCTGGCACGCCAGGGCTTGGAACCAATCCGCCGTTACCACCTGGCTTCCAGCCTGGCCGGAGCGTGAACGCACCGCTTTCCAGCAAATCCCGGTAGGTCAGCTTCTTGTCGAGGCCATTCCCGCGATTACCCTCGCCCGTCTCAATGATTTCAGTCAGAGCACTGAAAAACGGGCGCAACTCCGCCGAAACCTTGCTGCTGGGTGCAGGAAGGCTTGAGCGTTTTGTCGTCATTAGGTCAACTCAGAGGGTGTGTTTGCAATTTGGATAGAGAAAACTTCTGTCGAGCCGGATGCTTCCACCTGCCATTCGCGCGCATCCGCGAAACCTGGCGGCAGCCTGAACATCTGGTTACTGCCAATTTCGGCGTCGAGCGCAGTGGTGCCATCGGCGATCACCCGGAACCGAACCGGAAACGCCGCCGCCACCACCTTTCCGCAGCTGAAATTCGCCGAACCAGGTGGAAATTCGAATACCTTAGAGCGCCATCGGTAGGTCATCGGCGGCCCGCCTCGCCACTTGGCAATCGTGCTGCCCTGGATCAGATACAGCGTGGAGGCCGCAATGTCGTAGTAGGAGTTGGCCGCCTGGGCGTCAATAAACTCGATACCCTCGCCCGGGGCCAGGGCAAAGCAGCCGCCGTCGTAAAACGCCAGATACCGACCTTCGTATCGGCAGGCATGGATTGATGCGGGATTCAGCGCTTGCCACTGCTCCGGCGTCAGCACCCCGTCGGTGATCAGTTGCGGCTCCCCGCCGGACACCGCCACCAACCCCTCAGTCGACGCATAGACTACGTACTCGCCCATATCGACCACCGACCCCCTGGACACGCACACACGGTCTGCATCCGGGTCAGCAGCGCTCATCGCCGCAGGCGTTGTGCCGGTAACCAGTCGCGGACGTCCGGTGGTGGCAACCACCAGCCCGGCGGTGGTGACGCCGATCCCGACTATTTTGTCAGGAAAGGAAATTTGGTAATCAACCGGCCAGGCGTGCGGGTGATACGGCTCGCAAAAGCACAGCGTGTTGTCGAAGAACCCGGCAAATATGCCGTTTGGCATCTCGACCAGGCCGACCATCGCCGGATCAGGCATATCCCAGGTGAGCGACGGGCAGGCAATACCCAGTTCATCGCTGTTCACGTCGTCCACCCAACTGCCCTGGGCCACAGGGAAGTCAGCCAAATACAGGAATTCACCGCCGCTTTCCGACCTGTAGAGCCGCTTGGTAACGATGTTGTACGGCCCGTCGGGCGACGGCGGCAGTTGAACGTTGACTTTCCCAGGCAACTGGTCGCCCGCGCCGTCCCAGCGGTTGATGATGTTCGACGCAGGGCTAGGCGGCCCTTCTTCGCCATAGGCTGAAACATAGGTCACCACATACGTCGCTCCCACGGTGGTGGTGGGCGGTGCTTCACCGCCGGCTGGCTCTGTCACCAATGGCGCGCTGACCGGAGCAGGGATGCCCAGCCGATAAAACCCGGATGGGTATGGCCCAGCGCCCTGAGTGGCGACACCGATGGGGGCCATCTTGGGAAACGAGTCGCCGGTCCAGTACACCCGCGACCAAGCATCCTTCGCGAGGGGGCTTTTTGCTGCATTGACCTGCTGGCCATCGCCCCAGGCAAACCAGAACCCGGCGCCGTTGTTACCGAATGGGTACCGGTAGATGGATGACGGATTGATCACGCCGACAATCCCAAGCACGGGCAGCGGCGCATTTTCAGCCCGCAGCGAACCCTTGCGCAGATTTACGTTGCGGGCCGCCTGGGCATTGGTGGGCTGCAAGAGACGCGGAGTCAGCGCTGGCAGCTCACCCTTGAAAGACGTGATCGCAATCGATGTCATGGGAACCTCGGTGTTTTCATCCTTGTGCTGCCGTACTGGTGGCCGGCGAGCGCCTCAGATCGAGCATTGGTGCAGAGGGCATAGAACGCTGCCTGATCCATCAGGGCGCGCTGCATGTCGGACCAGGGTTTCTCGGGCATCTTGCGCAGCCAGTACTGGGCGCCGAGCATCAACGCCTCACAGTAACGGTCCAGCAGCCAGTCCGGGGGCACCGCCAAAGTGGAGCCAAACGTGGGCCGCACGACCACATCAGCGGTCAGCCCCGAAGGGCCACCGGTGACAATGACAGTGTCCGGCGAAGGCTGGAACACTTGGCAATATGCAGGCCGACCATCCTGATACAGCGCCTGGATGCGGATAGGCTCCAAGCCGGGCCCGGCGGTGATCTGCTGCTCACCATCGGACAGCTGAATTCTGACTTTCCAAGCCGGCACCTCAGTGCACAGCTCGCGCAGCGCCCAGGCCACACCGTCACGGATAGAAGCGATTAACACCCCCGGCACGTTTGGCAGGATCTGGTCGACCAGCTGGCTCACGTTCATTGCTGCAGTACCTGTTGTTGGGACGTGGCGGCGACCGGCAGAGGGCCAAGCATGCGATCTGTCTGCACTTTCATGCCCAGGGCAGCCTGGAACATCTGGAAGTGCATCGTTGCGCGGTTGAGGTTGGCCGCGTGTTCGGCGTCTTTCGCGTAGGCCCTGGAGAGGATGTAATCCACCAGCACCGGCGCAAACGAGTCATCCAGGCGGATCTTTTCAGCGGCGGAGTCGGTGGCCATCGCCTGGGCGTGCGGGTCTGGTACCGACGAGTAGATGATCTCCAGTTTGCTGGTGGCCATTGCCGGCGGGTAGACATAAAACTGGCGCGGTGCCGCCTCGTCGAAGATGTATTGCTCGATCTCTTCAACCTGTTGCTCGGCATGCCACCGGCGCCTGGTTGAGTCGATAGCGCCTCGGGTCGTGAGAATCACACTCAGCCCACCGCCCGCGGGGGTGATGTTACGCACCACCTCCAGCAGGCGCAGGCCGCCCTCGGGGATGGATTGCCTGGTGCCCGGGGCGCAAGTAATTTCGGCCGTGACAGAACTGGCATTGGGCTTGATGTTGCAAATTGCCGCATACCCTTCATTCAGCCAATCCAGCAGCTCGGTGTTTGCCCACCGGGTGCCGTTGGAAGTGACTTCCTGCAGGATCTTTTTGGCGCGGGTCAGGATGTTGCCTACAGTCGTCACGGCCACGTTTTACACCTCTTGCATGTAGGAGAGTTTCGCCAGCTCGGTAGTCCATACGAACTCGCAGCCGGTCCTGGTGTTGCGCAGCAGACGATTGCCGGTGACCGGCACCGAACGCTCCTCCTCGTCGACGTCGTCGAGGTCAGGCGCCTGGGCCTCGGCCAAAGCAGAGGCTGTTGGCGGGTCGCCTGCTACCAACTTCATGTTGATGCCTGAGATGCTGGCATCGCGCACAAGCGCCTCGGGCAGATACACCTGACCGTCCTCGCCGTTCACGGTGACAGGCCCGACGTGACGCCCGGGGCCAGGGTCGGCTGCGACCTGCACAGTCTCAACAGCAGCAGTTTGGGCAGCGGCGGCGTCGCCGGCTGGTTGGTCGCCCTCCGCCGCTTGATCAGCACCATCACCCGATGCCGCGTGCGCAGCGGAGTCAGTACCGGCTACAGGATCGCCGGTAGTCTTGGGATCAGCGAGGCCAGCAGTGCCGGCATTGCCAGGTTTCAGATCAGGGTTCGGCGCGTTTGAGTCGTCGGCTTCATCAGCCAGGGCCTTTTCGAGCCCTGCTAGCAGTTCGGAGCGTAGTGTGTCCTCGCTCTTGCGTTGATCTGCCTTCAAGCCCAGATCTTTGAGCATTTCCAGCAAACCGTCTTTGTCGGCTGTTTTTGCCTTTTCAATCAATTCGCGAATCATGGTTTTCTCCGAGAAAAGCAAAAAGCGGCCAGGCGGCCGCTTATGGTGTGGAGATGAGGGTGATCAGCGGCTGCAGTACAGGTTGCCGATCGCTTTCGGGTCGATGACGCCGGAACCGAACACGTTCAAACCACGAACGAGTTTCCCGAAGTCGTTCGGGTTCGGCAGGGTTTCCATTTGGGTCATCTGGCTGGCAAAGGTGAGGCCTTTCTTGTGACCGAACATCACGTTGCTGGCCTTCTTGGTGGCCGCGACATCATCCACTGCTGTGGTGTTGTTGCTGATGAACACGGTGAAACGATCGAGCATGCCGACCTTGCCGTTGCGGAAGACCGAAGTGGAATCGCCCATAATGCTGGCGTCGCGCAAATCGGACTTTTTCAGCATGCCGTTCATCCAAGCAGGCAGAACGACCCAGCGGCCTTGCTCGGGAACGTTTTGCTCGTCGAGAACGGTGCCGCAGTCCACCAACACATCCAGGATGTTGTCCTTGGTGATCTGCACAGGTGCGCCAGCTTTGCCGAGGTTGATGCCGCCAGACTTTGCGCCGGCGTTGTCGCCGCGGTTGGCCGCTGCAGCGTCGGCGTAGTGGCGGTTCAGCAGTTGGGTGTCGATAGCCACCTTCATCTGCTCACCGCCGTCGGTGCTGAACTCGTCCATCAGCTTGATATCGGCCTGGTAAGCATCGACGTCGTTCACCTCGAACGCGAAGTACTTGCCCTGGTCAATCTGCAGCTGCACCTTGTCACTTACCGGCTTTTCGTAAGTAACGCCGCCGCCGATCACGTAGTCCTTGATGACAATCGACGGTACGGTGCGGATGTTGATGGTGTCGCCTTGGTTCTTGATTTCGCCCTCATAGTCGGTGTTTGCGATCTCACCGAATACGGTTGCGGCGTACAGCTTCTGCACCAACTTGCCGGACCAGAGCGCCGGGATGAAACCCGATGCACTGGTCGAGCTGTAGTTTGGATGCCCTGGGGCGCGTGCTGGACCTGCCATGGTGTAGCTCCTATTTCCTGACGCCTCGCGGCGTTACAGAGCGCGTGCTATCGCGAAATGCGACCGTTTGCTACCGCGTCTGAGATGTCCTGTTCAATCGCAGTCGCCTCGGCTTTCGTGTACCGCTTGCCCAGCGCCACATCCTTGTAGAACTCGTTGATTTCAGCATTGCTCCACCACTTGCCCTCCGCCGGCGGCGTAGGATCGGTGCGAGTGGAGCGTGGCTGAACGTTTTCCGGTGGGATGGTGCGATCTGGGTTCGGTGCTGCCGGTGCGGGCTGCGCGTCTTTGAAGGCCTGAAACAGCGCGGCGACGCGGTATGCGTCGTTGGCTGTCTGGGCCTCGATCAAAAGCTGCTGCCGCTCTTTGCCGGTGAACGTGTCCATGTGGCTGAGCCACTCATGGAACGCGGGCAATCCGTTGATCTCAACAGCGTCAGGAATGCGCTGAATCAGTTGCCGGAAGAACTCTTCCTGCGCTTGCTCGGCTTTTTCCTGCTCGCTTTGCTGGGTTTTATGCTTCAGCCCCTCGAGTTCGGTTTTGATCGACTCCAGTTCCGTGGGATTGGCGCCAGAAGCCTGGCCACCAGCCACTCGCTGGATAAGTGCTATGAGGTCCGGCCCGTAGCTTTCAATTTCCTCGGGGGTCAGATCCGACACTGCGCGCTGCACCGCATTGCCTGCGGGCTGCTGCGCTTTCGCCAGTTCTGCGGTCAGTCGGGACAATTCTTGTTGCAACGCGGGTACTTCAGCGTTGTATTTCCCTTGCATGACCTTGAAGCGTTGCTCCCAGTAATCAGCACCATCGTTACGGGCGGCGGGGGCCGGGTCCGTTTTGGCGGGTGCTTGTTGGTCTGAGATCACCGGCGCATTTGGATCTGCTGCCGGAGCCGCATCTGGTGCGGGGTTCTCGGCAGGCTTATTCAGCGCTTCCTGAATAGCCGTTGCTTCATCGATTTGCGCCTGTACGTTGCGGGGTAGCGTGCTCATTGATCGTATTCTCCTTGGGTAGAGCCGGCAGGTCCGGGCTTCTGGGTGTGCTACTGGTTCCGGGCACTTGGCCGAATGACCGGAGAGTGGCCACAAAAAAACCGCCTCAAGTTGGGCGGCTTTTTCTGTAGCTACTGGATAGGCCGCGAGGTGCTTGCCTGGATTCGCTCAAGCATCTCGCGGGATTCTTCAAACGTCTTGATCAGCTCCCTGGCCAGGCTCGCCCTGCCCTGGGCCCTGAATAAACCCTCCAGGTTGTTCACCCCCTCCAGGCTCTGCTGCGCCTCCATCAAATGACTGCTCAGTATCTCCTTGAGGTGCTTCCATTCCGGGCTGTTGGTCAGATTGACCAGGGCTTGCCACTGTTGGTTGCTGGGTTTCATTGGCTCCGCCACCTGCATGTTGAAGTTGGGCTACCACGGCACCGTTGCTCATACCGAGGCGCTGGGCCTCAGCACGGGTTTTCTCGGCCTTCGCGGTCAGTTCAGCTGTCTGGGCAGCGGTTTTCTCTGTTTCCGCTTCGACCTGCTGGCCCATCGCGGCGGCTTGCTTTTGCTGCTGTTGGGCCTGCTGGGCCTGCTGTTGCTCCTCCCGGGTCTTCATCTCGGCTTTCGTCGGGATCAGGCCTGGCATATCGAGGCTTTCAGCAACCTTGCGCAAGATCGCTGCCCTGCCCTCAAGGCCAAGGATCTGCATGTCGGTCGGGTTGTTGGTGAAACTCAGGAACTGAGTGCGAGCGTTCAGCGTCTGCTCACGCTGGAGCATCGCGTTAGCGCCGCGGGCCACGACTTTGCAGTCGCCCTTGATGGCGTTGTCATCGGAATAGCGCATGTTGAACAACCACAGCGCCTCAATGACACGACGCACCACCCCACGGTCGATGTGACGGATCGCGTCCTTGATGCCCTTGTTGGCCGACTCCATCAGCATCGACAGGCCGCTGGCCGTGTTGCCAGCTCCACCGACCTTTTCGGCACCGTAGATGTATCGCGGGATATTCGTCGCGTCGTCCGCGCGCTTCTCCCAGGAGTCATAGACAGCCTGAAGCTCCCCGGCCATGCTGACCGGCTGGTAAAAGCGAATCACCGGTGACGTCGCGCCACCCTGCATCCCTGGCGTCTGGCCGCTTTTCACCCGCCAACGTTTCAGCGGATACATCTCGTTGGGGTTCTCACCTGGCTGCAAGCGGTCTTCATCAACTTCCACCTGCGGGCCGCTGGCAAACGCCATGTTGTTGGCCTGCGCGCGGGCTGTTGAGCCGCAGAAGTCTTGCACGTCACTCATCAGCTCAGGAATCGACATACCCCAGAACGAGCCGGGCACGATCTGGAACGATGCTTTGTGATATGGCCGGCCGCCCAAAGGGTTGCGGTTGAACACGCACCGGATGACGTGATTGCCGATCAGGATCGCATCAACCTGGTACTCATCAAGCACGTCCGGCACTTGGGATGGATCAATGCCCCATTGCAGGAGCATCAGCCCCTGGGCACCGCCCCAATAGTGCAGCCCCTCAATGGTTTCCCCGTTATTGATCATCCAGTCGCCGGCCTTGTCCTCAAGCCGCGCGCGCTGCGAATCAGTTGCGAGCCACTCACGCAGGCCGCCTTGACCATGCTCGGCAAGCACGGCACGAACCGCGTTGTCGCTGTAGCCGGGAACACCAGTGAGCGCGTTGAGGCGCGACCGTGTGTAGCGTTCGCGCTCGATGATGAATGCGCCGTCATCGGTGTTTGTCGAATCTGGAGACGGGTAGATGTCGAAGGGCGAAACCCGGTGGAACAGCGGCTGAATCTCCTCTGTTTCGATCATCTGCCAGTTTTGGCCCCAGGCAATCTGCGGCACGCGTTGAAGCAATGGCCCTTTAACGAACGCCGCCGGATAGATGGTGAAGTCGTCGATGAATTCCTCGAGCGCGGTTTCCCACCCGCCCTCGGCCAACTGGTCGGCGATAAGCGTTTCATGTGCCTCGCTTGCCTCCTTGGCCTTGGCCTGGATCAGCTCACGCAGCTTCACCTCCAGTTCGGTAGGGTCAGGCATTGTCTGTGGCGGCGCAACCTGCCCCTGCTCCCCTTGCTCCCCTTGCTCCCCTTGCTCCCCCTGCTGGGCCTGCTGGGCCTGCATCATCTGCTGGGCGAGCTTCTGCTGAAATGCAGCAAGAAACTCGGGCGGGATGTCCGCCACCGGCGTTGGATCTAGCCCCCATGGGTGCCCATTGACCGGGATCAGGATGTCACGAATCCAGGAGGCGCCCGCGCGGCACTTGGTGGTGGTCAGCTTGGGATAAATCTCGCTGCCGCCAGCTTCCCGGATCGCTTGGAGTTTCGTCTCCTCATGCTTTCCTTTCTGGCGCCGCGCGCAGTCCAGCAGCCGATCATCGATTTCACGCTTGGCGTTTTTGGCAGACTCGAAGCACCGACGGATGTGCGCCGCCAAAGACGACTGCACTTGTAGAGCGCGCCTGCTTTGCAGCGCCTGCTCCTCAGCGGCGACGTCATCAGCATGCAGGTCTGCGGCGCTCCTGAATTGCAGCAAACCTAATTCAGCCATGGATCATTGCCTCATGAACGTTGTTGATTTCAGCCTGGCGGCCGGAGCGGCGCAGTTTCGCGCCGTGCTCCAGTTTCCGCAGGTTGGCCAGCAGATCCTGCATGTAGGTGACGGGGTCGGCCGCAAACTCGGCCAACTTGACGTTGAGTGTCACGCCCAGGTCATGAGCCATCTCGAACTGCACCCGAACTGCAGGGTGTCCGCCATCCGGCTCCTTGATCTCTACTGCGTCGACTTGGACCAAGCCAATGTCTCGACGTAGTTGAAAGCTCTGGACGGTGAGCGGGGCAACCAGGCGGGCTATGACGTCGGCGACCTGCTTCCATTCAATAAACATAGTGGTCATGTGTGCGCGCTCCAGTTGCGTCGGGCTCGATCTGTGTTTGATGTAGTTGGCGCCGCGGAGATTGCCCCTGCCGTTGCCTCGAAGACCCCGCAGCGGGCCAGGGTTTCAAATGCCTTGGCCCCATGGCTTGCCCAGTCGTGACGCGGCTGATCCTTGTACACGCCCAACCTCAGATCCCACTCTTTCCGGTAGTTGTCGATGCAGTCGATCAGCCTCGACACGCCTGCGGTTCTTGGCTTGCCTGTATCGGCATCGCCAGTCGACGCGCGGGTGTCTTGCTCATCCTCGGCGAACCAACACAGCGGCAGGAAGTTACGCACCGCCTGCACGCCCTCGCTGTTGCGGGAGACGCGTGGGACGATCTGAAACGTGATCCCGTATTGCTTTGCCACATCGATACGGGACTTCCCCGTACCGATCTCGCGCACCACGATGTCGTGCGGGGCGTAGTGGGCACCGTAGGAATAACCCAGCTTTTTGAGCAGATCGCCGTAGTACTCCATGCCCTCGCCGGAATGCTCGATGTAATCGATGATGTGCACCTGGCGTCCCACCACCTGGAACAGCACGATGGACATAGCGTCCCCCATACCCAAGTCCCATGCAGTGAATACCGGCAAGGTAGGGTTGCGAGTCACCGCCTTGGTGATTCGGCCCTGCTGCCGCAGGAATCGCATCTGCGTGAGGTAGTAAGCACCCTTGATGCCTTGGTCGAAAGCTTCGTCAGGCGTGGCTGGGTATTCGCGCTTCATGTCGTCGTGGAGCGCTTCGGCCTTTTTGGCGTACCAGGCTTGCTGGGCGCGGTCGAGGCGGATTCCGTGTTTGGCTGCCAACTCGGCGAAGTACTCCTGCAACCACTGCGGCACCACCACCTGGTCGAATGCCTCCAGGCGATACGTGGGGTCTTTGAACCAGGGGAAGAAGTGGAACTGCCAATCCATCACCGTCGGCGTGCGGCCGGCGTCTTTAATGGCCCTGGCCAACTCGCAATAGGTGAAGAAGTAGCCTTCACGACCCTCGGCGGTGCTTTCAATGGTGACCCGATTGCCCAGGCCCACGGCCTCAAACGCACCGGTGACGATTTCCTGGGCCTTGTCCGGGCTCAGCTTGCAGATCTTGCCGAACTCCGACACATGCAGGCGCTGGAGCGTGCCACCCCGGAACGAGGTCGACACCTGAATGCTGGAGCCGTTGTCGAAAATGTAACCTTGGTCCTTGTCACTGCGCGGTACCGGCAGGCGCATTCCGATCAGCTTGAAAATTGCAGACCACGCCGGGTCGCCTGACAGCTTTTCGTAGGCAAACCTGATTTTGTTACGGTAGATCTCTTTCGCGTCCGGCAACGTGTGGCAGATGCAGCCGGCACTGTAGTTCCTGATGAACAGGCAATCGTCGAGCGCGTCGATCATCTCGAAGGTGGTAAAGCCCAACTGCCGGGCCTTGAGGATGATGTCGCGGTTATGCTCGTCGAGGAATCGCTCGCGCTGCTGCTGGTTGGGCTTGAAGCGCTGAACCTTGCCGTTCTTGTCCTTGATTTTGTACAGGGCGTTGAGCCTGTACCACTTGTTGCTCAGGGCTTTCAGCAGTAAAGCCTTGCCCTTGAGCTGCTTGGCGAGGTGTAGGGCGATTAACTCGTCACCCTCACGCACCAGGCGCTGGCGGTCGGTTTCATTCCTCATCACCAACTGCCTCAGCCAGCAGATCCTCAAGGGATTTGCCTGTGCTTTCCCGTTCTTTGTCGATGTCCAGACCGTGGGCCTGGCGTTCGAGCTTGATCAGGCGCTCCAGGGACTGCGTAGCGTGGCCGATGCTCTTGCCCACATAGTCCAGGGGAATGTCGATCTCCACCGGGTCACCCTTCTGGGTCATCACTGCGATCTTGCCAGCGGCAACTTGCTCATGAATACGATCGACGTACTGCTGCGTCAGGTCGCGAGTTCTGGCAATTACAATCTGGTGACCGCGTACCAACTGGGCACCGGCCTCGGCGGCCTGCTCGACGATCTCGGCGTCGTTGGTTGCCTCTGCGACAGCAGCAGCAGCGGCCCGACCGGTCTTCTCCCTGACGCGCTGACGAATCATCTCAGACAGATCTTTCTGCCATTCATACTTATCGGCACGGTTGCGGATCGAGCTTTCCGACACATTGTGCCGGCGACCCAGTTCGCGGTTCGTAAAGCAGCCAGTCCGGTAATCCCTCTCGACGGCTGCCCAATCACATTTAGCAGCCATGGGGGAGCTTCCTTTGCTTGGAGATCGGGTTGTTGAATTGGTGTGTGTTATGCCAGCGCCCGGCGGAGCCCTTCGGCTAAAACCGCCTCTGGATAGGCGAAGCCTGCACATTCGTGGGAAATGATGCTGGTAACCATCACGCGCAGTGTTGCCAGCTTCCGGACGTCGATCACGTCGTTGGCATTCACACCCAAGCGGCGGGCCACGGCCGCTATGTAGGCCTCGGTGTTGTTCTCGTTGCCCGGCGCCCACCTGGTGATGGTTTCTCGCACCGTGTCGATGCCTGGGCCACCCACGCCGGGCATGCCGTCTTTGCCGCGGTAGTTGATAACAAGCTTGCCCAGGGCGCGGATACCGTTCTCAGGTGTGTCAAAGCGTGCAAAACGTGGGTATGGCACGCCGACTTCCAGGCCAAGCTGCCCTTGCCAGGCATTGCGCGGGTTGTAGTCGATGTTGCCGGGGTTGTTGTTGCGCACGCCGCGAGGCGTAGTGATCGTGGTCATAGCGTAGCCCTCGGCTCTACTGGAGCAATGGTGACGGTGCGGACCGTGCCGCCCGTGTAGATATCCCGCTTCATCGCAGCGCGCACCGCCTCCTCCGCGCTTGCACCCATATCCATTGCAGCCAAAGCGTATGTCGCGCCACTGCCCATAGCGTCCGGGTTCGCTGGATCGAGATCCTGTTTCCAAATCCCGGTCACGTCATCGTGACCAATCATCATCAGCTTGCCGCCGTCACCGGCATAACCTGAGCACTCCACAGGAACTGCCGATTTGGTGCCGAAGTAGGCAGCGATCAAAGCCTTCTCGTCGCATACAGCGCCGGACAGGAAGAAGCTCACACCGTCAACAACCACGTACTTAGGCGCGCTGTCGGAGACGATGCGGTCATTACGGACCTGACGGCCGTCATAGGCGATGACGCCGTCTTTATAGGCAATTGTCGTCATATAGCCTCGAAGTGGAGCTTGAAATGGGGTGTGGATATAGGTATTGGTGAAGCTCATCTAGCGAGGAGAAGTGCGATGGTTACCTTCCCAATCAGTGTTGGTCGTGACTCGTACCGGGGCAATGACGCTCGAAAGCGCAGTAAAACTGCACAGAACAACAGAGATGCAATTGCACTTGAACAGGCCGCCAACGATCTACTTCTTAACCAAGAAGAACCTATAAGAAGCTATCGATGGCACGAGCTATGCCAAGCCAGTGGGTTAAGCCTGGATACCGTGAAGCGTTTGGGATTTAGCATTGATTGCGGACACAACGGATACACGGCTATCAAGCCAGGCCTTTCCTTTGATGAGGCTACAAATCTTCTTCGTCAGGAGCCTCCTAGCGCTCAATGAACTTGCGCGCCACGATTTGGCGCATTCGAAAACGTGGCGCGGTTTATTTGCTCTGGCTTCTGACGATCTGGGCGTCGACCTGGTCGGCACACGTGTCGAGCAGCTTGATGGCCTTGTCCTTGAGCTCCCACACATCACCATTCAGGCGAAGGTCGGTGTCGTCCTGGTCAACCCGCTCGCACGGGATCAGCTCAGGGGCTTCAATCCTTACGGCCTGGGCCTTTGTCACCACCGCCGGCTTTGCCGCGCAGGCCGTCAGGCAGAGGCTGAGCAGCCCAGTCACGAACAGGCTTACTGTTGCGTTTGAGGTCTTCAAAGTCTTTCCTCGCCTTCTCGGCTTTCTTCTCGCTGGCCTTGATCCGCTTGGCCAGGTCTGCGGTGTACGCGGCATTGCGCAAGGCTTCGGCGCGTAGCGTTGTGATGGTGGCCTGGCTTTCGGTATTTGCGTCGACAGCCTTTTTCTTCTCGCTGGCCTCGAAAGCGACCTCACCGCGTAGGGCTACGACTCGCTGCTGCTGGATGCCGACCAGCAAGAGGCCCACCAAGGCGACGATGATTGCTACTGCAACTGCCTTCATAGTGAATCCGCCTTTTTCCCAAGAAACCTGATGATCAGGTCGCGGATGGCCGTGACACCTATGAAGCCAATCGCACCGCCGGCAGCGACTGACAAGCTGGGCGGCCAGGCCATCCACTCGATGATGCTGCTTGCTGACAGGCTTAAAGCCCCACACAGCAGCGCTTCGAACAAGGTGCGCCAGTAGTTCGGCTCTTTGGCGTCATACAGCACGCGCAACAGCGTGATCGTGAAGGCCATGATTGCGCCCTGCCACAGTGGATTGGAGAGGACCAGCCAGACCTGGGCCCAAAAGTCAGGGTTTTTCTCAGGCATGTTCATGGACGTCCAGTAGTCCTCCCATTACGGGAGCTTGATAAATCCGGCACCAGCAGCACTCCCAGGTCGGATCGATGGGCGTGGTGGAGCCGAAAACGGAAGAGACTCTCCAAGGAAAGGCCCTGAAAAGACCGAAACACAACAAAAGTGTTGTATTACAACAAAAGTGTTGTAGAATGACCTCATCCCAACAACGAGGCGAGGTGATGAAGTTCAGCGAGTTCAGACGATGGTTGAAGGCCCAAGGGGTGACCTTCGAAGCTGGCAAGGGAAGCCACTTCAAAGTAACCGCCCCAAACGGCAACAGGACCACCTTCGCGGATCACGGAAGCAAGGAAATGCCCGAACCGACCCGCAAGGCGATAATTAAACAACTGGGGCTCTCATGAGCCCCTTCACCACATCTGCACGCTGAGCGATCACCTCCAAAGGAGTGACCATGTACAACTACGCAATCCGCTTTGAGCAGGACGACAGCGCTCCCGGCCTGGCCGTGTTCTGCCGTGACCTGCCAGAGCTGAACAGCTACGGCGACGACAAAGAACACGCGATCCGTGAAGCGCAGGACGCGATTGAGAGTGCGCTATCCATCTACGTCGACGAGCGCCGAGCGATTCCAGCGGCATCTGCACCCCAGGCCGGCGAACACGTCATCCACTTACCAGCGGTGACCGTGGCAAAGATCGCCCTGTGGAACTCGATGATGGATCGGGATATGCGCAAGGCCGACTTATGCCGGTTGCTGGGCGTTCACCAGGCCCAGGGGGATCGCCTGGTCGACTTCCTGCACACATCGAAGATGGAACAGGTGGAAAACGCCCTGGCCGCGCTCGGTAAACGCCTGTCGGTGTCTGTCGAGGCAGCCTGAATAGGTGCCAGGGCGAACCCTGGCGGTTTGTGCTTGTGTGTCGTCATCTCGACGATACGGCACGTCGCTGCAACGCCTCACGGCGTGGCGGTGCAATCACCCCTGTTCGGGATTCAGTGGCTGAGCAACTGCCGCCGCGGTGGTGACGGTCACTGAGCCTTGGTACATCGTTTTCAGCTCCGCGACGTACACGGGCTGCTTGGGCGCCTGCTGGACCATTTGTTCAGCACGGGCGTTCGCCTCATCCTCGGTCGCGAACTGCGTCTGCAGCGGCGAATTGGGAAAAGGCTGAGGGATCACTACAAAAGGCATGGGTTCACCTATCTGGTTAGCGGTCGGCGATCATCCGGCCATTGATGTGGCATGTATCAGCGTGCAGCACGAATGGCGGCTCAGCAGCCATCACGATCATGACGTGGCCGCCGGCGCGGATCTCTACTCGTTCAGCGGACACCACCAGCGTGCTGGCTGACGGGCTTGCGGCCAAACGCTCTGCCATCTCAGCGGCCGTCTCTGGCCGTTTGTAAATCAGCCTGGTGCGAATGTCGGCGCAATCGCGGTCGTATGACTCGTCCGTGGTCGAGAACTCCGCACCGTCGCGGTACTCGGCGGGAATAGCCATAACCTGGTCACCAATGAATCGGTAACGCTCGATCGCATTGGTTGGCAGTTCGCTCTCGGCCCAGTCCCCCACTTCCACTGTGATCAGGCGCGGGACGTTCAACTGGCCCGTGCCTCCCGAATTCAGCTCCATGGCGCCGGTCGCCTCATCCAGCCGCAGGCCAGACAGGCCCGGCACATAGTCATGGCTCTGCATTGTGGATCTCCAGGTCGTAATAGGCGCGGGCAACCGGACGCGATCCATGCTGCTGATCCGGCCTTTGCTCATCCTTGAGCATTCACCCACATAAAACTCGTTGATTGGCGGAAGGCGGAGGAGTCGAACCCCTACCGTTTCCAGCAGCACCGGGTTCAAACCGGCTTGCCTACCACTTGGCGCCGCCTTCCAGAAACGCAAAACCCCGCACGATGGCGGGGCTCTTGAATGGGTGCAGGTGGCTGGCGCAACTCTCCAGCTCTGGTGGGGCAGATCGCCGGGTCACGCACCCTGCCCTCTCATCGCGTAGCCGCCCATTGTCCGCACGGGATTAGACGACGCCTCTACCGACTTAGCCCAGCTGCCTGGGCGATAACCTGCATAAAACAATCAGGCATCAGCTGCGCAATATGCGCAATTCCAATCCCCTGAAACCCACACGCAACCCGCGTGCCGTCTGCTTTTGCGCGTATTGCGCAGGTGCGCACTGACTGCGCAGATTGCGCACTTTAGGTATTTATGGATACGCACCAGCGACGTACGACGCCGGGACCGACAGGGACCTGCTGAATCTAAATCGGTGATGGCGTGAAAATCTCTATGAATTAACGAGTAGTGGAATGATCTGTAACCAATACAGGGAGAACCACATGCCAACACCAGCGCTTTACATAATTGAATACGAGCTTCACGGCACCCCAAAGTCGTTCATCTTTCGGGCTGAAGTAATGAATAATGCGGAAGCATGGCACTGGGCGTGCTGCGATGCCGGAATAGGAATAATTCCTAAATATGGGCGTACCCGTATAAAGAAGGTATCGAAGCCAATGGCCGAACGTTACGGAATCGCCGACGTAAAATGGCGACCTTCAGGATCTATTCCATTCAACCCTGCACCTTTTGTTCCTCTAGCCCCGTGACTTAAAAGGCCTCAGTCAGAGTATTTTCAGAAATTAATCCAATGACGTTGTTCTGCACTCTGCTCGGAAATTAAGGGCCAAGTGCTCTATTTTCGAGGAGAAGCATGGAAATTTTGCTGAGCACTCTGAAGACATGGCCCAAGGCCACGCATTGCAGTTAATCAGGATAAGGTCCATACCTGAGGGGAAACACTTACGGCGGCACCAGCGCAGCTCCTGGCGTGACATCCCTAATGAGAGGGCGACATGGATACCAACTCAATCACTTCGGCCAAGTGGCATGGAGCTACTGACCTGAGCAATCGGCTTTTCAAAGAAGCCGACCAACTCGACGGAATAGCTTTTGCGTTGCTTACTCACGCGCCTGCTTCCCCGGACGCCGCTAGAAAATACCAAGCTGCAAGAAATTCTGCCGATGCGAAGTATGCAGAGGCGAGGCAAGCCTGGGAGGAAGCGAAGGCTAATTTCCAGATAACTGCAAAACGAAAAGAAATCTCACGGAGAGCTCAGCCGCCCGCGTCATAAGGCGCAGATGGCCGGCACTGATCTCCGGCTTTCGACGTGGTCCCCAATCTGCCAGATGGGTTGAACCTCGGTGATCAAGTCATCGAACCCGCCGTACTTTGCGTGCCACGACCTGGCATCGTCACGCATCGTTAGCGCCTCAGCCTGCGCATTCATCTGCATAAATTTTCACTGCTGCGTGGGCGTGATTTGCGATGACCGCCAGACTGTCAGTCCATAAAGGCAAACGAGAGCGGATTGATCTATGCTCAGTGATCGACAAACTTGAGAATTGAAGAATGAGCAGATACGCGATCGCTTTCGACTTAGCTTATGCGGAAATGAAATCAGATGGTTACACCCACAGCGAGGTAGTTCAGGTCTATCAGAAAGAGATCCCCAATGCATTCCGAGCCGCTGGGTTTGACGGCCACCTTCAGGGTTCTGTTTACCACACTGAAACAGACAAGGAAGAACTCTCAATTCTCATCAATCTAAAGACGGTGCTCCAGTCCGCGGCGCCTAATTTCTGTAGATACGCGAAGCGAATTCACGTGTTTCGCCTAGAGGCTTGGTCTGACGTCACGAAGGACTTGTCCACCAGACCTGAGACTTCCTCTGAACCGCAAGCAATTGAAGAGATTCTTGAACAGCTGTTCGAAGAAGTGAGCACTTAACACCGGCCATCGGTCTCATGTGACAGGCACTCTTTTTTCCTGATGTTACACAGATACATCGGCACCCGAGGCGCTACGCTTCTGCGGCCTTAAGGTTACTGGTGCCCCTGTAGAAATCTCGGCTTGGGACTTCTAACAAAAAGCCCGGCGCTGTGGCCGGGCTTTTGGATAACGTAATCAGTAAATATCGATGCTGCTCAATTTGGCTTGGGCAAAAGGTGCGGTGGTAGGCGCTGAAAATTTCCAGTTCTCCCCAGGTCCAATGTCCGCCGCGTGGGCCACCGTGTTGCCTATAACATTCCCGGCCGCGTCATAAAGCTTGAACTTCACAAATACAGAGCCCAACTGAGCGTTCGTATTGTTGTGAGCCGTGCCCATTACTGCGGTGAATCCTTCCGGCGCTTGTCCTGCATGAATATCGGATAATGTTACCCGGTCATCTGCAATTACAGCCGTGGACATAAAAAGTGCTGCTATGGCGAGGATCTTCCGCATCGGTACTGCTCCATTCTGAATAGAGCTCAACCTTTGCCCAACCCTTGAGCGCTGTCAACTTCGGCACAGATGAAGTGCGTTCGACAGGCATAAAAAAACCCGACTCAATAGCCGGGTTTTCTGTTCGGCGTACCTGCCTAAGCACGCACCGAACCGCAGGTTACGAATCTAAACGGTCACTCGGTCACTGTCAAGCTGCGCTTTGCAACAGCAGGCCATTCTCCTCGAGCAATGACTCGACGACGATGTGCGCTGCGTTCACCTGGTCATCGAGCCAGCGCATGGTCGTTGCCCTCCATCGACGTAGCGTACGGTCAGGCGTTCCGTCCGCGTCCCAAGTGTGGATCTCGTAGAAGCTGGCCGGCAGCCCCCGGCGGCGCTCCGGCACCATCCAGGCCATAACGCACTTGGTCTTGAACAGGTGGTGCGCCGGGCTGACCACTCTGGGGATCAGGTAGCGGGCGGCCTCCTGGACCTCCCCCTCGTTCACCGAGTATTTGCCGGCTAGCACGTGCCATTGCCCATCTGCCAGGGTGCGCTTGAGCATCGCCCGGGTCATCGCATCCTGCGTTGTTCGCTCTTCCGGCGATAGCCCGTCATCTATTCGGCTGGTCAGCAACTCATCATCGGCGGAAGCCTTGAATCGGTTCTGCCATGCCGGCTTAGAGGTGCCGTCGTGGATCTCGATAGACATCACTCGGCTGATGCAGTGTCCTGCGTCCTTGTAAATACTCATGCTGCCCTCCGAATGCGGCGAGGTGGTGGGTTGTCATCCAGGCCGAGCAGGTTGCGCAGCAGTGCGTCGGCAGTCTTGCTCTTGGCATTGCCCTCTGCTACCCAGCGTTTGCAGTAATCGCCGAACTCGATGTTGACCCGGATGGCGTGCCAGCTGGCGACCATATCCAGAAGGCAGGCCAATGCTGCTGCACCGCCGACCTTCTCTTGGGCCAGGCCATCCCCGGCAATTTTCAAGAACTTTCGTTCGTGCTCCAACAGGCTCTTGCGCGGCAATGCCGCCGTTACGTTACTCATCTGCGACACTCCCGAGGCTTTTATAAACCTCCATAATCACAATTTGTGGATGCGGGGCGCGGGCCTCGCCAAACGTGGGCTGTAGCTGAATACGCGAATATTGGAATCTAACGCCTGTCTGCTCGGCATCAGCCCAAAAGGCGATCCTGTCTAAAGTTTTGGAGACGCTCATGATTTCTTCCGCCCCTTGTACTGTTCGGAGAAGGGGCGGTTGATCTCCACCTCTTCCTGGGTGGGCTCGCGGCCCGCAAAGTTGACGAATCGGGCAAACTTGCCCTGCTGCTGCACAACGCATGAGCCCACCGGTGCGTGCCTGCACTTGGGCATGAGCAACTCGGTGGCGCCGTTCTGTCCTTCCTCGCTCTCCATGTCGCGGTGGACCAGGATGATGCAGTGGGCGTCCGCCTCAATCTGTCCAGAGTCGCGCAGGTCTGAGGCGATCGGCTTCTTGCTCGGGCGCTTGGTCGAGTCGCGATTAAGCTGAGCCAGCAGGATCACCGGCACCTCGAGTTCCTTGGCGATGTTGACGATGCCGGTCGATATCTTGCCGAGCTCGGCAGTGCGGTTGAACGCCTTGCCGTCCGAACCGATCAGGCCTATGTAGTCAATCACCACCACATCGAGACCGTGCTTGCGCTTGACCTGGCGACAGATGCTCCGAATGCGCGCGACGGTGAGGCCAGACTTGTCGCTGACGTAAAGGGGCTTGTCCATGATCTTATTGACCGCGGAGGTCAGCCGAGGCCAGTCGTCGTCCTCCAGCTTCCCGTTGTCGAGTACCTGCAGGTCTATGCTGCCAAGTGACGCCAGCGCTCGGTTGGCCAACTCCTCTTCTGGCATTTCCAACGAGAACACCATGCCGACGCCGAGGCCGGTGCAAGAGATATGCTGGGCTATCTGCAGGCCGAGGGTTGTCTTACCACTGCCCGGCAGGCCCGCAACGATGGTCACGGTTTTTTTGCGCAACCCACGGACCAGCTTGTCCAGATCCACCAGGCCGGTGGATAGCCCTGCCTGCACGCTCCCGTTGTACTTGGCGTCAATGATGTCGATGTTTCTGGCTACCACTTCATCCATGCGCTTGTAATCCGGCTCGCCAGTATCCAGATCGCGCAGGTCCGCCATCGCTTGTTGAGCACTGGCAATGATCTCTGCAACCGGCCGGTTCTCGTTCGCCGAATCGCGAACCGCATCGGCAGCTTCAACCAGGCGGCGGAGCACTGCCCGTTCTGCAACAGTGCGGGCATACGCCTTCCAATTGACGGTGCTGGGCGTGTTCCTCGCCAGCTCACCGGCATAAGCAATGGTTGTGCCGCCACTCGGGAGGACCGGCTTGAAGTCGTGAAGGGTGACAGGATCAACCGGAGCACCAGTGGCGTGCAGCTCCAGCATCACCTGGAACAGCGCCGCGTTTTCCGGATCGTGGAAATCGGCAGCTGTAACCGCGGCGGTGATCGAGTCGAACAACTCGCCATCCAGCATCAGCGACCCGAGCAGCGCGTGTTCGGCCTCATCGCTGTACAACTCGCGATAGTCGCTCATACGCGCCCCCGTGCCGATGCCCAGGTGAAGCCGACCAGCAGCGCCTTGTTCTCACGCAGACGGTCAAGGGCTCTCTCGCCGATGTACTGGCTCAAGCCTATGGCGCTGAGGTTTGACACCACCACCGTCGGGCGGATCACGTTGTAACGGCGATCCAGCACCTCATGCAGCACCGACAGTTCGTATTGGGTGCCCGCCTGGGCGCCAACTTCATCGATCACCAGCAGGTCGAAACTCGCCAGTTCGTTGATCACGTCGCCCTCGGTGTACCCGGCATTGCGGTCCATCGAGCGCTTGAACACGCGGATGATTTCGGAGGCGGTGGTGATCACCGCCACGGCCCGGTGTTGGCGAATGACGTGCTGGACGATGCCACTGGCCAGGTGCGTCTTGCCGTTACCGACGTTGCCACAGAGCAACAGGTTGCGGCCGGCCTGGAAGTGCTCGCCGAAGCTGTCGGCGTATCCCTGGCAAGTTTCCAGCGCCAACTTCATCTCCGGAGTTGTGGGACGGTAGGTAGCGAAGGTGCTGTCGGCAAACCGAGGCGTGATGCCAGAGCCTAAAAGCGTGCTGTTGACGCTTTCGGCTTGCAGGTTGGCCAGCGCCTGCGAGTGTTCTTCGCTGCCCCGTGGTGCTACGCGAAGGCCGTGGAATTGGCACTGCTTGCACGGGCGCACAGCCATGGTGCCGTTGAACTGCTCAACCTCGGAGCGATCAACCTCGCCATGGACCGGACACTCGCCGGCGAAGGTACGCTGCTCAGGCTGGCGGCGGAAATTAGAACGCTGGGCCATCTTCGCCTCCTTGGTACATGTCGGGTGTGTGGTTGGGCAGGTTGTTGAACGCCGAGCCGCCGGCGGCTGTTGCTGGCTTAAGCACGTCCGTCCAGCGCTCGCCGTTGAGCCAGGTCGACGCCATAGGCACGTACTGGCCGTCATCCTTGGTCCAGTCGCGAGAAACGCATTGGCTGGCCAGGGCGGTCGTTAGGGTCAGGCGAAGTTCGGCGCTCGGCTTAAGCTTCATCCATACCTTGCGTGCGTTCGCTTTGGCCTTCTTGTTTGGGTACAGCTTCCAGAACACCTCAAATGCATCTGCAAATTCATCACCTGGTGCACACAAGGTTTTAGGTTCCTTGACTGGTTCAGAAGAGTGACTGGTTCTGGGGGCAGCTGCTGCCCCACCCCCTGGGTTATCTGCTGCCCCAGGTGGGTTATCTGTTGCCCCACCCACTAGGGCAGATGCTGCCCCACCGTCGAGAGTCAAGTGAAAGAGATTTGACTGATTCAGCTCACCTTTACGGCGAAACTCACGACGGAGAAACCCGGCCTTTTCCAGCTCGCGAACATGCAGCTTCACCGTCGATCGGCCAATCTCGCACTGGTCTGCAATGTGCTGGTAGGACGGCCAGCATTCACCCTGATCACTGGCGTTGTCGGCCAGCTTGACCAGCACCAGCTTGCGCAGCGGGTTGCCCACCTTGGTTTTCATGGCCTTGACCATCAATTCCATACTCATATGTCCAACTCCCGTGTTACCCGGGCAATGAACGCGTCATAGCTCTCGGTCATGACCACGCCGCGATCCTCCAGCGCGCCTCGTGAGGCCTTGGCCATGGCGTAGACCTCCCAGCGGTCGCGCTCAGGCAGGTGACGGCAATTGGAATAGTTGGGCCAGGGACCGGCTACTACTTCGCTGGTGCCGGGCTGTACTGCTGCGATTGCAGTGGTTGATTCCAGTGGAGTGGTCATAGCTGCATCTCCTTGGCCTTTCCGGTGGCATTGCAGCGCGGACACGGCTTAAACCGGTTGCCGGTGTCGCAGCCCCAACCCGAAAGCCACATGCCGGAACCCGCGCAATCGTGGCACTTACCGGTCTCGACCTCGTAATCGGCTTTGGCCTGATCGTGCTCAGTTTGGGTAACCACGCACTTTGTGATCGCGCAGTCGCGCCAGGTCAGTTGCCCCTTGCGCTCGCCACTCATGAGCCGTCGCGGAACACCGCCCTCGACCACACAGTCATGGGTGTCGCCGATCATCTCGAACTTGCACCACCGCCATTCCGGCGGCTGTCCAAGCTTCTTGCGAGCGACCACGTTGAGCCAATTCGGCGGCAGCTCTGGTTCTGGTTTCACGTCGACCAGTTCCAGCAGGTCAGTTGGTTTCAGGTCGGTCATTGCAAGGTCTCCCCTGGCTTACGGCTCATTCCGGCGCCCATGGCCTCCACTGAGCCGCCAGACAGACGCAGAACCAGCAGACGGAGTGCGGTGGTGGAGTCAATTGCAAAAGTTCGCGCTTCATCGAGCGAGAGCCCGGTCGGTGAATGATCGCTGAGTAGGCGCCGGACACGATCGCTGTAGTTGAAGGCCGCACAAGCCAGCGCTTGATTGGTTAGCCCGTCGAACGCTTCGTCTAGGAGGCACTCTGCCGGGTACACGACGACGGGGATTTTGTTTTCCGGGCGCGGCTCGCCAGCCAGCAGATGACGGCTCATTGCGTCGAAGTGATCTTTGGCGACCTGGGCGGCATCGTGACCAGTCCTGCGCCTGAAAAGCACCTTCAATGCGTAGTAGGCGCGATACAGATCTATGTGAGTGTCATCCTCCTTTTCGATGGAGTATTCAGGCTCGGCGATCACGTCCAATACGTCCTTCACTACTTCGAAGCACTTCAGCAACAGCGCGGCGTCGTTGTTTTTTTCGAACAGGGTCTCGTCGATGCATTCCGTTGGCAGCACCTGCGGAGGGATATCCAATACTTTTTTCATGCGTGATTCCTCGGGCGCAGCTTGAAGCGGCCTTGCTGAATGTCGGGATGGGTTGCGCGCTCGGCGGTGACAAAAGTGCACTCGGCAGCGAACCGGTCGAAGCGGCGGGTGATATCGGCGGTGGGCCAGATTGGGTACGGCTGAGCACCGTCGTCAGCGTGCTTGCTGCGCACCATGGCGAACGGCAACGGCGCGCCGGGGATATCGCGCATCACGGCGTTGATCACCCACTGCGGCATCCCGTGGCGTAGGCTGACGCGCTCGCGGATGGTGGTCATCGATTCGAAGCCGGCCGGCCTGGAGTCGAGGTATCGGATCTGCTCGACGCTGGCCACCCGGGTTTCTATGCCAGCGACAGCCTGATCGATGCGATCCTGGCGGCGCTCCATGTCGACCAGGACCTGGGCGTTCGCCAGCAGCTGCTCGGCGGGCGACAGAGGGCGTTGGTAGCTGCCGGTCTTTCGAATGCTCGGCAGCACCTCACCCACCACCCATTCCTCAAATGCCTCTGCAGCTGGCATCTTCGAGCGCATGACCAGTCGGTAAAGGTCTCGCTCAGGGATCACTTTCACGTTGCGGACCTGACCCGTCATTTCGACGGGCCAGGTCTTGGCAGCTTTGCAGTGGAATCTCACGGCTTGGTCGGTATCGACATACTCCAGCAGATCGGCGACGTCCTTGGCGACAAACCACGGTTCTCCTTGCTCGTCGGTGATGACTCGAACGCTGGTGCCGCGAAAGTCGAAGGGAATAGTGTTCATTAGTAGGCCCTCGAACGAGAATCGCGGCGATAGGTTCTTGGACGGCGAGCCTGCTCAATTGCTGCGACTGATACACCTGAGCCAATGAATGACGCGTGCGCATTTGTCATGAGCATCGCTTCAGGGATATGCATATAGCGGCCCGCTGGAAGCGCTCGAGGCTGACGCCGAATCCTTGGCATGTGCTTATCCATCAGTGCGATATCGGCGGCGACTTCTTCTTGAAGGCTTTTGCCAAGCTCGCAAAGCGGCACGGGCTCGCCGGGTCGAATCTGGTTCCAGGCATAGCGATCCGCCAATACCTCATTGATACTGCGGATCACGCTTACACAGCGGGTGCGAGCCAGGTCGTCTTCGACACGGTTAGCGTCCCAGTAGCAAAAGTTATCCACGCGATGCCCGATCTCATGGGCGACAATGAATGGATATATTTCGTGATCCTCAAGCGCAGACCAGTCGATTTCCGGTCGCTGATTGCTGCGCAGACGGCCCGCATCCACGCTCGTGGCGAGTTGAAAGCCACACACCTCAGTGAATGCCGCGTCATCAGACGAAACATCCAAGAAGGCAAGCTTGGCGCGAGGGTCGAAGATCCCCCAGCAATTACCAAGTGCGTGGAACGTCGAAAGGCTTAGCGTGCAGCCGGACAGCTTGGCCTGCTCGGCGAAGGCTCGGTATTGGGTGCGGGTGAGGCGAAGTGTGGTGTCAGTTTTCATTGGCGCACCTCGATATCAATACCGGGACGCTTGCCAACCTCACCGAAGGATGCGCCCAGGTGGCGATGCCGCCAGCAGAAGTTCCCACTGAAGGTTTGGATGTGTTCAAGGTGTCGAGCGATATCGCAGGCTAGTTCGTTGCTGTACCCGCCCATAGCCGGAATGATCTTGCCCAGCAGGATTGCGGACAGCTTGTAACACTCCTCGCGAGCAAAATTCATCGAACACATGTCGTGAGCGTCAAGCATCGCGTCACGAAGTACTTCGCCTTCTACCGGGTTGATCACCGAAACGGCAATGTTCATGGCTGCACCCCCGAATCCTGCGCCACGATTTCGGATTGCGTGTTTTGTGGCGCATAACCTTCATACGAGCCGAACTGCCCCAGCCTTGCACGCAACTCATTGCCAGGCCGCTCAGCCGAGCGTACGGATTTGATTAGGTCGGTCATGAACCCATCCATGCGCAGGAATCGATCAAACTCCGGAGCCCAGCCTCCAGCCCATACAATGCGAACCGGATTTGGATATACCTCTGGCTCCAATATTGCTTTGAGCTCTTTCGCAACTTCCTCATCAAGCAATCCTGGGTACGAATGCTTGAACCCGGCCTCCTCATAAACCACCTGCACCTCGAAGTACTCGAAGCCCGCACACTCAGCTAGTAATCTGCGGGGGTGTTGCGCTTTTGATGGCGTGGTGCTATTTTCAGATTTCATTGATTTGTCCCTTCCGAAGACAAAGTGATGCCAATGCCACCAGCTCCACACTGGTAGCGACCAAGAACCCGCCTCCACAGCGGGTTTTTTATTGCCCGGAATAGGGTCAGCCGGACATTAAAAATTGGAATGGGTGGTGCTGTCTCATGGATGCCCCTGCCAAGTACTGGATGGATTAACAGATGGATTGCCGGACTGCCCATGAGGCGTAGCGTCTGTCATTATTTGGTTCAAGGTTGGCGCTGCTTCTGGATACAGGTCGGGCCGCAGTTCATGGCGGTGGACGCCAGTCGCGCTTTCAATCAAAACGACATGCCGCGCGGGAATTCCGCGAACTTTCCAGTAAGAAACGGCCATCGGCGTCACACCTGCCAATTTCGCAAGCGCAACGGCTGATCCCGCAGCAGCAATCGCTCGCTCAAGCGGAGAAGAATTCATAGGCACACCGATGCATGGTTATAAACATAAATCAACAATACGTTTATTTAATAAACATCGCAACCCCGGTAAACTTTCCGTTTATGAATACTCAACACTCTGGCATTCGCCTAAAAGAAGAGCTCCACCACCAGGGCATTGCGCAGGCTGAATTCGCAAAATCCATGGGTGTGAGCGCTCAAACGCTCAACAACTGGTTTGTCCGCGGGGTACCGGGACGCTGGCTCATCCCTGTCGCCAAGATGCTCAAGATCGGCATCAGTTGGCTGAATACTGGTGAAGGCCCACGACATTTATTTGGAAGGGGCGAAGCAGATAGGGACATGCACCACCTGAGCTTGTGGGACGAGCAGACCCCCCTAGATGATGATGAAGTAGAGGTGCCGTTTTTACAGGAGGTCGAACTGGCCGCAGGTGCGGGGAGATTTTCAATCGAGGAAAGCTCCGACTCAAATCTTCGCTTCAGCAAAAAAAATCTGAGGGAGAACGGTGTTCAGTTTGATCAAGCCAGATGTGTAACCGTACGCGGAAACAGCATGACGCCAGTACTCCGGGATGGGGCTACGGTGGGCGTAAACATTGGTCGTCGTAGCGTCGGTGAGCTGGCGGATGGGGAGCTGTATGCGATCAACCACAACGGGCAGCTTCGCATCAAACAGGTGTACCGCTTACCGACCGGCATCAGGCTGAGAAGCTTCAACCGAGAAGAGCATCCCGACGAGGAGTACACCTTCCAGCAAATGCAAGATCAGGAAATCAGCATACTCGGTCACGTATTTTGGTGGGCTATGTACGCGAAATAGTCCGTCCTCCGCATCCAAGCCCGCTAGAGCGGGTTTTTTTGCGCCTTCAGAAATCCCATAAACAAAAATGTTGATTTGTTTATAAACATATTGTTTACTTGCTCCATCGCATCTCAGCATGGAGCTCCAGAAATGACCACCAACACCCTCATCGCCGGTAACTGGCAAGGCTCACTCAAGATGGGCTTGGCTCCCCGCGAACTTGAAGCCACGCTGTTGGCTGCCGCCGATTTGACGGTTAAAGAGATTGGTCGGGTCATGGGAATCAGTCCTGGTACCGCTGAGAAGCGACTTGAGTCTGCCCGCTTCAAATTGGGCGTTAAAACAATGCGCGGTCTGGTTATGGAGGCATTCAAGCGCGGGCTGATCAGCTCGTGCCCGAACGGACCTGACCAGCAGAGCAATGAGCAGGAAGGAATTTTCCTGGCCTGACAGGCGCAGCACTAAAGCTCAACCAGTTTCATTTTTTTCTCGAAAGCCAACAACGCGGCCGGGATTCGCTCGGCCTGAAAAAGACGATCGGGTGACCTATCACCCTAACCATCAACTGCAGGAGCTGGACATGGAACATAAAAAATTCAACCTCTGGAGGCTACTCCGGAATGTGACCATCGGCGCAGTTTCTGCTGCCGTAGTCAGCGCAGTACTGATGATGACGGCGCCGGACGTGGTCAGCCCTTCGTGCGGCGAAAATGCGATGTTTGCTTTTTTGTTTATCGCTCTGTCCGTCGGCATGTACGGCATCTTCGCCATGATTAACCTCGCAGATCCAGTTCTTGGTAGCCAACCGACCGTCGAATTAAGCGCGTCTACAGAATCGATGCACATCGACGATCGCGTGAAAATGGCTGCGAATGTCCGGCGCTACGAATTCCTGCGCGACGTCGCATTCAGCCTGACGCTACCGATCAAGGTGCGTGACTTCTACGGCAATCTGCTGGTGAAAGACGACCTCGACAACGAGCTTGATCGCGTCATGAGAGCATTTACCGTCGGCGCGGATGCGCAGCCATGAAGCGCCGTCAGATCTCATCTGCCCTTATCGCGCTGCTGCTGATGACTGGCCAAGCAGCCGCCGTCGAGCAATTCATCAGTGTTCAGCACTACTCAACTCGGGGTGTCACATGCTTCATCACGACCCAAGGCGGAATCAGCTGCCTGCCTGACAACCAGATTCGCTCCCGCGTCACAGCCACCCCATCAAGTGAAGCGGGCCGGGCTTCTCAAGCGAGTTCCATGCCGGAGAAGGTGGTCATGCCCGCCACCCCGCTCCCGCAGAAAAAAGGATTCCAATTATGAGCCGCCGCAACGGGCCGGTGGGCAAGCGCCTGATCGAGCTGTTCAATGCCCTGCAGCGCCGGGAAACCACGTTCGGGCAGATCTACGCACTGTCGGCATCGTGCGGTATCGACGCACGACGAGTGCTGGTTGATCACTTCCGCGGGAGCTCAGGTGATGGGTAAGGGCAATATCGCGACACGGTTCGCGAATAAAGAAAACGTGTCGCGACACGAAAGGAGGTAGGTATGTTTCTGACAGCAGAGGAAGTTGCCGACCTGACCGGCTACAAGAAGCCAGGGGCACAGATAAAGTGGCTGACCGCCGAACGTTACGGGTTCGCGGTAGGTGGTGATGGGCACCCGAAGGTGCTGCGCCAGGTTGTCATTGGCCGGCTGGGTGGTATTCAATCAAGGAAGGGGCCGGAACTTCGGCTGGGTTGAGGTGAAGATCATGCGTCCGCGCAAAAAGGACCGGCACCTGCCGGCGTGCATGTACCAGAAGCATGGCGCTTATTACCTGGTCCGCAAGGGCAAGTGGAAGCGCCTGGGCACCGACTTCCAGGCATCCCTGGCCGAGTACGCCAAGCTGCTGGATAAAGGCAGCCAGGGCGGCATGCCCAAGCTGATCGACGACGCGCTCGAGCACATGCGCACCAGGACGAAGCCGCCGCTGAAGCCGAACACTCTCAAGCAGTACGAGGCGGCGTGCGAGCGGCTGAAGGAAAACTTCGCCGACTTTGAGCCCCGCGAGGTACTGCAGCGGCACGTTGTCGCCCTCAAGCTGCACATGGCCGACACACCGAATATGTCGAACCGGGTGATCTCGGTGTTGCGGGCAGTATTCACTTACGCCCTTGAGCAGCAGATAGTCGACTCAAATCCATGCATCGGCGTCCGTCGGCACGTGGAGCACAAGCGCGATAGGTATATCACTCACGGCGAATTCCAGGCCATCTGCGCCCACTCCAGCGACAACATGCGGGTTATATACGAGATGTGCTATCTGACCGGCCAGCGCATTGGAGACGTCCTTGCTATCCGCCTGGTGGATATTAGCGCCGAAGGAATCGCCTTCAAGCAGGAGAAGACGAATGCCAGGTTGCTGGTGCAGATGACTCCTGACCTGGAGGATCTGATCTCCAGGATCAAGGCGCTGCCGAGAAAGATTCGGGGGCTCACCCTATTCTGCTCCCCTCGCGGCGGGAAGCCGGTGCACTACAGCTCGGTCAAGGACGCCTTCGCCATCAGTTGCAGAAAAGCCGGCGTCGAGGATGCGAGCCTTCATGACCTTCGAGCAAAGTCCCTTTCGGATACCGACGACCAAGGCAACGATGCTCAAAAGTTGGGGGGGCACACAGACGCCAAGATGACGCAGCGTTATCTGCGCTTGCGCAAAATCAACGTAGGTCTTCCACCAACAATGCCAAAAGATGTAAAACTTTAAAGCTCGCTTAGGACTGAAGGATATACCTGACAAAATCCACGCCCTTATCAGTAAGTTTGTCATCATCCATCAACCCGTAACGTCGCATGTATCTAATAGCGGAATTACCGAAAGCTGGATCATCAATAACTTTCTGAAATTGCCGACGGATGAATAAAGGCCGTCCGTTTACTGTATCTTTAGGAAAGTGCTTTAAAACAAATTCCCCAAGATAGCCTCTGAAGCCAGGATCAACTTCATCACCTAGTTCACGACGCTGCTCGGCCAGCTCGGCTTTGGACTGCTCTAGCTCTCTGCTCAAACTAGACAACCGTTCAAGCAACTGATCTCTTTCTTCGCCCGCAACTGATGCGCGCTGCATCAATTCCTCAATAATATCCTGCCTTCTTGCCTCCTGCTCTTCGATTTCGGCCTTCTTAGCTTCGGAATTTTCAACCCTAGAAGCCGCAGCAACTGGATCAAATGAAAACCTATCGAACTTTTGGCTTAAATCATTATAACCTTGACCAATATTGGTTAGCTTCTCTCCAAACCCAGAATCAATTCTTCCGAGCATTTCCGACACTTCTTTTGTGAATTTATAAGTATGTGTATAGAACGTCCTCGAAGACTCATCAGCTTTGAAGTAAAATAACGCAGAAAGCGCAACCGATGAAACCGCCAGAAAAAGACTAACCAGATCTGTAAAGCTAAAATCTTTGAGGTCAATATTAAAGTCAGCAGTGGCAAACCGCACACCTACTACAATGATAAGCGCGACGACTGCAAGATCTCTTACATTCGCAAGCGTTAAAAAACCAGTGACAGATCGTTTCTTTTCGTTATTTTCATTAGTCTCTGACATTACATTCCCTTGAGTGATGGCATTTTAATGCGAACAATCTAGCACATCAAAATCTCTGAATCCCACACGCCTTTTTCGAACACGATCCACGGCGGACGCTCTCCATCAAACGACCTCGACCACAATCTGCGGATATTTCCCTGTAGTATTAGACAGATACGAATCGTCAAATAGACAGGAAGAGCTGAAAGCCCCGTATGACAGACCTCTCCAGCCACACCCCCATGATGCAGCAGTACTGGCGCCTCAAGAACCAGCACCCTGATCAGCTGATGTTCTACCGCATGGGCGACTTCTACGAGATCTTCTACGAAGACGCGAAGAAGGCCGCCAAGTTGCTGGATATCACCCTGACAGCGCGCGGGCAGTCGGCAGGGCAGTCGATCCCGATGTGTGGGATTCCCTACCATTCGTTGGAAGGCTATCTGGTCAAACTGGTGAAATTGGGCGAGTCAGTGGTGATCTGTGAGCAGATCGGCGATCCGGCCACCAGCAAGGGGCCGGTGGAACGTCAGGTGGTGCGCATTATTACGCCGGGGACGGTGAGTGATGAGGCGCTGCTGGATGAGCGCCGCGACAACCTGATTGCAGCGGTGTTGGGCGACGAGCGCCTGTTCGGCCTGTCGGTGCTGGACATCACCAGTGGCAACTTCAGCGTGCTGGAGATCAAAGGCTGGGAGAACCTGCTGGCGGAGCTGGAGCGTATCAACCCCGTGGAGTTATTGATCCCGGATGATTGGCCGAAGGATCTGCCGGCGGAAAAACGCCGTGGGGCCAAGCGCCGTGCGCCGTGGGACTTCGAACGCGATTCGGCGCTGAAAAGCCTGTGCCAGCAGTTCTCGGTGCAGGACCTTAAAGGCTTCGGTTGTGAAACCTTAACCCTGGCCATCGGTGCAGCAGGTTGCTTGCTGGGCTATGCCAAGGAAACCCAGCGCACGGCCCTGCCGCATTTGCGCAGCCTGCGTCATGAGCGTCTGGACGATACCGTGGTGCTCGATGGCGCAAGCCGTCGCAACCTGGAGCTGGACACCAACCTGGCCGGCGGGCGTGACAACACCCTGCAATCGGTGGTCGACCGTTGCCAGACGGCCATGGGTAGCCGCTTGCTGACCCGCTGGCTGAACCGTCCGCTGCGCGACTTGAGCGTGCTGCAGGCGCGTCAGACGTCTATTACTTGCCTGCTGGACGGCTATCGCTTTGAAAAGCTGCAGCCACAGCTGAAGGAAATCGGCGATATCGAGCGCATCCTGGCGCGTATCGGTCTGCGTAATGCGCGCCCGCGCGACTTGGCGCGCCTGCGTGATGCCCTCGCAGCCTTGCCACAGTTGCAAGCGGCGATGACCGAACTGGATACGCCGCACCTGCAACAGCTCGCGGTCACGGCCGGTACTTACCCGGAACTGGCGGCGTTGCTGGGAAAAGCCATCATCGACAACCCGCCGGCAATCATCCGCGACGGCGGCGTATTGAAGACCGGTTACGACAGCGAGCTGGACGAACTCCAAGCCCTGAGCGAGAACGCCGGGCAATTCCTGATTGACCTGGAAGCCCGCGAGAAAGCCCGTACCGGCCTGGCCAACTTGAAAGTCGGCTACAACCGCGTGCACGGTTATTTCATCGAATTACCGAGCAAGCAGGCCGAGTCGGCGCCGATCGACTATCAACGTCGCCAGACACTGAAAGGTGCCGAACGGTTTATCACTCCCGAACTGAAAGAATTCGAAGACAAGGCGCTGTCGGCGAAGAGCCGCGCCCTGGCTCGGGAGAAGATGCTCTATGAAAACCTGCTTGAAGACCTGATCAGCCAGTTGGCGCCGCTGCAGGACACCGCCAGCGCCCTGGCCGAACTGGATGTACTGAGCAACTTGGCCGAACGTGCATTGAACCTTGACCTGAACTGCCCGCGTTTTGTCAGCGAGCCGTGCATGCGCATCGTGCAAGGTCGCCACCCGGTCGTAGAGCAGGTGCTGACCACGCCGTTCGTCGCCAACGATCTGTCGCTGGACGACGATACCCGCATGCTGGTGATCACCGGTCCGAACATGGGCGGTAAATCCACCTACATGCGCCAGACCGCTTTGATCGTGCTCCTGGCGCATATCGGCAGCTTTGTGCCGGCGGCCAGTTGCGAGCTGTCCCTGGTGGATCGCATTTTCACCCGGATCGGTTCCAGCGACGACCTGGCCGGTGGCCGTTCGACGTTTATGGTGGAAATGAGCGAGACCGCCAACATCTTGCACAACGCCACCGAACGCAGCCTGGTGTTGATGGACGAAGTGGGCCGCGGCACCAGCACCTTCGACGGCCTGTCCCTGGCCTGGGCGGCGGCCGAGCGCCTGGCGCACTTGCGTGCCTACACCCTGTTTGCCACCCACTACTTCGAGCTGACTGTTTTGCCGGAGAGCGAACCGTTGGTGGCCAACGTGCATCTGAACGCCACCGAGCACAACGAGCGTATCGTGTTCCTGCACCACGTACTGCCGGGCCCGGCCAGCCAGAGTTACGGCCTGGCCGTGGCCCAACTGGCGGGTGTGCCGAATGACGTGATCACCCGCGCCCGCGAACACCTCAGCCGCCTGGAAACCACGGCCCTGCCCCATGAAACGGCGGTAGCCAGCCCCGCCAAAGCCTCCAGCAAACCGGCCGCACCGCATCAAAGCGACATGTTCGCCAGCCTGCCCCATCCGGTGCTGGATGAGCTGGCAAAGCTTGACCTGGATGACTTGACGCCGCGGAAAGCGCTCGAAATGTTATATGCACTGAAGACTCGGATATAACGCATATGCGTGCAAGCTGGTAGACTCTCGCGCGGTTTGGGATGCTGCAGACTCTTAGCCTGGCCTGCAGACTATCGCTCCCGAACCTCGCGAGCCCTGCCATAAAGGGTTTCGCTGCCGCCGCCTGAGGAGAAAATTAGAAATGA
>Ga0182007_10000133_pt1 | contig 52247 bp, 37 predicted proteins | sample Sormic07211113_1_FD_123023 | JGI IMG/M metagenome (GOLD analysis project Ga0182007, IMG submission 123023) | Rhizosphere microbial communities from Sorghum bicolor, Mead, Nebraska, USA - 072115-113_1 MetaG | ecosystem: Host-associated > Plants > Roots > Rhizosphere | place: USA: Nebraska...
CGTGCACATGCACGTGCGACGTCGACTCGCCTTGCAGCACACGCTCACGGCGATCCGTCATCGCGTGCCGATCGCCGAGGCGGGCGCGCTTATCTTCCGCAATGGCGAGCGGCATTTGCGCCGCCGCCATGTGCTGGCCAAGCTCTACCCCGAGACCTTGCTCGAAGAAAGCGCACGGATCGCTGCACGGTGTACCTTCACGCTCGACGAGCTGCGCTACCGTTATCCGGTTGAGCTCGTGCCGGAAGGCCACACCGCCACCAGCTGGCTGCGCCGGCTAACAGAGGACGGCGCGCGATGGCGCTGGCCCGAAGGTGTGCCGGAGAAAGTGCACAAGCAGCTCGAGCACGAACTGGGATTGATCGAAGCGCTGCGCTACGAATCCTATTTCCTCACCGTGCACGACATCGTGCGCTTCGCGCGCAGCCAGGGAATCCTGTGTCAGGGCCGAGGATCCGCCGCCAATTCATCGGTCTGCTTCGTGTTGGGTGTGACCGAGGTCGACCCGATGAAGATGAACCTGCTGGTCGAGCGGTTCATCTCCAAAGAGCGCAACGAGCCGCCGGACATCGACATCGATTTCGAGCACGAGCGCCGCGAGGAGGTCATTCAATACATCTATCGCAAATACGGGCGGGAGCGTGCCGCTCTGGCGGCCACCGTCATCTGCTACCGCGGCAAGAGCGCCGTGCGGGACGTGGCCAAGGCCATGGGGTTTCCGCTGGACCAGGTCGATCAGCTGAGCCAGGTGTTTGCGTGGTGGGATGGGGACGAGTCACTCGCCGAGCGGTTGCGCGAGCGTGGCTTCGATCCGGAGAGCCCGGTCATCCGGCGCATCGTCAAGCTGACCGCGGAGATCCTGGACATGCCACGGCACCTGTCGCAGCACGTCGGCGGCTTCGTGATTGCCGATGCGCCCCTGAGCGAACTGGTGCCGGTGGAGAACGCCGCGATGCCTGATCGCACGATCATCCAGTGGGACAAGGACGATCTCGACACGATGAACCTGCTCAAGGTCGATTGTCTGGCCCTGGGCATGCTCACGTGCGTGCAGAAGTGCTTGAACCTGCTGCGCAACCAGCGGGGAAAGGACTACTCGATGGCCACATTGCCATCCGAAGATCCCGCCACCTACGCCATGATCCAGCGGGCGGACACGGTGGGCGTGTTCCAGATCGAGAGCCGAGCCCAGATGGCCATGCTGCCGCGGCATCGCCCGGAGAACTTCTTCGACCTGGTGGTGCAAGTGGCGATCGTTCGGCCCGGTCCCATCCAGGGCGACATGGTGCACCCGTACCTGCGGCGACGAAGGAAAGAAGAGCCCGTCGACTATCCATCCGAAGAATTGAAGGAGGTGTTCGAGCGCACGCTGGGTGTGCCGCTGTTCCAGGAGCAGGTGATGAAACTGGCGATGATCGCCGCTGGCTACACGGCAGGCGAAGCGGATGGGCTTCGGCGCGACATGGCCGCATGGAAGCGGCGCGGCGGATTGGAGAAGCACCGCGAACGCATCCTGACCGGCATGACCGATCGCGGCTACACCACGGCCTTTGCCGAGAAGCTGTTCGAGCAGATCAAAGGCTTCGGCAGCTATGGTTTCCCCGAGAGCCATGCAGCCAGCTTCGCCGGTATCGTTTATGCGAGCTGCTGGCTGAAGTGCCATGAGCCGGCGGCTTTCGCATGCGCACTGTTGAACAGCCAGCCCATGGGCTTCTATGCGCCGAGTCAGATCGTGCAAGACGCCAAGCGTCACGACATCGACGTTTTCCCTATCGACGTGCAGTGCAGCGATTGGGATAACACGCTTGTCATTCGCGAAGAAGAAGCTCGAGCGATCCAGCTTGGCTTACGCCTGGTGCGTGGGTTCAGTGAAGACGCTGCACGGCGGATCGTGGCGGCCCGAGCACAGCACCCGTTCGCCGACATCGCGGACCTCTGCGCCCGAGCGGCCGTCGACAAGCACCATCGGGACCTGCTGGCCCAGGCCAGCGCGTTACGCGGGCTATCGCGGCACCGGCACCACGCGCACTGGGAGATCGCTGGTGTCGAAAAGCAGCTGCCGCTTTTTGGCAATGTCAGTCCGGCAGAGATCGATGTGGCGCTGCCGAAGCCGACGCAGGCTGAGGACACCCTTGCGGACTACGCGCGAACCGGCCTGACGCTAGGGATACATCCCATGGCGCAGATCCGCGCTCGGTTGCGCGCCGCCCGGTGCACTGACTCGCGAACGCTGCGCAAACGGCCCCACAACAGCTACGCGCGTGTCGCAGGGATGGTCACGCTGCGTCAGCGACCGGAGACGGCCAGCGGCGTGACGTTCCTGACGATGGAGGACGAGCACGGCCTGGTCAACGTCATCGTCTGGCGCGATGTCGCCGCAAAGCACAGGCGGGTGCTGCTGGAGTCACAGCTGCTTGGGGTCGATGGAAAGTGGGAAGCGCTCGATGGCGTGTGCCATCTGATTGCCACCCGACTGCTCGACATGAGCGAGCTGCTCGGAGGCCTGGATGTGCGGTCACGGGATTTTCATTGAGACAGCGCAAAACGAGTGCGTGCACCGAATAGCGGTGATCGCTCTTCAGTAAGCATACGTCGGCGCAGCGCTGCAGATCACCGACTGCGGAAGCAAATTGCCACCTGCCGCTGGCAGATATCGATTCTAAACGGGCATCAAGCTTAGAAGCGACCGCGGCGTAACGGTGCGCTTCCGAGGGGTTGCGTTACGTGCTAACGCGTGCCTACCTGCCACGCGGGAAGCATGCGGGCATCTTCGAAGGCGCTGCGCTCCAAGTTGTCGACTTCGGGCTTCTGGTCAGTTGGCCTACAGGCTACTCAGGAGCTCGTCGGGTACTTCCTGCTTGCGTGGACTTATGGTGTCTCCAAGTCAGATGGCAGCTTCCTGCCCGTGGCCCGCTTACGCAAATCCTAGGACACGCCCGAGCGCGCCACCAGATTGCCGTCGGCCTCGACGGCGGCTTTCTTGTCCGTTTCAAACGGGCGGATGGGGATGCTCATGAGGACAGGCAACGAGTTTCGTGTTCGCTCGTTGGTTGAGGTGCGTCGACGATTGCAATGCTCGGGCGAGGAGGCGGAGGCGCCTGACCTGGGTCAAAGGGGGTGCTGCCGGGGCGATTGCAAGGTCCCCGGGAGGGGAGGCGGCCTCTCCACGGCTCGGGGATGTAGCGACATGCTTACGCGTGGCGACCGGTTCATCCGTGGCAGGTGCTGATAGGAGGGTAGGAGATTTCCTAAAGGTAAATGAGCGTCAATCCGATTGACTGTAGTTCGTTGCAGTTGCAGAGTGCACAGTGCAGGGGGGCCAGTCACCATCTCAGTACGGGGTAGAACGAGCGACAGGCCGGCGGGCCTGGTTCCAGAACGGTCGTTAGCTGAGGATTCCAATCGTGGTCGTCGACTCCGCCTTGTTCCGGGGAGCATTGCGGCACGCTTGACGATCCACCCTCGCAGCCCCTTTCCCAGTGAGTTGTGACTCTCGACCACGGAATCCGCGACAGGCGTGGAGCAGTCCCTTCACGCATGTCAGCGTCCCGCTTCCTGGCAGGCTCGCTCCCGGCAAGGGGCACACAATGAGCCAGCGTCGCATAGCAATAGTCAGCCTGGACGGCGAGCGGCTGAAGGTCGTCTGGATGGACGAGCAGGGCGGGAGGCTTGGCGAGCACGTCCTTCGCAATTTCGATGCGGAAGTCGCGGGCGACTCCATGCTATTGGAATTGCTGGAGGCCAGCCTTGCCAGGGACAACAGCGCGGCTGGATTTGATATCCAGATCCAGGCCGAGAGCATTCAACTCTACGAAATCCTGGCCCGGAACCCGCGCATACGCGCACTGCTGAGCCGCCACGCGGGGCCGGGATTCATCCACGAGGAATTGAAGGCTTGGCCGTCGGGCAATCTCGATGCCCAAGAGGAACTGCCCAAGGCAAGAGGGGCTGCGGACAACGGCATCACCGCCGAGGAAGGCGATTCGAACGAATGAAGCTCACCCGCGCATGGCGCCGCCGCGATCCCATCCAGCGAAGAGGGCAGTGCAATGACCGAACATGTCCAACGATTCGTCAAGTCCAGCCATCCCCTGGAAATGCGCGGTGGCGGTGATGTCTTGGCGGCGCTTCCGGCCGAAGGCGAGATGGTTGAACTCGAGTTGGGCGATGGCTTGTCGTTGTTCACCGCCGGAGGCGACGAACTGGAAAGCCAAGTGAACTATCTGCCAGGGCAGCGCGATGGTGCGTCGCCGCTGGTGCTGCGCTCGAATGCGCCGACCCAGCGTGGTGCGGCAGGCCTGGTTGTTAAGGGCCTGAAGGTCTTGGGCGTGGACGTGGAGGCTTGGTTGGGCGTCGACTCGCTCAAAAACCATGCAGCAAATGTCATCGCAGATAAGGCCGCACTGCTGGCCGACGGCCGCGAGATTGCCGGCCGCAATGGAGGCTTGGGGCTTTACCAGTGCGATGCCCGGACGGCGTATGCGGAGCGGCTTTCGGCGCCTGCCAAAGGGTCCTCGCACGGCGAGGCGCTGGTGCTTGTGCATGGTTTCTTCTCCAGTACGGGCGGGGCATTCGAAGGCCTGTGGAAACCGGCGGGAAGCGGCGTCCGCGACGCATTGCTCAAGCATTACCAAGGTGCAATGTATGGCTTCGACCACGCCACCCTTGGCGAAAACCCGATTGCCAATGCACTTGCGCTGGCAAAGGGCCTTCCCGATGGCGCCCGATTGCACATGCTGGCCCATTCACGTGGCGGCCTGGTCTGCGAATTGCTGTCGCGCGCCCAGTTCGGCCAAGACGGAATCCTGCCACGCGAGCTTGAACTGTTTGAAAGTCGCCAGCCCGAAGATGCCGCCGGATTGCGCGAGCTCATCCGGGTGATGCGGACCAAGGAATTGCGGGTGGAAAGGCTGGTGCGGGTCGGTTCGCCGATCCGGGGCACCTGGCTGGCCAGCAATCGCCTGGATCGCTGGCTGAGCATCTTCTACAACGTGGTGCGCCAGGCCGTGCCGCAGGGGCCCCAGTTCGTGGCCGATCACGTCTTCGACGTGGTGGCGGCGGTGGTCAAGAAGCGCCTAGAGCGCGAGCACTTCCCCGGGATCGAGGCGATGAGCCCCACCAGTCCCCTGATGGGCCTGCTCAACGATGCCGCGCCTGAACTGCGCCAGCGGTTGACGGTGATTGCAGGCGACTGCGTGGGAAGCGGTTTGATGCATCGCCTGAAGGTGCTGATCACGGATGGGTTCTTCGGTGAGCCGCACGATCTGGTGGTCCCCACGTCCAGCATGTTCGGCGGGGCGCCGCGCAGTGGCGGGGTCCACTATTTCTTCCACCAGACCCCGCGGGTAGATCACTTCCACTACTTCAGCCAGGGCGAGTCGCTGAAGCGGGTGCAAGTGGGCTTGATCGGTGATGACACGCAGTACGAAAGACTGCAGGTGCTGTCGCAGATCACCGAGCGGCCGCGCCTGGTCGCCAACCGTGCCGTGAAACCCGATGCGCCACTCAACGTGGTGTTGCCGGGAATCATGGGGACGGAACTGGCCTACAAGGACAACAACCGCCTGTGGGTCGATCTGGTCGACTTCTTCTGCGGCAATTTCCCCAAGCTTGTGCTGGATGCCCAGTCGCAGGACGCGCCGTATCCACGTCCGGGCACACGCGAGATATATCCACTCGGACCGATGGACAAATTCTACGGCGACCTGATGGAAGCGCTGCAGAAACGCGGCGAACTCGTCCTGTCGGCAGGATACGACTGGCGCAAGCCGATTCATGTGGCCGCGGACATGCTGGCGGCACGGCTTGCCAGCGAGTGGCCGGAAGGCAGTCCTCGGCCGCTGCGCTTAGTGGCGCATTCGATGGGGGGACTGGTGGTGCGTGCACTGTTCGCCCGGCACCCAAGGCTGCGCGAGCGATTCGTGCAATCGGCTCGCAATCGCTTGCTGATGCTGGGTACGCCCAACGCCGGCAGCATGGCCATCGTCAGGGCCTTACTGCGGGACAACAAGCAGATCGGACTGATTGCCGCAATGTCCCCGCAGACGCAGACGGAACTGCTGACGGTGGCAGCAACCTTTCCCGGCTTACACGAGCTGCTGCCGCAATCGGGGCGCATCTGGGCGAATCAGTTGGTCTGGGACAGGCTGTACGACCAGAACCGGATCCCGGCCGGCGAACGCCCAAGCCTCTCCGCCGGCGCTATGACCTTGGCCGCACGCGGTCGCCAGGCCTTGCGTGACAGCATTACCGCGTTGCCGCTGAGCCAAGCTGTCTACGTCGCCGGCTTCGTCGATCCCGAATCGCGTGACGCCACCGTGGTCGACATCGACGAACAGGGGCGCTACGTGAGAGGACCGGGCGATGGCACCGTCTCCTACAAGAGCGGGTTGATCGACGGAATTCCGACCTACTACGCCAACGCCAAGCACGGCGACCTGCCCGCGTTCCGGCCTGCCTACAATGCCTACTTCGAGCTGTTGGAGCGTGGCCAGACCAACTTGCTGCCGAAGGACTGGAAAAGCCTGCAGGAAGCACAGCGCGGCGTGCAGCTGGAGGCTCTGGAACTGGAGCAACTGCCGTATCGCCCCAGCCGCCGGGAGCTGCTGTACAGCCTGTTGGGCGCCACCGCGCCGGATGTGGCGATGCTGACGGTCAGCCATGCCGACCCCGTCACGTTGCGCGTCGTGAATGGCGGCCTGCGCTTCGCCCGCTATCCCTTGATCATCGGCCACTATCAAGGCGACGTCATGGAGGGATCGGAGGCGGAAGTAGACCGTCAGTTCGATGGACAGATGCAGACGGCGCTTGAGCTGGGCGTCTATCCGGGCCCGGTGGAGAGTTTCCAGGTGTTCGAGCGCAGGCAGGATACCCATGACAGGCGCTCGCCGTTCGCGGTGGTCGTAGGCCTCGGTCGTCCGGGAGAGCTGTCTGTCGGCGAGCTCCGACGCACGGTCAGGCGGGGCATCCTGGGATGGTTCGGCACCGCGTTGAGCGGAGCAGGATCAAACGAGCGCACCGCGTTTAGTATCGTGTTGCTGGGGTCCTCCGTCAGTGGCATGTCGGTCAGCGAGTGCGCCCGCGCCATCCTGCAAGGGATACAGGATGCGCAGTCCGTGGTCATCGACCGCCTGCAGGCAGCCGATGGTACCGACACTTCGCAGGGCATAGGCGAAGTCGAGTTGATCGAGGTCTACGAAGACAAGGCCCTTGAGCTGGTCGCGGAGCTGCCGAAGCTCATCGATACCGACGAGTTCCGCGATCGGTTCCGCGTCGCCGCCGGTTTGGAAGAGCGGGCAGATGCCTTGCACCGCCTGCGCGACGAGGGGCGTGGCGCGACCAGCGTGCGGCGGCTTGACATACGCGCCGTCGGGGGGCGCCTGCACTACTCGCTGCCGGGCATCCAAGCGGCCGTCCCGGTCATGAAGCGCGACATCGACATCGCGGAGATACGGGCCTACGCACGCGAGATAGATCAGCAACTGAGCACGGACAGAGCGCTGGGAAGAGTGTTGTTCAATCAACTGCTGCCCCTGGAGCTCAAGCATTTCGCCCTTGAGCAATACGACGTCCTGCTTACCCTCAACCAGAGCGCGGCCAGCCTGCCCTGGGAACTGGCCGATGCCGGCTCCAAGCTACCGTTGTCGGTGCAGTCCGGCATGATCCGGCAGCTGCGCAGTGCGCGTTACACGCCTCGCGAGCGCGTCAGCAACAACAGTGCCCTAGTGGTCGGCGAGCCCGTGGTCGAGGGCCTTCCGCCATTGCCGGGGGCCCGCCGCGAAGCGGAGGCGGTTGCGGACGTGCTGAGGAACTCCGGGTTTGAAGTGACTTACCTTGACCAGCCCACCGCGGTGCAGGTGCGCGACGAGCTGGGACGGCGTCCGTACCGCGTCATCCATTTTGCCGGGCATGGCGTAGTGGACTATGTCGGACCACTGAGTGGCGCGGGTGCCACGCCTAGGACCGGCATGGTCATTGGCAGCTTGTTGGTGAATGCAGATCCGGAACCCGGTACCAACGCCTGCTTGGAAGCTGGGACCTCCGCGGCATCGGCGGGCACGCGTGGTGCATCTGACGAGCGCGATGCCGCCAAGGCGGAAGGAATGGCGGTGCGCCATTGGCTGCTGCTGACCCCGGATGACGTGCGCGAATGCGTGGCGCATGTGCCCGAGATGGTATTCATCAACTGCTGTCACCTGGGACGCCAGCCAGGCGTGGCGCGCAACGCACCCAAGATGGCCTCCAACTTCGCCAACAGTTTCATGGAGATCGGTTGCCGCGCCGTGGTTGCCGCCGGATGGGCCGTGGAGGACAGTGCAGCGCAGTGTTTCGCGGAAACGTTCTATGTCTGTATGGTCCGCCACGGGGACCGCTTCATTGATGCGGTTCGTCGTGCACGCGAGGCGACCTACGCCCGCCACAGCGACAGCACTCCGACTTGGGGGGCATACCAGTGCTATGGCGATCCGAGCTACGGCGCATTGCGCAAGACCGGCTCTCCGCGACCGCCACAATTCAATACGCCGCGCGAACTGGAATATTGGCTGCACGAACGGGCGACGGCCTGCATGGGCTTGGCCGGGAGCGCGCTGGAGGCCATCCGGGCGCCGTTGCTGGAGGCATTGGCCGGGGATGCAGCGCGTTGGCTTGATTCCGAGGACGTATTCGATGCAGCGATCTCCGCCTGCGAAAGCATGGGCGCATATCAATTCTCTGCGGAGCTGATCCGACGTCGCATCAATCAGAGACGTTCAGTCAGTGCGCGGACCCGGGTCATCCATGCCCGTCTCTGCCTGCGCATTGCGATGCAGATGCAAGCACATCCTGCCAGGCAGGGGCAGCGCTGGCAGGCTGACGCAAGGAAAGCGCTGACACGGGTGGAATCGCTGGCAAACCTGGAAAACAGCGGTACGCTCTGGTTCGATCTGAGCACCTTCCTACGGCGCTGGTTCGTGCTGCAGGACACCCGAGCGGGCCGCCAGGATGCACTGGCGCGATTGGTGCTGGCGGCACAAGCGGCATGGGATGCCACGCAGAAGGGAATCGAACAGCGACTCGGGCATGTACCGACGCACGATGAACTGGTGGTCGAGACTAATGACGCGCAGGCACAGAAGACATTGTCGGCGATCATCATCGCCGGCTTGATCGCGGTGACGGGCCGGAAAGACGCCATGGCGCCGGCCACACTGCCCAGCTATGCGGCCATGATGGAACATTGCACAGCCAAGCTCGAACGCGACGAAGCGGCCATCGAATTCTGGGACGACGTCGATCTGGCCGATCTCAAATTGTTGTTGCTGGTCACGCCGCCTTCGCTGTTGCTAGCCGGCGGCAAACAGATCAGCCAGGACGAGTACGACAGGCAGGCCGGCCACATCAGCGCGCTGTACCGATTTGGGATGTCACTGTCGGCGACCGAAGGGCAGGGGGACTCCATCGCCGCCTATATTCGATTCTGGTACGAGGCCGCCGTTTTCTTTGCGGAAGACCCCGCAACCGCAGAGCAGGGACATTGGGATCGGCTGCGCCGCGCCTTGGTGCAGGCCAACCTGCCGGGTGTGCCGGTGGTGACCGCGAAGTCGCGCTCACCACGCGTTGCCAACAAGGTCACACCTGCCGCTCGGACGAAGGCGAAAAAGGTGGTGGGCGAGGCCACGATTGCAAAGGAGGTCAGCACGAAGAAGACAGCTGTCGGGAAGACAACCGCGAGGAAGCAGGCGACTGCACCCAAGACAACCCGGGGCGCGCGCAAGCATTGATCATGTCGCCGCGGCGGACGCCGAGACCGATCAGATGCGGCACCTTGCCGACCACCGGGATGAATCCGCCGAGTGCCGATGGGGCATGCGATGAACAGCAGATGACGCGGATCATCTTGAGCTCGGCGGCATTGCTCGTTGCCGCGGTCGCTGGGTACCTGCTGTCGGCACCTTTGTTCCCGCGACAGATACAGCTTCAAATGCCGGTGCAGCAGCCGAAGTCCCAGGTCCCCCCATGGTGATCTACATGCCATGCTGGACAGGGCGGACCGCGATGGGATCCAGGCCGGCATGATGCCGGCGTTGGCTCCCGTCGGCCTGGATTTCGCGACGAAGGGCCGACGGACAACCCAGAATTCGAGGAGTAGATGGCATGAAGAAGGTGGTCTTCATCGGGTCGGAGGCAGGGGGCCATGCCATCCAGATCGGCATCCAAGCCGGGCTCATCCAAGGTGCATACCAGGCCTGCCCCAGCGTCCAATGTGCCGCCTATCCGCAAACGCTGTTGGCGGAACTCCCGCTGCGGGTGGCGGTGGAACGGCCGGATGTGCTGCACCTGACCTGCCATGGCACCGAAGGAGAGATATGGTTCTCGCGGGCCCATGGCGATTCGGAAGCGGCCGATTTGCTGTCCCCGCCGCAACTGGCCCAGATTCTTGCCTTCGGCGGAGACAAGGTGGTCTTCATCGATGCATGCAAATCGGCTTCCATTGCCGAGTTTCTTTTCGGGCAGTCACATCTGCGGGTGAAACTGGCGATCGGCTACGCTGGTGAAATCAGCGTTAATGCGTCACAGCAGGGTGCGCGCGCCCTGCATGAGCGGCTGGCGGGGGGCGCGACGTACGCGGAAGCCTTGGCGGCCATGAAGTCGACCGTGCATGCGCTGGCGGACTCGGACCAGATCCGGTGCTTCGCCGATGCGACATTCCTGGCCGATACGCTGGTACCGCAACCGCCCCGGTTAGTGGCCCGGTTCATGCAAGGGTATCTACCGCAGCGCGACAGGCACGGGGACTACCACATCGAGTTCGGTGTACTGGGCCTCCTCGTGAACGAGCGTAGCGTGGTGTCCATTTTCTCGGACGAGGGCACCTTGGTGGACGGCGGATTCTTCACTCTTGTCGGTGGATTTCCCCGGCCGCATGTCGGGCCGGATGCCAGGCCTACCTCACTCTTGTGGACGCATGACTACGCCGGTCCGGCGGAAGAAGGCGAAATCTGGGTGGTCGACGGGAACTTCAATGTGTTCGCGACATGTGTTCAAACTGGCGCCCACGCGGTGGTGAAGAGCAGCCTGCGTGAAGCACTGGCACGCTACTACTTGGGAAACAGTTTCGAGCTTGACGAGAAGGTGCGCAGACAGGCAGCAGAGACATTGCACAAACTGGAATAGGCTCCGCGGCAGAAGGACGTGCGGTGATACCGATTTTTGCAACAGGTTGTTGCAGAATTTCGCTAGAGCCAAGGCCATCGTCAAAAGAGAGGCTTTTCTCGGGCCACGCTCACGCTGCATCCGAGGTATCGAACGATTCCAGCGCGTACCGGGTTGCCAGGTACAACCCGACCACGCCAACCTCGGTGCTACCCGTAGCCCTCACGGCTTCAATCAACTCCCGATCGCTACAACTGAAGCAGCCGCACCAGTGGGCACGGCTCAACCGGTTGCGGAGGTCGATCTGTTCGCCCGCGTTCGTTCTCACGCTGTGGCACCCGCCCAGTTGTCCTGCGGCTTCTCGTACTTGGCCAGGGGCACGATCACGTCAGCACCGTGCATTTCCACCCGTGTGATGAGCCCAGAGTCTAGGTGTTTCGCATGGGCGGTATCCCTCGCCTGTTCGATAGCTGGGCCTAGGCGCAGGCCGTCGACGAGTGTGACGCCCATACAGGAAATGCTCCATAGCCCGCTTGAGTTCTGCTTGACGGTATAGACGATCATGCACGGCGCCCGTAGCAAGGAAATCGCCCCGGTCATCGGTCCGCACTGGCAGAGGGCAGTCTGGGCCTGACCCGCGAGGCATGACTATGGTGCCGATACAGGACGGGAGTGAGCATCGGCAGAGCACACCGTGGCGTGTAGGCATTGGCCGATGCGCCGCGGCAGGCCAGAAGCTGTCGTCTTATGGCAGCCGGAATCCGCCCCGATGGGACGATATAGCTCTACTTGGACGCCGTGATCACGAATCAAGCATGACTATGATGAGGGGGCGCCCCGTATTGCCATGGAACGGCTGACGGCAACGGCGACCGATCGATCAGCCGCCAGTCATGGTGATCGCTTCGCAGCAGGATTCTCCGCCAGTAGTCATCTCCAAACCGAACGTTGTAGACCGGACTGCAGCGCACCATCCGCGCCATGACAACACCGATGCCAAAACTCTCGTGCCAGATGTTTTTGCCCAATAACGGATCTGAATTCTGATCTGGAGCAGCCGTCACCGAAACGATGTGCGGAGTTGAAAAAAAGGGAGATGGAGCCGGCGGGGACACGAGCGACGAAATAGGGTCTGCCCGGCTCTTCGGCGGTTCGCAAATGGTTAGCCATCCCCGCCGATTCGGATCTCGCGCCAGTACGCCGCAACGCATCATCTTGCCCACGAATTCGTCGATGGGTTCGAAAAAGTTGGGAATACGCTTATTCTCTTCGCGGCTAAAGAACCAAGCCCAGGGCAAGCGCATGTGATGACCGCGCTTCAGAGCCTCGCTCCGTGCCACCCATTGCGCCCGGAAAAGCGACCACAGCGATTCGTCCACACCGTAGGTAGCCCTGACCCAACGACCGAGTGCGGCTTGTTCAAATGTTTGGCCAGGCAGCTTCCCCTCAATGAAGCGCAAGTACGCGCCGGCCTGCCAGAGGTATGGATGCGCGTCGTACACCCAACCCAAATCCGGTACGACATGTAGATACGATCTGGCTGCATCTTCAGTGACCAGACTGACGGCCACGTCAGCACTGGACCGGTCACGCCTTAGCAGTTCTAGGCACTTCGCCTCGATCACGCTCTTCGAGGTTTTCTTTTTCAATGTCGCCAGAGCTGTCAGGTGAGGCTGGCGACACTCTTGGCGGTGCCGCTCCTTGCGAGTAGTCCTGGTTTTTCTTTGCGCATCATTTTCTTCGCGAAGCCTTTGGCGATAGGCCCGGTCAGCCGCGATGACCTTATTCTTGGCGCCGATCATCGCTTTGAGCTCGTCGCGGGAGCGCCGCCATGCGTCCGAAGCCTGCGGATGGGAAAGCCAGATTCGGTTGCTGGCCGTGTTGAGCACAAGGCGCTCAAATAGATCAGGATCTTCTGCCTGATCGGCTGTGATCCTCGATAGGTCAATTTCCATCATACGGTGACCATCGGACTGGACGTTACGGGTCTTCTGATCGCCGACGGCGTGCGTTACTCGTATCTCAATCAGTAGATCGCCTTCGGAATCCCTCGCCACGACGTCGGGACGATAATCGCCTCGTTGAACCTCCGGGCACGCGTCGGTCAACGCGACCATGTTGGCCGGAATGTCCACACGATACCCTTGGTGAAGCCGCCCATCATCGTCGGCAGCGCAGGGCGGATTCAGCATCGTCTCGTTTCCATCCCATGCAGGCAGCATGAGTCTGCCCTTGTCGATGATCAGTTCTTTCGCCCGGCGGTGGATGGACGACTCAAACGCACCCTGACAGGCCCGATCCACATGATGGGCAAAGTGCGGCCGGACTTTCTTGCCATGGTTCTTGGCGACCAATGGCTGCTGGCAGCCAAGGCATAAACAGCGGCACGCGATCCCCGTGAGGACATCACGGGCGGCCCACATCTTGCCGTCGCGAAGACCATAAGGAACGCGAAGAGTGGATTTGACTTGGCTCATGGCGGCTGGACCTCCAAACTGTGGGCTGGAGGTAACCATCGGAGCCGGGGATGGAAGGAAACAGATCAAAACCAGCCGAAACCAGCCAAGCGCACCTTTCGGCGGTGCGGACGCTGCACGATTGGCTGCAACAGGAAGGTGGTAACCAGCGGATTCCACAGGTGTTGGCACTTTTGGCTGAAAACACCGAGAGCGAACTGAGTGAGGGACGCAATCCGCCGGCGGCTGAAGTCGAGGCGCTCGCGCTCCAATATGTCGACGCCCATGGCGGCACTTTGGGTGACAAAGCCGCCGGGCGCTGGCTGCGGCGCAGTGAGGTGGAGAAATGGTGGAACGCACGGCGACCCGGCATTGAGCAGGCCTGCCATCGTGCCGGGCTTGAGTGGCTGCCAATGCTCGCGATCAAATCCGGTGGTGGGCGCAGCAATTCGACCGAGTACCGCCTCGAATTTATTCCGCTGGGAAAAGCAGCGGAGCCGGAAGCCAACGAAGGGAATGCCGACAAGGTAGAGAAGGTCGACCAGGGCCGTACCATCCATTATCAAGTTGAGCCGGCGCGTACGTCACTGTGGGTTCGGTGGCTTTCCACGGTTCCCCAGTTTCACATCAGCTCCTGGCGTGGACGCCTGCTCACTGGCTTGGTCTTGCTGGCCCTAGCATGGGTACTGGGGAACTGGTTCGGTGCATGTCTAAGTTTGTGGCCGAATCGCCCGTTTACATCGAGGAACCTGCTTACTCTCGTGATCGCCGCAACGCAGACCTGGCTGATGTGGGTCATCTTCGGCCCATTAGGCAGATTGCCATGGCATCGCGTCACCTTGGCACCCGATCTGATGCTCAGCAGCGACCAAATGTACGGTCAATTCCGCTTGATCCGGAACAGCCAAAAGAAGACTCCGGGTGGTTGGTTCAGCGTTGTCAGGCACTGGGGCACATGCCCCCTTTGTTCGGCAGACGTCGACCTTCGTTCAGGTGCACCATCATTCCCTGGTCGATTGGTGGGGCGCTGCTCTGATAGTCCTCTGGAGCATGTCTTTAGCTTCGATCCGGTGACGCTTTCCGGCGTCTGTCTCATCAACGACTGCCCAGCCACAGGTGCGTGATTTTCTACCGCACCGCCTTCTCACTCTTCGGAACCAATGAGGCGATGTCGACGATCTCCTGGAACTCGGCGAGATACTCAGGTTGGTGAGTTTCCAGCCAGCGGAGGATGCTTGGTTTGCCAAGCAGCTTGACAAGATAGGCTCGTGCAATGGTCAGTTGTAGATTGTCCTCGCCGTAGGTGTCCTCGACATACTTTGTACGACTCTGCGCTACCGCCAATTCGCGTTCGAGCCGGGCAATCTGCTCACGTGAGACATCGTCACCGTCCTTCGCGTGTCGCGAAGCTACCAGTTGCTCGTCTGGCGTTGCCGCCAAAATGGTTCGGATGAAGGGCGATGAAAAGTTCTTCTGTCCGATCATCAACTCCGCTGCTTCCATTTGACGCATGGGCTTCATGCGTTTGAGCGAATCGAAGACCAGCATGGGGCATGGTTTATCCGCCAATTGTTCAATCACTTCCGGGCAAATCCCATCGAGCAACCGGAATCGGCGATGGATGGTACCCGCCTCAAGATCCAGAGCCTCGGCGATCCTTTCTTCCGGCACACCACGCTCAACGGCGCGAACGATCATACGATGCTCCTGTACGGATGCGAGACGGCTGATGCGCTTGTTGTAGGTGTAGGCCTCGTCGTCGATCGAGATCAGGCATTCGACCTCTGACCAGCCAAGTTCTGTAATGGCCTCCAGCCGCAGCAGGCCATCAAGCAGAAAGTAGGTGCCGCGCTTCTTGGAGTTAGGCACGACTACTGGACATTCCACCAAGCCAATCGCTCGGATTGAAGCGATGATCTGGCGGTATTTCTGACTCTGCTTGGTCGTTGGTCGCAGGACCTTCAACGGGGTGATCGACGAGAGGGGGATGATCCGTGTTTCGGATTCGAAGCCTATGGGCCTTGCCTTGATCGGCGCACTCGACGTGGTCACTGGAATGCACCTCGCGTCATCCGGTGCTCCAGGGGGCCTGGAATCGTTTCCAGACCCTCCTTGCGTAAGAGCGCGACGAAATCGGCGTTTTGGAGGAGCGTCTGAAGCGCCTGAACCACGAACAGCAAGCGCTTCTGCGTGAAATCAGCCGTTCGTATCAGCAACTGTTGTTTGCCGACTTCACGTTGAAAGATACGCCTCAGATTCTCAGCGCTGAGTTTCCGACTCCCCTTTCTGCCAAACGCTGACGGTCGCTCGTTCTTGCCTCGTCGAGCACGCTGCTCCAGTAGCCGGCGCAGCATCGCAAGCTTCTTTCCTTTCACCACCCCTTGTGTGTACGCCTCGGCCAGAGCTTCCTGAATACCAGCATCGTCGCTACGCGCGATAGTTACCGCCAAACTGATCGGTACCAGGCCGGTCTCGACAGCCGCGACCAGTCGCTCTTCCCCATGCTCCAGCAATCCGAGCAACATACTGACCCACGAAGACGTCACACCAAGCTTCAGTCCGATTTCGCCTTCGCTATAGCCGCGCTGATGCAAGCTTTCAATCTCGCGCATCAGCTCAATGGCGGGGTGTTGCCGCCGTGCGATGTTTTCGACCAGGCTCATCACTAAGCAGTCTTCTTCCTTGGCAGAAACGACAATCGCTGGGATGTCTGTCAGGCCAAGCATCCTGTAAGCATCAAGTCGCCCCTGACCACAGACCAGATCAAACTCGATCTCACCTTCGGGCTCCTTGCGCCGGCTGATCGTGATGGGGCGCTTCAGCCCAATCTTGTCTATGTTGTCCACAATTTCGAGGTACTGACGGCGATTGCGGGTGCGCGGGTTTAGCACCTGGATCCGTTCGACGGGAATCATCTCTATGGAGCGCATGACCTACCTCCACATCAGGCAGCTTTACTCAGGGGGAGACGCTCGGCCAACGCGTACAGTGGATCAAGACCATCGAACCGATAGGCATCGAGGGTGACGGCGTTGTCTTCTTCTGCCAGCCGAACTGGCCGCAAGGGCAGGTCGATCCGGGGGAATAGGTAATAGTCGAGTGGGGTGTGTTGATCTGCCGCCATGCGGACCACCACCGTGATGTCGGGTGCGAGGCTGGTATCGAACCGTATTTGCCACCGGAAGGTGCCACTGGGTAGCTGCAAGCAGCGCGCGATCACAATGGAGAGCGTGAACTCTTCATTCACCACGAAGAGTCCGGTCTGCTCGTCTTGCAGAATCGAAGCATCCACCTCTTTCAACCCGGCGATCACCTCTCCCACGATGCCCGGCATCAGTGCGCGCAGCGATTGATTGATCTCAAGATAGCGGTAGTCGCGCTGTGGTCGGAATCCGATCAAAGAATAAGCACGCACCAGTCCACCGAATCGGCTCCGGTAGGCACTGCTGGACGGCATGCCTTCTTGCTCATCGATTAGCAGCCCGGAAAGAACGCCGGTTTGTTCGTAGAGGTGCCGGAGCAACTCCAGCATGGAGGAGTCGTCCATGCGCTGCGATCTGGCGGCAATCACTTCTTGCACGCGCGTGAACCATTCCGTGGGCACTACGGGTTCAAAGGCGCGATCCCGCCGAATCCACATATCTGGGGTATTGCGCACCCGTCGCTGCTTGAGCTTGAACGAAGTGTGGTTGTAGACGTTGTTGCCGATGTACTTCTCATTGGTTAGCACCTGGTGCACGGTGCCGCGCGTCCAGGCTCGGTCCTGATCGGTTCGCTTGCCCGTCGCGTTCAATGCGTCCGCGATAGCCTGCTCGGGTAGCGCGGACTCCAGGAACTCTTTATATATGTATCGAACCGTGGCGACTTCGTCTTCGGGGCCTGGCACGAGTACCACGCGATCGGTCTGCAGGCTCTTCTTCTCCCCGAGCCGAAGGTGCCCCTTTGGTATCCGGTTTTCATCCAGCAACATGCGCCGAAGACCATAACCCGCGGTGCCGCCCTGGCGAAAACCCAATTCGATCAGGCGGCATTGTCCCTGGAAGACCTTGTTCGACAATTCACGGCTGTACTCGCCCGCCATGGCGCGCTTGACGCTCTTCATGATGGTCGCCATCGGGCTGCCATCGTTCTCGAAGGGCTCAGCACAATAGAACACCTGGATGCCGGCGCGCCGGCACAGATACTCGTAGTAGGCGCTCTCGTCCGCGTCCTGGAAGCGTCCCCAGCGGCTGATGTCGTAGACGAGGATGCCACCAAATCCGGGGGAGCCGGATTCGACATCGTCGATCAGCTGCTTCAGCGCATTGCGCCCCTCCAGGCTCAGCCCGCTCTTACCCTCGTCGGCATAGGTCCGGACAATAGCCATCCCGTGCTGGGCCGCGTATTTGCTGATGGTGTCGCGCTGGTTCGCGGTGGAGTAGCGCTGATGATCTGTGGACATGCGGACGTATTGGGCGACCTGAGTGGGTCGCTCGTTGTCACCATGGTGCGATGCATGTCCCCGCCAGCCCATATTCGCGCCTGGGACGAGTCCCAATGCCGTGGAGAATGGCAATCATTAGGCAAAATGTTGGATAAAGTCAAGAAATTCCAACACATGAGAAGAAAGCTACTTTGTCATGGCTGTTTACGACGGGCGGGGCGGGCGACCGCCTCTGTATCTGTATTCAAGAACGCCAGCAGTCCATTTTTCTGAGTACTCGTTAGGCCGCGAAACCGCTCCAGCAGGCGTATCTCTGCGGGGGCTAGGGGTTCTGGCAGATCCTCGGCGACTAGCTCCCATGGATGGCAAGCGAGTGCTTTTGAAAGGCGGAGCAGCCAGTCCACCGTCAATCGGCGCTTGCCACTTTCAAGAAGGCTGATCTGCTGGTTTGTGGTCCCAGCTTCTATAGCTAGCGCTTCAAGTGATAGGCCCCGCGCTTCGCGGAGTACTCCAATACGGTTGGCCACGCTTCGAAGAGATCCTGGTGGTGTCTGCACTTATAAGGTAGCAGAGGGGCGGAGCACCTCAATTCAGCCGTTTGTCGATCATAGCTTGTACGCTATGATCTGGAGGTCGACAGGAGGAATGCCTTGGGGGAGTCCCGACTCAATACCGATGCGGGTTTGCGCGTCGTGGAGCTGTTGTTGCTCTGGGAGGGGCGGGTGCGAAACGCCCGGCTTCGCGCCATGTTGGGCATTCACTTCACCACCGCCAGCCGGCTGGTCGCCGCCTATCGAGAACTCAACCCCGGGGCGACCGAGTATGAAGCGTCCACGAAGAGCTATTTGGCTACGCCTTCCATCAAGGCTGTCCTCACAGATGGCACGGTAGAGGAGTACCTCGCCCTCGTCGATCGTACCCGTGCCGGCACCGACCCCGTCGTCCGTGTACATATGGATCTCGGTGACATCGAGCCGGCGCTGTTCTCGCTGCTGCACCGAGCGTGTGAGGACAACAATGGCGTGCACATAACCCATGGCTCCATGCGCAACCCCGGTCGAAACAGTCGCGAAATTTGGCCACATGCATTGGTACAAGCCGGTCGCCGCTGGCACGTGCGCGCCTGGGGCACACAAGCCTCGGCGTTTCGGGACTTCAGTCTAGGTCGCATTCACGACGTGCGCCCGCTGGATGCGGAGAGGCCAGCACAAGCTGATCCGGCGCTGGATATTGCTTGGCAAACTTTCGTGGATCTTCGACTGGTCGCGCATCCTGAACTATCCAAGGAGCAGCAACGTCTCGTGCAGGATGAGTACTTCAAGGGAGCTTCCACACGCGGTATTACCGAACGTGGAGCCTTGCTGCCCTACCTGATTCACGATTTGCGCGCGTCCCTGGATGTCTCCAAAGAGCAGCCGCCATCATTTCAGCTGGCCGTAGCCGATCCATCGGCTTTGGCCCAATGGCTGTTGCCCATCGAGCAGGCTTGCTGAAGCTATGTTGATCGACTCATCCCATTCTCATCAGACGCCATCAACCGATTCCCACTGGACGCACGTTTTGAAGCAGTACCAAGCCGATCTATCCGCCGGATCATTGATGCTCCCTGAGAGCAGGGTCATCGCTGGTCTGTTGCTCCAACATCCCGACGATTCCGCCTGGGAGCAAGCGCTGCGTGTGGATAACGTGCTGCAGAAGTCATCGCCGGCCACTGCGATACGACAGGCACGATTGATCCGTTTCCGGCTGGAGTCCATCGACTCGTCAGTGTGGAAGTCGATCAAAGATGGCGAAAAGGAAACCGCCACCCAGCTGTTGTTTGCTGCCGCAGTCAAGCACAGCGAACTGCTCAAGGACTTCCTGCGCGAGGTCGTGGCCGATCACGTCCGACGACTGGAGCATTCTCTTTCGGTCAACGCGTGGGAACCCTTCCTGCACGATTGCGCGGCGCGCGATCCCGCCGTTGCCACGTGGAGTACCTCGACAAGAAAGAAGCTATTGCAGGTCGTCATTCGTATCCTGGCCGAGGCCAGGTATCTGGAAAGCACCCGGTCGCTTCGGCTGCTGCCTCCGCATATTCATCCCGCTGTCCGGCAAGCCCTGCTGGCCGTCGGGGAAGGGCGGCTTGTGCAGATGATGGAGTTGCACGCATGAGCGACCATTTACGCGAACGCCTCAATCGCATTCTGCCGAAGATCAGCTCGGCGGATTTTCTCGCCAACAAGGGGCTGGGTAACGAGATCGGGTTTTGGGTCTTCGATTATCCGCCAGAGCAGGAAATAGCGATGCGAGGCTTCATTGCCGACATCCTGATTCCCGGTCTGGCCAAGCAACAACCGGTGTTGCGCCCCGCGGTCGTCAACCTCTTCGAGCTCATTGTCGACCTGCTTGAAGACCGCAAGCTCTACGACCGCGTCCTGTCGATCCAGACCGACAAGGGCAATGACGCCGCCTTGGCAGCGCTTCGGCCGGTGCTGAAAGAAGACAAGCTGGCCCAACGCATCGCCAGTCAGATCGACTTCGACCAAGTGGACATGCTGCTGCTGACCGGGGTAGGTGCGGCCTATCCAATGCTCCGCTCACACACGTTACTGACCGCGTTGCAGCCGACCATGAAGGCCACACCCGTGGTGATGTTCTATCCCGGACGCTACGACGGCTTCTCGTTGCGTCTATTCAACACATTGGCCGATGACCACTATTACCGCGCCTTCCGGCTGGCGGAATGATTCACAGGGGATGACTGAAAAGATGAACATCAGGGAGCTTTTCCGCAAGCCCATTGATCGCCCGATCAATGGCGTGATCAAGGCTGACCAGCGCGATGCCGAAAGCATCTGGCAGGAACTGGACGAATACGTGGTCACCAAGCAGTTGGCCGACTACTTTCGCCGCTTCTTCGACGCCTATCTGGCGGCCGGCGACAATCCGGGCAACTCGGTCATCACCGACCGCATGGGCGTGTGGGTATCGGGCTTCTTCGGCTCCGGTAAATCGCACTTCATCAAGATCCTGTCGTACCTGCTCGAAAACCAGGAGGCCGTCGACCCCGTCTCTGGAAAGACAAAGCGTGCGGCCGAGTTCTTCGACGAGAGCAAGATCAAGGATCCGCTGTTGCTGGCCGACATCCAGCGCGCCACCCGCGGCAGCGCCGACGTCATCCTGTTCAACATCGATGCCAAGGCGGACAGCAAATCCGATCGCGATGTGGTTCTGCAGGTGTTCCTGCGCGTGTTCAATGAAAAGCTCGGCTTCTCAGGCGATGCGCCGCATATCGCCGAGATGGAGCGCTATCTCGTCAGCAAGGGTGCCTACGACAGCTTCCAGCAGGAGTTCGCGCGCATCCATGGTGGCTCGTGGACAGCTGAGCGCGACGCGTTCGACTTCCTGCGCGACGAAATCGCCCAGGCTTTGGCCGTCGCGTTGAAGATGTCGGTGGAATCTGCCCAGCGCTGGTTCGACGAATCCCGCGACAGTTACAAGATCAACATCGAGAACTTCGCCAAGCTCTTGCGCGAGTACCTCGATACCAAGGGCAAAGAACATCGCATCATCTTCCTGGTCGACGAGGTCGGCCAGTTCATCGGCAACAACACGCAGCTGATGCTCAATCTGCAGACCATCGCCGAGCAGCTCGGCACCCAATGCAAAGGTCGCGCCTGGGTCATCGTCACCAGCCAGGAAGACATCGAAGCGGCTATCGGCGAAGCCAACAAGGCTCGCTCCCAGGACTTCTCCAAGATCCAGGGCCGCTTCCATACTCGCCTGTCGCTGGCCAGCTCCAACACCGATGAAGTGATCGGCGTACGTCTGCTGGCGAAGACCGAGGCTGCCCATGAGGCGCTGCGCAACGTGTTTGAGCAGCAGGGCGACATCATCAACAACCAGATCTCATTCAACGGCAACGCCGTGACCCTGCGTGGCTACGCCGATTCTGTCAGTTACGTGGCCAACTATCCGTTCGCCCCGTACCAGTTTGAGCTGCTGCAGAAAATCTTCGAGGCGATCCGCAAGGTCGGTGCCACCGGCCAGCACCTTTCACGCGGCGAGCGCTCCCTGCTGGACGCGTTCCAGTCTGCCGCCAAGATCAATGCCGATCGCAGCATCCAGTCCCTGGTGCCGCTGTACGACTTCTATCCCTCGATCGAAAGCTTTCTCGATACCACGGTAAAGCGCGCGATCGATCAGGCCGAACAGAATCCGGCCTTGGAAAAGCAGGACATTCGGCTGCTGAAGGCGTTGTTCCTGATTCGCCATATCGCCGAGGTCATCAAGCCCACCATCGACAACCTGGCGGCGCTTTGCCTTGATCAAATCGACGCCGACAAGCTGCAGCTCAAGCGGCAGATCCAGCAAAGCCTGGAGCGGTTGGAGCAGCAGCGGCTGGTCAACCGCAACGGCGACCTGTGGTTCTTCCTCACCAATGAAGAGCGCGATATCGCTCGCGAGATCGGTCATGTCGACGTATCCGCCTCTGAGAAGTCCAAGCTGCTGATGGACATCGTCTTCGACGAAATCCTTGGCGGGCAAACCAAGGTGCGCCACCGCGATACCAAGGCCGACTACGAGTTCAACCGACTGCTCGACGGTGCACCATACCGGCAGGCCAACCACGCGCTCAGCCTGGATATCCGCTCGCCGCTGGGTGATGACTACGAAAGCCTCAAGCCTGACCGCTGCATCATGCTCAGCGCCGAAGGCAACGGAAAAGCGCTGATCCGCATGGGCGAAGGAACCCGTCTGGATATCGAACTGACCTTGTACCGCCAGATCGAGAAGTACGTCGACAGCCCCAAGGCCAGCGCGGCACCGCCGTCCTTGCGCAAAATTCTGCTTGAGCGCAAAGACGAAAATCGCGAACGCCGGCAGCGCCTGGTCGCTCAGATCGGCGAGCTGATCGTGCAGGGCGATTGCTACGCCAAGGGTCAGCAGGTGCGCCCCAAGGCGACCACCGCGCCCACGCTGCTGGATGAGCTGGTCAACTACCTGATCACCAACACGTACAACAAACTGCCGTACCTGAAGATCCGCAAGCCCGACCCCATCGCCGAGATCCGCGCCTTGCTCAGCGCGGACAACGTCGGACAGCAGGAGCTGGCGCTCGGCGGCGAAGATGGCAACCCGCAGGCCATCGACGAAGTGCGCCAATACCTGCAGCTCGCCGCCTCGCAGAATCGCGTACTGCTCTCCGATGTGGTCGATCGCTTCACCGATATTCCCTATGGCTGGAAGCCGGAGTGGGAAGTGGTGCTGCTGGTCACCCGCCTGTTCATGGCGGGTGAGATCAAACTCACCATGGGCGGGTCCGATCTGGATCCGCGTAGCGCGTTCGACCCGTTGACCAAGGCGGCGCAGCACAAGCAGATTTCGATCCTCAAGCGCAAGACCGCCGATGCCGGCAGCATCGCGCGCGCGTCGGATCTGTATCGGCAGCTGTTCTCGTCCTTGCCGCGCAAAGAGGAAGATGGCGTGGTCGCCGACTTCCGCAGTAAGCTGGTCGAGTGGAAGGATGACCTGAAACGCTGGCAGCTCACCGCCGGGCAATTGCACCATCCCGGCAAGATCACCATCGACGCCTTGCTGGCGCGCTGCGAGCGGCAGCTCGCCATCCGCGATCCATTCGAGTTCATCGAGGCGCTGAACAAGTCGCGTGATGAATGGTTGGATGCCGGTGAGGATCTCAACGACGTCCGCGGTTTCTATACCAACCAGTTGCCGACCTGGCAGCGCTTTCTGGCCACGCTCAACCGCTTCGAGTCCAACCGGGACGTGCTGGCCACCGACCCCAAGGCCAGCGTTGCGTTGAAAGATCTGCAGCGCATCCGCGAAGAGCCGGCTCCGTATGCCAGCATCAGCAAGATCGAGCCGCTGCTGGCCACCCTGGAAGCCAGCAATCAGGCCTTGGTGCAGGCCCAGCGCGAAGCGGCGCTGCGCATCGTCGAACACCGCATCGGCGAGGCCAACAAGGCCCTGATGCAGGCCGCCGCGAATGCCGATCTCAGCAATGCGGCTCTGCATCCTTTGCAACAGCTGAAGCTGAAGATTGCCGACGCGGTCAGCATCCCGGAGATCCAGTTTCTGGCCAACGGCGCCGGCGACAAGCTCGAAGAGGCGATGGATCGGATCCGCGACACCTTGTTGAAGGCACACACGGCTGCCCAGGCCGCGAGCAAGGCGGCCACAGCCAGCGGTGCGGCCCAAGCATCGACGAGTTCCGCCTCAGCTTCCGCATCGGCCGCTGCCGCAGCAGTACCGAAAATGTCCCAGACCATCCGCCCGGCCGAACTGGCCACCAGCACCTATCTGGAAACCGAGGCCGAGATCGACACCTACCTCGCCGATCTCAAAGCCCACTTCACTGCCGTGCTCAAGTCCGGCAAACGCATCCGGATCCAGTAAGCAATGAATACAGGCAATCTCAAGAGCTACGCCCCGCAAGCGCGCAAGGACTTCATCGCGGCGGTGACGGCACAGGCGAACCTGCTGGGGCTCAGCGAGGCCAAGGGCGCGCTGCAGGTATCCGAGGCCGAGGTCAAGAACGACATCGTGATGATCGCCGGCCGGCCATGGCCGGTGAAGGTCAACGAACAACGCAACAAGCTGATTGCACGGATGAAGCTGCAGGGCTTCGGTCACACCGTCGAGGCCGTGGCATACGCCTGGTTCAACCGGCTGGCCGCACTACGCTACATGGAAGTGCACGACTACCTCGGCCACGGCCGGCGTGTGTTGTCGAACCCGCACGGCGGCTTGCCCGAGGTGTTGGCGCACGCGCTGGATCTGGCCGAGTCGAACGCGCTGCCGGGCTTGCCCGCTGACACCGTGCGCAAGTTGAAGCTGTCTAACGAGGACCCCGAGCTGTACCGCCTAATCCTGATTGCCCAATGCAATGCGCTGCATCAGGCGATGCCGTTCCTGTTCGAGCAACTCGGAGACGAGACGGAGCTGCTGTTGCCGGAGAACCTGCTGCTCACCGACTCGGTGGTGGCCAAGCTGGTGCAGTCCATCCCCGAAGAGGACTGGCAGCAGATCGAGATCATCGGCTGGCTCTACCAGTTCTATATCTCGGAGAAGAAAGAGCAGGTCATCGGCAAGGTGGTGAAGTCCGAGGACATTCCGGCGGCGACCCAGCTGTTCACGCCAAACTGGATCGTGAAGTACATGGTGCAAAACTCGCTCGGCGCGCAGTGGCTGGCGACCTATCCGGCCTCGCCGCTCAAGGCGCAGATGGAGTACTACATCGAGCCGGCTGTGCAGACCGATGAGGTCAACGCCCAGCTTGCGGCGATCACTCCCAGCTCGCTCAACCCCGAGGAGCTGACGCTGATCGACCCGGCTTGCGGTTCCGGGCACATCCTGGTGGAGGCCTACGAGCTCTTCAAGGCGATCTACCTGGAGCGGGGCTACCGTCAACGTGACGTGGCGAAGCTGATTCTGGAGAAGAACCTGTTTGGTTTGGACATCGACGAGCGGGCGGCGCAGTTGACCGGCTTTGCGCTGATGATGAAGGGGCGAGCGGACGACCGTCAGCTGTTTGAGCGGGGGGTGAGGCTCAATGTGATGGCGCTGGTGGATAGTACGGATTTTGATGCGGAGCGACTGGCTCAGGGCGTGAAGCTCGCGGACTACGAGTTGAGACTCGGTGACCTTGCGGAGCTGAGGGAGCTGTTTGCGTACGCGACGACGTTTGGGTCGTTGATTCAGGTGCCGGAAGAGCTGGCGAAGAAGCTCCCGGCGCTGAAGCAGTTTAGTGAAGCGACCAGTCAGGACCTCTTTGTGTCGGAGACGCTAAAGCGATTTGGTCCACTGGTGCAGCAGGCCGAGTTGCTGGCGGCGCAGTACGACGCGGTGGTGGCGAACCCGCCGTACATGGGTGGAAAAGGCATGAACTCTGAGATTAAGGAGTTTGCCAAAGACCGCTTTCCCAATGCGAAGGGCGATCTCTGTACCTGCTTTATGGAGCGAGCGTCGACGTTGGCACTGAAGAATGCGCATTACGCACTCATCACGATGCCTTCATGGCTTTTTTTAAGCAGCTTCGAAAAGCTTCGTGAAGATCTCCTGGTGGAGAACACAGTATCAAGTCTCCTGCACATGGGTCGCGGAATCTTTGGAATTGACTTTGGGTCCTCGGCCTTCGTTGTTCGAGCAATGAAGATTCCCTTAGCAGCCGGTAGATATTTCCGTCTTCACAAGCGCAATTTTCAGCATATTCACGTACCAGACATTGCAAAGATCTTCCGCAACTCGCTGCGCGATTCAAACTACAAGTTCGACTTCGATGGGTATCGCGGCCCTGATCTGGGGACCCGGATTCCAACCGAGTCGATGTCCGATGGGCAACGAATCCACTATTCGATTTCACAGTCCGAGTTCGAGAAAATCCCAGGTAGACCATTCGCTTATTGGTTGAATCCGAGAGTAATTCAGGCCTTCGCGCAAGAGTCTCTGCTCGGTGACCTGCTGCCGATTAGAGGCGGGATGACAACTGCCGACAATGACCGGTTCGTCAGGCTGTGGTTCGAGGCAGACAATGTTGGACTTTCAATTTCAACGGGTGAGACATCTCCGAAGTGGTTTCCTTACAACAAGGGAGGAGAGTTTCGAAAGTGGTATGGCAATAGAACCTGGATTGTCAACTGGGCGAGAGAAGGGCAAGAGATCAAATCAACTGGTAGAGCATCGGTGCGCTCCGAAGAGTTCTACCTCAGTGACATGATCGGTTGGACAGACGTAACCAGTCACGCGCAAATCGGGGTTAGGCACTACGGGACCGGATTTCTATTTGACGCGAGTGGTCCTGCGCTATTTTCCGCCGGAACCGTTGAGCCAACTCATGTTCTTGGATTTCTAGCCTCCAAATTGGCTTCTACAATCCTCCAAGCTTTGAACCCGACTCTCCACGTCCAGGCCGGAAATATCGCCTCACTGCCGTGGAAGCCGTGCGACAGACATGGTGCGTCGACACTTAAAGAGGCGGTGGAAGCCTTGGTCAAACTCGCGCAGCGCGACTGGGACGCCTACGAACGCTCTTGGGATTTCCAATCCATCCCCATCCTGACCGCCTCCGCCGACCCGACCCCCACCCTCGAATCTAGCTACACCGCTTGGGTCACTCAGAACCGCGACACCATCGCCGAAATGAAGCGCCTAGAAGAGGAAAACAACCGCCTCTTCATCGACGCCTACGGCCTGCACGGCGAACTCACTCCCGACGTCCCCATCGAGCAAATCACCCTCACGGTAAACCCCGCTTACCGCTACGGCGGCCAGCTCAGCGACGAGGAACTGTGTACCCGCTTCCGTCAGGACACCATTGCGGAGGTGGTCTCCTATGCCATCGGTTGCATGATGGGCCGCTACAGCCTCGACGCACCGGGCCTGATCTACGCCCACAGCGGCAACGTCGGCTTCGACGCCTCGCGCTACACAAAGTTTCCTGCCGACGCCGACGGCATCGTGCCGGTCACCGACGAGCTGTGGTTCGAGGATGATGCCGCGCTGCGCGTACGCGAATTTCTGCTTGCCGTGTGGGGTAAGGACTCGCTGGAACAGAACATGGCTTTCCTGGCGGACAACCTAGGCCGCAAGGCCAGCGAATCGCCGGAGCAGGCGATCCGCCGCTATCTCGCGGACAAGTTCTTTAAGGATCACCTGCAGACCTACAAGAAGCGTCCGATCTACTGGCTGTTCTCCAGCGGCAAGCAGGGTGCGTTCCAGGCCTTGGTCTATCTGCACCGCTACAACGCCGGCACGCTACCGCGCCTGCGCGCCGAATACGTGGTGCCATTGACCGGCAAGATGCAGAGTAGGATGGAGCTGCTGGAAAAGGACGTCGCCGCGTCCAGCTCCACCGCGCAGCGCAACAAGCTCACCAAGCAGCTCGAAAAGTTGCGCAAGCAGCACCTGGAGCTGCTGGCCTACGACGAGCAGCTGCGCCACTACGCCGACCAGCGCATCACTCTGGATCTGGATGAAGGTGTGAAAAAGAACTACGGCCGGTTCGGGGACCTGCTGGCCGAGGTCAAGGCGGTGACGGGCGGGAAGGGCGATGACGAATGATCGTCGCCGCCCTCACTCCCACCGTTACATCTTGGCTCAATGCGACGCAATGCGAGGTGTCGCATGGATGTGAATGAGCGCCGCGTTGTCGAATCGCTGGGCGCTCTGTTTACGACTGAGCGCGTGGTGTTTTGGCACGACACGGATTCGCAGTTCGCCATCACGCTGGAATCGCTGGAGCTTGGCAACGGCATCGAGATCATGCGGCTGGATCAAATCCCGGTGCTGGCGGTGAAGCGGCAACTGGAGCAGCGGCCCGCTTCGCAATTCTTGCTGTACAGCACCTATGCCGAGCCCGACCCTGCTGCCGATTGGCTGCTGGATGTGCGTCTGCGTTCCAAATCGTTCCGTGCTGACCTGACCACGCTGCTGATCGAGGACCTTGGCTTGACCTCGTTGACGCTGGCGCCCTATATCCGCTCACGCACCAAATTCCTCGGCGCGGAGGCGCGGCGCAGCAAGCTCAAACGTCTGGTCGAATCCGGTGACGGCGAAACCGAGCTCGACCGCAAGATGATGGCCGTGCTGTTGCGCAGCGACGAGTCTGAGCCGCTTTCGATTGCACACCAGCTGTTGCTGGGGCTCTGGGTAGAAGGCCAGCCCCGTATCGGCGAGCCGGCGAAGGCTTGGACTGATTTGCAGGGCTACGGCCTGGAGCCTGCGTTCTGGGTGCTGATGCAGCGCACGTTTGGCTATCACAGTGACGAGCCCACTCTTGCCGATTTGTGGCTGCGCATCCTGGTCACCGACTTTGCCCGCGCGATCAGCGCCGAGGCGCCGCAGGCCTTGCGCCATCTGCTGCTGGAAAATTCGCAGCTGGCGAACAACGCGACGATACTGGCCGCGCGCTGGCGCAACGACCTGCACAGCCACGCCGCCTACGCCGATCTGTCCGCGGCCGTGGCGCAGATGCTCAAGTTGAGCGAGCTGATCTTCGGCTGGCACGCGGAGGATCTGCTGGAGTGCATGACCTTCGCTGCGGTCGAACGTCAGATCATCCATGACTTGAAGACCCGGGTGATGCAGCTGGGCGGTGCGGCACTGGGCGACGTGCAGGCGATCACCGCGCGCCGTCGCGATGGTCACTGGAGCAATGCGCTGATCAGCGACGCCAGCGATGAGATCCGCGCCTTGTCTACCTGCTATGACGCGATCGAGGCGGCAGCCGAGTTCCTGGCATTGAAGGAGCGCCACGCTGCCGGCTTCAGCTTTGCCGACGCAGCCACGGCCGTGCAGGCGTATCGAAGCGAGCTGTATCGCTTTGACCAGTGGTACCGCTGCTTCCATTTCGCCGCTGACAAAGTGGAGCCGATGGGCTGGAGCGTGCTGCACGAACTGCGCGGCGCGATCGAAGATGCCTATTCCGGCTGGATCATTCCAGGCCTGTCATCGGCCTGGGCCGGGGTGTTGGCAGGCGAGCATGGCTTGCTGGCCACTTGGCGCGTGCTGGGTACGACGCCACAGAAGGACTTCTTCAACAACCATGTCGCCGGGGCACTCAGTGCGGGCACGACCAAGCGCGTGTTCGTGCTGATCTCCGATGCATTCCGCTACGAAGCCGGCGAGGCCCTGGTTCGCGAGATCAACGCCAAGAACCGTTTCACGGCAAAGCTCGATGCAATGCTGAGCGTGCTGCCCAGCTACACGGCGCTCGGCATGGCGGCGTTGCTGCCGCACCAAAGCATCGCCTACAAGGCGGGCGACAGCCTTGATGTGCTGGTCGATGGCCAATCAACCGCAACGCTGGAGAGCCGCAACGCGCAGCTGGGCCGCTATGGCGGTATCGCAGTGAAGGCCGATGACTTGCTGGGGTTGGGCAAGGCCAAGGGACGCGAGCTGGTCGGTGAGCACCGGGTGATCTACGTCTACCACGACCTGATCGACATGCTGGGTGACAAGCAGGGTTCCGAGGACCAGACATTTGACGCCGTGGCCAGGACGCTGAAAGAGTTGAGCGGTGTCATTTCGCACATCATCAACAACCTCAACGGCTCGATGGTGCTGGTGACGGCCGATCACGGCTTTCTGTATCAGGAATCGGCGTTGGACGACGCGAGCCGATCGCCACTGCCTGACAAGCCCGTGGGCACGCTCAAGGCCAAGAAGCGCTATTTGATCGGGCGTGATCTGCCGACCAACGACAAGATATGGCAGGGCAACACCGCACTGACGGCGGGAACCACGCCGGGAGCAGGCAGCATGGACTTCTGGCTCCCCAAGGGCGCCATGCGCTTCCACTTTGCCGGTGGCGCCCGCTTCGTGCACGGTTCGGCGATGCCGCAGGAGGTGATCGTTCCGCTGATCACCGTGCGTGAGTCCGAATCGGACAAGGCGCGCACCCGTCCGGTGGAGATCACCCTGATTGGTACCTCCAACAAGGTGGTGACCAATACTCAGCGCTTCGAGCTGATCCAGACCGAGCCCACCTCCAACCGTGTACTGCCGCGCACCGTGCGGATTTCGCTGCGCGATGGCGAGACCCCGGTGAGCGACGAGCAGGTGCTGACCTTCGACAGCACCTCTAGCATGTTGGGTGAGCGCGTGAAGTCGATCATTCTGACGATCCGCTCCGGCAGCTACGATCGGCAGAAGGACTACTTCTTTATCGCGCGTGACGCGCAGACCAAGGTCGAGGTGCTGCGTATTCCCCTGAAAATCGATCTGGCGTTCTCCAATGACTTCTAACTCCACCGACATGACCCAGCCCAACGCCGCCGAAACCGCCGTGCCGGATCTCGATCATCTGCTGAACCGCCACTTCGGCGGCAAGGTGGTGCGCAAGGATCTGACCAAGTTGATCAAGGAAGGCGCGAACGTGCCTGTCTACGTGTTGGAGTACCTGCTCGGCATGTACTGCGCCTCGGACGACGATGCGACGATTCAGGCGGGCCTGGCAACGGTCAAGCGCATCCTGGCCGAGAACTACGTGCGGCCGGACGAGGCGGAGAAGGTCAAATCGAAGATCCGCGAGAGTGGCACGTACAAGGTCATCGACAAGCTGACCGTCAAGCTCAACGAGAAGCGCGATCAATACGAGGCGTTGCTGTCGAACCTGGGCGTGAAGAACGCCGAGATCTCCGATGCCTTCGTGCGCCAGTACGAAAAGCTGCTGGCCGGTGGCATCTGGTGCATCGTGACGCTGCGTTATGTGTACGAGGAAAACCAGAAAAGTTCGCCGTTCATCGTCGAGGATCTGAAGCCGATCCAGATGCCCAACATGGACATGCAGGCCTTGTTCGAAGGTCGCCGCGCGTTCACCGAAGAGCAGTGGCTCGACGTGCTGCTGCGCTCCACCGGCATGGAGCCCACAGTGTTCGAGAAGCGCGCCAAGTGGCATCTGCTGGCGCGCATGATTCCGCTCGTCGAGAACAACTACAACTATTGCGAGCTGGGCCCACGCAACACCGGCAAGAGCCACATCTTCAAGGAGATCAGCCCGAACAGCATCCTGGTTTCCGGCGGCCAGACCACCGTGGCGAATCTGTTCTACAACATGGGCGCCCGCAAGGTGGGCCTGGTGGGGCTGTGGGATGTGGTCGCCTTCGACGAAGTGGCCGGCATCACCTTCAAGGATCATGATGGCGTCCAGATCATGAAGGACTACATGGCTTCCGGCTCGTTCAGCCGCGGGCGCGAGTCGATCAACGCGAATGCCTCGATGGTGTTCATCGGTAACATCAACCAGAGCGTCGAGTCGCTGGTGAAGACCTCGCACCTGCTGGCGCCGTTCCCCGAGGTGATGATCGACTCGGCCTTCTTCGATCGCTTCCACGCCTACGTGCCAGGCTGGGAGATCCCGAAGATGCGCCCCGAGTTCTTCACCAACCAGTTCGGCCTGATCGTCGACTACCTCGCCGAGTACCTGCGCGAGATGCGCAAGTACAGCTTCTCCGACGCGATCGACCGCCATTTCAAGCTTGGCAACAACCTCAATCAGCGCGACGTTATCGCGGTGCGCCGCACTACGTCCGGTCTGCTGAAGTTGCTATGTCCGCATGGCGAGTACGACAAGGAGCAGGTGCGACAATGCCTTGAATACGCGCTGGAGACCCGCCGCCGGGTCAAGGAACAACTCAAGAAGATCGGCGGCATGGAGTTCTACGACGTCCACTTCTCCTACATCGACCTCGAAAACAGCGAGGAGCGCTTCATCACTGTGCCGGAGCAGGGCGGTGGCGGCCTGATCCCCGAAGGCCGCATGGCGCCAGGCACGCTTTACACCATCGCCATGGGCCCAGGCAGCATGCCGGGCGTCTACCGTCTGGAGATCCAGACCATGGCGGGCAACGGCAAGCTCACCACATCAGGTTCTGGTTCTCGCGAGTCTGTGCGAGTTGCCTTCGATTACTTCAAGGCCAACGCCAGCCGTGTCAGCGCTGGCATCAAGACGGCAGTGCAGGACTTCCACCTCCACCTGGTCGAACTCCAGCACAACGGCAGCCCCGAGACACTCACCCTGTCCAGCTTCGTCGCCCTGTGTTCCGCGGCCCTTGGCCGCCCAATGCAGAGCCAGATGGTCGTGATGGGCGACATGTCCCTCGGCGGCACCACCACCCCAGCCCGCAACCTCGCCGAATCGTTGCAGGTCGCCTTCGACGCCGGCGCCAAACGCATCCTACTGCCAATGTGCAGCGTGATCGACATCCCTACCGTCCCCGGCGAACTTTTCGCGAAGTTCCAGACGAGCTTCTACTCGGATCCAGTGGATGCGGTGTTTAAGGCGTTGGGGGTTGACTGAGTCAATTTGAGGGTAGGGCAGGAGGCGATGGTGGATCAGCGTGGTATGCGCATAGCCGTGCGAGGCGTAATGAAGCAGGGGACCTTAACTAAATGATCAAGCCGTCCGACGTTGATCTCCTCGGAAATATGGAGTGGCACGGCGAGTTCTTTCCTCCCGGGAATGTCGAAGAGCGCTTTCTGGGCCACCTGACCTACTCGGCGAGTGGAGGTATAAGCCTCGCGTTCTCCATTCTTGGTGACGATGTTCCAAGCATCAACGGCATCTTGCACGGAGTTCTATCCACGGGCGACCCCGTGACGCTTTTTCGGCGCGAGGGAGGTCTGGACCCGGGTCTTGGATTTACCAATGGCATCCTCAGTCGCTCAGGCACGGCAAGCTTCTGGGGGCTCTGCGTTGGCGCCCATTTCGATGCGGAGCCTTCATCAGACCAATACGACTTCACCTTAAGCGGTCTGGATGAGTTCATTGTGCCGAATGGGGCAACGGAGCACGCTGTTTGGTCGCCGGAGCCCCTCATCAACGCGCCGATGCCGGGTGGAGTACTGCAACTGATCAATGCTGGTCAGGGACAGCCGGTGATGAGCCCTGACTCCGTTTTCATTAATCTCAACAAGAACGCGCTCGATGCGTTGAATACGAGATTCGGGGAAGTCAGAGCGTTGTTTCCGAAGGACTTGTTTTTTGTCAAGAAAGCAATGCATTACGTGCTCCGCCTCAAATACGATGAGGCTTCTCCATTGCAGGAGGCGCTGCGACGTCTGATCGACATCGGTGCACTGTTCGCGTTGCTGGTGCGTTTTCCCGTGCATCCGCGCCGGATTCAATTCAGTGTCGACCCTGGAATCGGTACCAAGGTTCAGGTGTATGTATTTCTCTCTGAATATTTAGAAGAGGGGACGGTACGCCTGGCTTTGGCGAAAAGATCCCATCACCTGATGCCCATCACGGTGAACAATGCTCATCTTGAGCAGCTTGTGCCTGTGTGGCTGGCCGAGGCGGTAAACCACGGTGTGCTGGTGTCAGGGCTGCAGCATCGAACGGGCTGGAGGACACGGCAGGAGACGCATGGAGCTGTTGTTCTTTACGCCACCCAGATCGAAGGCATCCATGTAGAGGAGCACGGGCCTAAGGGCCAGAAGTACGCATATCCCATCGAGAAGTATGCGTCCTCTGTGCTTGTCGACCTGCTGAAAAAACGTCTCTGTGCCAACACGTTGGCGGCAGTGGCGGAAGGTATCTCAGACATCCGAAACGAGATTGCCCATGTTGGAAAGCCGGCGAAGCTGCTAAAGAAGCTCACGAGTTCGGATCTTTCTGATATTGCGTTGTGCCTTGAGCTTATCGTCGTCGGTTATGTGCTTCGCAAGCTTGGCGTGGCCACACCGGTTGTAATGCAGTACCAGGAAGGCTTTGCCCCCGACTGACGATGACGGCCGATAACTTCGCCCCAAGCTGTGTCATAACGCACCGAACATGACACTTGCGTGGATTGCACATCCGACAACCATGCAGCGCGATCGTTGATGTAACACGATCGGATTCGAATAATCCTAAGCCGCCCGTAGCTGCTGACTATATGTTTGCGACGATCTTTCGATGTCTCAAGGAGATGGTGACGATTGAAAGAAGCGCCGATGTACCTCTGTAAAAACTCGCATCGACAAATCTGCAGCATTCAAAATGTCAATTTCACTGACAAGAACTTCTTGACCTTCACGCTCCGCCGTACGTGCCTTGTCAATGTACTTGCGGTCGACCACGCCCAAGTTATGTGTGATCAAGTGGCGCTTCGCGAAGGTCTCCTCCAGAAAAGCACGCTCATCACTAGCCAGAACCGTGAATGGGTCTAATGCGAAATGTTGCCGGAAAATTTCCGCGGTGCGTTGGACATTCTGAAACGCATTGCCTATTCGCTTGAAGATTTTCTCCACCTCTTCAACAGCATCGCCATGGTCGAGTAGATGCCGTTTAGCCAATACGCGTAGTACCACTTCGAAGATGGATACCACATCTTCGAGTGAATTTTCTAGATCCTTGGCGGCTACCCTGACGCCGAACGCCTCACGGCGTCGAGGTACATCGTTGACCATCATCACGACAACCGCCAATTCGGCTTGCACGTGTGTAAGAAAAATGTCCTCGCCACAATCAGCGCACCATGTAGCTAAGCCATAGACAGAGTGAGCGAGAGTGCAGTGAGGGCAGACTACATCGCGTCGAACCTCTTCTTCGAAGGGCCGCTGAACGGATCGCTTCGGCGTCGACTTCACACTCATCTCGATGCTGACCAAGCCGCCACCTATCTTTCGGCTGCCAGAAGCACCTAATCCAAGCGTGTTGCGAAACATGCGGTCGACACCTTGTCTTGCTTCTTCAAGCACAATGTCTTTGGCGTAGCGTTGTTGTTCTTGAGTAGAAAAGTCCGACGGCGCCGCCGAATGACGACAATATGGACAGTAGGCAATTTCTTGAGCGTCGGTGATTCCCGTTCCCGATTTGACCTTGAAATATCCTGGCGAGCATGCGCCGCCATGGCATTCCCGTGCTATCCGTCCGTCTTCGTCGGTAGGGATCGTGATCGACAAAGAGTAATGGTCTTGCCCGACCTTGGTAATTTTGTGCGGTCCACCTTCCTGCAGCAGCCTATCTGACATAACAGTCTCCATAACATTCATGGACCACGTGAGCTTAACCAGGCTCTCCTTCGGAGAGGCTACCTCCGCCGGTTCTCACTTGATGAGACAACATTCGTGAGAGGATCTCCATACGAGAGCTGAGCCGGCATCAGCTTCGATTCTGCGTTGAAAGACAATGCGATATAGCGTATAAATGACACCTACTTGACACCAGGTTGCATTCACGATGCCTCCCTCACGCGCAGGCCATGTAAAAACATCGGCCGTTACTATTCGTCTCGCCACAGATATCAAGCTCGCAGCTGAAGCAGCGGCGATCCGAGACAGGCGGAGCCTCACCAATCTGGTCGAAGTTCTTTTGGAACAGCATTGCCGAAGCCTCGGGCTCTATCCGATAGAGGATGCTCAGGATGTTCCGGATGCTTCGGCTCAGCAAACACGATGAGGATCTGACGTTGGCAGCAAGCAAGCACCCTCGAGAGATCAAGTTCTACCGCTCAAACGAGAAACCTTACGGAGTTTTCAGCAATCTCTATCGTCGGCCCGTCGTTTTCGAAGACACCGAGTTTCCGACAGCTGAACATGCGTATCAGGCCGGGAAGGCTTCAAAGGAATCAGTGCGACAGTGGCTATTGGAAGCACCTACGCCTGCTTTGGTCGCCATGGCTGCGCACGGCTTGTACACATGGGACATCGTACCTAACTGGTCGAAAATTAAATTTGACCGCATGCGGGGCGTACTCCTTGCAAAGTTTACTCAGCATGAGGACCTTCGAGCGCTCCTACTAAGTACCCAAGGCTCACGCCTTGTCGAGGCAGCCAAAACCAACAATGCCGTCAACCGCCTTTGGGGCGAAGTCAATGGCGTCGGGCAAAACATGCTTGGTGTGTTGCTCATGGAGCTGCGCGAAACATTGATTGCAGAAGGTAGAGAGAAAGCGATGTCGACCAGGAAGCCTAAGAACAGCAAGAAGAAGACGGTTTCGAAGTCTGAGGATGCCATCGCGTGAGCCACCGCGTCGACGAAGGGACTAGCTTCTTTGATCGTGAACTACAGTCGCTGTCTTACACCTATGAGCGCGCCCTGACATTTGAGCTCGAAGACTTCAAGCGCGCATTGGCAGGCGCGAGCGGCCTGAGCGTTATTGCAGTGGGATCGGGTGGCTCGTACACCGCCGCATCTTTCTTATGCAAACTTCATGAGACCTATACCGGTCGTGTCTCACGTCCGACCACGCCACTAGAGCTGATCTGCAATCCAACGTTGGCCTCATCTAGCCCGGTATTTCTTATATCAGCGGAGGGCAAAAATCCCGATATAGCGGAAGCTATGGTCCGGGCACGAAGGCATAGCGCACGTACCTTACATGTCATAACGAATCGAAGCCAAAGTCCTCTAACGGAAGTCGTCAGTACGCTAACGGACATCAATACGCACGTCTTTGAGCTGGAAGACAAAGATGGCTATTTGGCGACCAACAGCTTACTCATGGACTCTATGCTCATCGCTCGTGCCTACGGTGAGTTGGACCGTGTGACAGGCGCATTCCCGGCGAACTTGGATGGGCTAAAGCTCAGTGAGGGAAGCGTTGGTGAATGGGTAGAGCAGTCGAAGGAATTCGCAGATCTAGTAGCCTCCCGAGGCTCAATTATCGTCGTGTACTCACCGCTATTGCGACCCGTTGCAGAGGACTTGGAATCGAAGCTTTCCGAGGCTGCTTTGTTGCATTGCCAACTCTGCGACCTCCGTTCATTTGCGCATGGCAGGCACTCTTGGTTAGCTCAACGAGCCTCTGATTGCGCCGTAATCGCGTTGACCGAACCATCGCTTGGGCGCCTCTGGGAGAACATGTCTGGACTATTCCCCGTCGGGGTACCGAAATTGACTATGTCGTTGGCTGGGGACCATCCCGCTGACCTCATTGCGGGATTAGTGGCTCAAATGCACCTGGTTGCCAACATCGCCCGTGCAGCAAAAAAGGATATAGCGAAACCAGAAGTTCCGGACTTCGGTCGCTCGTTGTACTACTTGAATCTTAAGGAGGCCATTCCTGCTCCTGTCGAGGCTCCACATTCAGCTGAAGATTCCAAATTCGATGTACTTGGCGCGCGATGGCCTTCGAATCGCAGCACCGGTGCCATGAGTCGTTCGCGGGCAGACTATCAGTCATCGTTGACAGCGCAGCACTTTCGCGCAGTTGTGTTCGATTACGACGGCACTCTATGCAACTCACATCGCAATGACATGCCGCTCACGCCTGCAGTAACAAGTCAGATTAAGAAACTTCTCGCAGGAGGAGTCGTTGTTGGAATTGCTTCGGGGCGTGGTGGATCTATTCAGGAGAACCTGACCAAGGTTCTTGATCCAGAGTGTCTAAGCAAAGTGCAACTGGGGCTATACAACGGCGGTTGGATTGGTCCCGCAAGCGAGGTAGTTGTTCCCGTAAAGGCGACTAGTGAGTTTCTTAGCCATGTAACGCGTCTGATGATGCGACTGCAATCCATTGGTGTGCCTATTGAAAAGGTTAAACCCACGTACCCGTACCAAGTCAGTATCCGCTTCAAGGAAGGCTTAGCTACGGACCAGATGTGGTTTGTGCTGGCTGATACTTTGCGACAAGCCGGCTTGGATACCTCCTCGATGGTCAGAAGCAAACACTCCATTGATGTTCTATCCCCTGGCGTAAACAAATCGCGTCTTGTCGCAGATATCATCCAGAAGCTGCACATTGACCCATACGACATACTTACTGTCGGCGATCAGGGAGCTTGGCCAGGAAACGACGCATCACTCCTTGAGCACCGTTTCTCCTTGAGCGTCGACTCACCGTCTAGGCGTATCGACAGAGGTTGGAAGCTTGCACCAAGCCACAAGCGTGATGTCGACGCTACGCTGTGGTACATGGAAAAGACCGAGCTTATCGGCGAAGGTCGATTCAGGCTAAGCCTTTAATTCAACTACTACGGACGGTCCTGACAATGCGTGACGAGAACGCGGTTCAACTTCTGGCCAAGACTATGGGATGGCAGGAGGATTCCGCTGACCAAGTCGGACCTCTGCAGTTGCTCGCAGACTACAAGTACGATCATTACCAAAGGTTTGGTCCAGGACGGCGTTTCATTGAAAGCTTCGCACTATGGCTCAACCAATTCGACCCCGACGATCGCAACGCCGCATTCAATTTTATACGGGACAAACTGATCTTTTTTTCCGATCAGGAAATGTCACATCTAGTAACCACAGCCTATCCAGATGTCATTGTTCAGGAACGACTTCGAATTGTCGCCGAAGAACAGGGCACACCTCCATACTGGGTTAATCGTATAGCGTCTACGCCACGATTTGCTGAGCTCAAATCGAAGTCGCTCTACCTCGGCTTGAGTGATGGCGCGCGCACGAATGAACTAAGGCGCTCAAGTTTCGGTGAAATATCAAACGAGCAAATATGGCAGGCATACGAGCTTGGCGATGAGAAAGCGAGCGATATGTTGTCTGCGTTGAAGGAATCATTGGCGCCCAGTGCAGAGATATCGGAGCCTCCAAGGTTCAATGCGATCTGGCTTCTCGATGATTTTTCAGGGAGCGGCAACACATACATTCGGTACGATGCTAAAAAAGGTCAATTCAAGGGAAAGCTTAAGAAGATCTATTCGCGCCTGCACCAAGGCTCACTCGTCGATCCGACCAACTATGAGGTTTACCTTCTACTCTATGTAGCCACTCGCCAGGCTATCGACCATATCGAGTATTGGTCAGAACGTTTCACTTCTGAGCATAGTTACAAGCCTCTCCAACTGCGCGTCATCTGCCCGATCGAAAAGGATGTTTCGGTCACACCTGGGTGGGCACAGGAGCTAAAAGACTTCATTTGCAACGATAAAAACTACGATGATCGTGCTTTCGACAAGCACATGGCCGTTGGAGGTACAGATACCGCCCGGCTAGGATTCGCAGGTTGTGCACTCCCGCTTGTTCTTTCACACAATACGCCGAACAACTCCATATACCTGCTATGGGGGCAAGAGAACTTTAAGCCCTTCGGGCTTTTCCCACGTGTAAGCCGCCATCGCGAATTCTAATGACTTTTAAAGCGAATCCATTTCTTGAACGAATGTCGGAGAAGATGACTTCCGATAGTGATTTCGTTCGCTTGTTCTCACCGAAAATTTTCGAGCGCCTCGATGAGCGTGCGTTTGATGGTGCACTTCACCTTTTGCGGAGTGCCCCGGGTGGAGGGAAGACGACCTTATTGCGAGCCCTCACACCTCCTGCTCTTAACGCATTTTGGAGCGCTCGGAAAAACCCAGATCTTGCCGAGTCATACACTCGACTTGTATCCCGCGGAGTTCTCGATGCGCAACGCGGACCTCAGTTGCTTGGCGTATTGCTCTCATGTGCTTCGGGTTATGCAGACCTTCCCCCGGGGGCTGACCTGAAGAAGGAGACCCTTTTTAGAGCGCTCTTCGACTGCAGGGTAGTGCTGCGCGCAATGCGTAACGTAGCAGCGCTAACAGCTCTGAGTAGCAACTACGATCTGTCTGCTATCAAGCTCAGTTACGACGAAGAACTGCCAACCCTACAGGGCGTCCCTCTCCTAACAGATGCGGCGTCTATGGTGGCGTGGGCAGAACAGCTTGAGCAAGCAGTGTATGCATCGCTCGACTCACTCAAACCTGACCATGAACGACAGATGCCAGCACACTATCGCTTCGAAAGCGTTCTGTGGCTACAGGCTGTTCGTTTTTCAGTTGGTGGTGAGCCGTTTGCCCCCAACCGGCTGCTCATGATTGATGATGTTCAACGACTGCGTCGAAGCCAACGTGAGCTTCTCATCGATGAATTGACAATTATGCGACCAACCATACCGGTATGGCTCTCAGAACGTACTGTTGCAATGGATGAAGTCGCGCTTTTGTCACAAGGTGCAAGGGAAGGGCGTGACGTTCGCGAATACAGCCTCGAAGAGCTCTGGTCCTCATCCAAAGGTGGTGCTCAATCATTCGTTGCCTTTGCGCAAAACGTGCTGGATCGGCGTATGAAACGGCAGGATTCGTTAGCCAGTAGCTTCTCTCAATGTCTTCGCAGCGAACTTACATCTGCTGAAGTGCAAGCAGTCTTTGAAAAAGGTGTTCTGAAGTTTGATGCTTGGGCAGAACATCTTAGGGATAGGCCCCGTTATGCTGAATCGTTGCGCACCGCTAGCGCATTTTCAAACGAGCCTGGGCTCAATTCCCTCATTGAACTCTATTCAATCAGAATATTGCTCGCCAGAGATGAGGCAAAACGCCAGTCTACATTTGTTGAGCTTCTGCTATCGAACGAAGAGCTTGAGAGCCGCGATAGTTCGCAGGTTAGGGCGGCTGCGGAGTTGTTCGCGCATGCCGAAGCTGACTTACCCTATTACTTTGGTCTAGATAAACTAGCCTCGGTGGCGTCGAACAATGTTGAAGAGCTGCTTTTCTTCGCCTCAGAACTTTACGTAGGACTGCAAGCGCGTCAAATGCTGCGCAAGCCGGACCTGATCATCTCGCCGGCGGCACAGGAAAAATTGCTAAAGGCAGCCGCCAAGAAAAGAAGGGATTTCATTCCGAAAAACCACCAGCAGGGAAGCCGCGCGCAAAAGCTTCTTGATGCTATAGGGGCATTCTGCAGATCACGCACGTTCCCCCCAAATGCTCCTTATGCGCCTGGAGTGACCGGTATCCGCTTGAATCAGAGCGAGCTCCAGCGCGTTGTACGGGCGCACAATACATCTGCCCCATCGCTAATGATGCTCCGCAAAGTGATCGCTGAGTGCGTTGCTGAAAATTTGCTTATTGTGAAGCCAAGCGCACCTAGTGGAAGCCGAGAGGCGGGCACTGTGTTCTATCTCAGTCGCGCTCTATGCATGCACTATGACTTGCCTCTTCAGTACGGAGGCTGGCAGGACATTCGAGCATCGGAACTTGAAAAGTGGATGGAAAGTGGGCGTCCTCAGGTGATGCCGCTCGACTTGGAGATGCCGTAATCATGCTCTGGGATCAATACGTATATCGCCGTGGAAATGGAGTCTACGAGCTTTGGGAAGATATGTTTGCGGCGCGCACTGTTCGTCCCCTATATATCGGAGGGCGCGGATTCGATGTTCGGTCGCTGCACGTGCTGGACGCGTTTGTGTCGAGTCTACAGGGCGCAGCGGCGGAAATAGTCGATGCAACCCTTTTACTTGTCGGCTTCGATGGCTACCAGCTTGATGATGACATCATCAAGCTTACGCAAGTCAACGCGGATGGCATGGCTAAATCTTTCTCAAGGATTGGCACGACCTTGGAACTACCCGTAGGCACTGGCCATGACGACGGGGAGACTACGACCACCGTGGCACTTCGCGACATGGCGATGGAAGTTTTGTCCAAGATTGACGGCGCTACTGATGTCATTCTGGACGTGAGCTCCTTGCCTAGAATCGTATATCTAACGCTCCTAACCAGCATTCTAAGCCATTTGGTTTCTAAGGATCCGCCGATTGACAATGACACTCCTCACCCTCTTGAAGCGAGGGGCGTCAATTTTCAGGTTCTTGTCGGAGAAGATGCGTCTCTAGACGCAGAAATTCGCGCTGAAGACCCGAGCAACACGCTGGTGTTGATCCCCGGGTATTCCGCTGTCTTGCAAACGGAGAGTCTTCTTGAGTGGCCGTTGGTTTGGTTTCCCATTCTTGGAGAAAACCGTATTAATCAACTCGAAAAAGTGCTCGCTTCAGGGCTCATTCCTGATACCGCTGAGGTTTGTCCGGTGCTACCTCAGCCCTCGCGGGACCCACGAAGAGCTGATCGCCTTTTAGTGGAATATAAAACTCCACTATTTGAAACCGGAAGGACCGTTATTGGCAATCTTTTGCACGCTCACGAGTCCCATCCCTTTGAGGCTTATAGACAACTCCTTGGCGCAATGCGTCGATATCGCAAGAGCATGGAGATGTTAGGGGGTGTTCGACTCGCGGTGACCCCTCTTGGTAGCAAATTGATAACTTTAGGTGCGGGACTTGCTTGCTTCGAAATGCAGCCCTCTGGATTGAACGAAGGTTACGGGGTAGGTATCCCATATGCGGAGCCCACTCGGTACGTGGTGTCGGTGGATCGCCTGATGCAATCATCAACGCCTGAAATTTCCGCGCTCCTTCTTACCGGTGAAGCATACTCACGCGGTGAGGTGGCCATAAGCTGATTCCTTGTGGGTGGGTCAGTGACTATTTTCGTCGCTGAAAGATCAGTCGGTTTCATCCAGCAACTGCGCAGCTGGATTGTTCGTTACGTTGCCCGATTGAAAATACCCGATCACACTTGCGACCGACCGGTGCTCGGTCATCGCCATCAGCGCGGGCAGGGCGACGCCTTGGCGCGCGCCCTCGGTGATAAACCCCGAGCGCAAGCTGTGCCCACCAAAGCTGCCTTTCAAGCCGGCTTTTGCCGCACGGCGTTGCACGATCGCGCCGACCGCCGCCGGCGACAGCGCGTCGCCGATCCGCGTGGTCCACAGCCGCCGAAAGATCGCTCCTTCCGTGATGCCACTGGCCGTGAGCCACGCCGTCATCGCCTGACCGGCAATCCCCAGGATCGGTTTATCCGGTGTCGACGTGGCGCTCGGTCCGGCCTGTTGCGTCTTGCTGTGCTCCAGCCGGTATACGTATTGGTCCGATCCGATCAGACGCAGATCGCTGAGATCGGCGGCGGCCACTTCACTGCGCCGTCGGCCGCCGCTGGCGAACGCAAAGTAGAGCAGGGCGCGATCGCGCAACCCTTCCAACGAGTCGTCGCACGTTTCAATCAACGCCTCCAGTCCCACGCGCACGATCGCCGTTTTCTTGCTCGGGCGTTCGCCCCGTTTCACCGCGGCCCGGCGGGCACGCGCCAGCAGATGACGCACCGCCGGCTGCTCGCACGGGTTGGGCTGCTTCTTGAGCTGATGTACCGACGACAGCACCGCGATCCGGTGCACGACCGTGCTGAGTTTGAAAGCACCGGGCCGTTGCTTCAGACCCGCGACGACCAATTGGGTATCCAACGCCGCTGGTAGCTCCCATACCAGACCGGCCTTGGATCGCCGCGCCACGTGATCGACGATGAATTGCACCACAGCGGCCTCGGGCACCGGCAACGCGATCGGCGTCCCAAAGCGCCCCTGGAACCAGGCCGCCCAGTAGCGCAGGGCGCTGTGGTAGCTGCGGGTGGTGTTGGCGGAGGCCGCTTCGGCCAGGATTTCGCGCACAGCGTCGGCGGCGCTGGCGGCCAGCGCGTCCGGCGCCAACAGCGGAAAGGTCGACAGGGTAGGCAGATGTACGTTATTTTTCATATGTGCAATGTATGTTTTAGAACGATATTACACCGATACCGACGATAAGCATCCATTATCGTTAGTAGTAAAACAAGCGGGTAGGGCGCCGATCGAGGAGACAGTTGTTATGCCCAAAGGCATCACGCAAGAACAGGTCAGCGCCGCGGCGGACGCGCTGGTCGCTGCCGGCGACAAACCGACCGTTGAAAAAATCCGCCAGGCGCTCGGCACCGGCTCGCCCAACACGGTGAGCCGCATGCTGGACATCTGGCGGGGGGCACTCGCGACGCGGCTAGGCCAAGTGCTCGCGTTACCTGAGGTACCGGGGGAGGTGGGGCAGGCGTTTGCCGAGGTCTGGCGCCTCGCCATGGCCCAGGCGGGGTCGCTAGCGCAGGCCGCCCTCGCGCACGAGCAGAACACCCTGCTGGCTGCGCAATCGTCGCTCACGCAAGAACGCAAGCTGTGGGACATTGCGATTGCCGAAGCCCAGGCGCAAGCGCAAAACGCGGATCAGGGCCGTGAGGTGGCTGAAACGCGACTGGCGGACGTCCAACGTCTCGTCGAGCAACAGGCTGGCCAACTGACGGAACTCCTGCAGCAACGCGATGGATTACAGCAACGTGTGGAGCAGCTCGCCGAGGCACTCGACTCGCACCAAAGCGCTGTGGCAGTTGAACGTGAAACCCAAGCGGCGCATGTGCGGGCGGTGGAGGATCGCGCACACGCGGAAATCGATCGGGCCCGGGAAGAAACCAAGACGCTCCAGGCAACGCTGCGGCAGAAGGAACGCGATACCTCGGCGGTCGCCGCGCGGTTGGAAAAGGCCGAGGCGTCGGCTCGTGCCGCAGAGCACCTGGCCACCGAACACGGGGCCCGCGCCATAGTTTTGGAGCAGCAACTAGCCAGGATGGATGGTCTTCCCGCGGCATTGCTCGCCGCTCAGCAGGCGCTTCAGGCGGCTTTGAAACGCGAATCGGGGTTGCAGTCCAAACGGGATCATCCAACCGTTGGCATAAAGGCCCAGGTCGCCGTCAGGAAAAGAAAAACGCGAGGTGTATCAGGGACCGGCTAGGGTTATCGTCCTTATCTACCTTCAAACTTTCAACGGTGCGGCTTAATGCAACAATTCACTGTGCCACGTCGGCCTCCAGCCAGCGAGCAAACGCCTGAATATCCACTGTGCCTCGGGAGGCTACACAGAGCTCGGTGGGTTCGTTTGACGCCCAAAAGACACGCACCGTCGGCAAATTCGCTTCTGGGCGTCCGTCGTAATGTGCCGTTGCTTTTCAGTCGTATACCGTTACGACAGCGCCTTGGGCAAGGCCTAAGGTTCTTGGCGGGATTCAACTGGCGCAATTCGTGGTGCACTTGAGGTCCGTGGTGCAGAACTAGATGTCGGACTGGTGCGGTCCATCTGCCGTTCGTGGCCAAACCTAGCTACGGAAGTCATCAAGAAAGTCCGCGGGGGAGACATACCAGCGGCTTACGGGGTGGCGTTTGGTCGTATTCATGGATTACCTATAATTTCGCATAATGTATATTATGTAAAATTGTAGGTAACTTCTTAATTTTACGCTGTAACAGTTTGATTTTTCAGTAACTTACCGGCTTGTTGTGGATCCACTACTGGACCCAATGTGTGATACCGCGTCGTTACGGTCAAATAAAGCGCCAGGCTGGCGAAGGCGAGGCGCTGCAGGTGGATGCCGCGGATGCGCTCTGGCAGGTAGTCGGTCGCCGACGACGGTGCGGCTGTACGTCGGCGTAGTTCGGCGCTGGCTGGCGTTCGGCGGCGCAGTGGACCGGCTGGATGCCGGCCTGCTGCAGCGCTGGCTGGGTGATCGCCGGCGCCAGAAGGCAGCGCCGGAAACCGTCAACGTTGACCTGAAGGCCCTGCGTGCGTTCTACGACACCATGGCGCTGATCGGTGCCTGCGGGCAAGAAGAATCGAATAACTGTCCGTCCAATCGGCGTGTGCCGCCGCGCCTGGTGCGCACGTTCGACGACGGCCAGGTGCTGGCCATGCTGTCCGCGCCGGATCTGTCGACGTTCATCGGCTTCCGCGACAGCGTGATGATGCGCATGCTGTGGGAAACCGGCCTGCGTGCCACCGAGCTGGTCAGCCTGGGCCTGGGCGACGTGCTGCCTGATGCCGTGTACGTCGCCGCCGGCAAAGGCGGCCGCAGCCGCTGGGTGCCGATCAGCGACGAGCTGTACCGGCTGGTGCAGGGCTATATGGAACTGCGCGCCACAACGCGCCCCGGCAAGCGCGCCGCGTTGTGGGTGACGGGCCACGGTCGCGCCCTGCGCAGCCGGCGTAGCGTGTGGTTCATAGTGAGCCGCTGGGCGCGTGCTGCGCTTGGCGGCGCCGTGGGTTACGAGAACGTGCGGCGCGCCGCGCGGCGGAAGCCGTGGAGCGGGCAGTACCCGCACCTGTTGCGCGCCAGCATGGCCACCACCCTGCTCCGCCACGGCTGCCCGCTCACCGCCATCATGCAGATGCTGGGCCACACCAGCCTGGAAAGCACCGCGCGCTACCTGGAGGCGGACATCACCCACCTGAGGGAAGCGATCGCGAGGCTGCCGAGGTTTCATCGGTCACCCAGCCTTGGCGAGTCGATCGGCGGCAACGGTGCGCCGGACGCGCGCCGTCCACAGCGGCGAATCCGGCAGCGCCCGAAGCCCGCCGAGTAAGCGGTAGAACTGGTCCCTGCCCAACTGCAGCGAGGTCGACACGCCCACGGCCGCCAGGCGCAGCCGGTATTCCTCCTCCGTGAGGCCTTTGCGCGAGCGCGCCAGCACATGGATCATGCGCACCAGCTCACGTGTCATCCGCCAGCGCTTGCGCGCCAGCAGGTCGATGCCGCAGCACCAGGGCTCGGCGGTCAGTTTGTCGCAGCGTGGGCAGACGTGCTTGGTCATCACCAGGTCCACTCGCTGGAATCGTCGCGTTCGGCGTTGTAAAGCCCGTCGTGCCGCTCCTCGAATCCCGTCACCGGCTCGAACCAGTCGGCATCAATCCAGCCGCCCAGATCCGGCAGCACGCGAAACACCACGCCCGACGTGCTGCCGGCATCCAGCCTGCGCGCCACGATCGAATGGATGGATTGCCGGCCATGGTCGTAGTCGGTCGACACGTGGGCGCCGATGTCGAGCTGGCGGCTGGCGAGGCTCATGCGGCTTTCCTCAACGCCTGAATCACATCCCGCGCCACTGGTGGGCACACCGCGTTGCCGAGCAGGTGCATGGCCAGCTTGCTTGATGCCGGCAGCTTGTAGCTGTCCGGGAAGCCCATGGCGCGGCGCGCTTCATCCACCCGCAGCATGCGCATGCGGTCGTGATCAATCACTGCCCAGCGGTCACGGGTGGTGATCGTGCCGATCGGGCGATCCAGGCTGCGGCCACCTTTGGTGGCGCCGTAGAACGCGCTCAGGAACCGGTCACCGTGTTGCCGGCGCCCGTTCTCGATACGGGTGATCGTCTTGACCGCGCGGCCCTCGCGGACAATCGCTGCCCAACGGCCAGCATTGAAGTCGATCATGGATGACGCGGGCACGTGTTGCAGCTTTGGCAACTTGATCTGCACGGGGTGCGCACTGCGCGTGCCGACGATAAACAACCGCACCCGCTGTTGCGGCACGCCGTGATCGGCCGAGTCGACGATCATGGGTGCCAGCGCGTAGCCCAGCGCCCGCATAGCGCTGCACCATGCCGGGAAAAGCTCCCAGCGCGCGAATGCCGGCACGTTCTCACCGACAAACAGCGCTGGCCGGTGATACTCCACGGCGGAAATCACCACCCAGGCTGTTGCTCGCTGCGTGTCGGTGTGCAGCTTGTTGCTGCCCTTTGCCGGTGTGAAGCCCTGGCAGGCCCAGCTGGCCAGCAGAAGATCGTGCCGCGGCACCAACTCCCACGGCTGCTGGTGCATGTCTTGGCATGCCGGCTTGAAACCGTGGTTGACCTCGTGCCACTCGCAGGCCGATTTCCAGTGGTTGCCGGCCCAAACCACGCGGCAACCCGCCTGCTCCGCACCTTCGGTGAATCCACCGAGGCCGGCGAACATGTCGATCGCGGTCAGGCCATCAGCCATGGTTGCTCTCCCCAGCCCTGCTTCCCGCCAGCAGATCGACGAACCACGGTGTGTGCGCGGCGGGGAGTTTGCGCAGGTTGAGGTGGATCGGGTGGGTGATGAGGAAGTCGCGCAGGGCCTTGTTGGTGACGCGGTAGGGCGCGCGGCCGTCTGAGGTGGGCTTGTGCGTGGGGTCGCGGTCGGCGGCGAGCAGGCCCAGGCGGATCCACCGCGTCACGGTGGTGTTGTCGGCACCCAGCAGTTGGGCGACTTCGCGGGCGGTGTAGTTGTCGTCGTGTGGGTCGCGCTGGATCGACTGGCGCTTGCGCTGCACGGTGATCGCTGTGGCGGTGCGGATGAAGCCCTGGCGGCGCAGCGCACGCTGCACGGCCTCGGGACGCAGGTTGCGGGTTTCGCGCAGCAGGGCCAGTTCTTCCCGGCTCCACGGCAACTCGCGGAAGCGCGGCGTGGTGAGGCCAAGGTCGCGCGCGCGACGGCTCACCCACCACACCGGCCGCGCCAGGCGCTTGGCCAGCGCCACCACGTCGCCCTTCTTCATCGAGCGCTGGTGCGCGGTGGTGATCGCCTCGTCCATGCCCGGCTGTAGCGTCCACGACTCGCGCACCAGCGGCCGGCTGGCGCAGCGCAGGCCCAGCGCGTGCGCGTGCTGATAGATCGCCGACCGGCTGCGGTGCGGCAGCAGCGCGATCACCCCGTTGATGCCGCCCGCCGGGTACGCATCGCGCAGCACGCGGATCTCGCGCGTGGTCCAGGCGGCGCGGCTGATGGCGGGTTGGCGCGGTAGGCGCATGGAGGGGGTGCCGTCAGCCATCACGCATCCTCCCCGCAGCCCGCACCGATCGCGCCGCGATCGTCGGCCGCCGTGAACTTGCGCCAGTCGACCCAGCCGCGGCGGCAGTGGAAGCCCCAGCTGCGGACGCGCGGGCCGGTGAGGAACAACGTGCGGCAGATGGTGCCGTCGATGATCTCCACGCGGTGCGCCTGGCTCGGCCAGCGGAACACCACGTCGCCCGGCTTGCGCTGCGTGTGCACGTGCACGCCGCCGGCGGCGATGGTGTGTTCCTTGTAGAAGCCTTCCACCAGCACGCTGCAGTTGATCCACGGGTGGTCGTGCAGCGCGCGGTCGTCGTCGCTGCGGCGGAACTCGTGCACGTAGATCGCCGGCAGGTGCGCGACGAACCATTGCCATGGCGTGCGGTCGGCCGGCTCCACCTTGCGGTAGAGGCCGCTCCACGGCGTGATGTACCAGCGCAGCAGGTACGGGTTGCGTCGGCCGCCGATGATGAAGTCCGGCGGGCGGCGCATGGCGCGACGAACGATGGCGCGGGCAATGAAATGGACGATACCCAAGATTCACGGGGTGCGGATTGCGCTGTTCTTCCCGGCGAGCGCGGGCACGCTTCAGCGCCTCGGCCAGTTGCAGTTCGGTTAGCCTCTGGTCGAGCCAGTTGGCGAGGTGCTTGCGATTGAACGTGCGGATGCCGAAGTTCGCCGGCATGCCTTCGGCGGCGAGAGCCGTCCAGATTTCCCCGACATTCTCAAACGCACGCGCCTGCTCGCGCACGATGCGCGGAGTAGTTTGCTTTAGCGTAGATTCTGTTTCTTGCCTTAAAGCTTCATCGGAGCTAGAGCTTTGCTCTATCTCCTCTGTGAGCGTTACTCCCGTTACGCCGTTACCAGTAACGCCGTAACGGTCGTTACTGCCGTTACTTTCAGGGCTTGGCGCGGGACGCCCGGCGCCAGCCTCGGCAGCCTTCTTGACTCGCGCTCGATGCTTCTTCTGCCGCTCGGCATTGGTGGCGTCGAACTTGGCCGGGTTGCGCTCCGTCCATGTCCTGACCTGGCCGTCGACGATGTGCTTGCGCGCCACCAGGGCGTCATAGATGGCCGTCACCAATTCATGCGGCCAGCCCAGCCCGGCGGCGATCGCCTCCAGGTCGATGCTCTCCACGCTGCCGCGCGGCTTGGATGACGATGCATGGTCCAGCAGCATCGTCCACACGGCCACAACATGGCCTGGCGCGATGCCGTCACCCGCCCGCTTTGCGACCAGCATCCACTTCGGATCGGTCGGCATGCCGTGGTAGACGCGGAACCAATCCATCAGCAAAACCCCGCTGATGACACTCGCGGGTCATGCACGAAAACCACGGACGTGGCAGGCTCACACTGCGGGATCGAATGCCCCGCGAAGCCTTGCTGCACAACAGTTTGCTCACCCATGGCCCATCCCGGGCCGGTCCGTCAACTGCAACTGTCAAACTGTATATTATGTAAAATTATAAATGGAACGCTTCAACGCTCCGGCATGGCCTGTCTGGGCTATGTCACCCGTAGATTTGCACTCAACGTCCTGCTGGGCGGCCTATTCTCTGCACCTGCTTGATCTGCCGCAGCCAGTCGTAGCCGTCTTGGGGCTGCAAGCCGGCACTGCCGACCATGTTGCGAGGCGCCGTGGCCCGATGTGCAGCGTGGGCGCCTTCGAACCGGCTACGCGAGTGTTGCAGCAAATTGTGGAGATGGCGTTTCATTCGGGTAGCCCTCGACGATGGATGGTGAATGGATTGGCCGGACCGACCAGCCTGGGTCACGCAACGCATGCCGGTCTGTTTGCGTGACAACAGGATCGGGGCTGTAAAGCCGCAGATAAACCGCATTCGGGCGATCGCTCCGTTTCCGCATGGGAACAATGCCGGGCGTGGATGATTGTTCACACAGGGAAACTTACTGGCCATCAGTCAGGGGTTTTGCCGGCGATGGCCGATGCCCATGTAGCCGCTCATCGCATATTCGAGCGGGTGCCGGGTCATGGGCAAATCACTATTCGCGCTGCTGCTTTTCGCTTTCAGCCTGGCCGCGATCGCGCCATCGGGCGCTCGTGCGGCTACGCTGTACGGTGGCGACTACGTCAGTGTCGTTGTGCCGGACCTGGGACAGGCCGTGGCATTTTTTCAGGATGTCCTGGATTGCCGCCCGATTGGTCCGGAATCCGTGATGGCCAAGGCTTCATCGGACGACGTGCCGGCGTCCCGCTTGCTGTCCTGCGATGCGGGCTCGGTCGTCGAGCTGTTCGACAACCGCGGCGTCTCCCCTTCCCCCGCATCGGGTCGGGCCGAGCGACCGCTGCAGTTCGTTTCGGACGATGTGCAGCACGCTAGCGAATGGCTGCGGCATACGGGCGTCAACGTCAGCGGATCGCCGTACCGGCTGACGTCCGGCCCGCTGGCTGGCCGCATGGTGCTCGATTTCGTGTCGCCGTGGGGGCTGCGGCTGCAACTGCTCGGCAGCGATGCTAGCGCGCCTGCCAGCGGAAGCCTGGCCACGGTCGACGGCGGTTGACGCTCAGCGCCGGGCGCGGAAAAACTCGCGCAACATGCCGGTGGATTCCTCGGCGAGCAGGCCGCCGGCCACTTCAATGCGGTGGTTGTGCCTGGCATCGACCAGGGTGTCGAACACGCTGCCGGCGGCACCGGTCTTGGGATCGGCGGCGGCGTAGACCACGCGGCCAAGGCGAGCATGGATCATCGCCATCGCGCACATCGAGCACGGCTCCAGCGTGACGTACAGCGTGGCGCCGGACAGGCGGTGGTTGGCCAGTTTCTCGCCGGCCGCGCGCATGGCCATGATCTCGGCATGGGCGGTCGGGTCATGCAGGGTGATGTTGCGATTCCAACCCAGCCCGACGATCTCTCCATCCTGCACCAGCACGGCCCCCACCGGCACCTCGTTCTCGGCGTCGCGGGCATGCGCCGCCAGCTGCAGCGCACGCCGCATGTACTGCACGTCGGCAGTTGAGAATGTGCTTGAAGTTCCAGTTATTTCGTCAGTCATTTCAATATATTGTGGCTTGAACGTGAGAAAGCCGGCAAGTTGCCGGCCCTCCCTTGTGTGCGCAAGTAATTGATTTTGCTATTCCCACTCGATCGTGGCCGGTGGCTTGCCGCTGATGTCATAGACAACACGAGAAATGCCACGCAATTCATTGATAATTCTATTTGAAACCTTGCCAAGGAACTCGTACGGCAAGCGTGCCCACTGCGCGGTCATGAAGTCGATGGTTTCTACCGCGCGCAGTGCGATCACCCATTCATAGGCCCGCGCGTCGCCGACCACGCCGACCGATTTCACCGGCAGGAACACGGCGAACGCCTGGCTGGTCTGGTCGTACAGGTCGGCCTTGCGCAGTTCGTCGATGAAGATTGCATCCGCCTGCGCCAGCAGTTCGGCGTATTCGCGCTTCACCTCGCCTAGGATGCGCACGCCCAGACCGGGGCCGGGGAATGGGTGGCGATAGACCATTGCCCGCGGCAGGCCCAGCTCCACGCCGATCCGGCGTACTTCATCCTTGAACAGCTCGCGCAGCGGCTCGACCAGCTTCAGTTTCATGTGCGC
>Ga0182007_10000136_pt1 | contig 51316 bp, 45 predicted proteins | sample Sormic07211113_1_FD_123023 | JGI IMG/M metagenome (GOLD analysis project Ga0182007, IMG submission 123023) | Rhizosphere microbial communities from Sorghum bicolor, Mead, Nebraska, USA - 072115-113_1 MetaG | ecosystem: Host-associated > Plants > Roots > Rhizosphere | place: USA: Nebraska...
CCGCCGGTAAGACCCTGGTCGAGCTGTTCGGTCTCGCCCGCGAGCTGAACATCGACGCCGAGGGCATCGACATGGGCCCGTCCCCGACGGACGCCGCCCTTGCCGCCGACCTGGCCCTGCCGATCGAGGAGCTGGAGCTCACGGTCCGCTCCTACAACTGCCTCAAGCGCGAGGGCATCCACTCCGTGGGTGAGCTCGTGGCGCGTTCCGAGGCCGACCTCCTGGACATCCGTAACTTCGGTGCGAAGTCCATCGACGAGGTCAAGGCGAAGCTGGCCGGCATGGGCCTGGCCCTGAAGGACAGCCCGCCCGGATTCGACCCCACGGCCGCGGCGGATGCCTTCGGCGCGGACGACGATGCAGACGCCGGGTTCGTCGAGACCGAGCAGTACTAAGAGCTCGGGACCGACTGCCGGTTCTTGGGTGCGGGTGCGCTGTGGCTTGTCGCGCCCACGCGACGGAGTCGCATATCGACACCGCCCCGCGCCCCTTCCGGTCGGACCCCTTCGGGGCCCTGACCGGATCTCCGACGGGCAGCCGCTCGCTCGGATACTGACCTCGGTACCTAGTACGGCCGGGGCAGACACACAGGAGAGAACAATGCCGAAGCCCACCAAGGGTGCCCGTCTGGGCGGCAGCGCCGCGCACGAGAAGCTGCTCCTCGCGAACCTGGCGAAGAGCCTCTTCGAGCACGGTCGTATCACCACCACCGAGGCGAAGGCCCGCCGTCTTCGTCCGTACGCCGAGCGTCTGGTCACCAAGGCGAAGAAGGGCGACCTTCACAACCGCCGTCAGGTGCTCCAGGTGATCACGGACAAGAGCGTCGTCCACACGCTCTTCACCGAGATCGGCCCGCGCTACGAGAACCGTCCGGGTGGTTACACCCGTATCACCAAGATCGGTAACCGCCGTGGCGACAACGCGCCCATGGCTGTCATCGAGCTGGTCGAGGCGCTGACGGTCGCGCAGCAGGCGACGGGTGAGGCGGAGGCCGCGACCAAGCGCGCGGCGAAGGACGCCGAGGCGGCTCCGGTGGCCGAGGAGACCAAGGTCGAGGAGACCGAGGTCGTCGAGGACGCCAAGCCCGAGGCCGAGGAGTCCAAGGACGCGTAAGCGTCTGCCGGGTTCAGTCCGGTTGGCGGGTCCGTTCCTTTCGAGGGGCGGGCCCGCTTTCGTGTTCCTGAGAGGATCTCCGTGTGAGTGATGAAGTGGCACCCGGGCAGGTGCGCGTCCGTCTCGATCTCTCCTACGACGGGACCGATTTCCACGGCTGGGCCAAGCAGGCCGGTGGGAAGCGGACCGTGCAGGGGGAGATCGAGGACGCGCTGCGGACCGTCACGCGGTCGGGGGGGACGACGTACGAGCTGACCGTGGCCGGGCGGACCGATGCCGGGGTGCATGCGCGGGGGCAGGTGGCGCATGTCGATCTGCCGGAGGCGGTGTGGCGTGAGCATCACGAGAAGCTGCTGAAGCGGCTCGCGGGGCGGCTGCCGAAGGATGTGCGGGTGTGGGCGCTGCGGGAGGCGCCCAGTGGGTTCAACGCGCGGTTCTCGGCGGTGTGGCGGCGGTACGCGTACCGGGTGACGGACAACCCCGGGGGAGTCGACCCGCTGCTGCGCAACCATGTCCTGTGGCACGACTGGCCGTTGGACGTCGACGCCATGAATGAGGCCGCCGAACGGCTGCTCGGGGAGCACGAGTTCGCCGCGTACTGCAAGAAGCGCGAGGGTGCGACCACCATTCGTACGCTCCAGGAGCTGAGCCTGGTGCGGGGGGACGACGGGATCATCACGGCGACCGTGCGGGCCGACGCCTTCTGCCACAACATGGTGCGGTCGCTCATCGGGGCGTTGCTGTTCGTCGGTGACGGCCACCGCCCGACCGACTGGCCCGGCAAGGTGCTGGCCGCCGGCGTACGGGACTCCGCCGTGCATGTCGTACGTCCGCACGGTCTGACCCTGGAGGAAGTGGGCTATCCGGCCGACGAGTTGCTGGCCGCGCGGAACAAGGAGGCGCGGAACAGGCGGTCGTTGCCGGGGGTGTTGCCTGGGGTGTTGCCGGGGGCCGACTGCTGACCCCCGGCATCCGCCGTCGGCTCACTGCTTGACGGTGAAGTACTGCCAGGCGCCCCAGGTGCTGAGGTTGGTGTTGTCCCTGCTGCTGTGGACGTACTGGGCGGCGACGCGGAACCTGCTGCCGACCCACTTCGACAGGGACATCTGGTGGCGTCCGGTGCTGCTGGAGCTCAGGGCGGCGCAGGGTGTGGTGGTCTGGGTGTGCCAGGCGCTGCTGTAGTAGCGCTGCACACGGAAGACGATGCACTGGCCGGCCTTGTTGGGCGTGACGGTGGCGTCCAGCTGCTCCTTGGCGGTGTGGTGGTACACCCGGTAGACGGTGCTGCCGTAGGTCGTGCTCGTGTAGTAGCCGGACAGCGTCTCCGAGATCCGCACGTAGGTGTTCACGCTCCGCGCGACGGTCTTCGGGGCGTACTGGTAGTCGCCGGCGAAGACCGCGCTGAACGTGGTGTTGCGGGTGAGCTTGTAGGACCCCGTCAGATTGCCGTGGGAGTCCACCGTGCCCGATGTCACCAGGACCGATGTGCCGCCGAACGGCTGGGCGTAGATCGCCACCTTGCGGCTGTTGTACGTCGTGCCGAGGTGCGCGGTGAGCTTCGCGGTCTGGCTGTACGAGTACGTCGCGTGGTCGGCGGTGACGGTCAGGCCCGTCGAGGCCCGGGACACCTGGACGGTGGCGCTGCGGTTGGCGGCGGTGTGCGAGGTGTCGCCGCCGTAGGTCACCTTGTAGGTGTTGGCGCCGCCGATCTGCGGGGTGTCCGCGAACGTGAAGGAGCCGTCCGTGGCGACCTTCGCGTCGGCGAGTGCGACGCCGGAGGGGTGGGCGAGGTCGGTCTTCGTCACCTTGACGACCCCGCCGGCGGCGAAGGGCGACCCGGAGAGGGTGCCGGACACGGTCAACTGCTTGGTGCGGGTGGCCGTGTCCGGGGCCGTCAGCGTGACCGTGGTGGTCAGCTTGGACACCTGGACGAGGCCTGAGGTGCTCGCCGCCTGGTGCGTCGCGTCTCCCTCGTAGCTCGCGGCGTAGGTGTACGTGCCCTCCGCCGGCGGGGTGTCGCTGAAGGTGAAGGAGCCGTCCGCCGCGGTCTTCGCGTCGGGCAGCGCCGTTCCGTTCCGCGTGATGTGCGCGACCTGACCCGCGGCAAGCGCCGAGGACGAGGTCAGGGTGCCGTCGACGGTCAGCTGGCGACCGGGCACACCCGTGCTCGGGGCGGTCAGATGGAGCGAGGTCTCCGCCTTCGGCTGTGTCACCGGGGGTGCCTCGCTGATGACCGGGCCGCTCACCGTCTGCACGTCCGAGCTGTCACCGGTCGCACCGGAGAAGGCCAGCAGCGCGGTGGAGGGCAGCGTCGGTGTCGCGTCCACCACCTGCGTCCCGTCGATCCAGACGTAGAGATGACCGGTGGCCACCTGGAGGTCGACCTGGTGGGTGCCCTGGCGCAGGGAGGTGCCGAGGGGCACCACCGACTGGTAGTCGATCGTCGACGAGCCGGCCGAACTGCGGCCGACGCCCACGAAGTTCTGCGCCTTGAGCGTGTCGTTCCAGCCGGTGCCGAACCCGATCACCGTGCCCGGCCGCCCCGCGATGCCGAGGCTGTCACCGGCGCCGCCCAGGGCCGAGGCGGAGTTCTGGTCCGGGTCGAGGAGGGCGAGGGCCATGCCCTTGCCTCCGGTGCCGGGGCCGAACTTCGCGGTGAAGGTGGCCCGCAGACCGTCGGTGCGCAGCGGGTCGGTGTACACCGCGCTGCCCGCCTGGTTGCTCGTGGCCGGGGTCAGCTGGACCCCGCCGCCGTCGACCGGCACGGCCGAGCCGTTGGTCCGCCACTTCCCGTCGGCGGCCGAGGTGGAGGTGACGGTGCCGGTACCGGTGCCCTTGATCTGCACGTACATGGCGCCCTGGCCGTTGCCGCTCGCGTCGGTCCCGGTGCCGGTGACCTCGTAGAAGGCGCTGAGGTCGGCGGCGGAGCGCGGGGTGAAGGTCACGCTCTGCACCGCGGTCTGCTCAGGACCGATGACCAGGCCCTCCGACAGCTGGACCGGGCTGTTGAAGTCACCGGTCGGTGCCTTGGCCTTGGTCACCGTCACGGGGATGTTGCCCGTGTTGGTGAGGGTGAACGACAGCGACTTGGAGCTGCCGATCGGGACCTGGCCGAAGTCCAGGGAGCCGGTGGAGAACTCCAGGTGGCCCTGGCCCGTGATGGCCGTCGCGGTCACCGGCACGCTCAGTGTGTGGGCGGTGCCGCTGCTGCTGCTGCTGACCACGAGCGCGTCGCTGTCGACCTGGTCGGCGGTCGGCGTGTAGGTCATCGAGAGGACGAACGAGCCACCGGCCGGTACGACCGTCCCCGCGGCCGGCAGCCCCGAGGCGGAGAAGGCGCCGCTGGGCGAGTCGACCGAGTCGATGGTCTCCGGGTCGGTACCGGTGTTGGTGATCTGGAGGTTCCGCGTCGAGGTGCTGCCGGTGGGCACTTCCCCGAAGTCCAGGGCGCCGGGCGCCGCTCCGAGGCCGGGCTTGGTGCCGATGCCGTGGAGGGCGAAGACCAGCTTCTGGCCGTCCGACAGGTTGGCGGTCAGGGTGCCGTTGATACCGCCGGTGGTGGTGGGGGTGAAGGTGATCGGCACGTCCAGGGTGGCGTCCGCCGCCAGCGCGGTGGGCTGGTCGGCGGTGGGCACGGCGGACGGGTCGACCGAGAACGCGCCGGAGGCCTTGAGGCCGGTGATGCTGACGTCCTGAGTGGCGGTCAGCTTCATCGCGGCCGAGCCGCTGCCACCCACGCCGACCTGGCCGAAGTCCAGCGAGGCCGCGGTCAGAGCGGTCCTGGCGGGGCTGCCGAAGCCGTAGAGCACGCCGTCGCGGGTGCCGACGTAGACCTTGCCGCTGTTGGCGGTCGGGGTGCTGAACTTCGTCGCGGTGCCGATCGGCGCGGACCACAGCAGCTGGAGCAGGCCGTTGCCGTCGGGGGTGGGGCTGTAGGCGCGCAGGGTGCCGTCGGCCCCGGAGGCGTTGCTCGCCGAGGTCATCCACACCAGGGCGCTGGACTCGTCGGTGCCGTTCGAGGTGACCAGGGGAGAGCCGCTGGTGTAGCCGAAGGTGTCCTGGCTCTGGCCGGTGAGGGTGAGGGCGGGCGTACCGCCGTTGCGCACGCCGTACTTGAGGGCGCGCAGCGGACCCTGGTTGCCGACGACGTAGACGTAGCCGCCGTCGCCGCCCCAGAACGCGGGGTGTCCCCACATGCCCTGGTAGGGGCCGGACACGCTGACCGCGGCGTCGCCGCCCTGGGCGCCCTGGCCCATGCCGCCGAGGTTGTCGCGGTCGAGCAGGAAGACCCGCCCGTCCTTGCCCTGCTGGACCAGCAGATGCGGGTGCTCGCTGGTACCGAAGTCGTCCGGCAGCGCCATCGGGGCGCCGGAGGAGATGTCCTGGTCGTTGAGGTCCAGGGTGGCGGCGTCGCTCGGGCTGAAGAAGTCGGCCGTGCTGAGGCTCCGGTCGCCGTTGACCTGGAGGCGTACGACGGACTCGGCCAGAGTGCCCTGCGCGGTCTTGCCAGGGCCGGGCGCCGGGCTGATGCCGTTGCCGGTGCTGAAGAAGATGCGGCCGGACCCGTCCGAGACCAGTCCGCCGCCCGCCTGCCAGATGCCGGCGCCGCCGGTGCCCGCGCCGGTCGCGGTGGCCCACATCGAGGTGATGCTGTGCGCGGTGGTGCTCACCCCGACCACGTAGCCGCGGTACGGCCACGCGTCGCAGTGGGCGCCGAAGCCGGCGTAGACCACGCCGTCCATCAGCAGCAGGCCGGGGCGCTGCTGCTGGTAGTAGGCGTCGAAGGTGACGCTCGGGTCGTTGACCGGGCTTCCGGCGATGGTGACCGGCCACCCGGAGCGCTCGGCTCCGGAGGTCGGGTCCACGGCGTGCATCAGCCAGGTCGGGTGACGGTGTGTGGCGGTGCCGTCGTCGACCTTGGTGGTGAAGTAGAGGGAGTCGGTGGCGGAGTCGTAGACCGGGGTCGCGGTCGCCCCGATGTTGGGCACCAGGTCACCGCAGCCGATCGCCGACGCGGGCCACGAGGGTCCGTAGTTCTTGCTCCACTCGATCGCACCGGTGGTGCGGTCGAGGCCGTACAGGGTGTTGCTCTCGGTGACCGCGATCACCTGGTCGCCCAGCACCAGCGGCTGCGCATATATCTGGCCATCCAGCTTGGTGGCGAAGAGCCGGCCGAAGGCGGAGGACTGTACGACGGCGGGGAAGAGCGAGGACTCGTCCTGGGCCCAGTTGGTGCGCAGGTTGTCGACGCCCTGGGTGCTCTGGTCGGCCTGGGCCGAGGCCACCAGGCTGACCGTCGTGCCGATCAGTGCCGTGGTGGCCACGGCCGCTATGGACAACAGCCATGTGCGCCGCCGGCTGCGATGGCGGCCACCGCGTGCAGGCATGAAAAACCCGGGCAAAACGGGACCTCCCCCTGATATCCGTGCCCGGAACGGTCACAGGCGCGGCACAAACGTGAAAACTGGGTGGTTGTTCTTACCATCAGTTGGCTAGTTTGTGCACAGGGGCACCTCTGCTACCCGTGTGATCCGTGATGAAACCCTCACTTAACAAGGTTGTTGAGTCACAACGGAAAAACCCGGTTATGCTTTCGCGGTCCGGCTGAAAGTTCGATTTTTTGGGGCAGTCCGGCTACCGGGTGCGTTGCGGGTTCACAGGGCGGCTGTCATAGCCCTGAGGGGGTTCATGAGTACTGCAGTGGATGCTGCCGCGCGCGCCGAGCGCCCTCGCAGGCGCAGACGGGTGGCCGAAAGTCATGGGTTGCTGCCGCAGCCGCCGGACGACTCGGAGAAGTACTCGTACACACGGCGTCACCTGTGGGTCCTGACCCTGGGCTCGCTGATCAGCTTCGCCTGTCTCGCCGTGAGCCAGTTCCTGTTCACGGCGTCCAGCCCCTGGTTCTGGCTGACGATGCCGCTGCTCGCCTTCGTGGTCGCGGACTATCTGATCTCGCTGTACCTGGACGGGCTCAGCAAGGACTTCGACATCAAGGCGCACAAGCAGCTGGTGCGCGCCTGGCGGCCCGCGGTGTACCCCAGCGTGGACGTCTTCCTTCCGGTGTGCGGTGAGCCGCTGGAGGTGCTGCACAACACCTGGGTCAACGTGAACCGGCTCGCCGGCACCTACCGGGGCGTCGTCAAGGTGTACGTGCTCGACGACGCCGACGACGCGGAGGTCGGCGCCATGGCGCGGGACTTCGGCTTCCACTACGTGGTCCGGCCCAACCGCGGCTGGTTCAAGAAGGCCGGCAACCTGCACCACGCCTTCGGGATCACCGACGGCGACCACATCCTCATCCTCGACGCCGACTTCGCGCCGCGCGCCGACCTCCTCGACGAACTGCTGCCGCACATGGACGCGGACGAGCAGACCGGGATCGTGCAGTCGCCGCAGTTCTTCCGGATCACCGACCGGCAGAACTGGATCGAGCGCGGCGCGGGAGCGGTGCAGGAGCAGTTCTACCGGTCCGTGCAGACCTCCCGTGAGGACAAGGACGGCTCGATCTGCGTCGGCTCCTGCGCGGTGTACCGGCGCGCGGCCCTCGCCCAGATCGGCGGCATCACGCTGATCGAGCACTCCGAGGACATGTACACCGGTTTCGACCTGCGGGCGCTGGGCTGGAAGCTGCGCTACGTCCCGGTCGCGGTGTCGGCCGGGGTGTGCCCGGACACCGCCGGCGCCTTCCACAACCAGCAGTACCGCTGGTGCATGGGCTCGCTGGAGCTGCTCACCAGCAAGCGGTTCTGGGAACTGGACCTGAGGTTCCAGACCCGCCTGTGCTACATCTCGGGCTTCCTCTATTACCTGCAGACCGCCCTGGCGACCTTCCTCACGCCGATCATCCCGCTGTCGCTGATGATCCTGCGCCCCGACCTGCTGCGCGCCGAGGCCGCGATGTGGGTGCTGCCCAGCGTGGCGTACGTGACGCTGGTCCTGCCCTTCTGGCACCGCGCGCCCTACCGGCTGGAGGCCTGGGCGGTGCGGTTGATGTACGGCTGGTCGCATGTCTTCGCCGTCTGGGACGTGCTGCGCGGCCGTCCCATGGGCTGGAAGCCGACCGGATCCCAGGGCGCCAAGAAGAACGGCATGCGCCGCTGGTGGATCGGCATGGTCGGCTGGACCGGTGGCACCGCGGTGCTCTGGGTGGTCGTCGCCGGCTGGCGGATGCTCACCGAGTACCCGCCGGACTTCGCCCTGATGCTGTCCGCGGGCCTCTTCTACGCGATCGTCGTCGGTCGCGCCCTGGTCCAGCCGCGCGCCCGCGCTCTGGAGGAACCGACCGCATGACTCACCCCCACCGCACCGCTCGAGCGCTTCGGCCCGTGCGGCTGCTCGCCGCCACCTTGCTGGCAAGCGCTCTCCTGGCGGGCTGTACCACGTTCTCCGAGAAGGGGCGCGACGAGTACGAGCGCGCCCAGGGCGAGCAGCCGGGCGCCCACCGGAGCCCCGGCGAGACCTCCGCGCCGACGAAGCCCGAGCCGCCGTACGACGTCCGGCCGCTGTTGCGGCCCGCCGAGAAGTACCTCGGAGTGGCCGCCGACGGCGCCCCCGCGAAGATGACCGCCGTCGCGGACTTCGCGAAGCGGGGCGGCAAGAAGCCCAACCTGATCGAGTTCTACTCGGCCTGGGGCGACCAGTACGAGACGCGCATGGTGCAGAACGCCTGGGACTACGGCGCCCTGGCCTTCATCGCCTGGGAGCCCTTCGACGCCTCCCTCAAGGACATCGCCTCCGGCAAGGAGGACGACTACATCCGGTCCTACGCGCAGTCCGTCAAGGAGCTGAACCTGCCGGTGGCGATCAGCTTCGGGCACGAGATGAACGGCTTCTGGTACCCCTGGGGCACCAAGAAGGCGACGGCCGCGCAGTTCACCGCCGCCTACAAGCACATTCACGACCTCTTCGACGACGAGGGCGCCACCCAGGTCATCTGGGTGTGGAGCCCGAACGTCGTCAACCCGATGCCCAGGGTGAAGCTCAGGCCGTACTGGCCGGGCGACGACTACGTGGACTGGGTCGGCGTCATCGGCTACTACGCGGCCACCGGACCGTCCACGTACAAGACGCTCTACGGCCCGACGATGACGCAGGTCAGAGCCTTCACGAAGAAACCTTTCATCATCGCGGAGACCGCGGCGCAGGCCGGTGAGCGCAAGCCCGCCGACATCAAGGACCTCTTCGAGGGGACCGCGAAGCGCAAGGACGTCGTCGGACTGGTCTGGTTCGACTTCGACAAGGAGACCGACTGGCGCATCAACAGCGGACCGCTGTCCCAGCAGGCCTTCCGCGAGGAGGCCGCCGCCCCGAGCTTCGGATTCGATGTGACCAAGCGATGACCGACCGGCACACCCCCGTCTGGGCGGACGACCCCGGTCTGCGGGGCGCCCCGCACGACCCGTCGTACGGACCGGGCGAAGGACAGGGCCGGCGGGTGCAGTGGCCCGGCGCGCAGTCCCAGGACCAGTCGTGGTCGTACGAGCAGCAGCAGTACGTCCATCAGGCGCACCCCGCGGCACAGCAGGGCGAGGTGACCGACACCGGCAGCTGGCGCTTCGACGGCCACACCTCCTCCTACACCGACCAGCTCACCTACGACACCTTCGCGCCCTACGACCCGTACGCCACGTACACCGCGACGGAGCCGGCGCCGGCCCCCGCGCCGGTGTCGCCCGAACCCGAGCCGGAGCGGCCCGGGTACGTCCTGCCGCCCGTCCAGGAGTCCTCCTGGGCGGTGGACACCGGGCGCAGCCGGCTGCTCGGGCGGCTGGTGCTGCTGTGCGTGCTGCTCATCCAGGCGGGCCTCTCGCTGCGGCTGCGCGGCACCGCGTTCGAGGACGAGGCGCTGTACGTCCTCGCGGGCCACTACGAGATCGGCAACATCCTGCACGGCACCCCCGTGCCGGGCGACTTCGAGGGCTACTTCTCCGGCTATCCGAAGCTGTACCCGGTGCTCGCCGCGATGGTCGACAGCGTGGCCGGGCTCGCCGGGGTGCGCGTCGTCAGCCTGGTGTTCATGCTCGGCGCGACCAGCCTGCTGTACGGGATGACCCGCCGGATGTTCGACGTCCGGGCGGCGATCGGCGCGGCGGCCCTCTTCTCGGTCATCCAGTCCACCGTGTTCCTCGGCAACTTCGCCACCTTCGACGCGGCGGCGATCTTCCTGCTGGCGCTGTCCGCGTGGATCGTGGTGCGCACCGGCCGCGCGCCGATCGTGGCGGTGGTGCTCGCGGCGCCTCCGGCGGTCCTCGCCTTCGCCACGAAGTACGCGGCCGGCCTGTACCTGCCCACCCTGGTGGTCCTGGCGGTGCTGACCGCCTACCGCCACCGCGGGGTGCGCGCGCTGGCGCGGGGAGTGCTGTTCGGCGGGGCCATGGGCGCCCTGCTCGGGGCCGGCTATCTCTTCGCCGGATCGCTCGGCGGCATCAGCCAGACCACCACCGACCGTGCCAAGGGCGCCGACACCGCGGCGCAGCTCCTGCAGCACAGCGCCCAGTGGGGCGGCCTGATGTTCCTCACGGCGGTGGGCGGCTCCCTCGCCTACGCGATCCGCCCGCACATGGGGGAGATGCCCTGGCTCGAACAGGTGGGTCCCGGACGGTTCCGCCGGATCGCGCTCGGTGTGCTGCTCACCGGTACCGCGCTGCTCGCCCCGGCCTACCAGATCCATCTGCACACCGAGGTCTCGCTCTTCAAGCACGTGGGCTTCGGCCTGCTCTTCGCCGGACCGATGGCCGGCCTGGGCATCTCCCGCCTCGTCGGCCCGCACTTCCGCCACCCGCAGCTCGGGATCATGCTCTACGTCCTGACGCTGGTGTTCGGCATGGTGCAGTCGCAGCAGAACTACAGCTTCCCGGACTCCCGCGAGATGACGGCCGTCCTGCGTCCCATGGTCGACCGCAAGGGCACCTACCTGGCCGAGGAGCACGAGGTCCCCGCCTACTACCTGCGGGACGTCACCGGCTACGCGCAGTGGCAGGGCACCTTCGGCATGGACTACACGGACAAGAAGGGCAAGCGGTACTCGGGCCCCGAGGCCTACGCCGCCGCCGTCAAGGACGCGAAGTTCGACGTCATCGTGTTGCGCGGGACGGTCACGCCCGACGTCGACACGGCCGTCACGAACGCGCTGCGCGGCAACCCCCACTACCGCCTGGCCGCCGTCACCCGCTTCACCACCAGCAAGGGCGACGGCGCGTACCGGATTTGGGTGAAGAGATGAGTTTCGACGCCTCCGCCCGGTACGACGGCGGGTACGCCGACGGTTCCACGGGCCATTCCACGGGCCATTCCAACGGCCATTCCACCGGCCACGAACCGTATCCGGGCCAGGAGGCCTACGCGGGACAGTGGGCGCAGACCGGTCACGACGTCCATACGGTTCCGCAGCAGACCGCCTACGCGGGTCACGCGAGCTACGCGCCGACGGCCGTCACCGAGCCCGAGGCTCCCGAGGCCGGTCCGCGGACCGCCCAGGCCGGGTCCGGCGAGGAGGCGGAGCCCGAGGAGCCGTCGAGGGACGCCAAGGGCGGGCGGCTCGCCGCCGTAGCCACGTTCCTGCTGCCCACCGCGCTCGCCTTCGCCATGATCCTGCGCGGGCTCGGCGAGCGTGAGCTGTGGCGGGACGAACACGCCACCTGGTGGGCGGCCAGCCTGTCCATCCACGACCTGAGCCTGCTGATCCGCGGCATCGACGTGGTGTTCACCCCGTACTACGTGTTCATGCACTGCTGGATCGCGGTGGCCGGTGACTCCCCGAGCGCGATGCGGATCCCGGGCGCGGTGGCCATGGCGGCGTCCGCCGGTCTGCTCGCGCTGCTCGGCAGGCGGCTGTTCACCACACAGGTGGGTGTCCTCGCGGGGCTGGCCCTGGCCGTCCTGCCGCTGACCACCCGGTACGGGCAGGAGATCCGGCCCTACCCCTTCGCGGTCGCCCTGGTGCTCCTGTCGACGCTGCTGCTCGCACGGGCGCTGGACCAGCCGTCGTTCAAGGTCTGGGTCGCCTACACGCTGTCGGTGCCGCTGATCGGCTGGAGCCATCTGGCCTCGCTCGCGGTGCTCGGGGCCCATCTGGTGATGGTCGTGCAGAAGCGGCGCGCGGGCGACAAGATCGTCGGCTGGGCCTACAGCGCGGCGCTGATCCTCGGCATGTGCTTCGTCCTGCCGATGGCCGTCTCGGGCTCGGAGCAGAGCGGTCAGATCGCGTGGAACAACCCCGGGTTCAAGGACCTGGTGGACTTCCCCGAGAACCTCTTCGGTTCCTGGGCGGTGGCCGTGCCCGTGATGGCGCTCGGCCTGGTCGGCCTGTGCTTCGCGGGCCGTATGGCGCTGCCGCTGGCCACGTGGATCGTGCTCCCCCCGGTGGCGACCTATCTGACCGCGGCCCAGCTGCACCTCTTCCTGCCGCGCTATCTGCTGTTCACCGCGCCCGCGTGGGTGCTGCTCACGGCCGTCGCGGTGGAACGCCTGGCCGGTCCGGTGGCCGGGGCCAGGGCCGGCTCCGCGGGCGCGGTGCGGCGCGGGTTCGGGTGGGTGCTGGTGGCCGCGGCGGTCGCGGGACTCGCCTTCCAGTCGCTGCCGGGTATCCGCGAGGCCCGTCACAACGCGGTGGGCGAGCCGGACTTCCGCGGTGCCGCCCGGATCGTCCAGGCCCAGCAGCGCAAGGGCGACGGCATCGTCTTCAGCGGTGTGATGCAGGAACGCCGGGCCATGGCCTACGAACTGCGCGACGACGCCGGCCGACCGCGCGACGTGCTGATGTACCGCACCCCGCAGCAGCGGGGCTCGTACGACGCGGCCGAGTGCCCGCGGCCGGCGAGCTGCCTGGCGAGGAGCGAGCGGCTCTGGCTGGTGTCGACGACGCTCGACGGGCAGCCGTTCAGCGGGATGCCGAAGGCCACGGCGACCGCGATCCACAAGGACTTCCGGATCGTGCGGACCCGGAAGCTCGACTACCTCCAGCTGGTGCTTCTCGAAAGGACCCGAGCGGCGACCGAGGGCACGTCCCACGACGACGCCGCCGACCGCAAGGTGCACATCTGAGCTGGATTCTCCGGACCGCCGCGAGAGCCTCTCGCGGCGGGAGCAGACCCATTTGGGGAGGGAAAGTAATGACGTACGACCTGGGGGGCGCCCGCGTCACCGTGGTGATGCCCACCTACAACGAGGCCGCGAACCTGCCGCGGATGGCGGAGGCCGTGCAGTCGCTCGGGCTGCCCGGGCTCCATCTGAAGATCGTCGACGACTCCAGCCCGGACGGCACCGGCCGGATCGCCGAGCAGCTGGCCGAGAAGTACAACTGGGACGGCCGGTACCGCATGAGCGTGCTGCACCGCACCGAGAAGGACGGCCTCGGCCGCGCGTACGTCGCGGGCATGAGCGCCGCGCTCGACGAGGGCGCCGAGTACGTCGTCCAGATGGACGCCGACGGCAGCCACCCGGTGGAAGCGGTCCCACGCATGCTCGGTACGGCGGTGGCGTCCGGGGTCGGCCTGGTCGTCGGCAGCCGGTACGTCGAGGGCGGCTCGCTGGACGAGGAGTGGGGCAGGCACCGGGTCCTGCTGTCCCGGTTCGCCAACCGGTACGCCCGCACCGTGCTCGGCACCAAGATCCGGGACATCACCGCCGGCTTCAACCTCTGGTCGGCCGCGACGCTGCGGGACATCGACCTCGCGACCCTGGACAGCGCCGGCTACAGCTTCCAGGTGGAGCTGAAGTTCAAGGCCGTACGGGCCGGGCACAGCGCCGTCGAGATCCCGATCCGCTTCGAGGAGCGCACCGAGGGCGTCTCCAAGATGAACCTCTCGACGCAGATCGAGTCGGCCGTGATGCCGGTGCGGCTGCGGCTGCGCAACCGGCGGGGTTGAGCGCAGTGGGAAGCGGACGGCACGCGGTCCCGTCGCGATGGGGGAAGCTGTACGGCGAGATCGCGAAGTTCGGCCTGGTCGGAGCCTCGGGGTTCGTGGTGAACCTGGCGGTCTTCAACGCCATCAGGACCTTCACTCAGTGGCAGACGGTCCGGGCGAGCGTCGTGGCGACCGCCGTCGCGATCCTCACCAACTATCTCGGCCTGCGGTACTTCACGTACCGCGAGCGGACCCGGGAGGACCGCGGCAGCAGGCGGAAGGAGATGAGTCTCTTCCTCTTCTACAGCGCGGTCGGCCTGGTCATCGAGAACGGGGTGCTCTACGCGGCCACCTACGGGCTGGGCTTCGACGGCACGATCGCCAACAACGTCAGCAAGTTCGTGGGCATCGGCATCGCGACCCTCTTCCGCTTCTGGTCCTACCGGACCTGGGTCTTCCGGACGGCGACGCCCGAACCCGCTACCCGGTCGCCGCGGCCGACGCCTGAACCTCTCCCCGTCGGCGGATCTGGCGGAAGGTGAACAGCTGCAGGTCGTCGCCGGCCGAGAACACCTTGGTGTCCTTGGGCGTGACATCCCTGCCGTTCAGGAAGCCGCCGGTGGTGAAGTAGGCGTAGCGGCCGTAGGCGTTGGTCGTCGTACGGCACTTCGCGCCGTTGCAGAAGGCCTTCACCCCGCCGCCGGCCAGCGGCTTGACGAAGCCCGCCTTGTCCGCGGTGGCCTTGACCCTGGTCGCCTGCGCCTCGGTGTCGAAGACGGCCACGCCGACCGTCACCGCGACACCGTCCTTCTGGTACGTCACCCGCAGCAGCCGCGTGCAGCCGTTCTTGGTGAGAAGGTTCACGAAGGTGCCCTGGACCGCCGAGGCACAGCTCTTCGTGTCGGCCGTGGCGCCCTTCTTGTAGACCGTCGAGCCCATGGTCAGCTGGGTGCCCGGGAAGAGGTCCGTCAACAGGAGCGGGGCCTTGTCCTTGGCCTTGCTGTCGAGGAAGTCCTTCGGGTCCAGCGGGGGCGGGGCGCTGGTCGGCGCGAAGGACGGGGCCGTGGGGGTGCTGCCGGGGATGGAGGCGCTCGCGGGCAGGTTGGACGGGTTGCCCGAGGCCTCGTTCTTGCCGTTCGCGGACACCACGGCGGCCGCGACGGCACCGGCTATCGCGAGGGTGGCGACCACGCCGCCGCCGATGAACAGCAGCCGGCGCCTCTTGTTGCGGATCTCCGACGCCTCGGCCAGCGCCGCCCAGTCCGGGGTCCGGCCGTCGTCGCCGCCGCCGCTGTTCCACGGCTGCTGGGATTGCGGTTTCCAGGGATCCCACTGGGACTGGGGTCCCCCCTGCTGCCCAAAGCTCATGGGGCGCATCTTAGACGGGGGGCGGATGGTGCAGGCGTGGGTCCGCCGGGGCCCCGCGGGACCTTTCCGGCAGGGCCGTACATCTCGGCCGCGTATCGTTGTCGTGGTGTTGCGCGGGTCGGTGCGAGGGTCGGTGCACGGGTGGCTGCGCGGGTGGCTGCGCGGGCCTCGTTTTGACCCGTCCGGGGCAGCGCTAGTACTCTTGCGGTTTGTTATGCGTATTGGCTTGGTCGCTTCAGGCGAGAGGCCCTTACGTAGGTTCCCTGGAGCAGTTACCAGTGGGCGGCATACGGGCAGCGTTCCCGGCACTGTCGTCCCCAGCTGCACGATCGCTTCAAGGATGCCTTGTGTCATCACCCATCCCTGAAGAAGAAGGCTGAGAAGTGCGTACGTACAGCCCTAAGCCCGGCGATGTGACTCGCCAGTGGCACGTCATTGACGCCCAGGACGTCGTCCTGGGCCGTCTCGCCACCACCGCCGCGTCCCTCCTGCGGGGCAAGCACAAGCCGATCTACGCCCCTCACGTCGACACCGGTGACTTCGTCATCATCATCAACGCCGACAAGGTGCACCTGTCCGGCAACAAGCGGACCCAGAAGATGGCGTACCGCCACTCCGGCTACCCGGGTGGTCTGCGCTCCGTCCGCTACGACGAGCTGCTGGACAAGAACCCCGAGAAGGCCATCGAGAAGGCCGTCAAGGGCATGCTCCCCAAGAACACGCTGGGCCGTCAGATGCTCTCGAAGCTGAAGGTCTACAAGGGTGACCAGCACCCGCACGGCGCGCAGCAGCCGCAGCCGTTCGAGATCACCCAGGTCGCGCAGTAAGTCCGGCCACCCCTGAGCCTGAAGAGAATCTGAGGAGAATCGTGGCCGAGACCACTGCCGAGCAGCCGCTCGAAGAGCTTGACATCGACAGCTACACCACGGAGTCGGACGTCCCCGTCGAGGGCGAGTACACCTCCGAGTCCCTCGCGTCCCGCTTCGGCGACCCCCAGCCGGCCGCCGGCCTGGGCCGCCGCAAGAACGCCATCGCCCGCGTCCGGATCGTCCCGGGCACCGGCAAGTGGAAGATCAACGGTCGCACCCTCGAGGACTACTTCCCGAACAAGGTGCACCAGCAGGAAGTCAACGAGCCCTTCAAGGTGCTCGAGCTCGAGGGCCGCTACGACGTCATCGCCCGCATCGCCGGTGGCGGTGTCTCCGGTCAGGCCGGTGCGCTCCGTCTCGGTGTCGCCCGCGCGCTGAACGAGGCCGACGTCGACAACAACCGCGGCCCGCTCAAGAAGGCCGGCTTCCTCCGCCGCGACGACCGTGCGGTCGAGCGCAAGAAGGCCGGTCTCAAGAAGGCCCGCAAGGCCCCGCAGTACAGCAAGCGCTAACCACCAGCTGCCTGCAGGTACTCCGAACGCCCCGGCGGCACGCCACAGTGCCGGCCGGGGCGTTCGTTTATCACCGTGGTGGGCGTATAACGGCACAAGGCGCTCAACGGCTTGTGTGATCGGACGCCGGGGGTACTCGGGATGTCGGGATCCCGTACGCCCGCAACAGCTGACGCTTCCTCAGGAGGACAAGTGGGACGACTCTTCGGCACGGACGGCGTGCGGGGCGTCGCCAACGCGGATCTGACGGCCGAGATGGCGCTCGGTCTGTCGGTGGCGGCGGCGCACGTGCTGGCCGAGGCGGGATCGTTCGAGGGCCACCGGCCGACCGCGGTGGTCGGACGGGACCCGCGCGCGTCCGGGGAGTTCCTGGAGGCGGCGGTGGTCGCGGGCCTCGCGAGCGCCGGCGTGGACGTCCTGCTGGTCGGTGTGCTGCCCACCCCGGCGGTGGCGTACCTCACCGGCGTGCTCGGCGCCGACCTCGGTGTCATGCTCTCCGCCAGCCACAACGCCATGCCCGACAACGGCGTCAAGTTCCTCGCCCGCGGCGGCCACAAGCTCGACGACGAGCTGGAGGAGAGGATCGAGGCGGTCTACGAGGCGCACCGCCACGGTGAGCCCTGGGAGCGGCCCACCGGCGCGGGCGTCGGGCGGGTACGGACGTACGGCGAAGGGTTCGACCAGTACGTGGCGCATCTGATCGCCGTACTGCCGAACCGCCTCGACGGGCTGAAGATCGTCCTCGACGAGGCGCACGGTGCCGCGGCGCGGGTGTCGCCCGAGGCGTTCTCGCGGGCGGGCGCCGAGGTGATCACCATCGGCGCCGATCCGGACGGGCTCAACATCAACGACGGCTGCGGCTCCACCCACCTCGGTCTGCTCAAGGCCGCGGTGGTCCAGCACGGCGCCGACTTCGGCATCGCGCACGACGGCGACGCCGACCGCTGCCTGGCCGTGGACCACACCGGGGAAGAGGTCGACGGCGACCAGATCATGGCCGTACTGGCGCTGTCGATGCGGGAGCGCTCCGCGCTGCGCGCCGACACCGTGGTGGCGACCGTGATGTCCAACCTGGGCTTCAAGCTGGCCATGGAGCGCGAGGGCATCCGGCTCGTGCAGACCGCGGTCGGGGACCGGTATGTGCTGGAGGAGATGAAGGAGCACGGGTTCGCCCTCGGCGGCGAGCAGTCCGGGCATGTGATCATCCTCGACCACGCGACGACCGGGGACGGGACGCTGACCGGGCTGATGCTGGCGGCGCGGGTCGCCGAGAGCGGGCGGTCGCTGCGCGAACTGGCGTCCGTGATGGAGCGGTTGCCGCAGGTGCTGATCAATGTGCCGGACGTCGACCGGACCCGGGTGGGGATCTCGGCGGAGCTGGCGTCCGCCGTCTCCGAGGCCGAGCGTGAACTCGGCTCGACCGGGCGGGTGCTGCTGCGGCCCTCGGGCACCGAGCCGCTGGTACGGGTCATGGTCGAGGCGGCCGACATCGACCAGGCGCGGTCGGTGGCCGGACGCCTCGCGGACGCGGTGAAGTCGGCCCTGGGCTGACTCCCCGGGCGGCGCGCGCCGCGGGGCGGGTAAGGTCCGTGGAATGCCGAGAGTCAAGGTCAGCGTGATCGTTCCCGTGTACAACACCGGGAAGTACGTCGACGAGTGCGCGCCGTCGCTGCTCGGGCAGTCCCTGCCCGCCGACGAGTACGAGGTCGTCTACGTGGACGACGGCTCCACGGACGACACCCCGGCCCGGCTGGAGAAGATCGCGGCGGAGCACCCGAACGTACGGGTGCTCACCCAGCCGAACTCCGGCTGGCCGGGCGCGCCCCGCAACCTCGGGATGCGGCACGCCCGCGGCGAGTACATCCAGTTCGTCGACCACGACGACACCCTCGGGCCCGAGGCCCTGGAGCGGCTGTACGAGCACGCGAAGCGCAACGACGCCGACGTGGTCCTCGGCAAGATGTCCAGCACCATGGTCCGGCCCCGCCGGCTGTTCAGACACAGCGTGGACGCCTGCACCATCGAGAACGACGAGCTCATGCAGAGCATGTCGCCGCACAAGATGTTCCGGCGGGCGTTCGTCGAGGAACACGGACTGCGCTTCCCCGAGGGCCCGTGGATCCTGGAGGACCTGCTCTTCGTGAGCGCCGCCTACCTGAAGGCGGAGCGGATCTCGATCCTCGCCGACTACCCCTGCTACTACTGGATGAAGCGGGACGACGGCGGCAACAACACCCAGCACCGGTTCAACCCCCGGCACGGCTTCTGGGCCAACTGCCGCACCATCGTCCGGCAGATCAAGGACGCCACCGACGCCTCCGACGACCTCGACGCCCTGCAGAACCGTCTCCTCCATCGCCTCTACCACGTCGAGATCCTCTCCCGCACCCGTGAGCCCGAGATCCTCCGCGAGGACCCCGCCGAGCAGCGGCAGCGGTTCGAGGCGGCCCGCGAGCTGGCCCTGGCCGAGTTCCCGGCGGCCGTACGTGAGGGCCTGCCCACCGTGTCCCGGCTGCGCGCCGAACTCCTCGAACGCGGTGACTTCGACGGCGCCTCGGCGCTCGCCGAACGGGTCCGCGAGGTGAAGGCCCGCAGCGAGGTCGGCGGCCCGCGGTGGCAGGACGGGCGGCTGGTCGCCGACGTCACGCTGAGCCTGACCCGCGGGGACGGCGAACCCCTGGTCGTCGTCGAGCGGGACGGGAAGCGGTGGCTGGACCCCGAGCTGCTCGCCGGTGTGCCCGGCACGGAGGACGGCTGGGAGATCCGCGACCCGTTCCGGCTGGCCTACGCCGAGCTGGTGGTCAAGGACCGGGACCGGGAGGACTGGTGGTACCCGGAGGGCGACCTGGAGGTGCGTCTGGAGCCCTTCGGCGAGGGCCGCTCGCGGCTCGTCGCGTCCGGGCGGCTGCTTCTGGACCCCGAACGGCTGGCCGGCGGGCGTCCGCTGGAGCGCGGGGTGCACGACGTATGGGCGTACGTCCAGCTGCTGGGCGTCGACCGGATGGTCCGCGTCACCGGCGCCGGCACCCCGGGCGCCCCGGCCACGGGCCCGGCACTGACCGGCGGGCGGCTCGCGCTGCCGTACTGGACGGGCAGCGGCCAGCTCGCCCTCGACGTCGACCAGCGCCAGCGCGGACTCGGGCCGGACACCGCACAGGCCGCCGCCCGGAACCCCGGGCGCGGTGAGCGGTCGCTGCCGCTGCCCTACCTGGCGGCGACGGCGGACGCCGGCCCCGCCCGGCTCAAGGTCACCGTCGGCGCCCGCACCGTGGACGCCGAGCTGATCGCCGGCACGGACGGCACGACGGGCGCACTGCGCCTGCCCGCCCGCCTGAAGCTCCCCTCCGGCCGGCACCCGGTCACCCTCCCGAGGACGGACACCCCGGTCGCGTACGCGGTGATCCGCGACGGCGCGCTGCTGCGCCTGGAGGGCCCCGCCTATGTCGCCGGGACGGGCCGCCGGTGGGCCGACGCGCTCGCGGACAACGGCGGGGTGCGGAAGGTACGGCGGCGGCTGGGCCGGGGATGAGATGACGGGACGGCGCGAAGCCGCCCCCCGGGCGGCCCTGCCCCGGGCCTACGACGCCTTCCGCCACAGCCGCTTCTGCACCAGCAGGGTCATCGTGCCGGCCAGCACGATGCCCACCAGGTTCAGCAGAAGCTGCTCGGTCGACCCCCAGGCCTGGCGGTACTCGTCGTAGGCGAAGGCGACGGCCGCGTTGGCCGCCGCCGGGACCGTCGTCACGGAGATGGCCACGCCGACCAGCAGCCCCGACTTCGCCGAGGTCAGCGACAGGGTGCCCGCGATGCCCGCGAGCACGGCGACCACGAAGGAGAAGGCGTCCGGGCGGTAGATGAAGTTGGTGTTGGGGCGGCTCGCCTCCAGCTGCACCTTGGTGAACAGGCCGACGCCGTCCATGAAGTGCGCGAAGCCGACCGTCACCGCCATCGCCACCGCGAACCCCACCAGCAGCGCGGTCAGGGAGCGCAGCGCGAGCCGCGGATGGCGTTGCACCATCGCCGTGCAGATACCGGCCAACGGCCCGAACTCCGGGCCCACCGCCATCGCGCCCACGATGAGGATCGCGTTGTCCAGGACCACACCGCAGGCCGCGATCATCGTGGCGAGGGTGATGAAGGCGAGGTAGGTGACGGAGAGCGTCGACTCCTCGTGGGTGGCCTCGGTGAGGTGTTCCCACAGGACCGCGTCGGCGCCCTCCCCGGGGGCCTCCGCCTCGGCCTCGTCGGCGCGCTTGGACAGGGACAGGTCGATGTTCTCGACGGCGATCGAGCCGGTCTGCTCGATGCCCAACTCCTGCAGACCGGTGAGGAGTTCGTCACCCGCCTCGCGGGCCACGTCGCACATCACGACATCCCCCGCCGGGTTGCGGGCGGCGCCGGGCAGCACGACCACATGGGCGGTGCCGACCGTCTTCTCGACCAGACGGACCACGTCGTCGGTCCGGTCGGCCGGAGTGATCAGGCGCAGGTGCAGCATGGGGGAAGGCTAGCGGTCACAGTTTTCGCAGCCGCAGGCGCTGGACCTTGTGGTCGGGGCCCTTGCGCACGACGAGGGTGGCGCGGCCGCGGGTCGGGGCGATGTTCTCCATCAGATTGGGCTTGTTGATGGTGCGCCACTGGGCGCGGGCGTAGTCGAGGGCCTCCTCCTCGGAGACCTGGGTGTACTTGCGGAAGTACGAGTCGGGGTCCTGGAAGGCGGTCTGGCGCAGCTTCTTGAAGCGGTTGAGGTACCAGCGCTCGATGTCGGCGGCGGCCGCGTCGATGTACACGCTGAAGTCGAAGTAGTCGGCGAGACCGACCCGGGTGCGGCCGTCCTGGCCGGGGAGGGCGGGCTGCAGGACGTTCAGGCCCTCGACGATCAGGATGTCCGGGCGGCGGACCACGAGCTTCTCGCCGGGGACGATGTCGTAGATCAGATGGGAGTAGACGGGCGCGGTGACCTCGTCCTTGCCGGCCTTGATGTCGGCGACGAACCGGGTGAGGGCGCGGCGGTCGTACGACTCCGGGAAGCCCTTGCGGGACATGAGGCCGCGGGCCTGGAGCTCCTTGGTCGGCAGCAGGAAGCCGTCGGTGGTGACCCGCTCCACGCGCGGGTGCTCGGGCCAGCGGGACAGCATGGCCTGGAGGAGCCGCGCGACCGTCGACTTCCCGCACGCCACCGACCCGGCGACGCCTATCACGAACGGGGTGCCGGACTGGGCGCCCTGTTCGCCCAGGAAGGTGTTCAGGGCGCCTCTGAGGCCGTCGGTGGCGCCGACGTAGAGGTTGAGCAGCCGGGAGAGCGGGAGATATACGTCCCGCACCTCGTCGAGGTCGATGACGTCACCCAGGCCGCGCAGCTTCTCGACCTCCTCGGCGGTGAGAGGGAGCGGCGTCTTGTCGCGCAGCGCGCTCCACTCCGTACGGGTGAGGTCGACGTAGGGAGTCGCCTCCGGCCTGTGCCGGTGGGCGCTCCGGGGCATCGAGGAGGCCGGAGAGATCACAGTCCATTGTTAACGGAGTTTGAACGGGGTGGGGGGTGGGTTCGGTCACGTGCGGTGCCACGGGTGGGAGTCGCTCCGGAATTTCCGATTTCGGGCACGCGGAGCCGTGTTCCGGCCCGGCTCGGCCCTTAGGCTGCCGCCCATGTGCGGAATCGTGGGATACGTGGGGTCGCAGTCGGCGCTCGATGTCGTGATGGCCGGGCTGAAGCGGCTGGAGTACCGGGGGTACGACTCGGCGGGGGTCGCCGTACCGGCGGACGGCGGGCTGGCGGCCGCGAAGAAGGCAGGCAAGCTCGCCAATCTGGAGAAGGAACTCGTCGACCGGCCGTTGCCGACCGGGAACACCGGGATCGGGCACACGCGGTGGGCGACACACGGCGGGCCCACCGACGCCAACGCGCATCCGCACCTCGACAACGCCGGACGCGTCGCCGTCGTGCACAACGGGATCATCGAGAACTTCGCCGCGCTGCGGGCCGAGTTGGCCGAGCGCGGCCACACGCTGGCCTCCGAGACCGACACCGAGGTCGTCGGGCATCTGCTGGCCGAGGAGTTCTCGGCGACCGACGACCTGGCCGAGGCCATGCGGCTGGTGTGCCGGCGGCTGGAGGGGGCGTTCACGCTGGTCGCGGTGCACGCCGACGATCCCGATGTGGTCGTGGGGGCGCGGCGGAACTCCCCGCTGGTGGTGGGCGTCGGGGAGGGCGAGGCCTTCCTGGCGTCCGACGTCGCCGCGTTCATCGAGCACACGCGCTCCGCGATCGAGCTGGGACAGGACCAGGTGGTGGAGCTGCGGCGCGACGGCGTCGTGGTGACGGGGTTCGACGGCGCGCCGGCGGAGGTCCGGTCGTTCCACGTGGACTGGGACGCGTCCGCGGCCGAGAAGGGGGGATACGACTACTTCATGCTCAAGGAGATCGCCGAGCAGCCCAAGGCGGTCGCCGACACCCTCCTGGGCCGTATCGACGCCGACGGCTCGCTGACGCTCGACGAGGTGCGGATCTCCGCCTCCGAGCTGCGGGAGGTCGACAAGGTCGTCATCGTCGCCTGCGGTACGGCCTTCCACGCCGGGCTGATCGCCAAGTACGCCATCGAGCACTGGACGCGCATCCCGTGCGAGGTGGAACTCGCCAGCGAGTTCCGCTACCGGGACCCCATTCTCGGCGCGCGCTCCCTCGTGATCGCCATCTCCCAGTCCGGCGAGACCATGGACACCCTGATGGCGCTGCGCCACGCGCGCGAGCAGGGGTCCAAGGTGCTGGCCATCTGCAACACGAACGGTTCGACGATCCCCCGGGAATCGGACGCGGTGCTCTACACGCACGCCGGACCGGAGGTCGCCGTCGCCTCGACCAAGGCCTTCCTGACCCAGCTCGTGGCCTGCTACCTGGTCGCCCTCTACCTGGGGCAGGTGCGCGGCACCAAGTGGGGCGACGAGATCTCCGCCGTCATCCGGGACCTGTCGCGGATCTCCTGCGAGGTCGAGCGGGTGCTGGAGACCATGGAGCCGGTGCGGCAGCTCGCGCGGTCGCTCGCCGAGAAGGACACCGTGCTGTTCCTGGGGCGGCACGTCGGGTATCCCGTGGCGCTGGAGGGGGCCCTGAAGCTGAAGGAGCTCGCCTATATGCACGCCGAGGGCTTCGCGGCCGGTGAGCTCAAGCACGGCCCGATCGCGCTGATCGACCAGGACCTGCCGGTGGTGGTGGTCGTGCCGTCGCCGCGCGGACGGTCCGTCCTCCACGACAAGATCGTGTCCAACATCCAGGAGATCCGGGCGCGGGGCGCTCGGACGATCGTCATCGCGGAGGAGGGGGACGAGGCGGTGGTGCCGTACGCCGACCACCTCATCCGGATCCCGGCGACGCCCACCCTGCTCCAACCGCTCGTGGCCACCGTGCCGTTGCAGGTGTTCGCCTGCGAGCTGGCGACGGCCCGCGGCAACGAGGTGGACCAGCCGAGGAACCTGGCGAAGTCGGTGACGGTGGAATGAGCATCATCGGGGTCGGTATCGACGTGGCCGAGATCGAGCGGTTCGAGGCGTCGCTGAAGCGGACGCCCGGGATGGCTGAACGGCTCTTCGTGGAGAGCGAGTTGCTGTTGCCGAGCGGGGAGCGGCGGGGGGTCGCCTCGCTCGCGGCGCGGTTCGCCGCGAAGGAGGCGTTGGCGAAGGCGCTGGGGGCGCCCCCCGGGTTGTTGTGGACCGACGCCGAGGTCTACGTCGAGGACAGCGGGCAGCCGAGGTTGCGGGTGAAGGGGAGCGTGGCCGCCCGGGCGGCGGAACTGGGGGTGCGGGCGTGGCATCTGTCGTTGAGCCATGACGCCGGGGTGGCGTCGGCCGTGGTGATCGCGGAGGGGTGACGTCCGCGCCCCGGGCCAACGGTGGGTGCGCGCGGTGCGCGTTGCTCCGACTCGGGCGTCCGACCGGGTGCGGGGCCGCCCCCGTCCGGGGCAGACTCGGTCGCATGCGTACTGCCTACAGCGTGGAGACCGTAAGGGCCGCCGAGCGGGAGCTCATGGCGCGGCTACCCGAAGGGGCGTTGATGCAGCGGGCGGCCGCCGGGCTCGCCGCCGCCTGTGCCGACCTGCTGGGGCGGGTGTACGGCCGGCGGGTGGTGCTGCTGGTCGGGAGCGGGGACAACGGAGGTGACGCCCTGTACGCCGGCGCGCGGCTGGCCCGACGCGGGGCCGGGGTCGTCGCCCTGCTGCTGTCGGCCGAGCGCACCCATGCCGGAGGGCTCGCGGCATTGCGGCGGGCCGGCGGCCGGGTCGTCCCCGTGGCCTCGGGTGATGCCGGTGCCGGTACGGATGCCCGCGCCTCCGGCTTCACCGCCGTGGAAGAGGCTGTCCTGCGTGCCGATCTCGTTCTCGACGGCATCGTCGGCATCGGTGGCAAGGGGGGACTTCGGCCCGAGGCCGCGAGGCTGGCCGAGGTCGTCGCCGAGTCCGGTGCCGCCGTCGTCGCCGTCGATCTGCCCAGCGGTGTCGACGCCGACACCGGTGAGGTGCACGGTGCCGCCGTCCGCGCCGACCTGACCGTCACCTTCGGTACGCACAAGCCGGGTCTGCTCATCGATCCCGCGCGGGAGTACGCCGGGTCCGTACGGCTCGTCGACATCGGGCTGGGGGACGTACTGCCCGCGGAAGCCGAACTGGAAGCGCTGCAGCATGCCGATGTCGCCGCGCTGCTGCCCGTACCCGGTGCCGAGAGCGACAAGTACCGGCGGGGCGTGGTCGGGATCGCGGCCGGGTCGGCCCGGTACCCGGGGGCCGCCGTGCTCGCCGTGTCCGGGGCGCTGCGGGGCGGTGCCGGTGCCGTGCGCTACGTCGGGCCCGCCGGGACCGCCGTACTCGCCCGGTTCCCCGAGACGCTCGTGTCGGATCAGGGGCCGCAGAAGGCCGGCCGGGTGCAGGCCTGGGTGGTCGGGCCGGGGGCCGGGGACGACGCCGGGACCGTGGCGGAGGTGCTGGAAGCGGACGTTCCCGTGCTGATCGACGCCGACGGGCTGCGGCTCGCCGACCTGGATGCCGTACGGGCGCGGGGTGCGGCCACTCTCATGACCCCGCACGCCGGTGAGGCCGCCGCCCTGCTCGGTGTCTCACGGGAGGAGGTCGAGGGGGCGCGGCTGAAGCGGGCGCGGGAGCTCGCCGGTGAGTACCGGGCGACGGTGCTGCTCAAGGGGTCGACCACGGTGGTCGCCGGTCCCGCGGGGCGGGCCGTACGGGTCAATGCCACCGGGACGCCCTGGCTGGCCACCGCCGGGAGCGGGGACGTGCTGTCCGGGCTCGCCGGGTCCCTGCTCGCGTCGGGCCTTTCGGCGCTGGACGCGGGGAGCGCGGCCGCCTATCTGCACGGCCTCGCCGGACGCTTCGCGGCGGACGGGGCGCCGGCCGGGGCCCATGACGTGGCGGAGGCGATCGCGGAGGCCTGGCGGGACGTACGGAGCTGACCGGAGGCTGACCGGAGTCCGGGAGGTCCCGAGGGCCCGCTCCGCAATAAGGGTGACCCGGCCGCGCGGCACCTCCGATCGCCCGTAATGCCACGATTTTCTGATCGCATGATCAGTAGACGAAGCCCTCGCGGGGTCCCTCATGGGATCACCCGTCGAGGCATCCACAAAGCCGCCCACAAGGCCGCCCACAAAGTCGTCCACAAGGCCGCCCACAGAGCCGCCGCCGTGGTGCTCACCGCCGCGACGGTGCTCCCCCTCAGCGGCGCCGCCCCGGCGCCCCCCGTGCCCGCCCCCGGCCCCGAGGCCGAGCTCGTCCCCGGGGTGGCCCCCGGCCCCGCCCAGCCCTGGCAGATCGACACGCCGGACCAGGTCCTGCCGCCCAGGGTGTACACGCCCACCGCGGCGGAGGACGCCGTGGAGCCGCGGGACGCGGCGCCGGGGACGTACGACCTCGTCGAGTACGTCCCCCTCGGCGACGCCGTCGCGAAGGTCGCGTGCAGCAAGCAGACCGGGCCGTACCAGCGGGCCGTCGAGCGGTGGCTGAAGCTGAAGGTGGACGGCCGGCAGTCGGCCGCCGACTGCCGGGCCATCCGCGCGTTCCAGATCACGCACAGGATCAAGCCCGCGATCGGCTTCGCCGGGCCCGTCACCTGGGCGACCATGCAGCTCATCGGGGCCAGGAAGAATCCCAACGCCGCGAAGAAGTGCCCCGTGCGGACCTATCGCGTCGCCTGTGTCGATCTCAGTCGGCAGCTCACCTGGGTGCAGAAGGGCCAGAAGGTCGTCTTCGGGCCGGTGCCGATGCGCAGCGGACGGGCGGGGCACCGGACCCGTCCCGGCTGGCACACGATCTACTGGCGGCACAAGAACCACTGGTCGACGCTCTACAACTCGCCCATGCCCTATGCCCAGTTCTTCGACGGCGGCGAGGCCTTCCACGCCGTCTACGGCAGCATCTACACCACCGTCGGCTCCTGGGGCTGTGTCAACCTGCGGCTCGCCGACGCCAAGAAGCTGTGGGGCGTGCTGAAGAAGGGCGACCGGGTGTACGTGTGGGGACGCAGGCCCGGTAGCTAGACGGGCGCCCTGCGCTGTCGCCCCCCTCTGAGACACTGGGGGCGCCATGACTGAGACAGCATCTGCCCCGACCGCACCCCTGCGGGCTCGCGCCGAGATCGATCTGGGTGCCCTGCGGGCCAATGTGCGTGCCCTGCGCGCCCTCGCACCGGGGGCGCGGCTCATGGCCGTCGTGAAGTCCGACGCGTACGGCCACGGGGCGGTGCGGTGTGCCCGGGCGGCCGTGCGGGCGGGGGCCGACTGGCTGGGGACGGCCACCCCCGAGGAGGCCCTCGCGCTGCGGGAGGCGGGGCTGCCGGGGCGGATCATGTGCTGGCTGTGGACGCCGGGCGGGCCGTGGGCCGAGGCCATCCGGGCCGACATCGACGTGTCGGTCAGCGGGATGTGGGCCCTGGAGGAGGTCACGCGGGCCGCCCGGCGACTCGGTGCCCCCGCGCGCGTGCAGCTCAAGGCCGACACCGGCCTGGGGCGCAACGGCTGCCAGCCCGGCCACGACTGGGCCGAGCTGGTCGACGCCGCCCTGCGCGCCGAGGCCGGGGGGCTCGTCCGGGTCACCGGCCTGTGGTCCCACTTCGCCTGCGCCGACGAGCCGGGCCACCCCTCCGTCGACGCCCAGCTGGACCTCTTCCGCGAGATGGTCGCCCACGCCGAGCAGCGGGGCGTCCGCCCGGAGGTACGGCACATCGCCAACTCGCCCGCCACGCTCACCCGTCCGGACTCCCACTTCGACCTCGTCCGCACCGGGATCGCGGTCTACGGCATCTCGCCCAGCCCCGAGGTCGGCGTCCCGGCCGACTTCGGACTGCGGCCGGTGATGACGCTCACGGCGAACATCGCGCTGGTGAAGCATGTTCCGGGGGGTCATGGCGTCAGTTACGGGCATCGTTACATCACCCCGGGCGACACGACCCTCGGGCTGGTGCCCGTCGGGTACGCGGACGGGGTTCCACGACACGCCTCCGGAAGCGGTCCGGTGCTGGTCGGGGGCAAGTGGCGGACGGTGGCCGGGCGGATCGCGATGGACCAGTTCGTGGTCGACCTGGGGGGCGACGAGCCGCCCGTCGGCGCGGAGGCGGTGCTGTTCGGGCCCGGGGACCGCGGCGAGCCGACCGCCGAGGACTGGGCGCACGCCGCCGGGACCATCGCGTACGAGATCGTCACCCGCATCGGAACCCGCGTTCCCCGCGTCTATGTGAATGAGGAACAAAGCGGGTAACCGCACAGGGGCCGACGCCACCGCCGGCGGTACGCAACAGGCGGCACAGGTGACAACACGGGCAACACCGGAAACACAGGCAACGTCTGCATCACCACCCAGCGAACAGGAGCGGTACGTGAGCGAGAGCAGTGCGGAGGCCGTCGCAGCCGTCGCCTCCGCCACGGGGGCGGCCGGGAACTGGCGCAGGGCGACCGGGATCGCCGGCGCCGCGATAGGCGTGGTGGCGGCGGGCGCCGCGGCCGGGGTCGCCATCGAGCGCCTCACGGTCGGACGCGGCATGCGCAGGAAGGCGCTGCTCGCGCTCGACTCGACCGGGCCGTACGGCTCGCTGCGCGGCACCTCCGGCAAGGCGCACGCCGACGACGGGACCGAGCTGTACTACGAGGTCGACGACGTCGACCCGACGGCCGTGCCCGCGCTCGGCCCGCGCCGGCGGCGGCTGTTCGGCCGGAAGGCGCCGGCGCCGGTCACCGTCGTCTTCAGCCACGGGTACTGCCTGAACCAGGACTCCTGGCACTTCCAGCGGGCGGCGCTGCGGGGTGTCGTCCGGACCGTGCACTGGGACCAGCGCAGTCACGGTCGGTCCGGGCGCGGGGCGCGGCAGGTGCAGGACGGGGTGCCCGTCGACATCGAGCAGCTCGGACGGGACCTGAAGGCGGTCATCGACGCGGCGGTGCCGACCGGGCCGATCGTGCTCGTCGGGCATTCGATGGGCGGGATGACCATGATGGCGCTCGCCGACCAGTACCCGGAGCTGATCCGCGAGCGGGTCGTCGCCACGGCCTTCGTCGGTACGTCGTCCGGGAAGCTGGGCGAGGTCAACTTCGGGTTGCCCGTCGCGGGTGTGAATGCCGTACGGCGGGTGCTGCCGGGCGTGTTGAAGGCGCTGGGGCAGCAGGCCGCGCTGGTGGAGAAGGGCCGGCGGGCGACCGCCGATCTGTTCGCCGGGATCATCAAGCGGTACTCGTTCGCGTCGCGGGACGTCGACCCGGCGGTCGCGCGCTTCGCCGAGCGGATGATCGAGGGCACGCCGATCGACGTGGTCGCCGAGTTCTACCCGGCCTTCAACGACCACGACAAGACCGAGGCGCTCGCCCACTTCACGGACATGCCGATGCTCGTGCTCGCCGGTATCGGGGACCTCGTGACGCCCAGTGAGCACAGCGAGGCCATCGCCGACCTGCTGCCGGACGCCGAGCTGGTGCTGGTTCCGGACGCCGGGCACCTGGTGATGCTGGAGCACCCGGAAGTGGTGACCGACCGGCTCGCCGACCTCCTCACCCGTGCGGGCGCGGTGCCGGCAGGGGCTACCGTGGGTGGCTATGGAAGCACCAGCAGCACCGCACAACCCGGTTGAGACCCGGCTGACGGTCACCGCCCCCGAGCAGATGCAGGACCTGGGCCGCCGCCTGGCCAAGCTGCTGCGCGCCGGTGACCTCGTCCTGCTCAACGGCGAGCTCGGCGCCGGCAAGACCACCCTGACCCGTGGCCTCGGCGAGGGGCTGGGCGTACGGGGTGCGGTCACCTCGCCGACCTTCGTGATCGCCCGTGTGCACCCGTCCCTGGGCGACGGGCCGCCGCTCGTCCACGTCGACGCGTACCGCCTGGGCGGCGGGCTCGACGAGATGGAGGACCTGGACCTCGATGTCTCGCTGCCCGAGTCCGTGGTCGTCGTGGAGTGGGGCGAGGGCAAGGTCGAGGAGCTGACCGAGGACCGTTTGCACGTGGTCATCCACCGCGCGGTCGGGGACACGACCGACGAGGTACGGCATGTCGCGGTGACGGGGCTCGGAGAGCGCTGGGCGGCCGTGGACCTCACGGTGCTGTCGGTCTGATCCCGGCCGCTTCCGTGAACGTTCCGACAAGACGTCGGCAAGATGTTGCGTTTGCGGTCTTGTACGTGGTCACATGGTAGCCAGTCCGTAGTTAGGTGTACCTAACTATGCCCGCCCCCGCTCATCAGGAGGCGTCCATGTCGGCCACGGAACGAGACGAGCAGCGGCCCCGCGTGGTGTCCGCGGTGCCCATGCGTGAGTTGCTGGCGTCCTGCGCCGCCGCCGCGGAGATCTCCACACCGCCACGGCTGCCCGACCCCGAGCTCTCCGAGCGGCCCGAGGCGGCCTGACCCCGGGTCGCCCGACCGGGCGCCCGGCTCAGCCGCCGAAGCGCGCCAGCCAGTCGGTGTGCTGCGGCGACATCAGATGCTCGGTGTCGGCCACGGTCTGGGGCCACTGTCCCTCGGGCGCGCTGGTGGCCAGGACGATCCGTTGGGTCTCCAGCGCCTCGCGGACCAGCTCGTGCGCGTACGACAGCGGGTGGTGCCGTCGGGTCTCCATCCAGGCGACACCGGTCGCGGCGGCCGCCGCCAGCAGGCCGCTCAGGTCCCAGTTGGCCGCTATGCCGGTGCTCCTGGCCAGGGCGGCGCTCAGCGCGAGCAGGGTGAGCAGCACCGTCAGCGCGGACCAGGCGCCGGCCGCCCGGTGGGCCTGGACGGCCCGTCCGCCGTACCAGCCGAGCTGGTCGAGGACACGGTCGCGCAGGTAGATGTCCCTGCGGGTCGCGAAGGGCTGGACGCGTACGCGCCGCATGGCGCGGGTGATCTCGGGGTAGCGCGGGTCGCCGACCTGCTGACGGTCGCGCTCGCCGTGATCACCGAGACCCACGTGACCTCCGAGACTCCCGCGACTCCCGAGACTCCCGCGACCCCCGTGACTCCCGCGACCCCCACGGTCGCGCGGGTCGCCGTGGTCGCCGGAGGGCTCCCGCCAGCCGATCCGGCGTAAAGGGCGCAGATGTTCCTCCAACTGCTGGTGGAACAGCCCCTCGGGATCGGGGACTCCGGTATGGAACGGACCGCCGTGGACCATGTACTGCCACGCCAGCGACTTGACGATCTCGGCCGCGTCGCGGTGCGCCTGCCAGTGGGCCCTCGCCCGGCGTCGCTGGATGACGACGCCGGTGACCACGGTGAGTCCGTACAGCAGGGCGGACAGCGCCGTGAGCAGACGGCTGTTGAAGCGGTCGGCCAGGGTGGCGCAGCCGGTCGCCACGAGCAGCAGCGCCAGCTGGGCCTTGGTGGCACGGAAGGACTCGCTCTGACGGTTGAGCGCCCACTGGTCGTTGGAGCGGAACAAGGGCGGCAGGTCCTCGTGGCCTATCTTCGCGCTTGGCCCCGGAATGTTGTGTCCAGGAGTCGTCGCCGTCATGGGCGTCACCTCGCCATGAAAAGGGGAAGACTCATGGTGACTTGGAGTCGCACGGGTGCCAACACCGCGTAGTGCAGGAGGGCTTGATGTGAACGGCGGGGGCGCATTCGAGACGTCGGCGACCGCCCGCCCGGTCCGTCCGCCCGGTTCCCTCGGCCGCCGGCAACTCCTCGCCCGGTGGCGGTCCCTGGGGATCCGCCCCGGGGACACCCTGCTCGTGCACGCGTCCCTCAAGGCCGTCGGGACGGTGCGCGGCGGAGTCCGGGCGGTCGCCGATTCCCTGTCCGACGCGGTGGGGACGGAGGGCACCCTCGTCGTCTACACCCAGACACCCGACAACTCCGACCCGTCCCGGTGGCACGTCACACGCGGATACGCCGTACCCGCCGCGCAGTGGCCCCGGCTGCGGGCGACCCTGCCGGCCTTCGACCCCGCACGGACCCCGAGCTTCGGTGTCGGGGTCCTGCCCGAGGAGGTCCGTACCCGCCCCGGGGCGCTGCGCAGCGGCCATCCGCAGAGTTCGTTCGCCGCGCTGGGGCCGGCCGCCGCGCGGATCACCTCCGGGCATGCCCTGGACTGTCACCTGGGCGAGGACTCCCCGCTCGCCCGGCTGGAGGAACTGGGCGCGCGGATCCTGCTGCTGGGGGTGGGCTACTCCGTCTGCACGGCCTTCCACCTGGCGGAGTACCGGGTACCGGGGCAGGGCACCCGCGACTACGGCTGTGCGGTGGCCGACGGTTCGGGAGGGCGGCGCTGGCACCGCTACCGGGACGTGGACTTCGACGCCTCGGACTTCGCCGAGCTGGGAGAGTCGTACGAGGCGCTGGCGCAGCGGCCGGTCACCCGGGGACGGGTGGGCGGGGCCGACTGCCGCCTCTTCGCCCTGGCCCCCGCGGTGGCGTACGCGTGCACGTGGCTGACCGGCCGGCGCGCGGGCCGCGACCGGCGGTCCTGATCACCGTGTCAGGGGATCACGACCACCTTCACGCCGATCGTCGCGAACTCCCACATCGCCTCTCCGTCCTCGCGGGACTCGCGGATGCCGCCGGTGCGGACGTCGGTGTCGGCCGCCGACCTGGGCTTGCCGACCGCCGCGCTGAAGCCGATGGCCACGCCGTCCACGGCCGTGAAGCGGACGACGTGCTCGATGGGGGTGCCGTCGGTGCCGGTGACCGAGTTGGCACGGGAGGTGACGGGGTAGGTGCCGGGGACCGGGTCGACGCTGCCGGGGGTGACCGTGAACGTACGGGTGACCCTCTCGCGCGCGTCAACCAGCCACACCCGGTCGTCGTCCACCGAGTACACGACACGTTCACCCGAACCGGAGACCCCCGGCAGGGCGGCGGGGTTCGCGGTGTCGCGGGGCGCCTTCGAGGCGGCGGCCGCCGGGGAGGCGCTGGTCTGCGGCTCGCCCAGGCCGACCGGGACGGTCGCCGAGGCCTGGTAGGCGAGGACACCGACCGTCACGAGGGCCGCCGTGGTGAGCCCGAACACGAACCCCGAGCTGCCGTTCGCCACCGTCGCCCACCTGCCCCATCGCCTCGCACGTCGTATTTGCGGCGACCGTAGCAGTCCGCGACCGCCCCGCCCGTGCGGCAATGCCGGGCACCAAATCGCCGTAGGCTGTTTGCGTGCTCTTGCTCGCTCTGGATACCGCCACCCCCGCCGTCACCGTCGCCCTGCACGACGGCCGCGAAGTCGTCGCCTCGTCGAGCCAGGTGGACGCCCGCCGGCACGGAGAGCTGCTGCTGCCGGCCGTCGACCGCGTCCTCGCCGCGGCGGGGCTCGGGCTGGACGCCGTCACCGGCATCGTCGTGGGCATCGGACCCGGCCCCTACACCGGGCTGCGGGTCGGGCTCATGACCGCCGACACCTTCGGGCTCGTCCTGGGCGTGCCCGTGCACGGTGTGTGCACGCTGGACGGGCTGGCGTACGCGGCCGACATCGAAAGCGGCCCCTTCGTCGTGGCGACCGACGCCCGGCGCAAGGAGGTCTACTGGGCGCGGTACGCGGACTCGCGGACCCGGCTGACCGAGCCGGCCGTGGACCGGCCCGCCGACATCGCCGAGCAGGTCGCGGGGGTGCCGGCCGTCGGGGCCGGCGCGCTGCTGTACCCCGACACCTTCCCGGACGCGCACGAGCCCGAGCACGTGTCCGCGGCGGCGCTCGCCTCCCTGGCCGCCGAGCGGCTGGCCGCCGGCGAGGAGCTTCCCGCGCCCCGGCCGCTCTACCTGCGCCGGCCCGACGCCCAGGTACCCAAGAACTACAAGGTGGTCACCCCCAAGTGACCGACGCCGTGACTGCTCGACTGCGCGAGATGCGCTGGTGGGACATCGATCCCGTGCTGGAGCTGGAGAAGGACCTCTTCCCCGAGGACGCCTGGTCCCGGGGGATGTTCTGGTCCGAGCTGGCGCATGCCCGCGGGGCCGAGGCCACGCGCCGGTACGTCGTCGCGGAGGAGGGCGACCGGCTCGTGGGGTACGCGGGGCTCGCCGCCTCCGGGGACCTTGCCGACATCCAGACCATCGCCGTCGCCCGCGACCACTGGGGCACCGGCCTCGGCGGTCTGCTGCTGACCGAGCTCCTGCGGGCCGCCACCGACTTCGAGTGCGCCGAAGTGATGCTGGAGTGCCGGATCGACAACATCCGCGCCCAGAAGCTCTACGAGCGCTTCGGCTTCGAGGGCATCGGCTTCAGACGCGGCTACTACCAGCCGGGCAACGTGGACGCCCTGGTGATGCGACTGACCGACCCATCCACCTCCGTACAAGGAACCGGAATCCATGGCTGACGAACCCCTCGTCCTCGGTATCGAGACCTCCTGCGACGAGACCGGCGTCGGCATCGTCCGCGGGACCACCCTGCTGGCGGACGCCATCGCGTCCAGCGTCGACGAGCACGCCCGCTTCGGCGGGGTGGTGCCCGAGGTGGCGAGCCGCGCCCACCTGGAGGCGATGGTCCCGACGATCGACCGCGCGCTGAAGGAGGCGGGGGTGAGCGCCCGCGACCTCGACGGCATCGCGGTCACCGCCGGTCCCGGTCTCGCGGGCGCGCTGCTCGTCGGTGTCTCGGCGGCGAAGGCCTACGCCTACGCGCTCGGCAAGCCGCTGTACGGCGTCAACCACCTCGCCTCGCACATCTGCGTGGACCAGCTGGAGCACGGGGCCCTGCCCGAGCCGACGATGGCGCTGCTGGTCTCCGGCGGGCACAGCTCCCTGCTGCTGTCCACGGACATCACCTCGGACGTACGGCCCCTCGGCTCCACCATCGACGACGCGGCCGGCGAGGCCTTCGACAAGATCGCCCGGGTGCTGAACCTCGGCTTCCCGGGCGGTCCGGTCATCGACCGGTACGCGAAGGAGGGCGACCCCTCCGCCATCGCCTTCCCACGCGGTCTGACCGGGCCGCGCGATCCGGCGTACGACTTCTCCTTCTCCGGTCTGAAGACGGCCGTGGCCCGCTGGATCGAGGCCAAGCGGGCGGCGGGGGAGGAGGTGCCGGTGCGGGACGTGTCGGCCTCCTTCCAGGAGGCGGTCGTGGACGTGCTGACCCGCAAGGCCGTACGGGCCTGCAGGGACGAGGGCGTCGACCACCTGATGATCGGCGGCGGTGTGGCGGCCAACTCGCGGCTGCGGGCCCTCGCCCAGGAGCGGTGCGACAAGGCGGGGATCCGACTCCGGGTGCCGCGGCCCAAGTTGTGCACGGACAACGGCGCGATGGTGGCGGCGCTGGGCGCGGAGATGGTGGCCCGCGGCCGGCCCGCCTCCGGCTGGGACCTCTCCGCGGACTCCTCGCTGCCGGTGACCGACCCGCATGTGCCCGCACACGACCACGTCCACGAGGTCGGCGCGGCCCACCTCTCCTCATGACCGTCGCGTTGATGTGGGAGGCGCGGGCGGCCGAGGGCCGGGGCGCCGAACTGCTCGCCTGGGCACGGGCCCAGGAGCTGCCGTCCCGACCACTGCGCCGCGAGACCTTCCGCGCCCCCCAGGACCGGGTCCTGGTCATCACCTGGTGGTCCGCGCCCTACGCCGCCGACCTCCCCGAACTCCCCGAGCCACCCGGGGAGTTGGCGAGCCGCGCGGTACACCGGTGGCGCTTCGAGTCGGTGGCGGCGGACTGAGCCCGCGTGGGAGCGGGTCGCGAAGGCCGGGGTGAGCGTGCGGTCTCAGTGTGCGCCGGTCACCGGCCGGGCGGGTGAGCGGGAGAGCCGCCACGGCTCCTCGGGGTCCGGTGCCAGCCACAGGCGTCGGCCGCTCACCTGCTCCCAGCAGGTGCCCGCCGCGGCCTTGCCGAGCCAATCCAGCCCCACGGCCAGGAGCACCGCGACGATCGCGGTGTCCCTGATGACGAACACGCACAGGGCGGGCAGCAGCAACAGGCCGAGCATGCGGGGAGCGAAGGCGGCGCCCCGACCGTGCCGACCGGTCTCCGGCAGAGCGGCCGAAGCCTCGAACTCCCGCATCTGGCCGACCCACTTGAGCCGGGACGCCCTGAGCACCGTCGACAGGACGAGGAAGCCGAGCGCGCAGGTGATCAGCATCGCGAGGGCCCCGGCCCGCACCGGCGACTCCTGGCCCGTGCCCACCGCGGCCGCCCAGCCCCCGGCGACGCCGCCGAGCACCAGCACCGCGGCCCACCACTCGTGACGCACGTACCGGACCATCGTCCCCCCAACCCGGAACGCCGGTTCAGCCACCCCCGAGACCCCCGTCCCGCGGCCATCACCGACCAGTGCTCCCACGGTAGTTCCAGCGCCCCCGTTCCGCCCGCCCCCACATGTGAGCGGTCCGTGAAGGCCGGTTCGACCGGTCACCCGCCGTCGGTGACGTGACGTTCATGGCCGGAATGTATGCGGCGCCACCGACAACGTCCTTCGCAACAGGCCTCAGGCGCGGTGGACCCGTGTCTCGCAGTGCAGTTGGTGGTTCGGGGCGGGGGTGCGGGGTGGGCCTGTCAGGGTCAGGTGGGTCGTGTGGCGGATGTCCGTGCTCGAGGCCGCCAAGCGGAGTTCCAGTGCGCCCGGTTCCACCACCCGTGCCCCGGAGCGGTCGGTGAAGGCCGACAGGTCGGTGTGGAAGTGGAAGGTGACGCGGGCGGCTTCTCCGGGCTCCAGGGGTAGGCGCTGGTAGCCGATCAGGCGTACGTCCGGGCGGGTCACCGAGGCCACCGGGTCGTGGAGGTACAGCTGGACGACCTCCGCGCCGGCGCGGTCGCCGGTGTTGCGGACGGTGACAGCGATGTCGTAGGAGCCGTCGGTGGGGATCGCGGCCTCCGTCGCGTCCGACTCCCAGGCGAAGGTCGTGTAGCTGTGGCCGTGGCCGAAGGCGTACAGCGGGGTCGGGTCGAGGTTGCTCACCTCGCCGGCGAGGCCGAGCGGGGGCTGGAGGTAGGTCCACGGCTGGCCGCCGGGCACGCGCGGGACGCTCACCGGCAGCCGGCCCGACGGGTTCACCCGGCCCGACAGCACGCCCGCCACCGCGGGGCCGCCCTCCTCCCCGGGGAAGAAGGCCTGGACGACCGCGCCCAGACGGCCGTGCCAGCGGCCCAGCGCGTAGGGGCGGCCGGTGAGCAGGACGAGGACGACAGGGACGCCGGTCGCCACGAGCGTGTCCAGCAGGTCGGCCTGGACACCGGGGAGTCGCAGGTCCGTGACATCGCAGCCCTCGCCCGAGGTGCCGCGCCCGAACAGGCCCGCCCGGTCGCCCAGCACCGCCACGCACACATCCGCCTCCGACGCCCGCGCCACCGCCTCCTCGAAGCCGGCCCGGTCCGGGTCGTCGACCCCGCAGCCCTCCGCGAACGTCACCTTGGCGTCGGGGAGTTCGCGGCGCAGGGCCTCCAGGACCGTCGGGATCTCGATGCCCATCGGGACCCCGGGGTGGTGGGTGAGCACATGGGACGGGAAGGAGTAGCAGCCGAGCATCGCGAGGGCGTCGGCAGCGCGGGGGCCGACGACCGCGATACGGGTGTCGGGGGCCGGCGGCAGCAGGCCGTCCGGGTTGTCCAGGAGGACCACCGACTCCTCGGCCAGACGACGCGCGATCGCGCGGTTCGACGCCGAGTCGAGGTCGATCCGCTCCGTCGGCTCCGGGGACCAGTCCTCGTCCAGCAGCCCCAGCTCGCACTTCTGCAGCAGGACCCGACGGGCCGCCCGCTCGATCAGGGACTCCGGGATCTCACCCGCCCGTACGGCCTCGATCAGCGGGGTGCCGTAGCACTTGAGGGTGGGCAGCTCGACGTCCAGGCCCGCCGCCAGCGCCAGGTGGGCCGCCTCCGCCTCGGTGCCGGCCACCCGGTGCTGGCTCTGCAGGAAGCCGACGCCGAAGTAGTCGGCGACCACCGTGCCGGTGAACCCCCACTGCTCGCGCAGCAGTTCCGTCAGCAGGCCCGGGTCCGCCGAGGCCGGGACACCGTCCGTGTCCGTGTACGCGGCCATCACCGAGCGCGCCCCGGCCTCCCGCAGCGCCATCTCGAACGGCGGCAGGGTGATGTCCGCGAACTCCCGGACACCGGCCCGCACCGGCGCCAGGTTGCGGGCGCCCGCCGAGGACGCGTACCCGGCGAAGTGCTTGAGCGTGGAGACGATCCCGGCGGACTCCAGGCCCCGGACATACGCGGTGGCGACCGTGCCCACCAGGTAGGGGTCCTCGCCGATGGTCTCCTCGACCCGGCCCCAGCGCGGATCGCGTACGACGTCCAGGACCGGGGCGAGACCCTGGTGCACCCCGACCGAGCGCAGGTCGCGGCCGATGGCGGCCGCCATCTCCTCGACCAGTGCGGGATCGAAGCTCGCGCCCCAGGCGAGCGGCACCGGATAGGCGGTGGCCCGCCAGGTGGTGAAACCGGCCAGGCACTCCTCGTGCGCCAGCGCCGGGATGCCGAACCGGCCCGCCGCGGCGATACGGCGCTGGGCGCGGGCCAGTGCCTGCGCGCCCAGCGCCGGGTCCACGGGTGCGGTGCCGAAGGGGCGGGTGAGCTGACCGAGGCCGTGGGTGATCAGCTCGTCCCAGTCGTAGTCGGAGCTCATCTCACGCTGCAGCGGCGCGACCCCGTCGCCGTCCGTGGCGGCGCCCACCCAGACGCCGTAGAGCTGGGCGGTCTTCTCCTCGAGGGTCATCCGGGAGAGCAGGTCGTCGACGCGGGCGTCGGCGGGCAGGGCGGGGTCACGCCAGGGCGCGGTGGTCATGAAACTCCTGTCGGGTCGACGACCTCTCGCGAATGTTTCGATAGATTATCCGAATGTTTTGGAAACCTAGGCCGGTAGCAAGGGTTCGTCAAGGGGTGGTGCAGGGATACGATCGCCGCCATGACACCCCCGGAGCCCCTTGAAACACGGCAGACCGCGACCCTCGCCGAGATCGCCCGTGCGGCCGGCGTGTCCGCGCCGACAGTTTCGAAGGTCCTCAACGGCCGCGCGGACGTCGCGCCCGCGACCCGCAGCCGTGTGGAGGAGCTGTTGCGCGCGCACGGATACCGGCGCCGGCGCGCCGAGGCCAGCCGTTCGCCCCTGATCGACCTGGTCTTCCACGAGCTGGAGAGCGCGTGGGCGATGGAGGTCATCCGGGGCGTGGAGAACGTGGCGCGGGACGCCGGGCTGAGCGTGGTGCTGAGCGAGAGCGCCGGACGGCTGACCCCGGGGCGTACCTGGGCCGACCAGGTCGCCGCCCGCCGCCCGCACGGCGTGATCCTCGTCCTGTCCGGCCTCGACGAGTCCCAGCGGGCGCTGTTGACCAGCCGTTCCATCCCGTTCGTGGTCATGGACCCGGCGGGCGACCCGGGCGTGGACGTCCCGTCGATCGGCGCGACCAACTGGCAGGGCGGGCTGGCCGCCACCCGGCACCTGATCGAACTCGGCCACACCCGCATCGGCGCCATAACGGGCCCGACCCGCATGATGTGCAGCCGCGCCCGCGTCGACGGCTACCGCGCGGCGCTCGAAACCGCGGGCCTCCCGGTCGACCCGGCCCTCATCGTCACCGGCGACTTCCACCACGAGGCCGGCTACCGGCAGGGCCTGGAGCTGCTGCGCCGCCCGGACCGGCCGACCGCCGTCTTCGCCCTCAACGACCTTCAGGCGCTGGGTCTGTACGAGGCCGCGCGCGAGCTGGGCCTGCGCATCCCGGAGGACCTGAGCGTGGTCGGCTTCGACGATCTGCCGGTGGCGCCCTGGGTCGGGCCGCCGCTGACGACCGTACGGCAGCCGCTGACGGAGATGGCCGAGGCGGCGGCCAAGCTGGTGCTCGACCTGGGGCGGGAGGACCAGCCGCCGGTCGCCACCCGGGTGGAGCTGGCGACCAGCCTGGTGGTCAGGGCGAGCACGGCGGCGCCGCCCGCGTGACAGGGGTGGCCGGATGTTGACGTGTTGACGCGGGTGGGGCGAGCGGCTCCGCACTCCTCCGAAGCCAATCGGTTGTACGGCCGAAACTTTCGAAGGCACCCGCCAGGAGATCTCTGAGAACCGCAACGGCTCGGTGCCGGACGGCGGTTCGGGCCGGCGTGAGATTTTCCGAAGAAAACCGTTTCCGGCCGTCGGTACTAACAATTCCCTAATAATTCGGACTTACGTTCCTGCCCGTGACGGGACACGACGAGAACGGTGACGCGGGCAGACCAAGGGGCCGACGATCGACCGTACTGAAGATCGCCGGCCTCACCCTGGCCGGCCTGCTGGTGCTGGGCGTGGGGGCGGCGGGCTTCGCCTACTGGCACCTCGACCACAACATCAAGAGCGTCGACATCGACCAGGCGCTGGGCGACGACCGTCCGGCGAAGGCGGTGACGACCCCGTCGGCGCACGCGTCCGCCTCCGCGTCCCCGCTCCCCACCGGCTCCCTCAACATCCTGGTCCTGGGGTCGGACTCGCGCAGCGGCAAGGAGAACAAGGCGCTCGGCGGGGGCAGCAGCTCGGGGGCGCGGTCCGACACGGCGATGGTCGTGCACATCGACGGGGGCCGCAGAAAGGCGACGATCGCGAGCATCCCGCGCGACACCCTGGTCACCCGGCCCTCGTGCCCGCTGAAGTCGGGGGGCTCCACCGCGGTGGCGTACCACTCGATGTTCAACAGCGCCTACTCGGTGGGCGGGCCGGTCTGTGCCGTGAAGACGGTCGAGTCCATCACGGGCATCCGTATGGACCACTACCTGGAGATCGACTTCTCCGGCTTCGCGAGGCTGGTGAACGCCCTCGGAGGCGTCACGGTCACCACGACGCAGAACATCGACGACAACGACAGCCACCTCCATCTCGCGGCCGGCACCCACCACCTCGACGGCAAGCAGGCCCTGGCCCTCGCCCGCACCCGGCACGGCATAGGCGACGGCAGCGACCTGGGCCGCATAGGCCTCCAGCAGAAGCTGGTGAAGGCCCTGCTGGAACAGATCTCCTCGACCAGCCTGCTCACCGACCCCGCCAAGCTCTACGACGTCGCCGACGCGGTCACGGGCAGCCTCACCACCGACACCGGGCTGGACTCGCTGAGCGAGCTGGTGGGCCTCGGGGAGAGCCTCAAGGGGCTGTCGTCGGACAGCGTGAAGACGGTGATGATGCCGGTGGTGACGGCGCCGTCGGACCCCAACCGGGTGGTGGCTAAGGAACCGGCGGCCACCGAGCTGTGGAAGTCGCTGGGCTGAGGGCGGCCGCGACCGGGGGTGGCGGCGACGCCGAGCGCTGCCGAAAAGAATCGTGGAAGAAATTCCGGAAGAAAATCCGCGGGCGTGTCGATCCTCGCTCCCTCCGTTCGACGCACAGGGTGAGAGGCCGGGAAGGACCGGCTCACAGACCCATGGAGGACCCCATGCCCCGCTATCTCTCCCTCGTCCAGATCGACGAGTCCACCATGCCCGCCGAAGGCCCCAGCCCCGAGCTGATGCAGCGCATGGGTGAGCTGATCGAGGAGGTCACCAAGGCCGGGGTCATGCTCGACACGGCCGGTCTCACCCCGTCCGCGCAGGGCATGCGGGTGCACTATCAGGGCGGCGAGATCTCCGTGACCGACGGGCCCTTCACCGAGGCCAAGGAGGTCGTCGGCGGCTACGCGATCATGCAGTGCAAGGACCGGGCCGAGGCCCTGGAGTGGACGAAGAAGTTCCTGAAGGTGCACGAGGAGCACTGGACCGTCACCTGCGAGGTCCGGGAGATCGCCGAAGGCTGACAGGTCCTTTGCCCGACGCCACCGGGGGTGTTGCATGGTGGGCTGTGACCTCGCAGCCCACCGACCCACGTCCGAACGACCCCGGCCCCACCGGGCAGCACCCCACCGACCTGCACCCCACCGTTCATCACTCCACCGACCTGCACCCCACCGTCGAGACCGTCTACCGCCTCGAATCCCCTCGCATCATCGCCGCCCTCACCCGCATCGTCCGCGACATCGGCATCGCCGAGGAGCTCGCTCAGGACGCCCTGGTCGCCGCCCTGGAGCAGTGGCCCCGGGACGGTGTACCCGACAACCCGGGCGCCTGGCTGATGGCCACGGCCCGGCACCGTGCCGTGGATCTGATCCGCCGCCGGGACAACTACGCCCGCAAGCTCCAGGAGATCGGCCGCACCCTCGACACCACCGCGCCGCCCGAGGAGCCCGCCGACCCCGACGACATCGACGACGACCTCCTGCGCCTCGTCTTCACCGCCTGCCACCCGGTGCTGTCGCCCGAGGCCCGTATCGCCCTCACCCTCCGGCTCCTCGGGGGTCTGACGACGACGGAGATCGCCCGGGCCTTCCTCACGCCCGAGCCGACGGTCGCCCAGCGCATCGTCCGCGCCAAACGGACGCTGGCCACCAGGAACGTCGCCTTCGAGGTGCCGTACGGCCCCGAGCGCGAGGCCCGCCTGGGCTCCGTCCTCGACGTCATCTACCTCATCTTCAACGAGGGGTACGCCGCCACCGCGGGCGACGACTGGCTGCGCCCGGCCCTGTGCGAGGACGCCCTCCGTCTGGCCCGCGTCCTGTCCTCCCTGATGCCGAAGGAACCCGAGGTCCACGCCCTGACCTCGCTCCTGGAGTTCCAGGCGTCCCGCTCCGCCGCCCGCACCGGCCCGAACGGCGAGCCCGTCCTCCTCAAGGACCAGAACCGCCGCCGCTGGAACCGGATGCTCATCGCCCGCGGCATCACCGCCCTCCACCGCGCCGACGCGACGGCCACGGGCGCCCCGGGCCCGTACGCCCTCCAGGCCGCCATCGCCGCCTGCCACGCCCACGCGTACACCTACGAGGAGACCGACTGGCGGAGCATCGCGGCCCTCTACGGACTGCTCGCCGTCCGAGCGCCCTCCCCGGTGGTCGAACTCAACCGCGCGGTCGCCGTCTCCATGGCCGAGGGGCCGGCCGAGGGGCTGGCCATCGTCGACGCCCTCGTCTCCGAACCGGCCCTGCGCGACTACCACTTGCTCCCCAGCGTCCGCGGCGACCTCCTCGCCCGCCTGGGGCGTACGGCGGAGGCGCGGGAGGAGTTCGTACGGGCGGCGGGGCTGGCGCGCAACGAGCGGGAGCGGGAGCTGCTGCTGGGGCGGGCGGCCGAGGTGTCGTAGGGCGAAGAGAGTCCGGCCGGCTACACCGGGCGTCCGATCAGCATCGTCGGTGCGCCCGCCACCCGGGTCAGGAACACCGTCGCCGAGTTGCGTCCGACCGGCTTCACCTTCCTGCGCAGCTCCTCCGGCTCCACCGCCGAACCCCGCTTCTTCACGGTCAGGATCCCGACCTCCCGCTCGCGGAGCAGTGCCTTCAACTTCTTCACGCTGAAGGGGAGTCGGTCGCTGATCTCGTAGGCGGTGGCGTACGGGGACTCGTGGAGCTCGTCGGAGGTGACGTAGGCGATGGTGGGGTCGATCAGGCCGCCGGCCACCTCCTCGGCCACCTCGGCGACCAGATGGGCGCGGATGACGGCGCCGTCGGGCTCGTACAGGTACCGCCCGACGGGACGGGCCGGGGGGTCGGGGAGCCCGCGGGAGCGGAGTGTGCGCGGGCCGGGCAGCAGCGTGGCCCGCACCGAGGCGGACCGCGCCGTGTCCGCCGCCGTCCCGAACCACAGCACCGCCTCCTTCACGTCCCCGCCGTCCGAGATCCACTCGGCCTCGGCGTCGTCCGGCACGGCCTCGTGCGGGATGCCGGGGGCGACCTTCAGCGCGGCGACGCGGGACGCCTTGCGGGCGGCCTCGACGGCCCAGGACAGGGGCGGCGAGTAGGCCTCCGGATCGAAGACGCGGCCGCGTCCGCCGCGCCGGGCCGGGTCCACGAACACGGCGTCGTAGCCGGCCGTGTCCACCTCCATGACGTCGGCCTCCCGTACCTCGACCAGGTCGCCGAGCCCGAGCGCCTCGGCGTTGGCGCGCGCCGCGGCCGCCGTCACCGGATCCCGGTCGACGGCGAGGACCCGGATGCCCGCCCGGGCGAGCGCGACGGCGTCCCCGCCGATCCCGCAGCACAGGTCGGCCAGGGAGGTGACGCCCAGCGCCTTCAGCCGCTGCGCCCGGTACGTCGCGACACTCGCCCGCGTCGACTGCTCGACCCCGTTCGGGGTGAAGAACATCCGCCCGGCGTCCTCGGCCCCGAACTTCGCCTCCGCGCGCTGCCGCAGCCGGGCCTGGCCGAGGGCCGCCGAGACCAGTGCGGCGGGGTGCTCGCGGCGCAGCCGGGTGGCGACGGCGAGTTCGTCGGCGGGGGCCGTCCCGCGGACCTCGTCGAGGAGGGCGCGGCCTTCGGGGGTGAGGAGGAGGGCGAGGTCGTTCACCGGGTCATTGTGGGCCAGGCGGGGGACGGTGCGCCTGTCGCCGAGGTGTTGGACGAGGGGCGGGGCCGGGGTCTGCGAGGATCCGGCACCATGCGAGCAGTAGGACAAAACGATAAAAACGGGGTGTCCTTGAGGCTGCGGGTGCGCGGCGGAATCGCCGTGCTCGCCGTCGCCGCCGTGGCCGCCGGCTGCGCCCGGGGCACGGACCCCGAGGTGCCCCCGGCGCACGGCCAGCAGCCCCTGAAGGCGGCCCCGGCCCGCGCCCTCCACTCGTACGCGACGAAGCTGCACGCGACGTATCTGGCCCGCGCGGCGGCGGCGAGGCGCTGGGGTCTGAAGCAGGTGCCGCTGACGGCGCCCGGGCCTCCGGCGCACAAGCCGAGGATCCACGCCCGCAAGGGCTTCGAGGTCGACGACCAGGAGGAGCTGAACCTCCCGCCGGTCTTCACCACCGTGCCCACCCGGCAGAAGGTCGTCTTCCTCACCATCGACGACGGCGCCGAGAAGGACCCGGCGTTTCTGCGGATGATGAGCCAGCTGAAGATCCCGTACACCGCCTTCCTCAGCAACTTCCTGATCAAGGACGACTACCCCTACTTCCGCAGGATGCGGTCCGAGGGCGTCACCCTGAACAACCACACCCTCACCCATCCCTATCTGCCGGGGCTCTCGTACGCGCAGCAGCGGCGCGAGATCTGCGGCATGCAGGACGTGATGGAGAAGGAGTTCGGCAAACGCCCGACCGTCTTCCGGCCGCCCTTCGGCAACTACAACCAGGACACGCTCCGGGCCGCCCGGTCCTGCGGCATCAGATACGCGCCGATCTGGGACGAGGAGGTCTTCGTCGACCACTGGGAGTACCGCGAGGACGACCAGGACCTGCACCCCGGCGACATCGTGCTCACCCACTTCCGCGGCCGTGACGAGTGGAAGGGCACGATGGTCGACGACATGCGCCGGTTCCTCGACAGGGTCACCGCCGAGGGGTACGCCGTGGCCCGCCTGGAGGACTACCTGTGAACCGCGGGACCCTCGCGGCCGGCGCCCTGGCGCTCACCGTCCTCCTCACCGGCTGCGCCCAGTCCGTCGACCCCATCGAACGGCTCGGCATGAAGGCGGCCCAGCGGGTGCACCCGTACGACCCGAGGGGCACGGCACGGCCGCCGTACCGCCGTTGGGGTCTCGTGGCACCGCTGGCCCCCGCGCCGCGCCCCCGACGGGCGCCGGGCCTCGGGGGCGCCTCGGTCCACCCGGGCCACCCGGGCCCGATCCCGGTGGTCTCCCGGGTCCCCACCCGCGACAAGGTGGTCTTCCTGACCTACGACGACGGAGCCGAGCGGGACCCCCGCTTCGTCGACATGGTCCGCGAACTGCGGCTCCCGGTCAGCATGTTCCTCACCGACAGCGTGGTCGGACCGGGATACGGCCACTTCGCGCGGCTGCGGTCGGTGGGCGCGACCATCCAGAACCACACCCTCGACCACTCCGCCCTGCGCGGTCTGCCCTACGCCGGCCAGCGCGCCGAGATCTGCGGCCAGCAGGAGAAACTCCACGCCCGCTTCGGCATCCGCCCCCGTCTCTTCCGTCCGCCGTACGGCGCGTACGACACCACCACCCTGCGCGCCGCGGCCGACTGCGGAGTCTCCGCGCTGGTCCTGTGGCGCGCGTCGATGGACGCGGGCGAGCCCACGTTCACGACGGGCGCGCGGCACCTGCGACCGGGCGACATCGTCTCGGTGGCGTCGGGCGAGTCGACGCGGCCGTCCCTGATCGACCGGACGCGGAGGCTGCTGAGGGAGGCCGAGGGGAGGGGGCTGACGGTGGGGCGGCTGGAGGACTATCTGTAGCGGCGCGCGGCGCCGGGATTAGCAGTCCGCTTGACCGAGTGCTAATCGCAGTCATAGTCTCGGCTCTGGCACTCCCCACTGGAGAGTGCCAACCACGCGACGGGCAGGTCCGGCACCCGCGACGACGGATCCACCTGGTCGCCACCTCAGACAGTTAACCCCGTGAGATCTCCGAAGGGGGAGGTCGGATCGTGACGACCGCCAGCTCCAAGGTTGCCATCAAGCCGCTCGAGGACCGCATTGTGGTCCAGCCGCTCGACGCCGAGCAGACCACGGCCTCTGGCCTGGTCATCCCGGACACCGCGAAGGAGAAGCCCCAGGAGGGCGTCGTCCTCGCCGTGGGCCCGGGCCGCTTCGAGAACGGCGAGCGCCTGCCGCTCGACGTCAAGACCGGCGACATCGTGCTGTACAGCAAGTACGGCGGCACCGAGGTGAAGTACAACGGCGAGGAGTACCTCGTCCTCTCGGCCCGCGACGTGCTCGCGATCATCGAGAAGTAATTCACCTCAAGCACTTTTGCTTGTGAGCTGCGCCCCGGGTTCCCGCGACCTTATGAAGCCGGGCGTCCGGGGCGCAGTTCGTTTCACCCACGTTTTCCGAGAGGGCTGAACCGCTCCCATGGCGAAGATCCTGAAGTTCGACGAGGACGCCCGTCGCGCCCTCGAGCGCGGCGTCAACAAGCTGGCCGACACGGTCAAGGTGACGATCGGCCCCAAGGGCCGCAACGTCGTCATCGACAAGAAGTTCGGCGCGCCCACCATCACCAACGACGGCGTCACCATCGCCCGTGAGGTCGAGGTCGAGGACCCGTACGAGAACCTCGGCGCGCAGCTGGTGAAGGAGGTGGCGACCAAGACCAACGACATCGCGGGTGACGGCACCACCACCGCCACCGTGCTCGCCCAGGCGCTGGTCCGCGAGGGCCTGAAGAACGTGGCCGCCGGTGCCTCCCCGGCCGCGCTCAAGAAGGGCATCGACGCCGCCGTCGCGGCCGTCTCCGAGGAGCTCCTCGCGACCGCCCGCCCCATCGACGAGAAGTCCGACATCGCCGCCGTGGCCGCGCTGTCCGCCCAGGACCAGCAGGTCGGCGAGCTCATCGCCGAGGCGATGGACAAGGTCGGCAAGGACGGTGTCATCACCGTCGAGGAGTCCAACACCTTCGGTCTGGAGCTGGACTTCACCGAGGGCATGGCCTTCGACAAGGGCTACCTGTCCCCGTACTTCGTCACCGACCAGGAGCGTATGGAGGCCGTCCTCGACGACCCGTACATCCTGATCAACCAGGGCAAGATCTCCTCGATCGCCGACCTGCTGCCGCTGCTGGAGAAGGTCATCCAGGCCGGTGCCTCCAAGCCGCTGCTGATCATCGCCGAGGACGTCGAGGGCGAGGCCCTCTCCACCCTGGTCGTCAACAAGATCCGCGGCACCTTCAACGCGGTCGCGGTCAAGGCCCCCGGCTTCGGCGACCGCCGCAAGGCGATGCTGCAGGACATGGCGGTCCTCACCGGCGCCACGGTCATCTCCGAGGAGGTCGGCCTCAAGCTCGACCAGGTCGGTCTCGACGTGCTGGGCTCCGCCCGCCGCGTGACGATCACCAAGGACGACACGACCATCGTCGACGGCGCCGGCAAGTCCGAGGACGTCGTGGGCCGCGTCGCCCAGATCAAGGCCGAGATCGAGAACACGGACTCCGACTGGGACCGCGAGAAGCTCCAGGAGCGCCTCGCGAAGCTGGCCGGCGGCGTGTGCGTCATCAAGGTCGGCGCCGCCACCGAGGTGGAGCTGAAGGAGAAGAAGCACCGTCTGGAGGACGCCATCTCCGCGACCCGCGCCGCGGTCGAGGAGGGCATCGTCTCCGGTGGTGGCTCCGCGCTCGTCCACGCCGTGAAGGTCCTGGAGGGCAACCTCGGCCGCACCGGCGACGAGGCCACCGGTGTCGCCGTGGTCCGCAAGGCCGCCGTCGAGCCGCTGCGCTGGATCGCCGAGAACGCCGGCCTGGAGGGCTACGTCATCACCTCCAAGGTCGCCGATCTCGACAAGGGCCAGGGCTTCAACGCCGCCACCGGCGAGTACGGCGACCTGGTCAAGGCCGGCGTCATCGACCCGGTCAAGGTCACCCGCTCCGCCCTGGAGAACGCCGCCTCCATCGCCTCCCTCCTCCTGACGACCGAGACCCTGGTCGTCGAGAAGAAGGAAGAGGAGGAGCCGGCCGCCGCCGGTCACGGCCACGGCCACTCCCACTGACCCACGCGGCCGCGAGGCCGCGCGTCGGTAAGGCGTAGAGAGGCCCGGCACCCTGCAGACAAGAGGTGCCGGGCCTCCGCGCGTCCCCCTACTGTTCCAGCGCGTCGAGCACACCCAGCCGGCTCATCAGCCCCAGCCGGTCGTACTCCCACCAGGCCTCGACGATCTTCCCGTGCGCGCCGAAGCGGTGCGTGGTGTTGCCGGTCATGGAGACCTTCGTCCCGCTGGGCGGCAGCCCCATGAACTCACCGGTGTGGGTCCCGCTCCAGACCCACCGCGTGGACACCCGGTCGCCCTGGGCGATCTGGTCCTCGATCGCGAACTCGAAGTCGAATCCGCTGCGCCACATCCCCACCTCGCGCCGCAGGGCGTCCATCCCCATGGTGTCCTGCTCGTTCGCCGGATCGTGGTCGTGGTAGTTCTCCGCCACCAGGTCGTCCAGCGGCGGCAGTTCACCCGCGACGGCGATCGTCTCGAAGAACCGCCGCGCCGTGTCCGCGTTCAGCCCCTCGTCCCGTACGACGTCCAGGTCCGTGAAGGTCGGCATCTCGTCGCAGAGCGCCACCATCTCCCGGAAGATCCTGTCCGTCTCGGGCAGCTGGGAGTTCCGCATGGCCTCCTCGTACGACGGGAACTCCACGATCTCGATGAAGTGCGACGCGTCGGAGTGGTCCTTGCCGACCATCGCGTGCGTCGCCGTCCGCTTGCCCTTGGTCTGCTCGACCCATGTGTCCATCAGCCGGTCGATGTCGTCGAAACGACTGGTCCTGCAGTCGATGATCTGTACGAAGGTCATGGTCGTGCCTCCGGTCCCGGTCGGTCCGGTGGGGTCCGGTCGTAGGCACCATTGTCCCCCGCACCCCACGACCGCGCCCTACGGAGACCTCACTGCGGGCCGTACTTCCGTCCGGTCCGCGAGGTGACCCCGCCCAGCAGCGCCCGGGGCGTCACCTTCACGATGCCCATCAGCGCCTTGTACCGGGGGTCGGGGATCGACAGCGACTTCCCGCGCGCCAGATCGCCCAGCGCCGCCGCCACCAGCTTGTCCGCGTCCAGCCACATCCAGCCGGGGATGTTGTCCGTGCCCATCCCGGCCCGCTGGTGGAACTCGGTGCGCACGAAGCCCGGGCACAGTGCCATCAGCCGCACCCCGCTGCCGGCGAGGTCCTTCGCCGCCCCCTGGGTGAACTGCACGACCCACGCCTTCGAGGCGCCGTACGTCCCCCGGGGCATGAAGGCGGCGACGGACGCGACGTTGACGACCCCGCCGCGGCCGCGCTCCCGCATCGCCTCCGCCGCCGCGGTCGTCAGCCGCAGCACCGCCTCGCAGTGCACCTTGAGCATCCTCAGCTCGTCGGCCATGGAGACGTCGAGATAGCGGCCCTTGTTGCCGAAGCCGGCGTTGTTGACCAGCAGGTCGACGGGGTTCCTGCGGTCGGCGAGCCGGGCCGCCACCGCCTCGATGCCCTCGTCCTCGGCCAGGTCCGCCGTCAGTACCTCCGCCTCGATGCCGTGCCGGTCGTGCAGCTCGGTCGCCTGCTCCCGCAGCCGCTTGGTGTCGCGGGCGACCAGCACCAGGTTGTGCCCGTCGGCCGCCAGCCGCCGTGCGAACGCCGCGCCGATGCCCGCGGTGGATCCCGTAATCAGAGCCGTTGTCATGGCTCAAGCGTAGTTACCCGGACTGCGCGGGTCCGCTCTGTGGACGGCACGTCAGGAGTCGTATGTCCGCCCGCACTTCCACCCGCACTTCCGCCCGTACTTCCACCTGTACTTCCACCTGTACTTCTGCACCGCCTCCCGCTCCCGGGAACGCGGCACCCTCACCTCAAAGCATCGACGCGTCATCGGCCCTCGTACCAAAGAATCTCTTATCGTTGCCTATCCTTGGTCCGTGATCGAAGCACGCCATCTGCGGGTCCTGCGCGCCGTCGCCACCACCGGTTCCTTCTCGGCGGCCGGGCGCGAGCTGGGCTGCACCCAGCCCGCCGTGAGCCAGCAGATGAGGGCCCTGGAGACATCGGTGGGCACACCCCTGCTGGTCCGCGACGGACGCGAGATGCGCCTGACCCAGGCGGGCGAGGCCCTGGTCCGCCACGCCAACGGGATCCTGGCGGGGCTGACCGCCGCCGAGGAGGAGGTCGCCGCCATCGCGGGCCTGCGCGCCGGGCGGGTGCGGCTGGTCTCCTTCCCCAGCGGCAGCTCGACCCTCGTACCGACCGCCCTCGCCGCCCTGCGCGCCGCGCACCCCGGCACCCGGGTGTCCCTGGAGGAGGCCGAACCGCCCACGTCCGTCGAGATGCTGCGCGCGGGGGAGTGCGATGTGGCGCTCGCCTTCCGGTACGAGGGCGCGGCGGGCGCCGAGGAGTGGGACGACCTCGTCGTACGGCCGCTGCTGACCGACCGGCTCGTCGGGCTGGTGCCGGAGCGGCACCGGCTGGCGGGGGCCGGGTCCGTGGCCATCGGGGAACTCGCGGACGAGCCGTGGATCGCCGGATGCCCGCGCTGCCGCGGACAGTTGGTGGAGGTGTGCGAGGACGCCGGCTTCACGCCCCGCATCGACTTCGCCACCGACGACTACCCGGCGGTGGTCGGTCTGGTCGGCGCCGGTCTGGGCGTCGCCGTACTCCCGCAGCTGGCCCTGGAGTCCGTACGACCGCGCCACGCGCGCGTGCTGACGCTGGAGCCGGCCGTGCGGCGGGAGATCGTGGCGCTGACCCTGCCCGACCTGGCCCGGGTACCGGCGGTCGCGGCGACGCTGGACCAACTCGGGCGCGCGGCCGGACGGTAGGGGCCTTGCGGCCGGACGGTAGGGGCCCGGTGGCCGGACGGTAGG
>Ga0182007_10000138_pt1 | contig 50255 bp, 35 predicted proteins | sample Sormic07211113_1_FD_123023 | JGI IMG/M metagenome (GOLD analysis project Ga0182007, IMG submission 123023) | Rhizosphere microbial communities from Sorghum bicolor, Mead, Nebraska, USA - 072115-113_1 MetaG | ecosystem: Host-associated > Plants > Roots > Rhizosphere | place: USA: Nebraska...
CGGTGGCCGCGGCCACGCCTTCGACCCCGCCGCCCACCCCGACACCGCTCTCATCGCCCCCGGCACCGTGGCCACCGTCGACGCCGTCTCGCTGCCCTGGGCCGAGCGGTTCGCGCGGGCCCTCGCGCCGCTGCGGCTGGACGGGGCGGGTGGCGAGCGGCACACGCGCGTGTCCGTGCCGCTCCCCCCATCCGCGCGGCTGCTGGACGAGTTGGGGCTCGCCCGGGCCACCCCGGCCTCGCTGATGGCGCGTTGGGCGGACGCCGCGGACGACACGGAGTCGCTCGGCGGGCGCGCATGGGCGGTGCTCGGGGCGGGCCCCCGCGGCCCGGTCTGCGCGGACCTGTCGGCCGACGGGCCGCACCTGCTGGTCGAGGGCCCGGCGGGCAGCGGCCGTACGGAGCTGCTGCGGGCCGTGGTCGCCTCGCTCGCCGCCGCCGAGCGCCCCGACCGGCTGGGCATCGTCCTGATGGACGGCCGGGACAGCGTGAGCGCGGGCGGCGGACCCGGCGACGGTCTGCGCGTCTGTACCGACGTTCCGCATGTGACGACCCACCTCACCGCCAACGACCCCGTCCGGATGCGGGAGTTCGCCCAGTCCCTGAGCGCGGAGCTGAAGCGGCGGGCCGAGCTCCTGGGCCGCTCCGACTTCGCCGAGTGGCACACGGGCCGGGAGCTCACGGGCCGGATGGTCGCCCAGCGCGCCACCCCGGCCCGCACCACCCCGGCCCCCGGCTCGACCGTCCCTGGCACGACCGCCGGCTCGACCGTCACCGGCACGACCGCCACCGGCACGACCGCCACCGGCGACCTGGACACCCCGCCCAGCTCCACCATGCGGCTGCGCCCGGCGGCGGCACGTCAGCGGACGGAGGCCGCCCCGCCCCTGCCCCGTCTGGTCGTGGTCGTGGACGACCTGGACGCCCTGGTCTCCCCCGCCCTGGGCTCCCCGGGCCGCCCGGCGGCGGGCTCGGTCATACGCGCGCTGGAGGCCGTGGCGAGGGAGGGCGCCCGGCTCGGCGTCCATCTGGTCGCCGCGGCGGGCCCGGACGGCCGTACCGCGGAGACGGAACCGGCCCGCAGGGCGACCCTGCGGGTGACGCTGGAGCCCCCGGGCTCGGGGCCCGACGAGCCCGCCCCCGGCCGGGGCCGTCTGACCTTGGCGGACGGTCACTCAACTCCCTTCCAGGGCGGCCGGGTCACGGGGCGCATCCCGAGAACGGCCACCCTGCGCCCGACGGTCGTGCCCCTGGACTGGCAGCGCATGGGCGACCCGCCCACCCGCAGGCCCGTACGGGAACTGGGCAACGGCCCGACGGACCTCGCGCTGCTGGCGAGCGCGCTGGAGCGGGCGGCCCGGGAGGTCTCGGCGTCTGAGGTGCCGTCACTTCTCTAGGCACCGGCCCGATCCGGCCTGCGCTCACCCGAAGGCACGGCACCTAATCACAGGCGGGTCACGATCTCCCGGTTGACACGGGACGCACTCTTGCCGCCCCCCACCCGTCGGCGTAGACCAGTTCGCACGGGACAGCGCTCGACGTTCGACGAGGAACGAAGAACGGGGCAGTGATGCGCACGAGCAGCAACAACCGGAATCGCAGGGCCGCCGCGATCGCAACCGCCTTCCTGGCGGGAGCGCTCGCACTGAGCGGCTGCGGAGGCGGCGGCAACGACAAGAGCGGTGGCACAGGCGGTTCGGAGAGCAGCAGCGGGCTGAAGCTTCCGAAGCTGAACGGCCAGACACTGGAGGTCGCCGCCGTCTGGACGGGTGCCGAACAGGCCAACTTCATGAAGGTGATGGACGAGTTCAAGAAGCGGACCGGTGCGAAGATCAACTTCGTTCCGACGGGCAACAACACCTCCACGTTCCTCGGTACCAGGATCCAGGGCGGCAAGCCGCCGGACGTCGCGTTCCTCCCGCAGGTCGGGGTGTTGCACCAGTTCGCGGACAAGGGCTGGCTGAAACCGCTCGGCGCGGACGCCAAGGCCCAGCTGGCCAAGAACTTCAGCAAGGGCTGGGTGGACCTCGGCACCTGGAAGGGCACCCGGTACGGCGTGTACGCCAAGGCCGCCAACAAGTCCCTGGTCTGGTACAACACCCAGGCCTTCGACGCGGCCGGCATCAAGACCGCGCCCAAGACCTGGAAGGACTTCCTGCAGACCGCGCAGACCCTCTCGGACGCCGGTTCGCCGGCCGTCTCGGTGGGCGGCGCGGACGGCTGGACCCTGACCGACTGGTTCGAGAACGTCTATCTGTCACAGGCGGGTCCGGAGAAGTACGACCAGCTGGCCGCCCACAAGATCAAGTGGACCGACCCCTCCGTCAAGGACGCCCTCACCACGCTCGCCCAGCTCTGGGGCAAGAACGACCTGATCGCGGGCGGCACCCAGGGCGCGCTGAACACGGAGTTCCCGAAGTCGGTCACCCAGACCTTCTCGGGTTCCACCCCGGCGGCGATGGTCTTCGAAGGCGACTTCGTGGCCGCGAACATCAACGGCGACACCAAGGCGAAGCTGGGCACGGACGCGAAGGTGTTCCCGTTCCCGGCGGTCGGCTCGCAGGCCCCCGTGGTCAGCGGCGGTGACGTCGCCGTGGCGCTGAAGGGCGGCCAGGGCGCCCAGGCCCTGCTGACCTTCCTGGCCTCCACCGACGCGGCCCAGATCTGGGCGGCGCAGGGCGGCATCCTCTCCCCGAACAAGGAGATGGACATGTCGTCGTACAAGGACGCCATCACCAAGCAGATCGCGCAGCAGCTGCTCGCGGCCGGTGACAGCTTCCGCTTCGACATGTCCGACCAGGCCCCGGCGGCCTTCGGCGGCACGGCCGGTGTCGGCGAGTGGAAGGACCTGCAGGACTTCCTGCGCAACCCGAAGGACATCGCGGGCACCCAGCAGAAGCTGGAGGCCGACGCGGCCAAGGCGTACGGCACGGGCTGACGGCCGCCGATGACATCCGTGGCGAACACGACGGGGGGCGCCGGCGCACTGCCGACGCCCGCCGCCGAACCGGGCAAGAGCGTCATGGGGACACGGCTGTGGGTGGCGGTGCTGTTCCTGCTGCCCGCGTTCGTGCTCCTCGGGGCGCTCGTGGTCTACCCGATCGGGTACTCGATCTGGCGCAGCCTCTACGACGCCGACGGCTCCGGCTTCGTCGGGCTGAAGAACTACGGCGACATCTTCTCCGACGACGCGACGCTGACCGCCGTACGCAACACGGCGATCTGGGTCGCGGTGGCGCCGGCCGTCGTCACCGCGCTGGGTCTGATCTTCGCGGTGCTGACCGAACGGGTGCGCTGGGGAACGGCGTTCAAGCTGATCGTCTTCATGCCGATGGCGATCTCGATGCTCGCGGCCGGGATCATCTTCCGGCTGGTCTACGAGCAGGACCCCAACCTGGGTGCCGCCAACGCGGTGGCGAAGTCCGTCCACGACACCTTCGTGTCGTCGTCCGTGTATCCGGGCGCCCGTCCGAACGCGACGGCGAGCGATCTGAAGCCCTCCGGCGGGGGCTCGTTCACCACGACCGGCACCGTGCGCGCGGGCACCCCGGCCCTGCTCCCGCTGGTCGGGATCGCGCCCGACAAGCTTCCCGGCACCCCCGAGAACGCGAAGGCCGCGAGCGGCTCCGGCATCACCGGCACCGTCTGGCTGGACTTCAAGCTGGGCGGCGGGGGCACCAAGGGCAAGGTCGACCCCGGTGAGAAGGCGCTCAAGGGCGTCAAGGTGGAGGCCGTGAAGGACGGCAAGGTGGTCGCCTCGGCCAAGAGCGGCGCGGACGGCACCTTCACCCTCCCGGCCAAGGCCGACGGGGCCCGACTCCGGCTGCCCGCCTCGAACTTCTCGGCGCCGTACAACGGCATCGACTGGCTCGGCCCGACGCTCGTCACCCCGGCGATCATCGGGGCGTACGTCTGGATGTGGGCGGGCTTCGCGATGGTGCTGATCGGGGCGGGGCTCGCGGGCGTGGACCGCAATCTGCTGGAGGCGGCCCGCGTGGACGGGGCGAACGAGTGGCAGGTGTTCCGGCGGGTCACCGTCCCGCTGCTCTCGCCCGTCCTGGTCGTCGTCCTCATCACCCTCATGATCAACGTGATGAAGGTCTTCGACCTGGTCTACATCATCGCCCCGCAGCCCAGTCAGGACGACGCCAACGTCCTCGCGCTGCAGCTGTTCCTGTCGTCGTTCGGCGGCGGGGGCAACGAGGGTGTGGGCAGCGCGATCGGTGTGATCCTGCTGCTGCTCGTCCTGCCGGTGATGTTCGTCAACATCCGGCGTCTGCGAAGGGAGCGTCAGCGGTGACCACCCTCGACACGGGCGTGCGCGCCAAGCGTTCGCTGGCCGCCAAGGTGGCGAGCGGCGCGGGCGGCGGGGTACTGCGCGTCTTCCTGATCCTGGTGGCCGTGTTCTGGCTGGTGCCGACCTTCGGTCTGCTGGTCTCGTCGTTCCGCGACCCGACCGACATCGCCGCCTCGGGCTGGTGGAAGGTGTTCACCGCGCCGGGTCAGCTCACCGCCAGGAGCTACAAGTCGCTTCTAGAGAACGACGCGATCACCCACTCCCTGTTCAACACCATCTGGATCACGGTCCCGGCCACCCTGCTCGTGGTGTTCCTGGGCGCGATGGCCGGATACGCCTTCGCCTGGATGGACTTCAAGGGCCGTGACTGGTGGTTCCTGGTCGTGGTGGCGCTGCTCGTGGTCCCCGTCCAGATCGCCCTGATCCCGCTCGCCGACCTCTTCGGCAGGATCGGCATCTTCGGCGACATCATCGGCGTGGTCCTCTTCCACGTCGGCTTCGGACTGCCGTTCGCCATCTTCCTGCTGCGGAACTTCTTCGCGGAGATCCCGCGCGAACTCCTGGAGGCGGCACGGCTGGACGGCGCCGGCGAGACCCGTCTGTTCCTGACCGTCGTCCTGCCGCTGGGCGCCCCGGCGATCGCCTCGCTCGGCATCTTCCAGTTCCTGTGGGTGTGGAACGACATGCTGGTGGCGCTGGTCTTCTCGGACTCCGAGTCGCAGCCGCTGACGGTCGCACTCCAGCAGCAGGTACGGCAGTTCGGCAACAACATCGACGTCCTGGCACCCGGCGCGTTCATCTCCATGGTGATCCCGCTGGCCGTGTTCTTCGCGTTCCAGCGGCAGTTCGTGTCGGGTGTGATGGCCGGCGCCGTCAAGTAGCCCCGCGGCAAACCGAAAGGGGGGCGCCGTTCACCCGGCGTCCCCCTTATGACGTACGAAACCGTAACCAAGTCACTCCATCGGCCGTTCCCGGGCAAGGCCCCGTCGTCCGCGCCGACCCCATGGATGTGCCTTGCCCAGGTTCAGTGTCATCGTCCCCGCGTACAAGGTCCAGGCGTATCTGCACGCATGCCTGGAATCGGTGCTGACGCAGTCGTACCCGGATCTGGAGCTGATCGCGGTCGACGACCGCTCGCCCGACGGATCGGGCGCGATCATCGACGAGTTCGCGGCCCGCGACCCGCGCGTGCGCCCCCTGCACCTGCCCGAGAACCAGGGTCTGGGGGGCGCCCGCAACGCCGGCATCCGACACGCGACCGGCGACTACCTGCTCTTCCTCGACGGCGACGACACCCTCACCCCGCACGCCCTCCTCGCGATCGCCGACCGCCTGAAGGAGACCGGCGAACCGGACGTCCTGGTCTACGACTACGCCCGCACGTTCTGGACGGGCGAGACCGTCCGCAACGTCGCCTCCGTCCAACTCACCGAGCAGGGCCCGACCCCCTTCCGCCTGGAGGACCGCCCGGGCCTGCTGCATGTGCTGATGGTGGCCTGGAACAAGGCGTACAAGCGGGAGTTCGTCGAGCGCGAGAACTTCACGTTCCCGCCCGGCTTCTACGAGGACACCCCGTGGACCTTCCCGGTCCTGATGACCGCCGGTTCGATCTCCACGCTCGACCGGGTCTGCGTCCACTACCGCCAGCGCCGCCAGGGCAGCATCCTCTCCACCACCAGCCGCAGGCACTTCGACGTCTTCGAGCAGTACGACCGGGTCTTCGCGTACGTCGACGGGCGCCCCGAACTCGCGCGCTGGCGCCCGCTGTTGTTCCGCCGCATGGTCGACCACCTGACGAAGATCCTGGCCCGCCGCGACCGCCTGCCGCGCGGCACCCGCGCCGAGTTCCTGCGCCGGGCCCGCGCCCACTACCGCCGCCACCGCGTCCCCGGCGTCCGCGTCCCCCTGCGCCACGCCCTGATCCGCTGGGGCCTGCACCGCACCTACCGCGCCCTGCAGTGGACGGCGGCCACCCGGCGGCGTACGGCCAAGCTGGCCGCCAAACTCCTGCGCACGGCACGGGCGTCGGCCCTCCGCGCCCACTACCGCGTCCAGCTCCGCCTCCCGCTGCGCGCCGACCGGGCCGTGTTCACCGCGTCCGACGGCCGCGGCGGCACCCCGGCCGCCCTCGAGGAGGCCTTCCGCGCCCTCGCCCCGCACATCCGCACGGCCTGGCTCGCCCGCCCGGACACGGCCGCCCACTGGACCGCCCTGGCCCGCTCCAAGTACCTGGTCGGCGACACCGACTTCGGGCCCGGCCTGGTCAAGCGCCCCGGCCAGACCGTCGTCCAGACCGGGCAGGGCACACCCCTGGGTCATATCGGCCTCGACCTCCAGGAACGCCCGGCCGCCGCGGGCGACCTGGACTTCGAGAGGCTGCTGCAGGGCGTCGACCAGTGGGACTACGTCCTGTCGGCCAACCGCCACTCCACCCTCACCCTGGAACGCGTCCACCCGGGCGGCTACACCACCCTCGAATACGGCAGCCCCCGCAACGACGTCTTCCAGAAGGCCACTTCGACCGACGTGGCCCGCGTCCGCGCCGCGCTCGGCATCCCCGACGACACGGTCGCGATCCTCTACGCCCCGACCCGCCGCGACTACCGCCGCACCCAGTTCTGCCCCGTGGACCTGGAGCGCGTCCTGCGCCGCCTCGGCCCCCGTTTCGTCGTCCTGGCGCGCACCCACGCTCCCGTCCCGCACAACGCGCGGATCATCGACGTCACGGACCATCCGGCCGTCGAGGACCTCTGCCTCGCCTCCGACGCCCTGCTCACCGACTACGCGTCCCTGATGTTCGACTACGCCAACCTGGACCGCCCGATCGTGATCCACGCGGCCGACTGGGAGGCGTACGAGGCGGCCCGCGGCACCTATTTCGACCTGCGCTCCTTCCCGCCGGGCGCGGTCGCGCGCAGCGAGGACGAGCTGATCGACATCTTCGCCACCGGCCACTGGCGCGGCTCCCGCTCCACCCAGCTGCGCACCGCGTTCCGCGAGCGCTTCTGCCCCTACGACGACGGACGCGCCGCCGAACGGGTCGTACGCCATGTGGTGTCGGGCGAGAGCGGCCTCCCGCCGGTCGTCCCGCTCGCGGACCGCCACCCCGTCCCCTCGGCGGCGGCGAGCCTCGCGCGCTCCCCGCAGAGCACCGTTCCCCAGCCCGGTGGGCCCCTGACCGTCACCGACAGCCTCTGAACGCCGTTCTCACACCGGGGAGTCCGCATGTCCTCCAGCCCGTCCCGGCCCACACCGACCCGGCCGTCCACCTGGCGTCCCACAGGGCGGCCGGGGCGCCGGGGTCTTTCCTGACCGGTGCCCGGCACTCCTCACGAACCACGAGAGAAAGAGCAGAATGCCCCGCTTCAGCATCATCGTCCCGTCCCATGGGGTGGCCGGCCGTCTGTCCCAGGCGCTGGACTCCGTCCTCGCGCAGTCCTACGGCGACTTCGAGCTGATCCCGGTCTGCGACGCCCCCGACGCCCCCGCGGCGGACGTCGCCGCCGGGTACGCCGAGCGGGACGCCCGCGTCATCCCGGTGCACTCGCCGCCGTCGGCCGGTCTCGCCGGGGCGCGCAACACGGGGACGCGGGCGGCGAAGGGCGCGTATCTGCTGTTCCTCGACGGCGACGACAGCCTGGTGCCGGGCGCGCTCACGGCCCTGGACGCGCGCCTCACCGACACCGGTGACGTGGACGTCCTGTACGTCGAGCACGAGCGGGTCCCCTGGTGGGAGGGCGAGACCACCAACCCGGCCGCCCAGCTCCTGCCGAAGACCCCGGACGGCGCCTTCTCACCGGACCAGGTCCCGCAGCTGACCGGTGTGCAACTGCCGGCCTGGAGCGCGGTCTACCGCCGTGCCTTCCTGAGCGATCACCGACTCGCCTTCCCCGACGGCCACTTCACGGATGTCGGCTTCGCCGGTCAGGTGGCGCTGCGGGCGGAGAAGGCCGCGGTGCTGCGCGAGGTCGTCGTACGGCATCTGGCGCGCCGGCAGGGCAACCGGTTGAACCTGCCCGGGGAGCACCACCTCGAACTCCTCGACCAGGTCGAGCTGGTACTGACCCGCGCGGCCGAACTCGCGCTGCACGACGAGCGGTTGGTCCCCCTCTTCGACCACCTCTTCGCCGCCGTCCTCAAAACGGCCGCCCACCGCGGCCGTCTCACCACCGGGCGCCGCGCCTTCTTCCGCCGGGCGAGCCGGCTCTACCGCCACCACCGCCCGGCCGGCTTCCGCACCCCGCCCGGCAGTCTCGGCGTACAGCACCGGCTGCTGGCGGCCAACTCGTACGCGGCGTTCCGCGCCCTGCGAGGGGTCAACCAGTCGGCGGTCCGGGTCCTGGAAGCCTTTCCGCGCCCCCAGGGCCTGCGCACCCGTCTGCGCTACCGTCTCGCGCTGCGCCGCCCGATCGACCCCGAACTGGCCGTGTACTCGGCCTACTGGGGCCGCGGCTACGCCTGCAACCCGGCCGCGATCCACGCCAAGGCCCGCGAACTCGCCCCGCACCTGCGGTCGGTGTTCCTGGTCGAGCCGGCCCAGGCGCACACCGTGCCCGAGGGCATCGAGTACGCGGTGATGGGCAGCGCGAAGTACTGGGACGTCCTCGCCCGCGCCAAGTACCTGATCAACAACGCCAACTTCGCGGACGCCGTGGTAAAGCGCGACGGCAGCGTCCACCTCTCCACGCAGCACGGCACCCCGCTGAAGAAGATGGGCGTCGACCAGGCCACCTACCCCGTGGTCGCCGCCGCGACCGGCAGCTTCACGGGGCTCATGGCCCGCGTGGACCGCTGGGACTACAACCTCACCTCCAACGCCCACTCCACCCGGATGTGGGAGCGCGCCTTCCCGGCCGCGCACGAGACCCTCGAATACGGCTATCCGCGCAACGACGTCTACTACACGGCGACCGCCGCCGACGTGGCCCGGATCCGGCGGGAGCTGGGGGTTCCCGAGGGCAGGACGGCCGTCCTGTACGCGCCGACCCACCGCGACTACCACACCGGCTTCGAGACCGGCCTCGACCTGGAGGCGTTCTGCGAGGAGGCCGGCGAGGACGTGGTCGTCCTCCTGCGCGCGCACTACTTCTACGACCGGGGCGCGTCGAAGAACACCGGCCGCGTCATCGACGTCACCGCGCACCGCTCCTCCGAGGACGTGTGTCTGGCGGCCGACGCCCTGATCACCGACTACTCGTCGATCATGTTCGACTACGCCAACCTGGACCGGCCGATGGTCGTGTACGTCGACGACTGGGACGTCTACCGGGAGACCCGGGGCGTCTACTTCGACCTGATGGAGCTGCCGCCGGGGCCGGTGGCCCGGACGCCCGAGGAGTTGGCGCGGGTCTTCCGCGACGGCTCCTGGGCGGGGCCGGAGTCCGCGGCCGCACGGGCCGCGTTCCGGGAGCGGTTCTGCGACTTCGACGACGGGCGGGCCGCCGAGCGCGTCGTGCGCCGGGTGCTGCTGGGCGAACCACCCGAGGCGATCCCGCCGGTGATCCCGCTCGCCGAGCGCCTGCCCGCCCCCGCCGCGACCACCCTGGCAAGGAGCTGACGTGCCCCGCTTCAGCATCATCGTCCCCGTCTTCAAGGTGCAGGGCTATCTGCACGAGTGTCTCGACTCGGTGCTCGGGCAGTCGTACCCCGACTTCGAGGTGATCGCCGTCGACGACCGCTCGCCCGACGGCTGCGGCGCCATCCTCGACGAGTACGCGGCGCGCGACGAACGGGTGCGCGTGCTGCACCTGCCCGAGAACGTCGGCCTCGGCCGCGCCCGCAACGCCGGTCTGGAACAGGCGCGCGGCGACTACGTCCTCTTCCTCGACAGCGACGACTTCTACACGCCGGGCCTGCTGGCCGCCGTGGCCGACCGGCTGAAGTCGGCCGAGGACCCTGACATCCTGGTCTTCGACCACATCCGCACCCACTGGTGGGGCCGCGGCGGCCCCAGCGACGCCTCCGCGCTGCTCGCCGCCGCCGGCCAGGACGTCTTCGACCTGCGCGAGAGCCCGCAGTACGTCCATCTGTTCCTGGTCGCCTGGAACAAGGCGTACCGCAGGGACTTCTTCCAGGCGCACGGCCTGCGGTACGCGCCCGGCCTGTACGAGGACGCGCCCGTCACCTACCGCTCGATGGTGCTGGCCGAGCGCATCGCCTGTCTGAACCGGATCGGCGTCGAGTACCGGCAGCGGCGGCAGGGCGCGATCACCAAGACGCCCGGGCGCCGGCACTTCGACATCTTTCCGCAGTACGAGGGCCTGTTCGCGTTCCTGGAGGAGCGCGAGGACCTCGCGTGGGCGCGCCCGCTGCTGTTCGAGCGGGCCCTGGACCACATGCTGTACGTCATCTCCCGCGAGGACCGGGTGAGGCCGGCGGACCGCGCCGACTTCTACCGCGAGATCCGCTCCTTCCACCGCCGCCACCGCCCCGAGGGCTTCACGGTGCCGGAGGGCGAACGCGGCACCGAGATGCGGCTGGCGGCGGGTGCGCCGTACGCCTCCTTCGCGGCCCTGCGGGGTGCGCGCGAGGTGCGCAGGCTCGCGGGGGCGGGCAAGCGGCGGGCCGGGGCCAAGGCGTCGGCGTCCGTGCAGAGCGCCTGGTACGCGGCCCGGTCGAGGCTCCCCCTCGATCCGCGGCTGGTCGTCTACTCCTCCTCCCATCACGCGGGCGTCTCGGGCGACCCGGCGGCCATTCACGCCAAGGCCCGTGAGATCGCGCCGCACCTGCGGGGCGTGTGGGTGGTGCGCGAGGAGGACGTGGACACGCTCCCGGAGGGCGTCGACCACGTCCTGCCCGGCTCGCGGCGCTACCACTCGGTCATGGCGCGGGCGACGTACTGGGTGAACAACGTCAACTGGCCCGGCAGCCTGGTCAAACGACCGGGCCAGATCCAGATCCAGACCCACCAGGGCACCCCGCTCAAGTACATGGGCGCCGATCTGCTCGGCAAGCCCGGCGCCCGGTACGGCTACAGCGTGCCGAAGCTGCTGCACCGGGCCGACCGCTGGGACCTGAGCCTGGTCGCCAACCGGCACTCGGAGCTGGTGTGGGAGCGGGCCTACCCCTGTCACTTCGAGTCGCTGCGGACGGGCAGCCCGCGCAACGACATCCTCGTCGCCCCACCGGCCGGACACGGCGCTTCGGTGCGCGAGCGGCTCGGCATCCCCGCCGACCACACCGTGGTGCTGTACGCCCCGACCCGCCGCGAGTACCGGCGCGGCGGGCACGTCGACCGGATCGACCTGGCGCGGTTCGCCGCGGACCTGGGCGCCGGCCACACCCTCGTGGTACGCCTGCACCCCACGCTGGCGACCGGTACCGCGCGCGGGTTCGGCCTCGCCGATCTGCACGCGCGGGGCGTCCTCGTCGACGCGACGGACGAGCCGCACGTCGAGGATCTGATGCTCGCCTCGGACGTACTGGTCACCGACTACTCGGCCCTGATGTTCGACTACGCCAACCTGGACCGCCCCATCGTCGTGCACGCCGACGACTGGGGCGCGTACGCGGCGAGCCGGGGTGCCTACTTCGACATCACCGCTGAGGCGCCGGGTCATGTGTCGCGCTCCTACCGGGAGTTGGCGTGGCTGCTCGCCTCGGGGGCCTGGCGGGACGAGGAGTCGGCGGGGCTGCGGGCCGACTTCCGGAAGCGGTTCTGCGAGTTCGACGACGGCCGGGCCGCGGAGCGGGTCGTACGGCAGGTGCTGCTGGGTGAGCCGGCGCGTTCCGGTGCGGCCGCGGCCGTGGGCATCCCGCGGGCCGCCGACGGGTCGGCCCGGCTGCCTCAGTACAACTGACCCTGCGGGGCCGGGAGCTGGGGTTGCGCGCGGGAGGGCCGGACGATCGGGTCCGGCCCTTCGCCGGCCCGGCGTGCTGTGTGGCTCTCGATGAGGAGCGGGATGCCGCAGACGGGCAGCAGGCTCGCCATCACCAGCAGCCTCGGCCCCATGGCCGCCTCGGGGTGTCCGGCCTGGTTCACGAATCCGGCCACGGCGACTCCGACGATCAGGAACCCGAACGAGCGGTGCCATCGCAGGGCGCCCCACGCCCCGGCCGCGAGCAGCAGCAGACCGAGGGGCTCGACGAGTCCGCCGCGCAGCCATTCCCGCCAGAAGCCGATGCTCAGCCGGATGAAGTGGTGCAGCAGGTGCGGGGGAAGGGGCCTGCTGTAGTGGACCGCCATCAGCTCCTGGAGGCTGGCCCGGGTGCTGGGCAGTCCGAGGGCGACGATGACGAGCTGAAGTGCCGCCACGAATACGCCGGTCGTGGCGAGGAGCAGCCGTTCCGGCCGGGGGAATTCCCGGTGCCGTAGCCACCGTAGGCCCATGAGCAGTGCCGTCATGCCCGCGATTCCGGCGACGGCCAGCAGGGTCTGCGCGTATTTCACGCAGGCGGCACCGGTGAAAGCGGTGAGGGAAATCGCCGTACCGGAACGAATGTGCCCCTGGAGGATGCGGACGCAGCCGAGGATTCCGGCGAGGAGAAGACAGAGCAGCAGTCCCTCGCACATGGGTTGCATGGAATCCGTGCCGGTCTGCAGGGCGTAGTAGAGGATCTGTCCGAGGAGGGCGAGGGGGACACAGACGCCCAGCCGGCGCAGGATCAGCACCACGAAACCACTGGCCGCGACGGTCACCACGACCGCCGCCAGCCACACTCCGCGGACCAGGCCGAACACCTTGACGAAGGGGACGAGGAACGCCGGATAGCCGGGCCGGGTCGCGAAGATCTCGGCGACGCGCGGGTCGCTGAACAGGGCTTTGTAGCCGGTGATGTCCGTGCGGCGGGCCGCGTTCTCGATGCCGCGTTCCATCCGGGTCCGGCAGCCGCGGTAGGCGGCCGCTCCGCCGTGGTGGTTGCGGTAGTTCGCCAGATCGGCGCTGTCACGCCGGGCGGCGCCCACCCGCGCGCTGTCGCAGAAATACTCCATCGCCCGCCGGGAGGCCTCTTCCCGGCCGAGCCCCTGCAACATGTAGCTGTGGGCGATGTACTGACGGGTGTCCATGCGGGCGCGGCCCTGAATTTCGGCCGACTGCGCGACGGTGAACGCCAGGGCGATGACAGCGAACCAGAACGGAAGCCTCCACATGGTGGAATGGCCTATCACGGAATTGACCCGCGCCGGGATATCGGCACGGGTCAACGGGAAACCGCATCGGACTTACCGCATCGGACTTACCGCATCGGACTTACTCGATGACGAGGTCGACCTCGATGTTGCCGCGGGTCGCGTTGGAGTAGGGGCAGACCTGGTGGGCCGTCTCGACCAGCTTGCGGCCGGTCTCCTCGTCCAGGGTGTCGGGCAGCTCGACGCGCAGCGTCACCTTGAGGCCGAAGCCCTCGCCCTGCTTGCCTATGCCGACCTCGGCGGTGACGGCGGCGTCGGTGACGTCGACCTTCGCCTGGCGGCCGACGAGGCCGAGGGCGCTGCCGAAGCAGGCCGCGTAGCCGGCGGCGAACAGCTGCTCGGGGTTGGTGCCCTCCCCGTTGCCGCCCAGCTCCACCGGCGGGGCCAGCTTCAGGTCGATCTTGCCGTCGTTGGAGACGGCGCGACCGTCACGGCCGTGGGTGGCGGTGGCGACAGCGGTGTAGAGCGCATCCATGGAAGACCATCCCTCTCAAGTCACTTTGCTCCGGCGGCTCTCTCGCGGCCGCCTCACAACCACTAGTAGAGCACACAACTCAATTGCGCACAACTAAGTGGGGCAAGAGCTATCCTGGGACCATGAGCACCCCGCCCACCCCGACACCCGCCCCCGGACCCGCCCCCGGACCCGCTCCCGCACCCGCCCCCGGCCCGACGCCCACGGCCGACTGGCTCCGCCTGGACCAGCAGATCTGCTTCTCCCTGAACGCCGCCTCGCGCGCCTTCGGCGGCCTGTACCGCGTGCTCCTCAAGGACCTCGGGCTCACCTATCCGCAGTACCTGGTGATGCTGGTGCTGTGGGAGCACGGCGAACTGCCGGTCAAGACGCTCGGCGAACACCTGCGCCTGGACTCCGGCACGCTCTCCCCGCTGCTCAAGCGGCTGGAGGCGGCCGGTCTGGTCCGGCGCGAGCGCAGCACCCGCGACGAACGCTCGGTCGAGGTGCGGCTCACCGAGGAGGGCACGGCCCTGCGCGAGCGCGCGCTGGAGGTACCCCGGCGCATCCAGAGGGCGACGACGTTCGACGTCGACCAGATCCGCACTCTGCGCGCCACCCTCGACGACCTCACCACCGCGCTGGACGCGGCCGCCCTGTCGGAGGCCGACTCAGAGCGGGCCGACTCAGAGCGGGCCGACTCAGAGCAGGCCGACTCAGAGCAGGCCGACTCAGAGCAGTGAGCGGCGGACGTACAGGCCGAGGGTGATCCGCCGGCCGCTGTCGTAGTCCTCGACGGGGGTGAAGTGCTCCTCCACCAGCGCGAGTTTGAGGCGCTCGGTGGGATCGCTCGGGTAGCGGCGGGAGTTGAGGACGTACGCCGGGGCGACGACCCACACCCGGTTCACCGAGGCGAGCCTGCGCCGCAGCTCCGCCGGGGGCGCCTCCAGACCGCTCAGCGTTCCCGACCGGACCGCGGACTCCGTGAGCGCCACATCACGCGCCTCCCGGAAGCCCTGCGGATACGCCAGCGCCCCCACCCGCCAGAACGCCGGCAGGAACAGCACCGCGTCACCGGGCCGGGCCTGCCGGGCGACGACCGCGGAGACGGCGGCGAAGTTCTCGGGGCGATGGTCGGCCTCCCGGTCGGCGCGCTGCTGCGGCAGACCGTGGGCGAAGGCGAAGGCGACGGCCAGCACACCGGCGAACGCGACCAGGGGGTACGGGTACGGCCCGCGCGACACACCCGGCAGCAGGCGCCCGGCGGCCGTCACCAGCCGGTCGGCGCCGGCCGCCGCGAGCAGGGGCGCGCCGGCGAGGGCGTACAGCACGTACCGGGCGTCGAAGAGCGGCTGGATCTGCGAGGCGAGCAGCAGGGTCGCCGGGGGCAGCACCAGCAGCGGCAGCGCGACCGCCATGAGGCGCCGGCCGGCCCACACGCCTACGGCCACGAGAAGGACGTACCCCCAGAACACGTTCCCCGTCCGGCCGACGGCGAACGAGCGCACCAGGTCCTCCACCTGCGGCCAGCCGGGCGTCCGCAGCCAGGCGACCTGCCCCGACTGCCCCCGGGACACCCACACCAGCGGCAGCAGGACGAGCACCGCCGCGCCCGCCCCGCGCGCCCACCCGGACCAGACCGCGCGCGGCACACGCGCCAGGGCGAGTGTCGCCCCATGGGCGAGGAGCACCAGGACCGCCAGCTCGTGCAGGACGGACGTCAGCGCGAGGAGGCCGCCGTACGCCCACCACACGCGCGTGCGGCGCTCGCGCAGGGCGCGGACCAGGAGCAGCGTGGTGCCCGCCACGCCGGCCGAGACGAGTGCGTACGACCGCCCTTCCTGGGCGTAGTGGCCGACCATCGGGGTGACCGCGTAGAGCAGCCCGGCCCACAGGCCGACCCGCGGGCGGGCCAGGCGGTTGCCGAGGGCGGCGATCAGGCCGGCGGCCAGCGCGGCGCCGAGGACGGACGGGAGACGGAGCACGACCTCGCCGGGGTGGAGGGCGAGGACGTAGTGCAGGCACAGGTAGTACAGGCCGTGCACCGCGTCGACGGTGTGCAGCAGCTGCCAGATCTGCGGCACCGTGCGCCGCGCGACCAGATAGCTGACGCTCTCGTCGCCCCACATTCCGCCGCGGTCCAGGCCCCACAGCCCGAGCCCGAGCATGACGGCGGCCGGTACCGCCACGGCAATGACCTGGGACCGCCTGGAAGCCTCGTTCTCCACACCGTGGATAACGCTCGTCACGCCGCTGAGTTTGGGCTGTTAGCGAGCTCTTACCGACGATTGACGGTGTATTAGCAAGCACACACCATTCGCCCGGCTTACGATCCGCGGTGATGAATGCCGTGTCGAACACCCTCAGGAACGTCCGGAACATCGCGACCGTCGGGCACACGGCGAGCACCGGCAGGGCACGTCTCGCCCTCGCCGCCGCCTGGCTCGCCACCCGCGCCCTGATGCTGTGGCTGCTCACCCACGACGCCGTGCCCCTGCTCGGCAACGGCTCGGTCGCGCGGGAGGTGTGGCGGCTGTACCACCACTGGTACGGCGTCCTCGCGCACGGCACCTTCCCCACCCACGACCCGCTCTGGCAGTACCCGCCGGGCGCGGGCGCGGTCCTGCTCTCGCCCTCGCTGCTGCCGGGCCTGACGTACTTCCAGGCGTTCGTCGTCCTCACCCTCGCCGCCGACGCGGCGATCACCCTGGCGCTGACCGTCGCCGGCGGCCGCCCCTGGCGCTCCCTCCTCGGCGCCTGGGTGTGGGTGGGCGGTCTGCCCCTGCTTCTGCACACCCCGCTCGCCCGCTACGACGTCCAGGTCACCGCCCTCGCCGTCATCGCCCTGTTGACGTTGCCGCGCTCCACGCGCGCGTGCGGGGTGTTCGCGGCACTGGGGGCGCTGGTGAAGGTGTGGCCCGTGCTGGTGCTGCTGGGCGTGCCGAGGGGGCGGGCGACCCGCTCGGCGTGGAGCTGGGCGGGCGGTGCGATGGCCGTCGTACTGGGCGTACTGACCGCCCTGTTCGCCCACCCCTTCTCCTTCCTGCGTCAACAGGGCGGCCGGGGCGTGCAGATCGAGTCGCTGGGCGGCACCGTGCTCGCCTTCGCGACCCACGCCGGCTGGCCGGGCAGGGTGCGCTACCAGTACGGCTCCTTCGAGTTCGTCGGCCCGCACGTGCGGACCGTCGCCCATGTCTGTCTCGCCCTCAGCGCCATCGCCCTCGGCCTGCTGCTCCTGTGGCGGCTGCGCGCCCGCCGCTGGACGCCCGCGACGCCCTACGACGCCGCCCTGAGCGCCGTTCTGCTGTTCACCGTCACCAGCCGGGTGATCAGCCCCCAGTACATGATCTGGCTGGTCGGCCTGGCCGCCGTCTGCCTCACCGCGCGCCAGACCGTCCAACGCCCGGTGGCCGTCCTGATCCTGGCGGCGACCGCGGTCAGCGCGGTCGTCTTTCCGGGCCTCTACGGGCAGGTGATGGCCTGCACCTGGACGGGCTGCGTCCTGATGCTGGTCCGCAACGGGCTGCTCCTGACGGCCGCGATCTGGTCCTTCACGCGCGTGTGGCGCTCGACACGGCCCGCGGCACCCGCCCGCGTACCGCGGGTGTCCCCCGACAGCAGGGGCGTCACCCCGCCCGTCCCCGTCTGACAGTGCCGCCTGCTTCACTGATACGCGGACAGGAAACGCGGGACCACGGCAACACGGCTGCACGGCTGCACGGCTGCACGGCTGCACGGCTGCACGGCAACACGGCAACACGGCTGCACAGCAACACGGCAACACGGCAACACGGCAGACAAGCCCAGGGACGAGGGGACGGCCGCACATGACCTGGCTGATCACCGGCGGCGCCGGTTACATCGGGGCGCACGTCGTACGGGCGATGACGGAGTCCGGCGAGCGGGCCGTGGTCTACGACGACCTGTCGACGGGCTTCGCCGAGCGTGTGCCGGACGGGGTGCCGCTGGTGGTGGGCTCGACGCTGGACGGCGAGCGTGTGGCGCGGGCCCTGGCCGAGCACGGGGTGACCGGGGTGGTCCACCTGGCGGCGAAGAAGCAGGTGGGCGAGTCGGTGGACCTCCCCCTGCACTACTACCGCGAGAACGTGGAGGGTCTGCGGGTGCTCCTGGAGGCGGCGGTGGCCGCCGCCGTGCCCTCCTTCGTGTTCTCCTCCTCGGCCGCGGTGTACGGCATGCCGGACGTCGACCTGGTCACCGAGGACACCCCCTGTGTCCCCCTGTCCCCGTACGGCGAGACCAAGCTGGCCGGCGAATGGCTGGTCCGCGCGACGGGCCGGGCGACGGGCCTGTCCACGGCCTGTCTGCGCTACTTCAACGTGGCGGGCGCGGCGATCCCTGAACTCGCCGACGTGGGCGTCTTCAACCTGATCCCGATGGTCTTCGAGAAGCTCACGGAGAACGCGCCCCCGCGCATCTTCGGCGACGACTACGCGACACCGGACGGCACCTGCGTGCGGGACTACATCCACGTGGTGGACCTGGCCGAGGCCCATGTGGCGGCCGCCCGCACCCTCCGGTCGGCCCCGGGCCGCGACCTCACCGTCAACATCGGCCGCGGCGAGGGCGTCTCGGTGCGCGAGATGATCGACCACATCAACGCCCTCACCGGCTACGACCGCCCCCCGACGGTCACCCCGCGCCGCCCCGGGGACCCGGCCCGCGTCGTGGCCTCCGCCGACCTCGCCGCCACCGAACTGACCTGGAAGGCCAAGCACGACGTCCAGGACATGATCACTTCTGCTTGGGAGGGGTGGTTGCGGAGGTATCCGGGGGCGGCGCGGGACTAGCGGCTACCGGTAGCCGCTACCGGTAGCCGCTACCGGTTGTTCGGATACGCCGACACCCGCCCGTGCACACTGTCGCCCGGCGGCGACCCGCTCCGGCGCGTCGAGGAACTCGTCCACCCGGCCGACCCGGTCCTCGAGGAGATGGCCGAGCCGGATCGCCCCGGCCGGCCGGGAATCTGCGCGCGGGTCTCCAGTGCGGCCCGCAAGCCCTCGTCGCGGAAGCCGGGAGCCCCTCGCGCAACAAGGCGTCGCGGCCGGGGACCGCAGCGGACTTACAGCGCCCTGAGAGCCTGGGCCGTCGCCCTGGTCAGGACCGCCAGATACTCCTTCGGCGGCTTCGGGCTGCGGATCACCACCGAGCGCCAGTACAGCGGCCCGGCGATCAGGTCGAGCGCCAGCTCACTGTCGAAGCCCGCGCGGATCTCGCCGCGCTGCTCCGCCGCCAGCAGGATCTTGAGCGCCACGCCCTCCTGGCCCTCGCGCAGGGTCTTCTGCACGGCCTCGGCCATCTCGGGGTTCCGCGCCGCCTCGGCCTGCAGGTCCGGGATGATCTGCGAGGCCACGGGATGGCGCAGGGCGCGCGAGGTGACCTCGTACAGCAGCCGCAGATCGCCCTCCAGGGAGCCGGTGTCGGGCGTCGGCAGCCCCATCACCGCGAGCGCGGAGACGACGTCGAGGACCAGGTGCAGCTTGGACTTCCAGCGCCGGTACACCGCGGTCTTGCCGACTCCCGCCCTGCGCGCGATGCCCTCGATGGACATCCGCGCGTAGCCGACCGCCGCGAGCTCCTCGAAGACGGCCGCCCGGATGGCCTCGGTCACATCCTCCCGGAGCACCGCCGCTCCGGCGGGCGTCCGGCGGCGCGGACGCGTCTGGGGCTCCTCGGCGTTCGTCGTCATACGGCCCAGCATAGAGCGTTGCGACGATACGGTCCCGTCCCCACGCGAATGACCACCCGGGCACGTCACGACGAAACGGTTCCGTCCCCACGCGGTCCGTGACGACGAAACGGTTGCGTTCCGACGCCGATTGGGCCTACTCTCGCGTTGCGACGATACGGTCCCGTCCCGACGTAAGAGAACGTGAAGAGAAGCGTAAGGAAACGTGGGGCGAAGGACCGGCCGGCCGACGGGCCGGACGACCGCACCCCCCGCCCCCCGAGCGAAAGCAGCGGATGTGAGCCAGGTCCTCCACACACCGCCCCAGGCACCGGTCCCGGCCGACGACGACCTCGCGGCGCTCGCCGCCCGCCACGGCCTGTCGGTCAGCGGCGCCCGCCCCAGCCTGCCCGCGTACGTCCGTCAGCTGTGGGCCCGGCGCCACTTCATCACCGCCTTCGCCACCGCCAAGCTCACCGCGCAGTACAGCCAGGCGAAGCTCGGCCAGGTCTGGCAGGTCATGACACCGCTGCTGAACGCGGCGGTGTACTACTTCATCTTCGGCGTGCTGCTGGGCACCAAGCGGCATGTGCCGGACTACATCCCGTTCCTCGTGACGGGCGTGTTCATCTGGACGTTCACCCAGAGCTCGATCATGGCGGGCACCCGGGCCATCTCCGGCAACCTCGGCCTGGTGCGGGCCCTGCACTTCCCGCGGGCCGCGCTGCCGATCTCCTTCGCCCTCCAGCAGCTCCAGCAGCTGCTGTTCTCGATGGGCGCGCTGGTCGTCATCCTGCTCTGCTTCGGCGTGCCCCTCGCCTTCTCCTGGGCGCTGACGGTCCCCGTCCTCCTGCTGCAGTTCACCTTCAACACCGGTGTCGCGCTGATCATGGCCCGGATGGGCGCGAAGACCCCGGACATCGCCCAGCTGATGCCGTTCATCCTGCGCACCTGGATGTACGTCTCCGGCGTCATGTGGAGCATCGACAAGCTGGCCAAGGGCCACCACGGCTGGCCGTCCTGGGTGGTTCCCGCCCTCCAGGCCAACCCGGCCGCCGTCTACATCGACCTGATGCGCTACTCCCTGATCGACAGCTTCCACGCCAGCCAGCTGCCGCACCACGTGTGGGCGATCGCGGTGGGCTGGGCGCTGGTCGCCGGCGTCGGCGGCTTCATCTACTTCTGGAAGGCTGAGGAGACGTACGGCCGTGGCTGAGCACATCACCGAGCGGACCCCCGTGCCCGCGAACAGCACCATCCCCACCGTCGTCTGCGACGGCGTCGACATCGTCTACCGGGTCAACGGCACCGGCGCCGGGCGCGGCTCCGCGACCGCCGCCCTCAACCGCATGCTCCGTCGCGAGCAGGCCGAGAAGGCGGCCGGCGTGCGCACGGTGCACGCGGTCAAGAACGTCTCCTTCGTCTCCTACAAGGGCGAGGCGATCGGTCTGATCGGCACCAACGGCTCCGGCAAGTCGACGCTGCTCAAGGCGGTCGCCGGGCTGCTGCCGGTGGAGAACGGCAGCATCTACACCGACGGCCAGCCCTCCCTCCTCGGCGTCAACGCGGCCCTGATGGGCGACCTCACCGGCGAGAAGAACGTCTACCTCGGCGGCCTCGCGATGGGCATGTCCCGCGAGGAGGTCAAGGAGCGCTACCAGGACATCGTCGACTTCTCCGGCATCAACGAGAAGGGCGACTTCATCACCCTGCCCATGCGCACCTACTCCTCCGGCATGGGCGCCCGGCTGCGCTTCTCCATCGCCGCCGCCAAGGACCACGACGTGCTCCTCATCGACGAGGCGCTCGCCACCGGCGACCGCTCCTTCCAGCGCCGCTCCGAGGAGCGCATCCGCGAACTGCGCCAGCGCGCGGGCACGGTGTTCCTGGTCAGCCACAACAACAAGTCGATCCGCGACACCTGCGAGCGGGTCCTGTGGCTGGAGCGCGGCGAGCTGCGCATGGACGGCCCGACCGAGGAGGTCATGGCGGCCTACGAGGAGTTCACCGGCGGCGCCGACAAGCCCAAGGCGGCCTGAACTCCCGCCTGAACTCCCCGCCTGAACTCCCGCACGACGACGAGGGCGCCCCGAGCCGAACGGCCCGGGGCGCCCTCGTCGTCACACCGCCTACGAATGCTGCCGCAGCAGGGTGCGCATGGTCCGCATCGCCACCGACAGGTTCGCCAGGTCGAACGTCTCCGAGCTCTGGATCTCCTCCAGGGTCGTACGCGCCCGGCCCAGGATCGGCGCGTTCCTCTCCTCCCATGCCTTGAAGCGCTGCTCGGGGGTCGAGGAGCCGTTGCCGACCGCGAGGACGTCCGCGGTCAGGGCCGAGTGGGCCGCGTACAGGTCCTCGCGGATGGAGGCGCGGGCCATGGACTGCCAGCGGTCGGCGCGGGGCAACTCGATGATGCGGTCCATGAGCTGGGTGATCCGCAGTCGGTCGGCGAGGTCGTAGTAGACCTCGGCGACGTCCAGCGGCTCCCTGCCCATGCGGTCGGCCACCGACACGATGTCCAGCGCGGGGAAGGCGGAGGAGAACCCGGCCACGCGCGTGGCGAGTTCGTCCGGGACACCGGCGCCGGTCAGCTCGTCGTAGATCTGCTGCCACCACTCCAGGTCCGCGCCGCGCAGCAGCTTGGTCAGCTGCTGCCAGACCTGCTCGACGCGCTCGGCGAAGAAGTCGACCGTCTCGGCCAGCTGCAACGGCTGCGGCCGGTTGTTGAGCAGCCAGCGCGTACCGCGCTCGACGAGTCGCCGCGAGTGGAGACGGATACGGGTCTGTACGGCGGCCTCGACCTGGTTGTCGAGGGCCTCCACCGCGTCCCACACCGGCGCCGAGCGGAAGATCGCCCGGGCCGCGGTCTGCGCCCGCACGATCTCCTCGAGGGAGGCCCCGGTCTCCTCGCGCAGACGGTGCAGATACGTCGTACCGCCCGTGTTGACCGTGTCGTTGACCAGGACGGTCGTGACGATCTCACGGCGCAGCGGGTGGTTGTCCATGTACTGCGGGAACTGCTCGCGCAGCGCCGTCGGGAAGTACGCGTGCAGCAGACCGCGCAGATACGGGTCGTCCGGGAGCGAGGTGTGCAGCAACTCGTCGGAGACCGTGATCTTCGTGTACGCCATCAGCACGGCCGTCTCCGGGCCGGTCAGGCCCTGGCCCTGGGCGAGGCGTTCGCGGATCTGCCGGTCGGTCGGCAGGAACTCCAGCGCACGGTCGAGGTGGCCCTCGCGCACCAGGTGCCTCATGAAGCGCTGCTGGGCGTGGAGCATGTCCTTGGACTGGGTCAGCGCGTTGGCGATCGCCGTGTTCTGCGCGTAGTTGTTGCGCAGGACCAGATGGCCGACCTCGTCGGTCATCTCGGCGAGGATCGCGTTGCGCTGCTTGACGGTCAGATCGCCGTCCGCGACCAGGCCGTTGAGCAGGATCTTGATGTTCACCTCGTGGTCGGAGGTGTCCACGCCCGCGCTGTTGTCGATGGCATCGGTGTTGATCTTGCCGCCGTGCAGCGCGAACTCGATCCGGCCGAGCTGGGTCAGACCGAGGTTGCCGCCCTCGCCGACGACCCGGACGCGCAGGTCGGCGCCGTCGACGCGGATCGGGTCGTTGGCCTTGTCGCCGACGTCCGCGTGGGACTCGGTGGAGGCCTTGACGTACGTACCGATGCCGCCGTTCCACAGCAGGTCCACCGGCGCCTGCAGGATGGCCTTCATCAGGTCGGCCGGCGTCATCTTGGAGACCTTGCCCTCGATCCCGAGGGCCTCACGGATGTGCGAGTTGAGCTGGATCGCCTTGGCGGTACGGGGGAAGACGCCGCCGCCGGTGGAGATCAGCTCGGTGTTGTAGTCGGCCCAACTGGAGCGCGGGAGCTCGAAGATGCGCCGGCGCTCGGCGTACGAGGTGTCCGCGACCGGGTTGGGGTCGATGAAGATGTGCCGGTGGTCGAAGGCGGCGACCAGACGGATGTGCTCGGACAGCAGCATGCCGTTGCCGAACACGTCACCGGACATGTCACCGATGCCGACGACCGTGAAGTCCTCGGACTGGGTGTTCACGCCGAGCTCCCGGAAGTGCCGCTTGACGGACTCCCAGGCGCCGCGGGCGGTGATGCCCATGCCCTTGTGGTCGTAGCCGGCCGAGCCGCCGGAGGCGAAGGCGTCGCCGAGCCAGAAGTTGTAGTTCTCGGCGACCCCGTTGGCGATGTCGGAGAAGGTCGCGGTGCCCTTGTCGGCGGCGACGACCAGATAGGTGTCGTCCCCGTCGTGGCGGACCACGTCCGCCGGGGGCACGACCTCGCCGGCCACCATGTTGTCGGTGATGTCGAGCAGCGCCGAGATGAACGTCTTGTAGCTGGCGATGCCCTCGGCCAGCCAGGCGTCCCGGTCCACGCTCGGGTCCGGCAGCTGCTTGGCGACAAAGCCGCCCTTGGCGCCGACCGGCACGATGACGGTGTTCTTCACCATCTGCGCCTTCACCAGGCCGAGGATCTCGGTACGGAAGTCCTCACGCCGGTCGGACCAGCGCAGACCGCCGCGCGCGACCTTGCCGAAGCGCAGGTGCACGCCCTCGACGCGCGGCGAGTAGACCCAGATCTCGAACGCCGGGCGCGGCGCGGGCAGATCGGGGATCGCCTGCGGGTCGAACTTCATGGAGACGTACTCGTGCGGCTTGCCGCCCTCCGCCTCCTGGAAGAAGTTCGTCCGCAGCGTCGCCTTGATGACGGTCAGGAAGGACCGCAGGATGCGGTCCTCGTCGAGCGAGGCCACCTGGTCGAGGGCCGCGTCGACCTCTTCGAGGAGGGCGTCGACGATCTCGTGCCCGGCCCGCTGCCGGTCCGGCGACATCCGCGCCTCGAACAGGGAGACGAGCAGCCGGGTGGTGTGGACGTTGTTGCGGAGGGTGTCCTCCATGTAGTCCTGCGAGAAAGTGGAGCCCGCCTGCCGCAGGTACTTGGCGTACGCCCGCAGCACCATCGCCTGGCGCCAGGTCAGACCGGCGCTGAGCACCAGCGCGTTGAAGCCGTCGTTCTCCGCCTTGCCGGTCCAGGTGGCGGCGAAGGCGTCCTGGACCCGCTCACGGGCGTCGTCACCGGCGTAGTCGCCGTTCTGCGCCTTGGGCATGCGCAGGCCGAAGTCGTAGATCCAGGCGGTGGTCCGGTCCGCGCAGCGCAGCTCGTACGGCCGCTCGTCCGTGACCTCGACACCGAGGCGGCTGAGCACCGGCAGCACCGCGGACAGGGAGACGGCGTCACCCTTGCGGTAGATCTTGAAGCGCCGCTCCTCGGGGGCGGCGCCGACCGGCTCGTAGAGGCTGAGGGCGAAGTCCTCGCCGCTCTTCTCCTGGGCGTCGCTGAGCTGTTCCAGGTGGATCAGGTCGGCGACCGCGGCGCGCGGGGTGTGGTCGGCCTTGTAGCCCTCCTGGAAGGCGTTGGCGTAGCGGCGCAGCAGTTCGGCGGCGCGCTCCTCGCCGCACTCCGCGTTCAGCGCCTCCGCGAAACCGTCGGCCCAGGACCGGGCGGCCTCCACCAGGCGCGCCTCGATGCGCTCCCTGTCGGCGTCGGACAGCTGCGGCAGCACGGTGCCCTGCGGGACACGGACCACGAAGTGCAGCCGGGAGAGGATCGACTCGGTGTTCCAGGCGGTGAAGTCGACGCTGATGCCGCCGAGTTCCTCCTTCAGGATGTCGATGATCCTGAGGCGGACACCGGTGGTGTAGCGGTCGCGGGGCAGGTAGACGAGGGCCGAGTAGTAGCGGCCGTACTCGTCCTGGCGCAGGTAGAGCCTGAGCCGCCTGCGCTCCTGCAGGTACAGCACGGAGGTGGCGATGGACTCCAGCTCGTCGGCCGGCGTCTGGAAGAGCTCGTCGCGCGGGTATGTCTCCAGGATCTGCAGCAGGTCGCGCCCGTCATGGCTGTTGGGCGAGAACCCGGCGCGCTCCAGGACCTCGTCGACCTTGCGGCGGATGACGGGGACCCGGCGCACCGACTCGGTGTAGGCGGCGGAGGAGAACAGCCCGAGGAAGCGGCGCTCACCGACGACATTGCCCTGCTCGTCGAACTTCTTGACGCCGACGTAGTCCAGGTACGACGGCCGGTGCACGGTGGCCCGGCTGTTCGCCTTGGTCAGCACGAGGAGCTTGTGCTCGCGGGCCTTGGCGCGGGCGTCGGCGGGCAGCCGCTCGAAGGACGGGCTGACGGGGTGGCCCTCGTCGCCGGCGTGGTGCGGGTCGGAGCGCAGGATGCCGAGGCCGGTGCCGGGGACCGCGGCCAGCGAGTCGTCGTCGCGCAGGCGGTACTCGCGGTAGCCGAGGAAGGTGAAGTGGTCGTCGGCCAGCCAGCGCAGCAGCTCGCGGGCCTCCTCCACGTCATGGCCGGGCAGGTCGCCCGCGGTCGGCTCGGTGGGCAGTTCGTCGGCCATGCGGACGGCCGCTTCCCGCATCTTGTCCCAGTCCTCGACGGCCTCACGGACGTCGGACAGGACGCGCAGCAGATCGGCGGTGATCTGCTTCAGGTCGCCGCGGTCGGTCTCGCGGTCGATCTCGACATGGATCCAGGACTCGACGTGGGCGTCGTGCGCCGGCTCGGCGCCCGTCTGCGCGGGCAGCACCTCGATGAGCTTGCCGGTCACATCGCGCCGCACGGTGATCTGCGGGTGGATCACGGCATGGATGCCGCGCCCCTGCCGGGTCAGCTCGTTCGTCACGGAGTCCACGAGGAAGGGCATGTCGTCGGTGACGACCTCGACGACCGAGTGGCTGCACGTCCACCCGTTCTCCTCGACGGTGGGCGTGTGCACTCTGACACTGGCCGTGCCCTGGGGGCGGTTCTCGGCCAGCCGGTAGTGCGACAGCGCGGCTCCGAAGACATCGACCGGGTCGCGGCCAGCGAGGTCCTCCGGGGCGGTGTGCAGGTAGTAGCGCTGGAGGAACGCGAGCACGGTCTCCTGGTCGGGAGTGCCCTCGTCCGTCGTCCCGGTCGGTAGGTGCCCCCCGACCGGGCTGTTCTCAGCTACCCGAGCGGCCCTCTCCAGCAGCTCGGCCTTGGCTTCGTCCAGCTTGGTCTGCATTGTCCTCTGGCTCCTGTCGCGCGCCGTTGCGTGACGTAGAAGGAAGTACGGTCTCTTCCCCCTGCGGCTCGTCGCCACGGCCCGGGTTCTCCGGTCTGCTCAGACGCTATGCCGCAAGGTGAGATGAGCGGTGGGTTATCAGCCGTTCTCGACGCGCCCACGGGGTGTGACACTGATCTCTGTGTCACCTGGTCCGGGGGTGTGTACGGCGTCCTGGGGACCCTTGCGATCCCGTCCCGCCCGCGAGGACCAGCGACCGCCGCCCGGTCACGGATGTGTTCCGTGCTCGCCGGGCGCAGGGCAGGGGCAACAGTGCCCCCGCGAGCTATCGCGCTGATCACGCCACAAGGCTATCGCTCTCCACAGGGGGCCCGTCATGAGCCGTATGTGTACAAAACTGGGGGCCGAAGTTTGACGTTCTGCACAGGGGTGAAAGGCGCGTCGAGCGCGTATTCGGCACACTTCACCCTTCCCCTCCCTTCCTCCGCCTTTCCTCCGCGCGCCCCCTTGGCAAGCGGGGCCGTCGGAGGCACGTTGCCGTCATGGCAGCCAAAATCCTCATCGTCACCGGCGACGCGGCCGAGTCGCTGGAGGTCCTGTACCCCTACCAGCGCCTGATCGAGGAGGGCTACGACGTCCATATCGCGGCCCCCTCCCGCAAGCGGCTGCGGTTCGTCGTCCACGACTTCGAACCCGGCTTCGACACCTACACCGAGAAACCCGGCTACACCTGGCCCGCCGACCTGGCCTTCGCCGAGGTCGACCCCGGCCAGTACGTGGCCCTGGTCATCCCCGGCGGCCGCGCCCCCGAGTACCTGCGCAACGACCCCGAACTCCGCAAGATCCTCAGGTCCTTCTTCGACGCCGACAAGCCGGTCGCCCAGATCTGCCACGGCCCCCTGCTCACCGCCGCGATCGACACCCTCCGCGGCCGGCGGGTCACCGCCTATCCGGCCCTGGAGCCGGACATGCAGGCGGCCGGCGCGAGCTTCCAGGACACGGAGGCGGTGGTGGACGGCACGCTGGTGTCCTCCCGGGCGTGGCCGGATCATTCGGCGTGGATGCGGGAGTTCCTTACGGTGTTGCGGGCCAAGGCGCCGGTGACATAGGGACGGCCAGGTGACACGGGGCCGGCCAACTGACACGGGGGGGCCGGCCAGCTGACACGGGGGGCTGGTCAGGCCGCCAGTCGCTCCGCCTCCACGACCGCCTCCGCCAGGGTGTCCACCACGGGCACCCCGGCCACCTCCAGGCTGGCCCGGCCGTGCGACCCCCCGGTGTACAGCACCGCCCGCGCCCCCGCGTGCAGCGCCGCCACGGCGTCGTCGGCCGCGTCGCCTATGACCACCGTACGAGCCGGGTCCACCCCGCCGAGCGAGGCGAGGTGGCGCACCATGTGCTCCGCCTTGCTGCCCCCGGACGGACCGACCCGCCCGTCGACCCGTATGAAGTGCGCCTCTATCCCGAAACCGCGCACCAGCGGCACGAGTTCGTCATGCACGTACATGCTGAGGATCGACTGGCTGCGCCCCGCCGACCGCCACCCGGCGAGCAGCTCCGCCGCCCCTTCGGTGAGCCGGCAGCCGACCCGGTGCTCCGCGTAGTACCGGTGGAAGGTCACGTCCATGACCTCCCACTCGGCGTCCGTCGGCAGCCGGCCGAGCAGCCGCTCGTAGAACTTCGGCACCGGCACGCAGTACAGCGCCCGGTACTGCTCCATCGTGATCGGTTCGAGCCCCAGCTCGCCGAACGCCGCGTTCGTCGCCCCGATGATCGCGTCATTGTCGTGGAACAGCGTGCCGTTCCAGTCCCACACAATGTGCGCGTCTGCTTGCTTCCCCATGCCAAAAACGTACCCGCCGCCACTGACAATCAAGAGAACAGTAGGTCAGCGAGGTACTGAGCAGATTGCTGGTGGGCCTCAGTCGCCGAGGCCCACCAGGTTCGGGATCTCCTGCGTGGCGTACCAGAGCAGCTCGTGATCCTCCGCCCCGTCCACCACGAACTGCGCGTCCTCGTCCCCGCGGTCGGCCGCCTCCAGCGCCTCGGCCGCCGCCGCCACGTCCGTCTCCGCGTCGCCGAGGTCGACGTGCACGGCGGCCGCCTTCGCCAGGGCGACCGTCCCCTTGACCCGCACCTCGCCGAGCGCGGCCGGGTCCAGTCCCCGGTCGGGGTCGACGGAGGCGGCGCCGTCGGCCACGTCCACGGCGACCACGACCCTGCGGCGCGGCGCCTCGGCGTCGGCGGCCAGCAGCCGCAGCGAGGCGAGGGCGGCACGGTTGAGTGCCGCGTACTCCAGCTCCTCGATGTCGTCGGAGAGGTACCACTCGCGCAGCGCGGGCGTGACGGCATAGGCGACGAACGGCCCGCTCCCCAACTCACCCGTCTTGTACGCCTCGGCGAGCCCGGGGAGGGTCAGGGGGACGTAGACGCGCATGGCTGGCCGCTTTCGTGGTCGGAGGGCTGAGCTGATGTCCCGCGAGCGGGCCTTCAGGATACGTGCGGGCGTCCCCTTTCGAGTCCCCACCAGCCCCCTCGGACCCGTCAAGTTCCGATCCCCGATTCACCCGAGGCCCCCTTGCGGATACGGGCCCACACCCCTCCTCGTCACCCTGATAGGTGAACCTTCCGACCGTCCCGACGCGGGCCTCGCCTTCCTTGCGGCCGCCGCCCGAAGCCCCGTACAAGATCCCCAACGTGAAGTTACCGCCCGGTATCGACCGGGCCGGCAGAACGGGGACTCCCATGTACGTCATGTCGAGGGCAACGCAACACCGGTCCGGCACCCGCCCGCCGACCCGCAACGACTCCCGCCGCCCCGGCGGGAACCCGCCCCGCACGCCGGGCGGCACCCCCACCCGCACGGCACCGGGAGGCGGCCGCCCACCGGGCCCCCGGGCCACGGGCACCGCCCCCGACCGGCCGACGGACAACCGCCCGGCGTCCGGACCTGGTCATGGCCCCGGCGCCGTCCGCCCCACTGCCCACCTGAACGAGGGCGCCCACCCGGCCGCCCTCCCCAGGGTCCCCGCTCAGGCCGTCCCTGTGGCCGTCCCTGTGGCCGTCCCGCAGCCGCACCCCACCGGGCTCTTCGCCGACCGTCTCCTCGCCGTCCTGAGCGGCCAGCGCCCCGTCCACTGGATGCTCCGGCACACCGCGGGCCGCGCCTACGACGAGCTGGCCTGGCTCGCCGAACGCGGTCCCCTGCGCGCCCGCGGCACCCGCCCCGTCGTCCGCGACATCGGCTACTGCGTCCCGCGCCCCGGCGCCATCGAGGCCTTCGCCCGTATCGGTGCCGGCAAGCAGCTGCGCGCCATGGCCTTCCGCCTGGAACAGGGCCCTGACCTGCGCTGGCGCTGCACGGCCGTCGAACTGGGCGGTATCCGCCCGCCCAGCCCGGCTGACGGCTGACGGCTGATCGCCAGCCACACGGCAGAGGGCCGGGCCCCCGGAGGGGACCCGGCCCTTCAAGCCGCTACGGCGCCTCGGGCACCGTCACGTGCCGCCTGCGGTCCGCTTACTTCTTGCGGCGCCGGCCACCCCGCGACTGCTTGCGGCGCTCCGCGCGGGTGAGGCCGTCGGCCTCGGAGCGGATCGGCTCGTCGTCGCCGACGAAGTCGCCCTCGATGGTGCCGCCCTCGCCGTCCACCGTCGGCGCGGAGAAGTGGAGGTTGCGGCGCTGCGGGGCGTCCAGCCCCTTGGCGCGGATCTCCGGACGGGCACCGGCCTGCGCGGGGACGACGTCCTGCTTCTCCATGTCGACCGGCTCGGCGTCCTCGACCGGGACCTCCTCGACCTGCTGCTCGACCTGGACCTCCAGGTTGAACAGGTAGCCGACGGACTCCTCCTTGATGCCCTCCATCATCGCGGTGAACATGTCGAAGCCCTCGCGCTGGTACTCGACCAGCGGGTCCTTCTGCGCCATCGCGCGCAGGCCGATGCCCTCCTGGAGGTAGTCCATCTCGTAGAGGTGCTCGCGCCACTTGCGGTCCAGGACCGACAGCACGACCCGGCGCTCCAGCTCACGCATGATCTCGGAGCCGAGCTGCGCCTCCCGCGCCTCGTACTGCTCGCGGATGTCGTCCTTGATGGACTCGGAGATGAACTCGGCCGTGAGGCCAGCCCGGTCGCCGGCCGCCTCCTCCAGTTCCTCGACGGTGACCCGCACCGGGTAGAGCTGCTTGAAGGCGCCCCACAGCCGGTCCAGGTCCCAGTCCTCGGCGAAGCCCTCGGCGGTCTCGGCGCCGACGTAGGCGTCGATCGTGTCGTCCATGAAGTGGCCGATCTGCTCCTGCAGATCCTCGCCCTCCAGGACGCGGCGGCGCTCGCCGTAGATGACCTCGCGCTGGCGGTTGAGGACCTCGTCGTACTTCAGGACGTTCTTACGGGTCTCGAAGTTCTGCTGCTCGACCTGCGACTGCGCGGACGCGATCGCGCGCGTGACCATCTTGTTCTCGATCGGCACGTCGTCCGGGACGTTCGCCATCGACATGACGCGCTCGACCATCTGGGCCTTGAACAGGCGCATCAGATCGTCACCGAGGGAGAGGTAGAAGCGGGACTCGCCCGGGTCGCCCTGACGGCCACTACGACCGCGCAGCTGGTTGTCGATACGGCGCGACTCGTGCCGCTCCGTGCCGAGGACATAGAGCCCGCCGAGCTCCTTGACCTCCTCGAACTCCGCCTTCACGGCCTTCTCGGCCCGCTCCAGGGCGGCCGGCAGCGCCGCGGCCCACTCCTCGATGTGCTCCTCGGGGTCGAGGCCGCGCTGCCGCAGCTCCGCCTCCGCGAGGTCGTCGGGGTTGCCGCCGAGCTTGATGTCGGTGCCACGGCCGGCCATGTTGGTGGCGACGGTGACGGCGCCCTTGCGGCCGGCCTGGGCGACGATGATCGCCTCACGGTCGTGCTGCTTGGCGTTCAGCACCTCGTGCTGGACGCCTCGCTTGCTCAGCTGCTGGGACAGGTACTCGGACTTCTCGACCGACGTCGTACCGACGAGGATCGGCTGGCCCTTCTCGTGCTTCTCGACGATGTCGTCGACGACCGCCTCGAACTTCGCGACCTCGGTGCGGTAGATCAGGTCCGACTGGTCCTTGCGGATCATCGGCCTGTTGGTCGGGATCGGGACGACGCCGAGCTTGTAGATCTGGTGGAACTCGGCGGCCTCGGTCATCGCCGTACCCGTCATGCCGGACAGGCCGGGCAGTTCCTTGCCGTTCTGGTCGTGGCGCTTGTACAGGCGGAAGAAGTTCTGGAGGGTGATCGTGGCGAGGGTCTGGTTCTCGTCCTTGATGTCCACCCCTTCCTTCGCCTCGATCGCCTGGTGCATGCCCTCGTTGTAGCGGCGGCCGGCGAGGATACGGCCGGTGTGCTCGTCGACGATCATGACCTCGCCGTCGATGACGACGTAGTCCTTGTCCTTCTTGAAGAGCTCCTTGGCCTTGATGGCGTTGTTCAGGTAGCCCACCAGAGGCGTGTTCACCGACTCGTAGAGGTTGTCGATGCCCAGCCAGTCCTCGACCTTGGAGACGCCGGACTCGTGGATGGCGACCGTGCGCTTCTTCTCGTCGACGTCGTAGTCGCCGGTCTCCTCGATGCCCTTGAGGGGGTTGCCCGCCTCGCCCTTCTTCAGGCGCAGGACCAGCTTGGCGAAGTCGCCGTACCACTTGGTGGCCTGGTCGGCCGGGCCGGAGATGATCAGCGGCGTACGGGCCTCGTCGACGAGGATGGAGTCGACCTCGTCGACGATGGCGAAGTTGTGGCCGCGCTGGACCAGCTCGTCCTTGGCCCACGCCATGTTGTCGCGGAGGTAGTCGAAGCCGAACTCGTTGTTCGTGCCGTAGGTGATGTCGCACGCGTACTGCTCGCGGCGCTGGGCCGGGGTCATGTTGGCGAGGATGCAGCCGACTTCCAGGCCCAGGAACTTGTGGACGCGGCCCATCATCTCGGAGTCGCGCTCGGCCAGGTAGTCGTTGACCGTGATGAGGTGGACGCCCTTGCCGGACAGCGCGTTCAGATAAGCGGGCAGGGTGCCGACGAGCGTCTTGCCCTCACCGGTCTTCATCTCGGCGACATAGCCGAGATGAAGGGCCGCGCCGCCCATGATCTGCACGTCGTAATGGCGCTGGCCGAGGACGCGCTTCGCGGCCTCACGGACCGTGGCGAACGCCTCGGGGAGCAGGTCGTCCAGGCTCTCGCCGTCTTCGTAGCGCTGCTTGTACTCATCGGTGAGGGCCCGCAGCTCGGCGTCGGAGAGGTCGACGAAGTCCTCTTCGATGGAGTTGACCTGGTCCGCAATGCGGTGCAGCTTGCGCAGGATCTTGCCTTCGCCTGCACGCATGATCTTCGAGAGGACGGACACGGGGGTTGGTCTCCTTGCCGGTCGGGCCTGGGACGGTCGGTTTCCATTGACTTACTGAGCAACGGCCATCGTATGCGAGGACCTGCCCGGGCCGGGAGGCCTGCCGTGACGACGACCGTCCACTGCTTTGCACACCGCTTCAAATCTTCTTCAAAGGGCACAACGGACGGCCCTCACGGATGGTGCCGGATCACGCCATGAATTGCGCGAATTGTGATCGCCCGCTCACGCACGGCAAAAAGATGGCGCCCGCGCGCCCCCTCCGAGCAGAATCGGCCGATGGACCCCGTGACCCTCCACACCGCCCGTCTTCTCCTGCGCCCGGTCGGCCCCCAGGACACCGTCGCGGTGTACGCCGCCGCCCAGGACCCCGAGATCCAACGCTGGACGATGATCCCCTCGCCCTATCTCCCGGAGCACGCGCGCAGCTTCACCGAGGAGATCGCGCCGGGCGGCTGGGCGAACGGCTCGATGCTCACGTTCGGCCTCTTCCTCCCCGAGGGGGAGGAACTGGTGGGCATGATGGACCTGATGATGCGCTCCCTGAGCACCGCCGAGATCGGCTTCTGGTGCGCCAAGGAGCACCGCGGTCACGGCTATGTCACCGAGGCCACCGAGGAGGTCTCCCGCTGGGCCTTCACCCATCTGTCGATCGACCGGGTGGAATGGCGCGCGGAGGTCGGCAACCACGCCTCCCGCGCGGTGGCGCAGCGCGCGGGTTTCGTCATGGAAGGCGTGCTGCGCGCCGCGATCATCCACAGAGGCGTGCGCCGGGACTCCTGGGTGGGTGCGCTGCTGCCGTCGGACCTGGGACTGCCGTCGACGGCACCGTACCTGCCGGCGCCGGTCACGTCGGCGCAGTAGCCGCCTCGCTCCCCGACCTGGCGCTCCCGTAGCGAACTCGCAGCTCAACGCCGATTGTCAGTGCCGCCCCCTATCGTGCGGACCATGACGACTCCGCGCCCCAGCGACCTCTCGGCCGACGAGGCCCGCCGCATCGCCCTGCGCGCCCAGGGGTTCCTGGGTGCTCCCGACCGCAAGGGCGGTGCCCGCGGCGTCCTCCGCCACCTGGGCGCGGTCCAGCTGGACACGATCTCGGTCCTGGCCCGCTCCCACGAGCTCATCCCGTACGCCCGCCTGGGCAGCGTGGGCCGCAAGACCGTCGAGGACGCGTACTGGAGCACCTCCTCCACGGGCGAGCCCCATGCCTTCGAGTACTGGTCCCACGCCGCGTGCATCCTCCCCGTCGAGGAGTGGCCGCACTTCGCCTTCCGCCGCCGCGCCTACCGCAACCGCCCCCACTGGAACCACGACCTCCCGGACGGCGCCTACGACCAGGTCATCAAGCAGCTCCGCGCCGAAGGCCCGCTCACGGCCACGGAGTTGGGCGGCGCCAAGCGCACCAGCGAGTGGTGGGACTGGTCCGGCGCGAAGGTCGCCGTGGAGCGCGCGCTGATGTACGGCGAGGTGGTGTGCGTCGAGCGCCGCGGCTGGAAGCGGGTGTACGACCTCGCCGAGCGCGCCATCCCCGAGGCGCTGCTGCACGACGAGTTGGACGACACGGAGTGTCTGCGCCGTCTGGTCCGGCTCGCGGGCCAGTCCCTGGGCGTCGGCACGCGCGCGGACATCGCCGACTACCACCGGCTCAAAGCCGAGCAGGTCGACGCGGTGATCGCCGACTCGGGGCTGGTCCCGGTCACGGTCGAGGGGTGGGGCAAGCCCGCCTGGGCCGACCCGGCGGCTCTGCGGACGCCGCCGCGCGGCCGTCACCGGACCACCCTGCTGTCTCCGTTCGACTCCCTGATCTGGGAGCGGGCGCGCACGGAGCGGATCTTCGGCTTCACCCACCGCCTGGAGGCCTATGTGCCCAAGCCGAAGCGGATCCACGGCTACTTCGCGATGCCGGTCCTCGCCGGCGGCCGTCTGGTGGGCCGCGTGGACCCGGCTCGCGAGGGGGCGACGCTGGTCGCCAAGCAGGTCACCCTGGACGGCGCCAAGGCGGTCCCGGCGGTGGCGGAGGCCCTGGTGGAGGCGGCGAGCTGGGTGAACTGCACGAGCGTACGCGTGGAGCGCGTGGACGCGCCGGAGCTGCACGGGCCGCTCACCAAGGAGGTGACCCGGGCCCTCGTCACCGCCCTGCGCTGAGCGGCGTCCCGGCTCGGCATTGGCCGCCGGCGGATCAGGGGCTCAGCGGATCTCGAGGATCTTCTCCCGCATCGCGTAGACCACGGCCTCCATCCGGGAGTGCAGCTGCAGCTTCTCCAGGATGTTGCGCACATGGTTCTTCACGGTGTTCTCGGAGATGAACAACTCCTTGGCGATGTCCCGGTTGTTCATTCCGGTGGCGACGAGTTTGAGGACTTCCAGTTCGCGATCGGTCAGCCGCGGCGCCGGCACCAGTCGGCGCTCGTCGGTGCGCTGGATCATCGACTTGAACTCGGTGAGGAGTTTCGACGCCATCGACGGGCTGATCTGCGACTGTCCGTCGGCGACCGCGCGAATGGCGGTGGCCACCTCGTCCGTGGAGATCTCCTTGAGGAGATAACCGGTCGCGCCCGCCTTGATCGCGTCGTAGAGATCGGCTTCCTCGTCGCTGATCGTCAACATGATGATCTTGGCGCTGGGGGCGACCTCCTTGATGGAGGTGCAGGCCTCGATACCGCCCCGCTTGGGCATCCGCACATCCATCAGGACGATGTCGGGCAGCAGGTCGGCGGCCTTGTCGACGGCCTCGGCCCCGTCCCCGGCCTCCCCGACGACCTGGATGTCCTCCTCGGCCGCGAGCACGATCTCCAGGCCACGGCGGAAGAGGGCGTGGTCGTCCACGACAAGGACTCTGATCGGCTCCTTGCGCGGGGTGCCCGCGTCCGGGCCCATGCCGACGACGCCGCCGTCGGCATCCTCGTCATGCATCGGTCCGAAGCTGTCCGCCATCGTTCCTCCCCCTGAAGGCTGTGGCCTCAAGTGCTGCGCCAACGCCAACCCAAGGCAACGGCCCATCGGTTGGGCCATTGTGGCCATGATTCCATGCCCGGACGACAACGCGGTGACAGTGCGGGGCTCGAAGTGGGCGCACACCGGTGCCCCTGGGGGCGCACAGGCGCTCCAGGGGCACCGGCTCATCTGTCGGTCGCGTGGGTCAGCCGCCCAGCGTGCCGCCGGGCGCGGGAGACTGCGCCTGGGCGACCATCGGGTCCGTGCTCAGGTGGATGACGCCGTAGTCGTAGGCGTGCCGCCGGTAGACGACACTCGGTTCCTTGGTCTCGGAGTCGACGAACAGATAGAAGTCGTGTCCGACCAGTTCCATCTCGTAGAGGGCCTGGTCGAGACTCATCGGGGAGGCGACGTGGGTCTTCTCGCGGACGATGAGGGGGCCTTCGCCCTTCACCTCGAGCGAGCCGATCTTCTTGGTGGGGACGCCGTCCGGCTCCTCCTCGTGGACCGGGTGGCCGTTCCCGTTGAGCGTCGCCGCGCCCGGGACGTGGTCGGGGACCTCGGCGGCCGAGATCCTGCGCGCGCCACGGCGCGAGAACCGCTTGTCGTGCTGCTTGCGCAGCCGGGCATCCAGCTTCTCCGCCGCCAGGTCGAGCGCCGCGTACGGATCGCTGGCCGCTGCCTCCGCCCGGATCACCGGACCGCGGGAGCGGAGCGTGATCTCCACTCGGTCACAACGGTCGGCCTGTCGGGGGTTGGGCTCCTTGGACACCTCGACGTCGAGGCTGATCACCTTGCCATCGAGCTTCTGGATCTTCTCCAGCTTCAGCTTCTCGGCCACGTGCTTCCGGAACCGCTCGGGCACCTCGGTCTTGCGGCCCTTGACGACGATGTCCACGCAGAACTCCGTTCCCGGATCACTCCGCCTCGCTGCGGAGCATCTCCCTTTTGCACCAGGCTCCGGTGCTCCGGAACCTCGGACTCGGTGACTTCCACCTCCTCCCCCGCGGGCAAGATCTCCACTCCACCGACGCGGGTGATTATGGAAAACCCGCAGCACGGCATTGGTGTATGAGAGGTGTGGCCTGCGCCTTTCTCTCACAACCGAACATATCTCGCCCGGACGGATGTCGTCACCCTCTACTGCGGCGTACCTCCGTTCAGGTGAATTGACCCTGTCATTACCTGCAACGATGCAAGTTCGCGGTCAGTTCCGGTTTATTTCGAAAGAGTCCGGCGTGGCAGCGACCACCGCCGCGCAGATCGGCTCACCCACACGGTCTGGGCCCGCCACTCCCGGTCCGGCGGGCCGCCGACCAGCCTCGGCCTCTCGTGATCCGGCCCTCCGTTCCCCTGTGCCTTCCCGAGTCACCGCCGTATACACGGCCGTTGCCCCACCGTCGTACGAAACCGGCCCCGGCTCGCGCCTGTAGACGTCGGCGCTGCCGCCCCGCATCCCCCTCACCCCGTCTTCCACCCGGTCTTCCGCCGGCCCGGCCAGCGCCGCCCGCACGGCCCGCGCCGCCTCGGCGAGCGAGGCCCCGGTCGTCATCAGGTCATCCACGAGTACGACCCGCCCCGCGCGCAGCAGCCGTGCCCCGCCCGGCGCCACGACCAGCGCACCGGCCAGATTCTCCAGCCGCTGACGGGAGTTGAGCCCGGCCTGATCCGCCACACCCCGCCCCTGCCGCAGCACCCCGACCACCCGCGCCGCGCACCCGCCCCGCCGCAACTCGCCCGCCGCGGCAAGCGCGATCCGCTTGGCGGGATCATGCCCCCGAGCCCGCACTGCGGCCCGCGCGGACGGTACGGGGACGAGCAGCAAGGGCTCGGCGAAGCGCGCGGCCGCGCCCCGTCCCACGCCCGCACCCCCGACGGGCCCCGCACCCGTCCGTGACACCCCCGAACCGGTCTCGCCGCCGTGCCCTCGCCCCTCCCGCAGCCCCGCCCGCACGGCCCCTGCCAAAGCCGCGCCCAGCGGTGCCGCCAAGGCCAGCGCACCCCGTTCCTTGTGGGCCAGCAACACGGCCCGTACCGCGTCGGAGTACCGGGCGGCCGCGTGGACCAGGGGCAGCCCGGGCGGTTCCGGCACCGGTCGCACCCGGCTCGGTGCGGCCCCGCTCAGAGCCGCACGGCACTCAGGGCAGAGCACCGTACGGGGCCTTCCGCAGCCTCCGCACTCGGCCGGCAGCACCAGGTCGGTCAGGTCCTGCCACCACCCCCGCATGCCCTCCACTGTGCCAACGCCGGAGCCGGCCCACCACCCCTGTGGAAAACCACCTGTGGACAACCGCCGCGCGGGACGCGGAATGGCGTCCGCGACGTCTCACCCCGGGTAGACCGGTGCCATCCCGTCCGTGGCGACCTTCTGCCACTGCGCCCCGGTCTGCAGCCGCACGATCCCGTCCTCCGAGTACGCCACCAGCGGGAGCAGGTCGGAGTCGGTCGCCGTGATCTCCTTGACGCCGCTGAGCGCCGCGGGCGCGGGCCCCTCCGGCGTGGAGCCGTCGACCTGGACGTACAGGATCGTCTGCACACCGCCCTGCTCGCGCCCGACCACCACGAGCCGGCTGTCACCGGCCCAGGACATGGCCGTGATGTCCTCCAAGTCCGGTGTAATGGACCGCGGTTCGAGCACGGAGACCGTCGGCTTGTCCCCTTCGGTGCCGCGTTCGATCCGCCCGATGATCAGTGACCGCTGCGTGCCCTTCGCCACCACGAGCGCGACCCGCACTCCGTCCGCGGCCACCTTGACGTCCTCGATCCGCCCGTCCAACGCCGGGGTCTTCACCGTCAGCGGCTCGCCCTTGCCCCGCTGCAGCACCAGCAGCCGCGGGTCGTCGGGGTTGCGGTCGGCCACCCACAGGTCGCCCTGCGGGTCCCAGCTGGGCGTGGTCAGCCGGTCATTCTCCGACTTGCCGTGGCTGATCAGGACGGGCGTGCCGAGCGAATCGCCCGACTCCAGCGACGCGACGTAGAGGCTCTTGCCGTCGCCGCTGACCGTCGCCGCGCTGTGCTCGTCGCGCGAGACGGCCACCGAGCGCAGTTCCTTGTCGTTGTCGCCCAGCGGCCCCGGCACCGGGTCGGTCCTGGTCCCGGCGTTCTCGGCGCCGATCCGCACCAGTCGGCTCTTGCCCTGGAGGAAGTACACATAGCCGGGCGTGTTCACCGAGCCCCTCGCGGCGACCGCGTGGTCCTCGTTGAGCGAGCACAGCTGCTTCCCACCGGAGCGCAGCTCCACCTCGTCCAGGGCCGGAGTGACGTTCTGGAGTGTGAACAGCAGCTGGGCCGCCATCTCGTTGCACTTGGTCGGCCCGACCCGCGCGGCGCTCTTGTTGAGCGGCACGGTCAGCTTGTTCTGGTCGTCGGGCGCCAGCGCGGACACGCCCTTCTGGAGCGCCGTCCTGGTGGGGAAACTCGTCCGCACCACCTGGTTGAGCCAGTTCGTGGGGCCGTTCAGCAAGGACCGCACCATCTGGGTCAGGGGGTCCACCCGCCGGCGTACGTACACGGGGTCGGCGACGGCCGTCGGCGTCCCCGCCGCTGCACCCACGGCGAAGTAGTACTTGTTGACGGACATGTAGTTGCGCTGGAAGTCCGTCTTCCCCATGACGACACCCTGCGGCAGCCGGTCGATGCGCCACTGCTGGGTCTTCTTGTCCCTGCTGAGGTGCAGGGGCGCGTCGTAGGACCCGCTGTCGGGCGAGTACGCCTGCTGTGAGTCCACCCTGGCGACCCTGGCGCCGGTGAGCATGAACGACTGGTCGTCGCTGTTGTCCCGCCCACCCGAGTGGACCGGCTCGGTGCCGGGCCCGTTGGCGAGGACCGTGGTGGACAGCGTCGGCTCCCAGGTCTTGGACGCCTGGCCGGTCAGATACTGCCGGGCCGTCGAGTAGGTGGGATCGTCACTGGTCAGCGCCTCCAGGAAGCCCGACACGATCTCCACGGGCTGCGCGTCCTCCTGCGGCGGCATGGCGAAGACCCGCACCTGGGTGTCCTGCTGCGGCGTGGAGTCGACCCCGCTCAGATCCCCGCTGTCGGGCATCGACGCACACCCCGCCAGCAGTACGACGCCCAGCGCGCCGTACGCGAGCGCACGCGCCGGTCTCCGCCGAGCGCCCCGCTCGCTGTCAGCGCCCACGGAATGCCTCCCCATGCTTCTTCGAGTCCTCCGCCCCGGCACCCGGGTGGCGCGAGGTCTCGCTCCGCGCCCCGTCCGCGGGAGGCGTCTCGTCCTGCTGTCGCCGTACACCGGAGGCGGGCCGGGGCACCACGCGGGCGCCGTTGCCCGGCAGCGCCGTGGGATCGGCCGTGGGGGCCGCTCCGGTCACCCTCGGGGCAATGGGCGGTATCTGCTCTGCGACGGGCTGTACGGGCACGGTGGCGGCCTTCTCGCCCCCTCCACGGGGCAGGCCGGCGTCGTTGAGCCCCCGGTTACGGCGCGAGTCCTTGGGCTCCAGCGGTATCGGAGAGCCCCGCAGCGGCTCGTCCGCGGTCCGCGGGAGGGTCAGCCGGAACTGCGAGCCGCCGCCCGGCTCACCCCAGGCCTGCAGCCAGCCGCCGTGCAGCCGCGCGTCCTCCAGCGCGATGGAGAGCCCCAGACCCGTACCGCCGGTGGTACGCGCGCGTGCCGGGTCGGCGCGCCAGAAGCGGCTGAACACGCGTGTGGCCTCGCCGGGCTTGAGCCCGACCCCGTAGTCGCGCACCGCGACCGCGACCGCTCCGCCCGCCGCGGCGAGCTTGACGACGACGTCCTTGCCCTCGCCGTGCTCCACGGCGTTGACGACGAGGTTGCGCAGCACCCGCTCCACGCGCCGGGCGTCCGCCTCGGCGACGACGGGCTGCTGGTCGCCGACGACCCGTATCGTCGTCCCCTTGCGCTCGGCGAGCGGCTCGGCGCCGCTCACGACCCGCCGTACGACCTCCCGGAGGTCTATCGGCTCGGCCTCCAGGGCCGCCGCGCCCGCGTCGAACCGGCTGATCTCCAGCAGGTCGGCGAGCAGCGACTCGAACCGGTCCAACTGGTCGGCGAGCAGCTCGGCCGACCGCGCGGTCACCGGATCGAAGTCCTCACGCGCCTCATGGATGACGTCCGCGGCCATCCGTACGGTCGTCAGCGGTGTCCGCAGCTCGTGCGACACGTCGGACACGAACCGCCGCTGCATCCGCGACAGGTCCTCCAACTGCTGGATCTTCAGCTGGAGGTTCTGCGCCATCTTGTTGAAGGCCTCGCCCAGGCGCGCGATGTCGTCCTCGCCGGTGACCTTCATCCGCTCCTGCAGCCGGCCCGCGGAGAGCCGCTCGGCGATCCCGGCCGCCATCCGCACGGGCGTGACGACCTGCCGCACCACGAGCCACGCGATGGCCCCCAGAAGGACGACGACGAAGAGCCCGGCGGTCGCCAGCGTGCCCTTGACGAGGCTGAGCGACTTCTCCTCCTGGGTGAGCGGGAAGAGGTAGTAGAGCTGGTACGGGTCGCCGTTCGGGTCGTTGATCTCCTTGCCGATGACCAGCGCCGGCTGGGACTCCTTGTTGTTGCTGTAGATGATGCGGGTGTAGCTCTGGGCGGCCGCCGTGCTGTCGCTGACCTTCGCGCGCAGGTCCTCGGGGACACTCGCCGACGGGTCCACCCAGCCGGAGCCACGCGACCCGCGCACACCGCCGCCGTCGTCACCGGCGGGCAGGGTCACGACGTCGAAGGCGCCCTGGCCGCCGCTGGACAGCGACGACACCAGGTCGCTCATCCACTGGCTGGCGTTCTGGGAAGTCCGCCCGTCCGTCGACGTGGCGTCGTTCGCGGTCCCGGCGGCGGCCTCGTCGGCCGTCTGCTTGGCCACCGCGAAGCCGCCGGTCGCCTGGCTCTGCGAGGCCTTCACCTTGGCGTCGAGCAGACCGTTGCGCACCTGCCCGATGACGACGAAGCCGAGCAGCAGCACGACGCCCAAGGACATCAGCAGGGTCGTGACGACGACCTTGAGCTGGATGTTCCGCCGCCACAGCCGCATGACGGGCAGCACGGGCCGTCGTATCCACCGCATGAACAACCGGAGCACCGGGCTGCCCTGGACACCGCCCTGCAGCAGTCCGCCCTCCAGCAGGCGCCCCCACCGGGAGCCCGCCGTCTTCCGGCCGACAGGCCGCCCCGCACGGGCCCCCGCCGACCCGTTCGCCGAAGCGGCACCGTCACCGGTCATCTCAGCTGGGTCCTGCCTTGTACCCCACGCCCCGGACGGTCACCACGATCTCCGGGCGCTCCGGGTCCTTCTCGACCTTGGAACGAAGCCGCTGCACGTGAACATTCACAAGCCGGGTGTCGGCGGCGTGCCGGTAGCCCCACACCTGCTCGAGCAGCACCTCACGCGTGAACACCTGCCAGGGCTTGCGCGCGAGGGCCACCAGCAGATCGAACTCCAGCGGCGTCAGGGCGATCGACTGCCCCTCCCGCTTCACGGAGTGCCCGGCGACGTCGATCACCAGGTCTCCGATGGCGAGCTGCTCGGGCGCCGGCTCCTCCGACCGCCTCAGCCGCGCCCGGATCCGCGCGACGAGCTCCTTCGGCTTGAACGGCTTCACGATGTAGTCGTCGGCCCCGGACTCCAGCCCGACCACCACGTCGACGGTGTCGCTCTTGGCCGTGAGCATCACGATCGGCACACCGGACTCGGCCCTGATCAGCCGGCACACCTCGATGCCGTCCCGCCCCGGAAGCATCAGATCGAGCAGCACGAGATCAGGCTTGGCCTCGCGAAACGCAGCCAGCGCCTTGTCCCCGTCGGCTACGAAAGACGGCTCAAAACCTTCACCACGCAGCACGATGCCGAGCATCTCGGCCAGTGCGGTGTCGTCGTCGACGACAAGGACTCGTCCCTTCATAAACGACATCATCCCATTCTCATAACGGTGGCGAAGGTGCAGGTGAGCAGCGCCACTGGCCCGTGACGATAGTCGTACGGGGGCGTCACTGTCTGCCCCAGCTACCCAGAGTAGGGGCCCGCCGACCCGAAGGTCGCCGAAGCTGTTGATCACCCGACGCCACGGATCACCGCCCGGCGCCGACACCTTCAGCCGATTGCAACGAGCTGGTGCGGACCGTTGCGCCATCCGAGACTCCATTGCAACGATCCACTCGCTCTGAGCCGCGCAGTTGTCAGAAGTGCGTACACCAGCCAAGACCTCGCGTCAGCCGGCCACCACCCGGCGGGGCCTGGCGTACAGCTCCGCAAGCGCCTCCGCGGTCACCGGCGAGACGACACCCTCTTCCGTGACGATCGCGGTCACCAGCTCGGGCGGAGTCACGTCGAACGCCGGGTTGTACGCCTGGGTCCCCAGCGGCGCCACCGGCACCCCACCACCCGCTTCCGCTCCCACCACGGGCACCTGGGGTGCTGTGACCTCGGTCACCTCATGCCCGGGGCGCTGCTCGACCTCGATGGACGCCCCGTCGGGGGTGCCGGGGTCCACCGTCGTCAGAGGTGCCACCACGATGAAGGGCACATGGTGGTACCGCGCGAGCACCGCGAGCGGATAGCTCCCCACCTTGTTCGCCACCGAACCGTCGGCCGCGATCCGATCCGCCCCGATCAACACCGCGTCCACCTCACCGGCAGCGAACAGCGAGCCCGCCGCGTTGTCCGTGAGCAGCGTGTACGCCATTCCATTGCGCGCCGCCTCATAGGCGGTGAGCCGAGCACCCTGCAGCAACGGACGCGTCTCGTCCACCCAGAGCCGCCGCAGCTGCCCGGTCCGATGCGCCGCGAGCGCCACGGCGAACGCCGTGCCCTCCCCACCCGACACCAGCGCGCCGGTGTTGCAGTGCGTCAGGATCCGGTACCCACCGCCGGGCAGCAGCTCGTCCAGCAGCGCCAACCCACGCTCGGCCATGCGGGCACTGGCCTCGGCGTCCTCCTCGTGCAGCGCTCGCGCGGCCGCCAGGGCGGCGGCCGCGGCCTGCTCGGCGCCACCGCCCTTGGCGAACGCGGCCCGATGGGCGGACTGCGCCCTGCGCACCCCGACGGCCAGGTTCACCGCCGTCGGACGGGCGCCCGCCAGCGCCTCCGCGGCGTCGTCCACGTCGAACCCGCGCGCGGCGGCGAGCGCGACGCCGTACGCCCCCGCGATCCCGAGCAGCGGTGCCCCGCGCACAGCGAGCGAACGGATCGCCTCCACCAGCGCGGGCGCGTCCGTACATACCAGCTCGACCTCCTCGGCCGGCAGCCTCGTCTGGTCGAGAAGCACCAGTACGGGACCCTCGGGTGGCTCCTCCCAACGGAGCGCCGGTACCTCGGTCGGCCTGCTGTCCTCGCCGGTTTGCGCGTACTGATCAGCCATGCGATCAGTCTGCCCCGTATTCCGCGGACAATTGAAGGTGCGCAGCCCTTACCGCGGCCGGTACCGGGGCGACCACCACATGGCACGATGGCTGCCAACCTGCCGCCGCGACCGCGGACGGGCACCGTGAAGGAGCGACGATGAAAGACACTCCGGGCTGGGCCTCGCCCGGATCTGCCCCGTCCGACGGGCAGGAGCCCGGCGCGTCCGGCCCCGCCGAGCCCACCGACCGCCCGAGCACCACGGAGCCCGCCGACCAGCCGGACCAGTCGGGCACCGACCCGCAGGGCCCAGGCGTGAAGTGGTCCAAGGAGCAACCGGCGGCCGCCCAGTGGTCCGCGCCCACCGGCCCCGCCAACCCCGGCCAGGCCCCGCCGCCCCCACCACCGCCAGGTCCGGGCTGGGGCGGCCGACCTCCCGGCGGCGGCTACGGCGGCCCGGGCGGGCCCGGCGGCTACGGCTACGGCGGTCCGGGCCCCTACGGCGGCTGGGGCGGCGGCGCCTGGGGCGGTCCCCCGCCCGCGGCCAAGCCCGGCGTGATCCCGCTGCGCCCCCTCGGCGTCGGCGAGATCCTCGACGGCGCGGTCTCGACCATGCGCACCTACTGGCGCACGGTCCTCGGCATCTCGCTGACCGTCGCCGTGATCACCCAGGTCCTCGTCGTCCTGCTCCAGGGCCTCGTCCTCAACGACGCCGGCACCGCGGCCCTCGACAATCCCAATGCCTCCCTCGACGACGTCACCCGCGCCCTCGGCGAGGTCATGGCCGGCTCCGGTGCCGTCGCCCTGATCACGCTGATCGCCAGCGTCGCCGCGACCGCCCTGCTCACCACGGTCACCAGCCGCGCCGTCCTCGGCAAGCCGGTGACGGCGGGCGAGGCCTGGCGCGACGCGCGACCCCAGGTCCTGAAGCTCTTCGGTCTGATCTGCCTGCTGCCGCTCATCGCCGCCGCGATCATCCTCGCGGGCGCGACGCCCGGCATCCTCGTGGGCATCTTCGGCAGCACCACCGGAGGAGTCGCCCTCGGTGTCCTCGGTGGTGCCGCGGCCGCCGTCTTGGCGGTGTGGCTGATGGTCCGCTTCTCCCTCGCCTCGCCCGCGCTGATGCTGGAGAAGCAGGGCATCACCAAGTCGATGAGCCGCTCCGCGAAGCTGGTGCGCGGCTCCTGGTGGCGGGTCTTCGGCATCCAACTGCTCGCCACGGTCATCGCGAACATCGTCGCGTCGATCGTCGTGATCCCGTTCACCTTCATCGCCGCCGCGGTCGGCGGCAACGGCGTCGTCGGGCTCTTCAACACCAACGGCGGCGACGTCGGCTGGGCCTTCCTCATCATCAGCGGCATCGGCTCGGTGATCGGCTCCATGATCACGTTCCCGATCACCGCCGGTGTGACCGTGCTCCTCTACATCGACCAGCGCATCCGCCGCGAGGCCCTCGACCTCGACCTCGCCCGCGCCGCCGGTGTCCAGGGCTACGGCAACGACACCGGCTCCGGGGGCTGATGCGGTGAGTCCGACGGGGGGAGTTCTCACAGCGGTGCCGGCGCTCCCGCGCGCCACCGCATCGGCCGTACGGGCCCTGCTGCACGCGGGCGACGCCTCCGTACTGTCACTGGCGCGCTCCGGCGACGAACCGCCGGTGACCATCCCACGCGATCCCGCGCGGGAGGCCGCCCGGCGCGAGCTGTCCAAGCGCATGTACCACGAGAACGACCCCAGTTGGTTCCAGCGCGCCCTCAACGCGTTCTGGGACTGGATCGACAAGCTGTTCAGCTCGGCGGCTTCGGCGACCCCCGGAGGCACGGTCGGCCTGGTGGTCGTCCTCCTGGCGGTCCTCGCCGTGCTGGGCGCGCTGTGGTGGCGCCTGGGCTCCCCGCGCCGCCGACCCGTCTCCTCAGCGGCCCTGTTCGACGAGCGCCCGCGCAGCGCGGCGGAACACCGGGCCGCCGCCGAGGCACACGCCGCCCAGGGCCACTGGAACCAGGCCGTCCAGGAACGCATGCGCGCCATCGTCCGCTCCCTCGAGGAACGCGCGCTCCTCGACATCCGCCCCGGCCGCACCGCGGACGAGGCGGCCGCGGAGGCCGGGCGCGCGCTGCCCTCCCACACGGACCGACTGCGCGCCGCCGCCCGGGACTTCGACGACGTCACATACGGCGGCCGCAGGGCGAGCGAGATGTCGTACCACCGCATCGCCGAACTCGACCGCGACGTCGAACGCGCCAAGCCCCAGCTCGCGAGCAGCGTCCCCAGCGCGGCCCACAACGCCCGCCAGGGAGCCGCCGAATGACCACCGAGGCCATGCTCCCGCCCACCTCGGCCTCGCCCACCATTCGTCAGGTGTGGACCCGCGCGCGAGGTGTCGCCCTCGCTCTCGTGCTCCTCCTGGTGGCAGCCGTCGTCATCGCGGTGGTCCGCTCGGACACCCGGCACGGCGAACTCGACCCGCGCTCCGTCGACCCCTACGGCAGCCGCGCCGTCGCGGAACTCCTCGCCGACCGGGGCGTGTCCACGCGCGTGGTCACCACCCTCGGCGAGGCGCGCGCCGCGGCCGCCCCGGACACCACTCTCCTGGTCGCCGTCCCGGACCTGCTGACGGACCGCCAACAGTCCGGCCTGCACGCGGCGACCGCCGGCTCCGGCGGCCGCACCGTCTTCGTCGCCCCCGGCAGCTCCTCCGTCGAGAAGCTCGTCCCCGGAGTCACCGCGGACCCCGCCACCAGCTTCGACTCGACCCTCACCCCCCACTGCGCACTGCCCGCCGCCCGGCGCGCCGGAAGCGCGGACACCGGCGGCATCCGCTACACCACCACGCACCTCGACGCCGACAAGTGCTACCCCAGCGAACGCCTGGCCACCCTGCTGCGCATCCCCGAGACCTCCTGGAACGGCGACACGATCGTCCTCGGCGCGCCGGACATCCTCTTCAACAACCACCTCGACAAGCAGGGCAACGCCTCGCTCGCCCTCCAACTCCTCGGCTCCCGCCCCCATCTGGTCTGGTACCTCCCCTCGCTCTCCGACTCCTCCACCGCCGACACGGGCGGCAAGAAGAGCTTCTTCGAGCTGCTGCCCTCCGGCTGGCGCTGGGGCACGCTGCAGCTCGCCATCGCGGCAGCCCTCACCGCCCTCTGGAGGGCACGCCGCCTCGGCCCCCTCGTGCCCGAAAGACTCCCCGTCGCGATCCGCGCCTCCGAGACCGTCGAAGGCCGCGCCCGCCTCTACCGCAAGGCCAACGCCCGCGACCGCGCGGCCGCCGCTCTTCGCTCCACCACCCGCACCCGCCTCGCCCCCCTCGTAGGCGTCCCCGTAGCCCAGGCGCACACGCCCGAGGTCCTGCTCCCTGCCCTGTCCGCCCACCTCCACGGCGACGGCCAGGCCCTGCACCCCCTCCTCTTCGGCCCGCCGCCCGGCGACGACGCGGCCCTCATCACCCTCGCCGACCAACTCGACGCCCTCGAAAGAGAGGTACGCCGTCCATGATGGACCCGACCACTGACAACGCCGGGTACACCGGGGACCCCGGCAAGGCCCGGGCCTCGCTGGAGGCCCTGCGCGCCGAGATCGCCAAAGCCGTGGTCGGCCAGGACCCCGCCGTGACCGGCCTCGTCGTCGCTCTCCTCTGCCGCGGACACGTACTACTAGAAGGAGTCCCCGGGGTCGCCAAAACGTTGCTCGTCCGCGCTCTCGCATCCGCACTCGAACTGGAGACCAAACGCGTCCAGTTCACCCCCGACCTCATGCCGAGCGATGTGACCGGCTCCCTCGTCTACGACACCCGCACCGCCGAGTTCCGCTTCCAGCCCGGCCCGGTCTTCACCAACCTCCTCCTCGCGGACGAGATCAACCGCACCCCGCCGAAGACCCAGTCGTCCCTCCTGGAAGCCATGGAGGAACGCCAGGTCACCGTCGACGGAACCCCCCGTGCCCTCCCCGACCCCTTCCTCGTCGCCGCGACCCAGAACCCCGTCGAGTACGAGGGCACGTACCCCCTCCCCGAAGCCCAACTCGACCGCTTCCTCCTCAAACTGACGATCCCGCTGCCCTCCCGACAGGACGAGATCGACGTCCTCACCCGCCACGCCGAAGGCTTCAACCCCCGCGACCTGCACGCCGCCGGCGTACGCCCGGTCGCCGGCCCCGCCGACCTCGAAGCCGCCCGCGCGGCAGTCGCCAAGACGACGGTCTCCCCCGAGATCACGGCCTACGTGGTCGACATCTGCCGCGCCACCCGCGAATCCCCGTCCCTCACCCTGGGCGTCTCCCCGCGCGGCGCGACAGCCCTCCTGGCCACCGCACGCGCGTGGGCATGGCTCACGGGCCGCGACTACGTCATCCCCGACGACGTCAAGGCCCTCGCCCTCCCCGCCCTCCGCCACCGCGTACAGCTGCGCCCGGAGGCAGAAATGGAAGGCGTGACGGCCGACTCGGTCATCAACGCGATCCTCACCCACGTCCCCGTCCCCCGCTGATGGCCCTCACCGGACGCGCCGCACTCCTCGCGGCCCTCGGCTCCCTCCCCGTCGGCATCTGGGACCCCGGCTGGACGGGCATCCTCGCCGTGAACGCCCCCCTGGCAGTGGCCTGCGCCTGCGACTTCGCCCTCGCGGCTCCGGTACGACGCCTCGGCCTGACCCGCTCCGGCGACACCTCCGTGCGCCTGGGCGAATCCGCCGACGTGACCCTCACGATCACCAACCCTTCGGGCCGCCCCCTCCGCGCCCGCCTGCGCGACGCCTGGCCGCCCAGCAGCTGGCACCCCGGCACGGAAGTGGAAGCCTCACGCCACCACGTCACGGTCCCGGCCGGCGAACGCCGACGCATCACCACCCGCCTACGCCCCACCCGCAGAGGCGACCGCCAGGCAGACCGGGTGACAATCCGCTCCTACGGCCCCCTCGGCCTGTTCAACCGCCAAGGCACCCACAAGGTCCCCTGGACGGTCCGCGTCCTGCCACCCTTCACCAGCCGCAAGCACCTGCCCTCGAAGCTGGCCCGCCTGCGCGAACTCGACGGCCGCACCAGCGTCCTCATCCGCGGCGAGGGCACAGAATTCGACAGTCTGCGCGAATACGTCCCCGGGGACGACACCCGCTCCATCGACTGGCGTGCAACGGCCCGTCAGTCCGCCGTCGCCGTGCGCACCTGGCGTCCCGAACGCGACCGCCACATCCTTGTCGTCCTCGACACCGGCCGCACCGCGGCAGGCCGCGTGGGCGACGCCCCGCGCCTCGACGCCTCCATGGACGCGGCCCTGCTCCTGGCAGCCCTCGCCTCCCGCGCCGGCGACCGCGTGGACCTGCTCGCATACGACCGCCGAGTCCGCGCCCTGGTCCAGGGCCGCACCGCACGCGACGTACTCCCCTCGCTCGTCAACGCGATGGCAGCACTCGAACCCGAACTGGTGGAACTGGACGCCCGAGGCCTGACGGCCACAGCCCTCCGTACGGCACCCCGCCGCTCCCTGATCGTCCTGCTCACCAGCCTCGACACGGCACCGGTGGAGGAAGGCCTGCTGCCCGTCCTCTCCCAACTCACCCAGCGCCACACGGTTCTCGTGGCCTCGGTGGCGGACCCCTACATCGCCCGTATGGCCACGGCTCGCGGAGACGCGGACGCGGTGTACGAGGCCGCAGCAGCAGCTCGCGCCCAGAGCGAACGCCATCGCACAGCGGATCAACTCCGCCGCCACGGGGTCACGGTCGTCGACGCGACGCCTGATGAACTGCCGCCGACGCTGGCGGACGCCTATCTGGCCCTCAAAACCGCGGGCCGCCTGTAATCGGGCGGCCATGCCCTGCCATTGAGCGGCGATTACCCTCTCAATGGCCTTAAACGCAGAAAACCCCCGAACCGGTATCCCCGGCCGGGGGTTTTCTCAATGATTGTTCGGCGGCGTCCTACTCTCCCACAGGGTCCCCCCTGCAGTACCATCGGCGCTGTAAGGCTTAGCTTCCGGGTTCGGAATGTAACCGGGCGTTTCCCTCACGCTATAAC
>Ga0182007_10000140_pt1 | contig 48641 bp, 38 predicted proteins | sample Sormic07211113_1_FD_123023 | JGI IMG/M metagenome (GOLD analysis project Ga0182007, IMG submission 123023) | Rhizosphere microbial communities from Sorghum bicolor, Mead, Nebraska, USA - 072115-113_1 MetaG | ecosystem: Host-associated > Plants > Roots > Rhizosphere | place: USA: Nebraska...
CCGGCACGTTCGGCAGCCGATGCGCCGCCTCGATCTGAAACACCTTGAATATATGCATGGCGGACGCCTGCGCGTTGTGGCGATGAATGGACCGGCGGAAAGACACACGCCCTGGTCCTGGTGTATGGGTGCTCTCTAATAACACCAGGAAAGCCTCGCTACTATGCGATTCTTCCAAGGCACCAGGAAGCACTTGCCCCCATAGTTGCCCCCACACCCGTTTCACTTGCACCCGCCATGAGTACCGGCGTCGAAGTTTGCTTATTTTACACTCGCAAGGACAACGGCACCACTTGGCCACACTTCTTGCTGGAAGCGCTCTCAGGCGCAGGAAGACGACAATGATCGCGTCGAAACCTGCAAGGTCGACCACCCCGCCCCACTATGCTCCGCCAGATACGCGACTACGCCGCTGAGAAATGGGCGTTCTTTTGAGAAAAAATTCCCTACCCATGATTCTACCCATGTCAGACACGACCCTTTGAATAGGTCGTTGCTTGCCTGGTGAAGCCGATCAAATTTTGCTTTGATGCGGACATCGAAGCCATGGGGTCGAGTGAATTCTTCGAGGCTGCGTCGATGCACGCCGAGTTGCGCGCCATGTTGACCAAGGCATCGGATGGCACTGCCAAGCGGTGAGCTGACGCGTCCACTGCACGCCGGCGGCCCGCGACGACAGCGATCCCATCGCTGCGATGGGAGATACCTGCAAGAGCGGCGATCCGACCGAGGATTGGCCAACTCTTTCCTCTCCGATCCGCGCTCGAAGGCTCTTTGGATATAGACAGGATCGGCCGCATCAGATAGGCTGGCGCACTACTAGAATTCGTGACTGACGTCTAGTATTCCGGCGCCCCGTTCGTGCGGCGCTGACCGTGATTCACCCCTGACCGTCTAACACACCCGTTCCCACGCTTAGTTGCGTGGCCTCGACTGTTTGCGGCTGTCTCACGTGTCTGCATAAACCAACCTGAGACACCCAAACCGTCTTGACCATATTCAGTTGGAAGAAATATGGAAACCAATATGCGCGCCCAGTTGGCGCAACCCTCGCTGCCCGGCTTTTCGAGCTCGTATCAAGTGGGCCATCCGATGGATGTACTCAGCTTGCAGTGTCCCTATTACAGCCCCCAAGTTCCGCGGCCCTTCGTCGCCAACGCCCAGTCCCTTGCATCGCTGGATGTATCCGCAAGGTTCCTGTCCTTGAGTGACATTCTCGAAGGCGCGAGGCTCTCCAAGTCGTCCGCTTACGAATACGGCCTGGTTCCCATTTTCGACAAGGGCGGAAGGCTTGTCGAGAATAAGAAAACCCCACCTTTCCCGTGGGTTCAACTCCCGCCGCCAATCGTCAAGAAGGGCAAGAAACTGTGGGGTGCGGCGGACATCGAGGAATGGTTCGGTTGCATCCGTGCTCGTGCACGTCAATCAGTAAACGCCCCCACCAGTAATATCAAGTCACAGCGCGAGGTGGCACCATGAACTCGCGCATGGAAGCGGTCTCGAAGGCCTCTGTGGCTGCGAAATCGGTGGCCTCGCCTAGCGAGATTATCGACGCACTCAATGCCATGACATTGGATGACGAAGCGTCGACAGCTTTGGCGTTCGCGGAGTACTTCCCTGCCATTGTGGCAGCTAATAACCGTGGCCTTTCCACACCGGCAATCCTCAAGATGCTCGAGCGCATGGGCGTGCACATGCATCATGCGACGTACAATAAGCTGTTCAAGGCGGAGCTGAAGGCACGCAATGATCGCGGCGAACGTTTCTGCTGCGCAACTTGCGGTGCGGCGCTCAAGCCGCAGGGCCGAAGGGATATGCCCGAGGGCGCGTCACCACCCGTGGTGAACGAAGTGACCGGGGGTGCGGCATGAACCTCGGATTTAACTCAGCGCACTGGCACTTCAAACCGCAAATCGATGCCACACCCGTTGCGCGCCAGTACCCGATTACAGCCCTGCCTCGCGCTTTGCGCGAGGCAGGGCTGTACGTCTCGGTGAACAATCGATTGTCCGAAACTATCTCGGTGATGACAGCGGTGGGTGCTGCATCCATCGCCATGCTGGGTCTGGTTGCCTTCAAAATGCCGAATGGCCGGAAGCGGTCGGCGTCGCTGTTCTTGATCGTCCTCGCCGACTCCGGCACCGGCAAGACCACCGCCGCTGACATCTTCATGGCCACCATTCGGGCCTACGACGAAGCAAATGAAGTCTCGTACAAGCAGGCAGTAAGGGTCTACGAGACCAAGCACTCCGATTGGAGGGACAAGAGGAGGGAGCTCAGCAAGATGCTCGCGAAGCTGCTCAAGGATGGCCAGCTCTGGGAGCACCTTCAAGTCGAGCTTGATGAGCTCACAGGCAACGAACCCATCAAACCACGCAGTCGGCGGCTTCTCGTGAGTGACATCACAGGTCGTGCTTGGATCAACCGCATGGAGGGAAAGGGTCAGTCGATCGGCTTCGCATGCGACGAAGGGGAAGTCATCTTCGACAGCGTTCATCGATACCTCGGCCATCTTAACCGCGGATGGGACGGAAGCCCTATTTCCGTCGACCGTGCTGGCGATGTAAGCATCATGGCCTACGACCCTCACATTGGAATGCTCATGCTGTCTCAGCATTCCGCATTCAATGCCTTCCAGAAAAGTTATGGTGAAAAGGCTCGTGGCATCGGGCACTGGGCACGTTACCTGTTCGCAGCGCCACCGAAGGTCGAAGGCAGGCGGTATTCAGCCGAGGAGGTATCCTCATCGGCTGTCGACGTGTACCACGCTCGCATGAACGAGTTGCATGCCGAACGCGATCGTCGCCTTCGTGAAGGAATCACTGATCCCGACATCGTTGAACTGGATGATGATGCTCGCGCTTGTTGGATCAATTTCGCAAATGAAATGAACCAGCGCACGGAGGTCGGACAGGATCTCTGCGACGTCAGCGACTTTGCCGCGAAGGCTGCTGAACACGCTGGACGCTTGGCAACCAACTTCAGCTACTTCAACAAGCAGGACAAGATCACGTTGGACACGATCGAGCGTGCCATCACGATCATTCGGTATCACCTGGCGGAATACCAAGATCGTTTCTCGTTGATCTCCTCGGTACCCGGCGTGGTTCTTGATGCTGAATGGCTTGATAAGTACTTGCGCCGCGTGTGCTCGACTGAGGGTTGGAGAAGCGTTCTGAGGTCTCACGTCAAGCGGAACGCCAAAGGCGATCTTCGCGACGACCCTAAGCGTATCGACGCTGCCATGGAACTGCTGGCGCATCAAGGAAAGATCCGGCTTATCCATGGCGCCAAAAATACCTGTCGCATTGAGTGCTGCTTCAGTCCAATCGCCAAGTAACCGCTGATAGTTCCGGTCAGCCCTCTGAAGGCTGGCCGGGACACCTCTACGCTGCCCTTGACGCATGGCCAGGAATAGATGATCGCGAGGGTCTACAGGTCATCGCCATCCCAACTCGACCAGAACAACCAGGCACAGGTCCCGTCAAAATGTGTGCTTCTGGTTCGCCTCGCGCTGCTCATGTTGAACTGAAGCACGAGTGCACTTGGTCACCCGAGTACTTCGTGCGGCCCTGATTTTTCAACGCCCCCCAAAAACCATGCGATTTGTGCGACGTATCGCATTCGTCGCACTGTTTTTGTCGGGGTATATCTGCGCCTCCATGGCCATTGGCATGGGTCGGTAGGAATGGTGCCTTTGGCGTAATGGTGGTTATGATAAAAATGCCGATCAATATTTCGCGTGAGCGCAGGGGCGCTTGGGATTTTTGTGCTCGATTGAAATGCATTCAAGCCAAAAAGCAACTCCGAAGCACCATGGGGCTGCGCAACATGCATGGCTATGACGATTCGTTAGTCATATGCCTTCAAGTCACTAACTCAACAATCATATGAAGAATATCAATCTCCGGTAGATCCGATGGTCTGATAGCCCAGCACGCTGCGCATAGCGGCGCGGCCATCCCTTGCACATTACGGTTACTTATCTAATAGCTAATAGCTAATAGCTAATAGCTAATAGATATAGCCACTACAAGCAACTTGCTAGTTTCAGGCAACCAACGTAACGGCTTGAATAGGCGGATGCCTTCGATGGCAGATGCATGACATCAGTGGTACGTGACGTGGCATAGGCACAAACAGCAGGTAATCCATGCGGAGTAATGACGATGAACGTCGCAGTTGATAGATATCCACCACTCTCCGACACGGCTGCCATGATCCGTGAGATGGAGAAAGATGTCGCCTTAAGTGAGCGAAACTACCAGCGCATCTCGAAAGGGCAAATCCATGTAAGTGAAGACAAAGCACATGTCTCGCACGAAGTCGATTGCCTGATGTGGGTTGAGCGCATAGAGAACACAGCCAAGCGCATCGCCAAGAGTAACGGAAGGCCGTTTCGAACAGATAGGAGTCCGCGCAGTCTGCCGACGCATACTGGATCTCGTTATACGCTCACATCGCTCGGAGAAGCTATGTGGAATCTGTGTCGATCAGGGATCCCGATGATCGAACTCGCATGCCCTAGTAGTCGATACAAGGGGCGCTATTCAACATCGGTTGTGCCGTTTATCAAGGATGGCGAACTGGCGCATACCGATGACATGATGGTTCGATTCAATCCCTACATTGCCGTGATGCTACGGGCATGTCAGCGGGCCATGCCGGTGATCAAGGCACCTGGTGAATCCAATCTTGACCTGAGTGATGCAAGGATTCGCAACAAGCTTGATTGGATCGTTCGCTTTGTGCGACGTGCTTGCCGATCTGCACGATTTAAGCGGCTGGAGTCCAATCGAGCAAGGCTGGAAAAGAAGAACTTGAAGTCCTGTTGCCGATATATGGCCACCGGTTTCGATCAATTCTCCAGCCTTCTTGTATTGCGCGTTGACCTGTACATCAGGCCAACCCACAAGACACGGGAAGATGTCCGAATAGCCGAGAAGTGCCTACGACTTTACCTACGCGCCCTTGCCGACGATGGCATCGTGCTAGACGTTAAACGATGGATCTGCAAAAGGGAGTGCGGCTTTGATCGCGGCATCCACTATCACCTCTTGGTAGCCATGGATGGGCATAAGCACCAAAGCGCATCCGCCCTCTCGCGGATACTAGGCGAGGCATGGGTGAGGCGATGTGGGCCTCTACGGGCAAGCTACTTCAACTGTTACGTGCGTCGCCACCTGTTCAAGTACAACGCTCTGGGATCAGTCCACATCAGCGACCAGTGGATGCTGATGGGTATAAGGGAGGCCATCAGGTACATGGTTAAGGGCGATGGCTTCGTCATGACGGGCCATAAGCGAAACCTTTGGCGAGGCAACATGCCGCCAGCATGGCAACAACCAAAGCGTGGCGCGCCACGTAGGGCTTGCAACGACATGTCGCTTGTTAACGAAATTTTGGGCGATGTAGAAGCGTGAGCGCCTCGAAGCTATTGTAAACGTCCGGCGAAGACACCTCGTTTCGCGTCGCTGTTTGAGTTATACGGCAGGTTGCCAGCCGCACGGCAACAGCGTGTCGATGTCGCGGTCGAGCGTGGCGGGTACCAGAACTGCCGATCATGTTGGCCGGTGCACGCACGGACCCAGGAATCGTCATGGTCACGCCTTGTCTGCGTGGCCTCACATCCGCTTGCCATGTAAGCACCGGAGGGGTCTAGGATGCGGGTCTCTCACGAGGGAGGGACGGCGATGGCCAAACATGAGGATCTGATTTGCGTTCACGCACCAGGCAACAAGGATCTGCGCGATTTGCTCAAAGCATGGACGCGCGTCGTCCTGCGCTACTGCGCATTGCACGATTTTGAGGACAATCCCTGGTGGGCGAATGAACGCGCGTCTCTCAGCACCCTCGCGGGCGCGGCGTGGACGCTTGATAACTGGTGCGCGCTGGAAGAATTCAGCGCGAAAAAGCGCGGCAAGATCCCCAGCGACAAAGTGGAGGATGGCGGACTAACGAACGGTCGCTGCGATCTTTACCTGGGCAACAAGAAGACGAGCTACGTTATCGAAGCGAAGCAGGCCTGGCAGTCCATCGGGGCCAACGCCGATGGCTACAATTACTTCCATAAAGGCATGGAGAAGGCGTGGAAAGACGCCGGGTGCCTTAGCGCCGACGAGGCCGACTTCCGCTACGCCGCGACGTTCATTGTTCCTTATGTGCCCAAAACACATGTGGAGAAGCATGGCGTGCGCGAGCTAGTTGAACAATGGCTCTCCTCGGGCAACATCATGCCGATTGGCAAGGGTGAGCTGCTCTACGCCTACGTATTCCCTGGTAAGTGGGAGGATTTCATCAGCGACAAGGCGAAGGTTGCTTTTCCTGGGGTCATGCTTGTGCTCGAAGAGCGTAAGCGCGCGAACAAGTTCGCCAAGTCACCATAGCTTCAGGCGTCTGCTTTTGCTGATGCAGATAGACATGGACGCGCCAAGCTTTGACACCCCTAGCCCATCTCCCTATGAAGCCCAGCACCTACGACTTCCGTCAGTTCCAGGAAGAGCTCGCGGCCCTAGACCGCCAGAACGATCTAAGGGGTAAGAAGAGGCCCATGCCAAGAAAAATCAGCCCACGCTCCTACTGCGAGTCAGAGCGGAGTTCGTTGCGCTACGCGAGCGCTACGGTTTGACCGTCGCTGACGTTGTCGCCTTCTTTCCGGAAGAGGAAGGAGTTACTTACCTGCAAGGGCTCATCGCCGAGTAGGAAGTGAAGCCTACGCGCCGATCGAGGAACTCCCAGCAGCCACCTTTTTAGCCGATCGCCTTGCCGGGCGAATGATGGAGGTCAGCTTCCGGCCAACAGGAGACGTTTATCAGCCTCCAGACGCGCGCGGGTTGAGGCAAGCGCAGGTTGATCCGAAGCGCCCCTTGATTAAGCCCTCCCTTGTCACCGACCTTAATGCAGCCCATCTTCCCACCCACCGCGGCAACCGGCCGGCCGAGCAGTGGGACCCAGCGATCGCCAGCCTCCAGAGCGAGGCCTCGCCATGGCCCAGCGAAGCCGGACGGTGCTCGGCGCACCCGCCGCACTGCCTGTGTCTGAGACTCAGAAAGTGGGCTCGAGGTTGTTTGTCATCTCTTCAATCAGTTCTGCAGCGGCTACATGGCCTTGTTCAGCTGCCTTGCGCCACCAAGCCATGGATCGCTCCAAGTCGTCGGAGTCGCGATTTTCGGCCGTGGAGCAGTCAAGACCGACTTGAAACTGGGCGTCCGGGTCGCCAAGTTCGGCCGCGCGTCGGCTCCATTGCTCAGACTTGGCCCGATCGTGAGCGACGCCGTCCCCGACGAGGTACAACGTCCCCAGCCAGTGCGCTGCATCGCGATCGCCCCGCTCGGCAAGCTGGCGGAACATCTCAGCTGCGCGCGGAGCATCGCGCTCGATTCCCCAGCCGTGCAGGTACGCCATGGCGAGGCAGAAAGCCGCTTCCTGATGACCTTGCGCCTCGGCTTTCTGGAACCATCGGGTCGAGAGCGCCAGCTCTTCCTGCACGTCTTCGCCTCGACGGTAGCGCCCACCGAGCTCGAATTGGGCGTTCATATCGCCCCGATGGGCGGCGTCCCAGATGGCGCCCGCCCCCGAAAAGTTGCCGCCGCCTGCCGTGGGGCTGTCGGGTGCTAGACGCGTGACAAGGTGCTGAGCATGCGTATGGCCCTGCTGGACGGCTCTATTCAACAGGGTCCGCGCTGCATCGCGACCCACGTCGCTGTCGCTGCGGTTGTACATGAGTACGCCGGCAAGTGCTTGAGCCTGCGCATCCCCCGTCTTTGACTGCGCAACGACTCGGGTGTAAACCTGCTCGTCGCCCGGTTTTGGGTCATTGTTCGAGCCGAAAATTTTCAGATACCGCTCTTGGCGGTAGTCAAGGCGAAGCTGCGTCGGCAAGAGTTCTTCCGTTGGGGCGGATTGATCATATGAATCGGCCTCGAAGGTGGTCATCGGCGCCAAGGTCCCAAGCATGTCTCTCGCAGGAGCCATGCCATGTGCGGCGGCAGCGCCCAGCCACCTCCTTGCGAGCTCCTGATCTCTGGGCACACCCAAGCCCTTCGAGAACATGACGCCGAGGTTGTATTGGGCCTGCGGCATGCCTAAGGCCGCCGATTTCGTGAACCAGTCCGCCGCCATGGCGGGGTTTTTCTGGACGTAGACCCCTTCCATGTACATCAGGCCGACGTTGAATTGGGATTCGGCGTGACCCTGTTCGGCCGCTCTTTGAAACGTCTCAAACGCGAGATCCATGCGACGCGAGCGTGCGGCTTTGACTGCTAGAGCGAACAAAGCGTTTGGATCCCGTTTCTCCAGCGCTCGCCGGAAGAGCGCCCAGCCGATTCCGCCGAGTGTCATAACGGCGATGAGGTACAAGATGAATTCCATGGGCTGCTGCTCGCGCGGTTCAGACGGGATGACGTAATACTACACGGGCCGTTTTTCGCACTTTTCCCCAATCCGGGACCGATCCTCGACGGTCAGTTTTGAGGTGAGATCTGTCGCGACTCGACCTCAGGTGCGGGAGCAATGTTGGGCATCGTTTGATCCGTGACATCCAGTCCTTGATGTCGGATCGAAGACTCTAAAGCCCGGATGGTTCTTTGTTCCAGCTTTGCAAGCCGCTCGGCGCCTCCCGGAGAGTGCGCGATGAAATTTGCGCGAATTTCTGGCTTTCCTAACATGCTTCGAATAATTGAGGCGAACATCGGCTTGCCTGCAAGGTGAAGATCCTCTGCATCCTCGATGAAGCCAGCTTGCCAAATGCGTAATGCCGACTCTCTTGCCCAGCACCACTGTCATCCCTCTGCCAGATCTGTTCCGCTAAAGCACTCAGTTACCGCCGCAATTCGCCTGCACCGTTAGGGATGCTGCGAGTGCGGGATGATCCGCCTACAGCCAGGGAAGATGAACGTATGAACAAGCCAGCACCGCCGAACGGCCCGAGCAAGACCGGTCAGCCATCAGGTCCAGCGCGTGGGAACAACCCCACCCGTCCAGGAGCGACGCCACCTCCTGCATCCAAGGGCGGCAAGAAGTAAACCAAAGGCTCGCCTTGCGCCAGCCTCTTTTGCTGCCAGAAATCTCGAAGCGAAAGCGCAGGCCGGCGCCTACACGTTTCCAACCCATTCGCCGATTCACTTAGCGAATCTGCATTATCACCATCCAGTTGCCGCGTGAGTCTGGCCCGAGCCGACTAGGTGTCCAGGCGGAAGCCGACCCAGAGTGTCAGGTGGAACCGACGAGCGAGGCATCCGCTAGAGATCTGGATTTCGCCAACCCAAAAAAATGTTGCAGGGCTGCGGAGAGGAGCCGAAGCTCCTCTCCGAATTTCTTATGCCGCTTTTGATCACGTGGCACCAAGTCGAGCGGCTTTCTCCTCAAGCCGACCCTTCAGGCTGGTCGGTGGCTCATTGCTGCTTTTTTCTCGCATATCGACATGCCGGTCTTCCGGAAAAAACTCCTCGACCACCGCCGGCACGTCCTCTGCCAGATCCTCAAAAGCCCCATTGGCGAACCCCTTGCGTGCCGCCTCGTCCAGCGCATCCTGGTCAAAACCACTGGCCCGCCGCGACGCGTCAAGCTGCTTAGCCTCGATGATGGCCTCCTCCAGCGTCATACCGGACCGGACGACGAGATCGACATAGAAGATCGTGGAGCGGAAGCTCATCGTCGTCGACTTGCCTCGCAGTTTGAGTTCCAGTGGCATGCAAGCTAATAGGCCGCCCGACACGGCCTGGAAGTACTGAAGCCTTGCCGCCAGGGTGCGGATGGTGTTGTAGGACGTGGTCCGGAGCACGAAGGACCCCAGTGTGTCTTCCTCGCCAATCACCACGTTGAGCCTCGCGTAGGCCTTGCAGTCGCCCTTGGCAAACGTACAACCGTCGGGTGATGGACAGGGCAGCGCGGCCATTCCTTCTGCGCCAGAGCGCTTGCAGGATTCGCCATTCCCCACACACACCGGCCGCCCCGTCGTCCTGTCGAACAGGGAATAGTCCGCACGCAGGTTCAGGGTTGGATCGTTGAACATCATCTGCACCGGGATCGATCGCAGCTTGTCCCCGGTCGCCTTGCGCAGAGACTCGTCGAGCGGATGTAGCAGCCATCCATCGCGGCTCTGTACCTGGCTGGTCAGGGTGAACTGATCGTCCTTCTCCGGCATGCGCTTGCCGTTGCGTTCAACCACGCGGCCAATGGAAATCCGCCCGATCACGGGCGGTGTGATGACTAGACCTTTAAGCACGGGGAACTCCTTCAATTAGGTATCGGACGCAAGGGACAAGACAAACCGTCGCGAGCCGGGACGGATCACGGCGTAATGCGCAGCAATGTCGGGGTGGTCGGCGGCCAGCCGCTTGGTGTCGAGGCTGGTGCCGTCTTTCGAGCGTCTGTAAGTGACCTCGCCATCTGGGAACACGGCGCGCGAGGCGTTGCCCATCGCTTGCTGGAGGGTTTGCTTGCACTGTTCCGCCAGCTGTCCCTTTTCTTCCAGCTCGGTCTTGAGCAGCGAGAGCGCCGTGAACTTCTCGCACAGGGTTTCGTCCTGGCCGAAGTCCAGCGTCGTATCGTTGCCGGGGTAAAGGTGCCGCAGGGCTCGTGCGGATGATTCGCTGCCATCGGCGAGCGGCTCGTTGTCCTGCTCCACGCACTCCCAGAACCTTGTTTCGAGCAAGATCAGGCGGGCGATCAAGTCGTCGTCGCGCTCAATACGATGGATCTCCAGCTTCTGCCCGCACAGCAGGACGGCCACATCCGCCGCTGCCTTGCCCGTCACGGCAAGTTGGTGTTGCACCTGCAGTTGCACATACTCCGGCACCCCCTCCTTCCACAGCCGCGAACCGAACTCACCCGCCGTCTTGCACTCCAGAATCTGTACATCCGGACTCCCCACAACTTCCCGGTCGAGATTCGCCAGCATGAAGTTGAAGGTCGGGTGCTGGAGCACGGCGTTGACGCGCCGCACCTTGCGCCCGGTCTTCTGTTGGTAGGCCGTCGCCACGTAGGGTTCGAGCAGCGTGCCCCAGTAGCACGGATCATCCATGCCGGTGGTTTCCTCCTTCGCTCCCGCCCGTCCGGTTTTTTCCAACCAGAGCTCCAGTTGGCTCTTGTAGGGGCTCAGCCCCACGGCCGCCGCGGCATCCGAACTGCCGATGCCGCCCTTGCGTACGTCTAGCCACTGGCGTCGATCGAGCGTGCGCGTGTCGACCAGCCGCAAGGCTGCTTGCTTCTTCATGTGATACCTCCAGAAAAGAAAAGCCCGGCCAGTGGCCGGGCGTAATGACGTTTGAATCTGACGGACCTCACCAGCTGGCGCGGTAGTAGATGTCCCAGCCTTGTTCCTGCAATCGCTTGGCGTGGTGAAGGATTCTCAACGTGTAGTCGACTTCGCCCTCCTCCAGCATTTCATCAACGTCAGCGGTGAAATGCTCGCTGGCACTCTGCGGGTCATCACCTACCTGTTCGAGAAGTTCCTCCAGATCCATCAATGTATCGACCGAAACGAAGGCCGCTCGGCAGTCGTCGTGGCCTTGCTGCACGTTGCTCACAAACCACCGATGCAAAGCGTCGACCTTGCGCCAGTAGCCCACCCGCACTGTGACGCCACTGACCTCAAGCAACGACGCATCTTGGCCCGGCTTTTCGTTCGGCGGCACATAGCCGATGGCCGCGCCAATGGCACGGCGCATCGGTTCGGTCTGGGCGTCGCAGGGAGCTACGTACCTCGTGGCTTCCAGATACATATCCAGTCCCATGGCAGTTCTCCGTCAGGCCACCAGCTTCATCGCTTCGACCCAGGCACGCTGCTTGATCTGCGCGCCTTGGCCGAACCACGCGGCATCACGACGGTGATCGTCGCTTCGTGCTCGCCGATGGTGGTCGACGAACTCGGTCACGCTGTTGAGCACACCCCACGCCGTGCCGCGACTGGACGCCATCAATGCGCCGCGCCCACCGCCTTCGTACAGGGAGCGCACGGTGGCAAGTGCCTGTTCGTTGACTACGACAGCCTTGCCGTCCGGCGCGGCGTAGGTGAGTACCCGACGCAACAAGCCTTCGACCGTATCGGGATCGACTGGCCGATCCACCAACGCCTTCATGCGTGCGACGAAGCCATCCCACGACGAAACGGTGATGCCCAACTGGCGCTTTACTGCATCGGGATCAAACTGGCTGCGATGCGGCACCTTGATGGCACCGTTGGCATTCCCCAGCGCAATCGACAAGGTGTTGTTGCAGACCACCCGCACCGACGTGAACTGTGCCGTGGTCGCCAGTGTCCCGTCGCAGGCAGTGGCCAGCAGCAAGTAGCCATCGACGCGGTCACGGCCCTTGAGAGAGGTACTCTGGCCAGTCTTCGCCAGCGCCCAGAACTTGCGACCTTCGCGCAAGACACCGGCGGTCTCCAGTTCAAAGCCATTGCAGGCGGTCAGGTCGCGATAGAACTCCAGAATCTCACCGGGCTGCACCACGTGAAAGCGCTTTGACACCACGGCCAACGGTGCCTTGGTATCCGATCGGTACAGCACCTTCTGCTCCGGAAAGGCGTTGATAACGCCCATGTGGTTGTTGCCGGAGATGTAACGGACTTCGGATGCTTCGATCTGCCAATCCATGCCCGCCTGCTCTTTCCATGTTTCGATGGATTGCTGCGGGGCCAATTTGTTGCCAAGACCGTGCCACGGCTTCTCGCCGGCATAGGCCATCGTTTCAACCAGGTGCATTGTTGTTTCCTCGTCAGTTGCCGGCATAAACGCACAAGGCCCGGACATGCCGGGCCTTGTGCGCTGTGCTTGCGTAGGAGTGGATCAGGGGGCTTTTAAGTTACGGCAGTTGGTGCATTTGACGATGCCAACCAGAACTGCGGTAGCAACCACCAGGATGCAGTAGACCGTATCGAGCTTGCCGTTCATGTCGTCGTGTACCCATAGCGAACGCTGCGATGCGGAGCGTCCAAACGCGAAGCCGAAGACCATGGACTTCACATGGGTAATATGGATTTGATATTTCGTTTAATCGAAGTCCTCCTGCTGCGAACCTTGAAAGGCAGGGCAGGAGAGAATCTGGATCACATAAGCCCTCTGCTGGCCATGCTGACGCACTCATCGCCCACGACGATGTGATCCAGAATCCGCACGCCGACCAAGCGCAGCGCGTCGCGTAGCTCATTGGTGATGGCCCGGTCAGCGGCACTGGGTTCGGCGACGCCGCTGGGGTGGTTGTGGGCCAGGATCGCAGCGCAGGCGTTGATGTTCAGCGCGGCTCGCACAACTTCACGGGGATAGATGCTGGCACCGTCGATGGTGCCGGTGAAAAGCTTCTGGCAGTCGATGATGCGATGCCGGTTGTCCAGCCAGAGGATGTGGAATTCTTCATGCGACAGGCCACCAAGGCGGGTACGCAGGAAGTCGTTGGCATCGGTCGGGCTGCCTATACTTCCCTGACGTTTGAGCCTTTCCCCGAGAATACCCTCGGCCGCGGCAAGCACGTCTTGCTCCGTTGTCCCGCTGTCGAGCTTGTAGCGTGTGTAAGCCATGGATCGAACAACTTTCATAAAGTGCTCCTTGTAAGCGGCATAAACGCATAGAGCCCGGCCATGAGGCCGGGCTCTATGCGCAGTCGCGAGGAAAGATGAGTCGGATGAAGAAATCAGAGCCAGGGTGGCTCGATGAAGTGGACGCGGGCAGGGCTAGGTCTGTGCTCGACCCGTGCGATCGGCATCGAAGACTAGCTGCAGGTTTGGCAACGAAAGCTATCGGGCAAGGCGTGGTCAATCAGTGCGCCGATAGCGGCCCCAGCCGCACAGCCGGCTGCGCAGCCAAGCAAGCAACCGAGGGCCGCATCGGTGATGACACCGATGGCAGTGGCTGTGGTTTGCGCACGACGTCGACGTACGACGAACGCGGTGTGACATCGTGGGCACGACAGAGTCATATGTGCGTCGTCTCGTTGCCGCCCTTCTTGCCACCACCGTCGGCGACCAGATAGCCGATCAAGAACACGATAGCAAACGCAACAAGGCATTCGAGCACTGGATAGTTGTACATCACGATTTCCCCATGAAGTGGCTGTGAAGCTGACAAACCAGCTTTTTCGAGAGGGCTTATCGCTGCTCTCCATGGGGTGATGTAGAACTGAAATTGTTTTCGATCAACTACAGTGGTCGCCGATAGAATTTGGATGCCATACTTGTTGATGCGTTCTCCGATCACACCTCGAAAGCTCGCGCCAAGTGGATCAACGATGCGCAGGAGCAAGTTCACCGAAAGCCAGACCGTCACAATGTTGAAGCAGGTCGAGGGGCGACAAGTCACAAAAGTGTGCCGCGAACTGAGCATCTCTGACGCGACATACTACGTATGGAAGTCCAAGCACGGCGTCAGGAGGACAAACTGCTAGTCGAAAAGTGATCTTCAATTGCCCGCAGGATGCTTGAGAATCCACGCCCTTGCGCATATAGCAGTGGACGATTTGCGCGATGGTCCCGAATGAAGTCGGTCGCTGCATGTTTGGCAGAAAGCCATGTCATGACAAAAATATCGGCTCCCTCCGCCAGAGCCTTAAGCCTCATGGTGCCACCGTGATCAGCATTGCAGTCGACAATCACAGTGGGCTCAATCTGTTCAAGAGCCACCATTGCCTGACGGCTAGCTGATTCGGTTAGCGAATAGATCGCGATACGCAAATCCCGGAGCTTATTGGTGAATTCATCTTGCTTAGCTTCGCTATTGATGCCGAGCGATTCGAGCGTCCAGCCAAGTTCATGAGCAAGTTGTGATGTCGCCGCGCGCTGCAAGGTACTCAAGCGGTTATAGATGGGGGTGATACGCGCCAAAACGCTGTGTAGAAACTTTTCGCGAGCGTCGGCGTCCGGCGAAGTCGCGCGCATGAAGTCCTCGACGATCTCAAGTACCCAATAGATCATGCTCACGCCGAAACCTTTACCCGCCAGTTCTTCGACATCGGCGATAAGCGCGTGATACGACTTTGAGTTCAGTCCCACCGCCAATGATGCGTTGACAAGGATCTGACTGGATTCATAAGTAACGCGTCCACGTGCACTGCAGAGCGCGAAAAGCGTCAATAGATTTGAGTAGATCGGCGCCATCGCAGAACGCGGAAAGTCTGGATCACGGCGCAGCCACGCGACTAGAAATGGGAGCGCCTGTGCGGTGCGATCTGTCGCGATATCGTTGCTAAATGCTTGGTCGAGTCCAAACACGAGGGCCTGGACAGCGATTGGGTCATCGTTCGCCTCTCCAATTGGCCATTCGTCCTTGCCTCTGCGCGCAACCTCAAGTGCGGAGGTGAAGGACGGGTCAGCCGCCATTGACAACCATTCGATCCAAGACGTTGGCAGGCCCCCGCGCCCCACCTCTTCGGCTACGTTCAGTGTGGCCCTGAAGGGTTCAGCTTCGCGCAGCCGCGCGAGTTCCTCAGGGTTCAATTTTCCTAGCGCGACTAGTGCCGCTGTCACAGAGTCAACGCTCTCGATCGCGTCAACATGAAGGAGAGCGGCACGCGCATCGTCGAGCGGCGCAAGTGGAACTGAAGCCCTCTCTTCAGCCAATGCGACCTTTTCTATATGGTCTGCGATCCACCCGAGTTCCGTCCGCCGGACTGCAAGGGCGGCACAGATGTCAATTCGCGATGGGTCGAGCCATGCTTCTAGGCCGTAGATCCGCCAGCCCGACGCAGTCAGTAAAGGCGATGCAGGTATGGTCAACATCGGCTGCGCGTAGGTCCTGACAACCGCTTCGAAACGTGCTCGCGTCTCGCTGGCATCATCACGGTCGAACGCGGTGGCCAGATGTGTCTGAAAGAGCGCTTCAAGCAGCAGTGCGGTTATAACAGGGGTTCGACGCGCCAGACAGAGGTTAGCAAAGCCGGGAAGATCAACAATTCCCTTCCAATCTCCAAACTCGGCGAGGAGCTGGATTTCGAGGAATTTCAAATTCAGTGCGTCAAGCCGTAACTCACCTTTGAGTTTCGCAAGGATGCTTGCGGCAGCGTCACTGCGACCGACATTTAGACAGTCCTGAAAGCGCGCTAGCAACCAACTGGTTGGTTCCGGTGCTGAACGTTGCAAACTGGGCGATCGGGCGAGCGTTTCGCGCACGCGCACGAGTGCACGAAGTGCTGCAATCCGCGCTTGATCGTCATGTGGGAGATCTATCACTCCGGCCGCCGCAGGCTGTGAGCGGGCAACAACAATCGCAATTGGATCTGTTTGAGATAGTCCTCTTGGCAATCCGTCAAAGGAAGTGAGGGTCGGTCCTGCAAATGCTCGCAATATCGGGTTAAGCCGGCGCCAAACTTCCATCGTCGGCGCAGCGACGAGAATGCTAAGGACTCCTGATGCATTGACACTCGGCAACAGAGCCCCAGGGAATTCAGGATCGACCACAGTCTCCATTAGCCTGCAGCACAGCCCAGCAACCTCAGCCCCGAATTGGTCGTAGTCTTTGGGAATTAGAGGATCCATCGCGATGTTGTGGGCCTCGTCGAGTGTGCTAGCTATCATTTAAGGAGGCCTTCCCAACGGGATTCGAGCTCAACAGCTTGTTCAGCTACGGCGGCTGGATCGGTTCTGAGGACAAGATGCTCGCCATTGATCGAAATACCATTCAGGGTGAGGTTCATCGATCCGCTAAGGAAATAGTCAGCGCCGAGCAGCCCTTTCGCGTGAAAGCTCTTCTCGATCGTCCATTTCACCAGGTCGCCAAAGCGGGTCTTGAGTACCCTTAGCCGGCTAACGAAATATTCGTTATGACCATCCTCACGAATTATCAGACGGAGTTCGACGCCGCGCGAGAGTAGTGCGCGAAGTACCTGGGACAACCTGATCGGCGCAGCTGGCCAGTCTGGCTCCAAGGCAGCGAACTGGCGCGCCGAATTATCAAGAATCTCTACGTCAGATATCCAGGCGAAGAAAAGCCAAAGCTTGGGGCTCGGGTGTATGAGTTCAGCGATGAATAGACTTTGGAATAGATCGCGAACAGCCCGCGACTGAGCGGGACCATGGAGATCGCGTGAGGGTGTCGCCATCAGACCTGCTCCCTTAGCGTCAGGTTTGCCAGTATCTGCCCTTCGGATCGCTCAACCTGTTCGACGACGGGAAAGAATTGCAATACACCCACATCCACAGGTGTCGCGATGAGTTGCACAATCGCTAGTCTGAGCGCGGGTGCATCGCCAGAACTCGCGGCCAAGCGGCAAGTCCCTTGGCCATCGAGGGCAGTCCTCAACTGTTCGCGCCAGTCGACGTCGGCGAAATCAATCGTCTTAATCGAGCGGTTGAGAAGCAGATGGCGGACGACCGCCGGGTCGGTGCTTCGACCTTGGCGATAGGGGTTGTAAGACTGAAGTGCTCGACTACGTACCTCATCACTACGGGGCCACAGTAAACTCGTTATCGCCGCGAGCACTGTCACATTTCCAATTGCAGCCGCAGGGAGCGTCGACGAAAGGAATGACCGAACAGTAGTCGATAGTCCGGCATCCTTGCTGCAGATATAGGCAAATTCACGCAGCCCAATTGACAGGCCGAACCGCTGTTCAAGGCTGCTCCAATGTGTCTGAAGGCCGAGCAGCAGTTGATCAAGTTGCGGCCCTGACCCCGCGCGCAACAGGCGAGCATTTAGCGAAACCGACAAGGCGTGGCTCAGGTCAATTCCCCCTTGGCGAGCGAGTCGCTGGGAGAACGATTGCCAAAGACTATTGCGCTCACTGTGCGAGGTGGTTTCGCGCAACAGAGAAATATCAACTGCCACACCGGGATCACTTACAGCCAACACCAGTATTTCGCGCAAGCTGCTATCGACCAACTCAAGATCAGTCGGAGCCAGTGCAGCCTCTAGCGCAGTAAAGAAAGTGCGCGGTTCAGATGCGAACCGCTCGGCAAAAGCCTGCAGCACACCAGCACCTCCAACGGTCGACTCGGTGATCCAGACGCTTGTCTTTTCGGAAGCAGCATCCACGTGGATGTCGACCAGAAGGGTATCGACTGTGGCTTGGCGCGGTGCCGACGATATACAGGCTTGCAGCATTGCCTCGCCGAGCGTCTCCAGGGTCAGTCGCCGTAACCAAACATTGAATTGCGTGGGATCTGCGGTTTGAAACTGACCAGCTAAGACGCGTAGGCGCTCCCGAACAATTGGTCGACTCAACTGCAAGGCTAGAGCCTGCTGCAATCGGCTTGGCACTCCATACTCAGGCGTAACGCCGGATAGTTCTTCGTCGCGGCTGTCTTCAACATCAGCCTCTCTATCATCCTGGAGACTGGGAGACATGGCTCCGAAAAGATCGATCATCACCGCATGAAACACTCCTTCAAGCTTATCCTCACTGAGGAGGTCGACAGTGGTCGCTTCCAAGGCACGGTCATTGTTCACCATGTCCGTGAGCAGCACCGATACCAGGAATTGGAACAGCCAATCACGCTGAAAGCTGTTCAAATCGGCTGGCAAGTAAGGATCATGTTGGAAGCTGTCGTGGAGGTAGGCGAGTTTGCTCGCAGCCATCACAGACGACGGAAGCCTACAAGTTGCGAGCGCATCAAGCCTTGGAAGGGCAAGGTCAATGCGAAATCCATCGACGTCCAGTTCGAAACCGAGCGCGGGTGGGCGATCGTCGTCGCTCTTAAAATGCAATGTGACTGGGAGATCCTCTCGCAGAGTTCGTATGTTTGCATTGGCAACGGGCGCAAAACGACGCACGCTAGCGCTTGATCGAAAGCGATGAAGATAGAAGTCGATGGCCTGCACATAGTCGCGCCATTTTGAGCGAGTCGGAATCGGGACGCTCAGAGGTTCGCCGTTCGCTACGATATCGGTACGCCATGCAAGTCTGGCGTTACTGCTTGGCAGCACATCGCGGCGCGCCGCAATTGACAGTCGGACAGTCCACGGCCGGAATACGAGCAGCGGTTGGTCGTCAACGGCATCATTGAACCGCCCAGTGAACGTGCCGACGAATTCATACTCTTCGGCATACTCGCTGATCCGGCGGTCCTGCTCAGGAACGGTCGGATCCACCGGCACCCAATGCGATAGCACACCGCGTTCGTGGGCAAAGCGTCGCGTCACGCGGCCCGGCACAAGCTGATTTAGGGCTTGCAGGAGCGGCATCGTTTCGACCCGTTCCTCATGATTGACAGTCGCAGGAGGGAGAATTACCCGCACTTCCGGCAGGTTGAGATCGCTAAAGAGATTTCGCGGCACGAAATCGGGCAGCGGGTGATGGTCAATCTGGATGTCAAGCTGTCTCGTGGGGCTGGGAAATGCTAGTCGCCATTCGGAAAATAGGCGTCTAACCAACGTAGGCACCGCTTCGAGCAACAGTGAACGCGGCGATTCCCAAAGCAACGTGTCCGCTGTGAGCGCGTCGACACCGAGGGCCAGCACGAGATACGCGCGCAGATCTTCGATTACTGCTGCGTCCCCTCTTACGATCTGTGTCAGCTTAGCCTTTGTCGCCTTGAGGACCGCACGAACCTCTGAGTTCGCCCTTGGTGGGGGGCGGCTCAATAGATCCCATTGCCAAGCCTTCTCTGCACCGATTGTGCGTGCTGCTAGCCAATCAAATAGAGCGAAAACGGCTTGAATCTTTAGAATATAGGGGTTCTGAATTGGGAGATGCTGAGGCTCGATGGTCGGATCGAACAAGTGCTCATAGGCTTGGTAGAAGGCTCGGTCTCGCCCATAGTCTGAGAGAACAGTGAGCATAATGGGTCGCATTGCACGGTCACGGCCTGCGCGGCCCTTACGCTGTAGAAACGAGGCCATGCCGCGCGGTGCTTTATGCTGGATCACCGCTCCGACAAACGGATCGTTAAAGCCAACTTCAAGCGACGCGGTCGCGACGATGATATTGGCCGATTGGTTTACGCCGGCGTCCTGTGAGGTGGTGCGCCCAACAATAAGGCGGTGGTCAAGCCGATGCCCAATGTCCTCGCAGATCCTCCATCGCTGCCCCTCGACGTCACGCACTGCCGCATTGGCCCCAGCGCAACGAAGGTTGGCGAGCGGTTGACGCTGTGCGTCGGGCTTTCCAAACATCGTATAGGCTTCTGCGTCCCGCAGATCATCGTAGAGACGGTTGGTGACGTCCAGATCGTCAGTAAATAGAAAAGCCCGGCGTCCGAATATTCCAGACACCTCGCTGGCCTCAGGTGGGTCGAGGATCCGCGGGACCAACATGGCGGTCTGGATTGTCGTTGCAAGCAAGGATGCGCGCGACGCCGGATCACCGCGTAGAAGTACCTGATACTCGGCACCTTGCTCTTCGTATTCATCGAACTCAGGCGTGATCTCGACAACGTGATCAACGTGAATACCGCATAGGTCAGCGAAGAAGCGCGCCGCATCTTGGAGAGTCGCAGACAAACCCACCCAACCGAGAGGGCCACCAAGGAGGTGGCGCCAGCGCCTGAGCGTTAACGCAGCCTGGGCTCCTGATGCACCAGCGTAAGTGTGCACCTCGTCTAGCAGAGCCAAGAAAGGCCTTTTTGAGGGTGTAATCCCCACCCCGAATAGCCTTCTCATCCAGTGATCCGAGAGACGCTGGTTCAGCATTTCGGTTGTCGTGAACAGGATGTCAGGTGGCTCGCGCCGCAGCCGCTTTCGGGTGAGGACAACATGATCTTTGGTAACAGAGCCGTTGCATTCTTGCCTCTCACAGAAAAGGCGTTCGGTCTCGCAGTCGATGTCGGCCTGCTTCCATAAAAGCTCACCATCGCAGGAAGGGCATCGCATCCAAGGACACACAAAGTTCTGGCCGCGCTGCGGCCATTTTTTTTCTGTCAGTTCCCGGCGACTTGCGATCGTGGGAGTTGCGCCGAAAAGCGCTCCGATTCTCAGCGGTCGACGATGGTGGGCTTCGAGTGGCCCATCGATCGATCGCGCCATGCGAAAGGCTTCAGCAAACTGGTCCTTGAGCAATTCTGTCCTTGGATAGATTGCAATCGCCTTCACCCAATAGTCGGCTCCGATCGCCTCGCCAATGCGGAGCATACCGGGCAGATAGAAGGCGATGGTCTTGCCGCTGCCTGTCCCTGCCGTAACGATGGTGCCTGCATCTTGCGTCGGCGTCGGCGTCGCCAGGCGCAATGCTGCCCGCTCCTGGAACGCAGCGAGCTTCATGCCCGGCCGAGACGTCAGCGCCCGCCACAAATCACGCTTGAGTTCGGATGGTGCGATTGTGGAGGCTTGCTCCGCCAGAACGTCAGAGGGAAGGCGCCCACGGTGCGGGAAACGACGCGGCCTTCGATCCACTCGAAAATCGGCCACCAGATGGGGGGCACCTTGCCATGGCCTATTCGGGAAAAGCTGACGATTGGCGACTAGCAACCTCATCAGCTCCGCGAAGCGTGAGCGTATACGAATGCCGACGCCGACACTCTGCAGTTCAAAGATAAGTTTTGCGCTGATCAGTTCCTCGACGAGATCCTCGCCATCAACTGAGGAACCACCTCCAGTAGCGATGTCATGAGCAAGTGCCAAGGTTTCCGTCTCACTCATCGACCCGTTTGTGAATCCCCACTCAAGCGATCGCATCTCAATAGATTCGATCTGGTCAAGTAGACTCAATGCTGCCGCGGAAATGGTGATCATTTGCTGCTACCGGATCCTGATACGAAAGGCACCAACGAGATTCCGGCTCTCGAGCCATGCTCTCACTTCATTGGAATAAGTTGTGAGTTCCGCACCGTCGCCGGCGGCGGCGCGGAAAAAGCTGATCACGTCATTAGGAATATCTTCAGCTGAGAGAGCGGACCAGGCGCCGTCATGCAATGCGAGCAACTCACCCAGTCGCGCGACCGCGGCCCGCGCATCTAATGGGAATTCGCTAGCGAGCTTATCGATAACCGCGCGATATTGACGAATGTTGATGACGTTTTGGCGAAATTGGGGCACTTCGGCGAGAGCATTCAGCACATCGCTTGAGCTGAAATTACACCGCTTTCTTACGTACTCCTTCCATGCCTCACCCATTCGCTTGTCTGCAGCAGCGACAATGCCCGCAAGCCGGTCAATGAACGCATTCTTTAGGTCGAAAGGTGGGCTATTGATCGCGGCTGGATCACCTTTGATCGCGACTCGGAGCATTTTCGCCTTTGCGGCATAGGCCTCTCCGTCTATAGGTGTGAAGTTGACCGTAACACCGGCGCTGGCAAGTTCGGCGAGTGCTTCGGATGTGCGAGCAACTCTGTCGGAGATATCGCAGAACTGCTTAGCACGGGTCTGAAACTGCTCGCCTTCGTCAGCCATGCCCTTGAGCTTTAAATAGTCAGAGATTTTCGCAGTGAGACTGGCGGCACGTTCAAGCAACATCGCCGGCCTCCTTGGCGGATACAGTCATTGTCGTGAGATTGTCTTCGATCGCCTGCAGCGCAAAGTCGATGCGCGATAAATTGACCTCTATTGCACCGTACTTAGCAGAATGACTCTGGCCATACGCCTCCAAGTTATTGTCGACTGCATCGAGGAACGCTCCCGCGGCTGCAGAAAGCGTGCTGGCGGCTTCCACGGCATTTCGGCGTCCACGTCCAAAGTATGGAAGTGCGGAGACGGCATCGCTAACGTTCGTAAGCATTCGAGCCGCGTTAAGTGAGTCGTCGAATTGCACAATGCGAAAGCGTTCAAGCGACGCGGTAAGTGACTTGGAGGTATTGTTGGTGCCAATGCCAGCATCTATCGCTGCGTCGTGCGCCTCGCATAACTTCGCAACGATATTCGCGCGGGTCGCATCCTGTCCGAATGCGTTCTCCATAGCAGACAGCCACTCACGCCGAACTTCCATCTCGGCAGTTGCTGCTGATGCGAGAGTTGATCGGCTGATGCGATAGAGTTTGGCAACCTCACTTTCGTCATCTGCTGGCGGTTCGAGGGCGAGAATCCACTTATCCCTTCGAATATCGCGAATGGCGCTTATGACACGCGACGGATCAAGCATGGCGCCAGCTCGCCCTCCTTTCATACTCGAAAGTTGGGCTTGCGCCGTAGCGGCGATCTTGTCGCGGCCGCGAACGAGCTTGTCGTAGAGAATACGCATCTCGCTTGCCGAACTGGCACATTCATCCGGCCAAGGGCTGAAAGCGGCATCGATCATCTCCGCGATACTCGCATCGGATTTGATTTTTCCACCAATCGCAGCTCCGGTGCAGAGTAGTGCAAGCGCGGCTGATGCTTGGTTCCAATTGGGGGTGGGTGCACAATGCTTGCGCAGCTGCTGTTCAACGCTCCTCGACCAAGCATCAATACAGTCGAGAAACGCGGAAAGCATCTTGTCGCCACCTTCGAAGTCCCATCGAAACTGATTCTTGCTGGCCCTAAGCAGTCCTTGAAGTGCAGTCCCGGCAACCACCGGTCTCACGAGATCTCCGGGAATCCTGATCTTAATCAGGAGGTGCTGCTGAATTTGCGTCGTTTGATTATCGAAGCTGATGCTGTTGGCTTGGAAAGCCTTTCCAGTGCGGCCAACAAAAGCGCTCTTGGCAAGGCCAAGCATGTCCCAATCAATTGCGTCGGCTATAGCAGGGAAGACTAGATTGCGTAACTGGGTCGCCACTGTCTGATTGAGTCCGCGACCATTGATCCACTCCTGGATCGCCTGATCGTCTCGGCTACCTGTCAATGGCTTCGGTGTATCGGGGCCTACGTCAGGGCTATCTGTTGGCGCTGGCAGATCAACAGCGCCAGGTATCTCCGGAACGTCAAACGCGCCACGAAGCTTCGAGTCAAGATTCCTAATCTGACCGGTGCCGTCATAGAGTTCGAGGAAGGCCTCCCAGCGCTCGAAAGCATGGGGGTTTCGATTCTGAAGGTCTGCCCGCGCCGAGAGCGGGAGTTCTTTCACGCCCCCAAGCTTCGCAAGCAGTCCGAAAGGCGGAAATGTACCCGTTTCGATAGACGCCGCGTGGTTGTCTAACACTTCCACGAGGAGGTCGTTCTGAAGAATGCGTGGATTTAGACTTTGAGGCATTGACTCATTCGCACGAGACGCAGATATCCACAAGGCACGCTGCGTAAAGGGGTAGAGGCCGTAGCCGTCAACCTCACCGAAGGTGTCGTGGCACTCGTCCAAGTGCGGGCAATTGATACAGTGCGAAGGTGGCCTTTCGCCAAGTTGAGCGTTCTTGCTCCAATGCTCAATTCGATCACGTCCGAGCCGGACGGCATTCAGATAGCGAGAGGCAAATTGGCTAAGCGACTCGGTCGTAACTTCGCGACCTTCGGACCGGCCAGCCGAGCGGTTCATGTCAACTATGTGCGTGGTCCGCATATAGGCGGTTTCCGCGAGACTTTCCAAGAAGCCTGTAGTTACCGCGATCGCCGCGCGGATTTTGCACTGCCGGTCATCGCCCTGTGAGGTGATTGCTTGAAGTAACGCCCGGTCAATTCCCTGTAGGCGCGCGAACTCTTCTACAAGAAGGACCAACTCCTTATCCTGTTCCTTTAAATAGGTGCGCAACCGAGCCATCAGTTCTTCTACCCGATCGCCGGAGAAACTCAACGTGCGCGCGACCGCGCGATCAAGGTTGCGATTGATGATCTCAACGGCCAGCGGCACGCACGCGGGTGGATCCATATCGATGATACGCATCGCGTCGCGTGCCTGCTTAGACGCGTTGACGAAGTCCATGCCGCCAAGCGGAAGATCGGTCGCCTCGAAACTTCGACGCCTATCGGGCCTATCCTGCGCATTTGACGGCGCAAAGATGTGATCCACGATCTCAGCTATGACTGTATTGTCTGCCAAGAAATGCGTCGCGCGCATATGTGGGTCTTGGAAAAGATGAGGCAAGTGCTCGATGAGCGCTTGCTCAACCTCGTCGGCATCGGACGGGATCACCTCCTCGCGAATGACCTGGGCTAGATCATTCAGTAGTTGTTGCTTTTGGTCGTCGCGAGATTGAGTGACGTCTCCTGCAGAATGCAAAGTGTCGAGAAACCCTTGCTGTTCCTCTCTGGGAAGTTCGTCAATGATCATCTTGACTATTGCACGGAGACTTGTACCTGACTTGCGCACAATTAGTACGAGGCGCTTCTTATCCGCCTTAATATTTAGTCGCATCCAATGTACGAGATGCGATTTGCCCGAGCCAGTCTCTCCGACTATGGCGGCGAGCGCATGTGGCCGCCCTTCAAGAAGAAAGTCAGTGAGGAACTGTGAGGGCGTTTGCTCATGCCATGCCGCTTCCGCTATCTCTCGAAAGGACTTGCCAACAGGGGGGCTAACCTTTAGGTCCCAGTCGCTATGAACGGCACGAAATAGGCTGTCCGGAATATGCTCAGCAAACGGATTGATTACCTGACGAACGGCCCGGGAGTCCCAACATAGATAGTTGCGCATCATGTTGCACCCCTGAGGGAGACATGGCTGATCCGGCCTTCGCGACCGCCAAAATCTAGAACCCGCGTCGGCGCATCTGCAACGCTCGTCAGCGCGATCATTTGCCGATCCTCAAGGCGCTGCAACGCAATGCTTGTCGTGATAGACAGACGATGAGCGGCATCGACTAGGGGATTGAGCCTTAGCCCGTCATATTCCTGACGGACGCTACCTTTCTCGAAAACTGGAAAGATCAAGGCAAGACGACTCAAAAATGTCTCGATCGGTAGTTCAAGGTCACCAGCGAAGATGTCAGAAAGCGTAGCCTCAATGACGCGCGTCGGGTCCGGAATTGCACGACGAGAAGCGACATCATCGGCATCTTTCCCGCCAACGATAGTCGCGAACCCGAGATAGCGCGCCCAATAAAGGAAATTCTGATAGCGATTGAGCGATGTAAGTTCGGTCCTGCTGGCATGGCTGCCAATATCCTGCTTAAGCGCGTTCTGAGGTGCTTCGGAGAATCCAAGAGGTCGTAGTGGATTACCGCTCAAGAACCAGACGAGTGCGAACATGAAGCCGGCCTGTTGTGTCTCGTCGGCTCGCGATTGATCAAACAATGTATTTCTTAGATATGCCCGAAAGGGACCTTCGCTCTCACCCCCCTTCTTTCCACCACCGCGCGCATCAGTGGTGAGGCGAAGTTTGTTGTCCACTTCCTCGACAATGCCTAACCGGCGCGCTTCTTGAAGCGTGTTTGCAAAAAGTGTTGTCGAGGAGTCACCATCTTCGTCACCTCCGCGGTTACTGAGAGATGGCGGTGTCGAACAGTCTTTGAGGCGATCCTTGAGTTCGCCATTTTCGTTGTCGTACAGCGACGCATAGATTGCGAATAACCGACTGGGAACGGCTTGCGCAGTAGTGATGATGCTCATTGACCTACTCTTGCATGGAATTCGTCGAGTGTTAGCGTCCGTCCACCAAAGACTTCGCGTAAGCGGCGGCCATCTGGCGCTAGTTGGTTCTGCGCGGTAAGAAGAATTCGCGGAGAATTAGTACGAACGGCGAGGTTTTGTTCCTCAAGTCGCTGGTCATGCCCCACCATTACGACCTCAGGGCCTCTTGGCAGTCTGGAGAGCGCAAGCAACGGTTCCTTACTGACAAAGTACGGCACCCGCTCCGAGAACTTCAGAACCTTTGACATTTCGAAGGGCTGATTTCCTAGAATCAGTAACTTGACCAACCCTGCTTGCTGAAGGCGCTGCAAAGTCTCGGACAGGCGACGCGAGGCCGCCCGCGGCAGACTCTCAGGGTCATACGTCACGAGCAAGCGGAGGTCGCCGTCAAATAGGCGCACCAGCGTAGGATGCAAAGGTGGGAGCCAGGGAGCACGCGGCTCGCCGACACCCTTCGTTGGCTTGCGACAGCCAGGATCGGCTCGACAACGCTTACACCGACTACAGGCTCTGCCGACACGATCAGCACCGTACAGTTCCTCAAAAATTTCGGCAGGACAGCGCTGATCTCGAAGGAAGTCGCACATCAAATCTAGATTTCGCTGGCTCGCATTTCGGCCTGCATAGCGGACAGGCTCGACGCGATGCTGCCAAGTTTTCTCGTCGAGATGATGATCGTCGACAATCTCGAACTTCAACCAGTCGCCCTCAGAGTGAACGCGAGGGTTGGGGCTTCCCAAGAGCTGCACGATGCCAGCGCGAGCCATCAGTGCAACCGTTCGTAGGTTCCAGTCGGTATTCGCCTCACCGGCCATATCGATATCCCGGTCGTCGTTGCCTGGCCGGCCATCAATGCGGACTGCGAATCGCCCATCAGATGTAGGCAACTTGTTCGCAAACATCGTTTTCCAGCGATGTAGCCCCCGCTCAATGGTAATTACCTGCTGAGTATTGATGTCCCTGGCAACGCCGAAGTCCCTCGCCGTCGGAGCGATCAACGAGAGCGAAGCTCTCCCATCGCGCCCACCACGACCGACCTCTTGGTAAAAGCGATCCAGCGTTTCGGGAACACACGCATGAATGACGCTTCGGGCGTGCGGGTAGTCTATTCCGAGCCCGAATGCCGATGTACCAATGACAATGTCAATTAGCCCATCGCGCCATTGAGTCACGATCTCCTCACGCTCGGCTCGGCCTGTCTTTCCATGGAGTTTGCGCAAGCGGTGTAAGCCGGCATCAATTAGGCGCTTTTGCCAGGCATCTGCTTCGGTCACTTCAGTCACGTAGAGAATTGCTGGCCGCGGAACGTGGTGGAGCGCTTCGATCACTCGAGCATTACGGATCTGTTCGTCGGCGGCAGACGAAACCCAATAGTCTGGTTCTGGTCGAAGCTGGGCCGCCGCGATACTTTCAAAATCGCCTTCAGTGCCAAAGAGTGCACGAAGTGTTTCCAGCGAGGTATCCGTAAGAGTGGCCGATAGCAGGAGAGTGCGCATCTGCTGAGATGGCATGGAAGCAGCAATTAGTTCACGCCTCAGGCCACTCAGTTCTTGGAACTCCGTGCGAAATCCCGTCCCCCATTGTTCGACAAGATGTGCCTCGTCGATGACAAGCGCTCGAAGGTAACCCGCTTCAGCGGCCAGTCGGAGTGAATGACGCAGGCGTCCGCATGCGGCCTCAGGAGAAGCAAAACAAAGACCTTGGGAGCCGTTAGCGATACGGTCCGAAATGAGGCTGTTCTGAGCATCATTACCGCCTTGGAAGGCAAGTGGCTTTGTGAGTCGGCAGACGTCGACAGCCTCCTGCTCATGATTGACCCCGAGCGCGACAGTCGGAACTATAACCAGGGTAACTCCCGGGCCCTCGGCGTGGGTTGCGCCTACAAAACCGACACTCTGTACCAACTGGAAGATCATGCTCTTGCCCTCGCCCGTTGGTAACGCGATCACAAGCGTCCCACCAGCAGGCGTAGAAAGAGCGGCGCGGACAGCAGCCCGCTGACCGCGACTGCGATACGCAGTGCGACCGACTGAAGCAAGAAATGGATCTCCTTCGCATCCTTTTGTATTGAATTCACGGAGTACATTCTCCGAAGAAGCGAGGGCGTCGACTCCGTGGCCATCACCTGGGTCAAGCCAGAGCGGCTTCCAGGGAACCGCAGCTACCAAATTGCCGCCTGTTGACGGCGTGGCGTTGAGACCGACGAGATCCCATTGGACGAATTCATGGAAGCGAGGGTGCGCGACACGAACTGTCGGTGAAACGGCGTAGTTGCGTCTAGCATGCTCGTTACTCAGCGCTTGACGAAGCAAGACCGCAAGGTCGAGCGGGCTAGCACGCTGAGGGGTTTCGCCAAGCGCAACACGGAGGCGGTCAACCGACGGAGAAAGCGCACACCACTCATCTGCTTGGTTGATATCCATCAGCAGACGAGTTAGCGCCGCGAATGCCTCGTGGCCATCAAGTCTATTCACGCGCCTTTCGCTCTGGTGGGTGATTGGCGATAACGAAGCATCCCATGGCATCCAGCCGGATTGCGGGTTCGCGGATGCACGGCAGCAACGACTCAATCAATTCAATATCAGCGCGAGCCATCGGGTCACCAGCCGATTGGCTGCGAGCCAAACGACTGCGTCGACGCTCGATGTCGGCCTCGGCCAACTGCACGCCAGCGGCGATCTGTCGAATGAACTCAGGTTGAGCTGCAAGCGAACCGCGCGCGCCATCGCGCACCGACCGGCAGATTCGCTGAAAGGCCGAGACCTCGATGACTTCAGCGAGAAAATGCAGCCTGCTGCTCAAATTAATGTCAGGCAGCAGCGCGCCGAAACTCTCTTTTCGATAGGGCTGCTCAAGGATGGAGGTAAGCTCCTCGTCGCGGACTGCATCAGCATTGATGTCGATGTAGAGAACGTGTGCTCTTGGTGCGAAGTAGCGTTGAGCGCGCCGTGACGCAGCAAGTTCCCCACGGGTGGGCTCCAGCAAATTAGCTGTCTCTAGGCGCGGCTCAATGACAAAACAGAGCTTGAATCCTATCCAAAGGCCGCCGTCCCAACTTGGCACCGTGCGATACGTAATAAAGGCAGTACCGCGATCGTCCCAACGAGTGAATCGTTCGAAGACGTCAATCAATGGCGCGCCTGGCCGGAGCAAAACGACATTTGGCTGTCTCGTTGCAATGCGCCGTTTCCAGGTGAGCGGTTGCGCATGATCGATGCCGAGTTCTGCCTGCCAGGGAAGCCGCGGAATCAGCGTCTGCTTCGTCACGCTAAGCTTGAATGGATCTTCCTCTGGCCAAGCATACGGATGCTTGTTCACGAGCAGTGAGCCTAGGAGCCAATGATTGACGTTCCGCTCTAGCGCGTCCTCATCTTCCTCCGCATCCTCAATCGCTTGAATGAACGGTTCAACTGGCTCCTCGCCGTCTGCGATTCTATCGAGCGCATATTGTTCGTCCTGTGACTTTCGCTCTTCCTCAATACGCTCTTTCAGGTCTGTGATCAGTTCGGCAACGCCGGCAGGCCCCTTCTCAAGCAATGTTCTAAATGCCTTGGCTTCGAAGCTATCAAGCAAGAATTGGACGTCGCTGATCGATCGATTGAAAATCATGAAACCCAGTGCGAGCAGTTCAAACCACGCCGCCCACGGACTCATGTCATCGTCTGAAGGGAGAAGAATGCGATGGCGGATGATTTCTTGCCTACGACCGAAGCGGTCGAGACGACCAATGCGCTGCTCAAGTCTCGCAGCAGAGAGTGGAAGGTCCAGATGTACGATGGCGTCGGCACAACTTAGATTTAGACCCTCTTCATTGGACTGGTCAGTAACTAGGATCGCGCTTCTATTCGGATCAGTGAACGCAGTCAGTGTCTTCTCGCTACTTTCCGACACGGCTGTACTAAACACATAGATGGAAGTGCCATCGCCCCATCGGTCATAGCTTTCCCGAAAGGCTTTCGCCATGGTCCCCGGGGATGCGAAGACTACGATCTTGGGATGGGATGTGTTCACGCCGACGGCTTTGATAAGTCGCTTAGTACTTTCAACCATCATCTGCAGACGACTTTCGTCGTTGAGATGTTCGGCAATTGAGCGCAGTGCCTCGAGGATATCCTCCTCCCCATCGAAGCTGGGAGTCGCGGCCCTCAGCCATCTTCTCAGTTCCTCAGCGCCGAAGCTGACCACGCTCAGCAGATCGGCATAGCGGAGAGCTGCCTGTTTCAATTTCACCTCATCGCCATTGGCCTCTTCGTATGCGGAAAAACGCCAATCCTCGAGTGCCGCTAGCAGTGGTCCGAACTCTCCGCTGACATCCGATTCAGTTTTGACGTGTGCCAGACTGATATTGCCATCGGCTCCCATACTTGGGCCGCGCCGCATGAACTCCCAGCCTTTGCAGTCTGCTCGCCGGGAGCGGATGAGTCGTTGGTGGACGCGATATTTGTCGGCAACGTGCTCCTTCAGCGCCGCGCACAGTTCCGCAACTTCACTGGGAGAAGCGCGAGTGGCTGCAACGAGTTGGGGCGCTAGCGCTTGCACCACCTGGTCCTCGGGAAACAAGCGCTGAAGTTCGACTCCGCGCTGTCGAAGCACCAAGCCAGGAGCATTGCGATCGAGGCTGAGCAGCAATTTCCCGATCTCTCGACTTCGTTCGAGTTTGGCGCGAAAACCGTCCGGGTCGTCGAGTGGGTGCGTGACAGGATCAAGAAGGTTCAAGAGCGCTAGGAACTTCGCTTCCTCGCCCAAAGGTGGGGTCGCCGATAGAAGAAGAAGAATGGGAACTTCACGCGCAAGCGCCTGAAGTCGCTGCGCTGAGCGCAATAGTGGGCCGGAGTCTACGCCGACCAGATGGTGTGCTTCATCGATGACCAAGACATCGGGAGTGCGTGACACACGAAAGAGGTCCGCGTGCGAACAGCATTCAAACGCTTCACCGAATTGGTCGAGGCGGACCTTGTTGATCATTTCACTACGCCATTGTGCGCATAAATGAGGCGGTGTCGCGATCAGCACCTGGGTATCAATGTTGTCTATCAGGTGCTGGCGAATGATCAGTCCTGCTTCGATCGTTTTGCCAAGGCCAACCTCGTCTGCAAGAAGATAGTGTTGGATTGGGTCGTTGAGCACGCGCCGGACCGCGGCAATCTGATGCGGAACAAAATCGACACCTGCGGAGAGCAGTGACGTTAGGCCCTGTGCAGATGCGCGCAAAGTCAACAGGGATTCAACAGCTACTTGGCGACGATCATGGAGAAATTGGGTTTCGGCACCTCCTGTCACAAGAACCTCGGCCGGGTCCTCGGGTGCACCCCAAAGCCGGACAAATAGGTCGATTTCGCTGACGTCCTTTTGCTTTCCATTGGGAAAGCGGATTTCGTAATCGATTAGTCCATTGTCTTGTTTGAAATAGCTACTCACGCGCCCGACTTTGAAGCGCTCACCTTCGTACACGTAGACGCGGGTCTGTGGACTTAGATAGGCGCGGCCAACTTCGCCAAGAGAGAGGTCAAGTGTTTCCGTTCGGCGAATGGAGTGAAATACTGAGACTATGCAGCGACCATTGGCCGCCGACTCCAATTTCCCCACGCCCTTGCTCCCGGGCAATTCAACGAGCATGCCTCTGAACTGCACATCACCTCCCTGGCGGACAATCCCCTGACGTCCTTGAGTGAATTGAAGTCTCGTAAGTCGCCAGCTTTGTCGCTAAGTGTTTGATGGAGGCACCCGGAAACTACCTTGAGCCAAGAGCGCAGTGTACTTTCAGGTTGACCCCACAAGGAGCCTGGCTCAAGACATCGGAGTCACACGGCAACGCTAGAACTGGCCTGATAGCTCTCCCAACCCTTTGACCGAAGGATGCAGGCTGGGCACTCCCCACATCCGTAGCCCCATTCGTGCAGGTGATCCCGATCTCCGAAGTAGCAGGTATGCGTCTCACGCTTTATGACGTCTACTAACTCCTCGCCGCCGAGCTTTTGAGCTAGCGCCCACGTCTGAGACTTGTTGATCCACATCAGTGGCGTATGGATTACGAACGGAGCGGCCGTGCCAAGATTTAGCGCAACTTGGAGTGCTTTGATTGTGTCGTCCCTACAATCGGGATAGCCGGAGAAGTCGGTCTCGCAGACGCCGGTGATGATGTGCTTGAGTCCGCGGCGGTAGGCCAAGGCGCCTGCCAGGGTAAGAAACACCAAGTTGCGGCCGGGCACGAAGGTGTCTGGTAGCCCCTCGCTATGAATGAGGGTTGCGGTGCCACCCGTAAGAGACGATTGGCTAATCTGACCGATGATCCCCGCATCGTATACGTGGTCCTCGCTGAGGCGATTTTGCCAACTGGGACTCAATCCTGCGATTTTGTCACGAACCGTGTGCCGCACCGACATCTCGATATCGTGCACCTGCCCGTAGTGAAAACCGACGGTCTCGACGTGATCAAAGCGATCCAAGGCCCAGGCAAGGCAAGTGGCTGAATCCTGGCCACCCGAAAACACCACTAACGCGCCGTTACTATTGAGGTCGTTAGCCTTCACGCCGCCTCCAAGGGCTGCGGACCGTAATACTCGCACCCTTCGCCGTTTTGCTGTCTTTTGACCATCACGCGATGCAATTGAGGCAAATCGTCCAGCTTGGCCCATACGAACGCTGCGATGTTCTCCATTGTGGGAGTCCCGAGTTCCTCAACGTCGTTGAGAAACCGATGATCTAGGTCGTCGTGCACCGTGTGTAGGCGCCGCTCAAGGTCACCCATGTCGACCACCCATCCGAATTCCGTGCGAGGGCCGCGAACCCACACTTCGACCTGATAGGAATGGCCGTGTAACCGGCGATAGCGCGGGTCACCATCGGGCCCCGCGTCGAGTTGATGAGCTGCGTCGAAGCGGAACTCTTTCCATACGTTGAAGAGTGAGATGGTCATGGGATGCCCAGATATTTGTGTGTCTGCATGCTCAAACGCCACTTCGGATGTGCCTTGCAATAGTCCACGGTAGCTTTCGTGTTTTGAATGATGTGCTTGCCGTCCATAGGCTGCAGGAAATAGTGGTCGGCTTGGATATGGTCAAACCGCTCCGGCAGCGCATTTGGCTGCGGAAATACAAGTTTGAGTTCGTTTGCCCGTCTGATACGGACTGGGGCCGTCCCCTTTGGGCTGACGGTGATCCAATCAATCCCCGGGGGCGGTTCGAGGGTGCCATTAGTTTCGACAGTGCACTTGAAGCCGAGAGCATGCAGACCGCGTATGAGGGGCTCGTCTAGCTGAAGGAGGGGTTCGCCACCCGTGAACACAACCAAGCGATTCTCAGTTACCTGATGCGGCCAGAGATCGGAGATTTGGTACGCGAGCGAGCCATCGTCAGGATATTTGCCTCCGTTGACCCCGTCAGTGCCGACAAAGTCAGTGTCGCAAAAAGTGCACTGTGCGGTTGCTCGATCCTGTTCGCGCCCTGACCATAGGTTGCAGCCCGTGAAGCGGCAGAATACGGCGGGACGACCTGCGTGGAAGCCCTCGCCCTGAAGGGTGTAGAAGATTTCCTTAACCGCGTACATTGCTGTTGGCCGAGCGCGGCCCCTCAACAATAAGTTGTGCATTGCGAACCATGTAGAACGCCAGCATCTTCCAGTCCGAAGATACATTCTGAAGGCTGTTCCAGCGTCGACGCTCTGGTCCGAATTCCCACTCGCCGTCGGTCCAGGCTGTCACCGACCTCAAGGCCGTTAGCGGCTCAATGAACTGCTCACGCTTGGTGGCGCCCGTTGCGGCATGCAAGTACTCCATGACGAACCCCATCGAAATGATACCCACACCGTGCACGAGGCGAGATGTCTTGGGCGTGTGGTCATTCCAGGCATCATGAAAGACATGTTTAACGGCATGAAAGAACTCACTAACCAGATCAACCCCCTTTGTTCGCAGGAGTTTCGAGTCATCGGCATAGAGGCGTAGTGCGCCGTCTGAAAGAGAGTTCATCAAGACGCGCTGTACAATGGTGTCACGTATAACGCCGTGCGGATTTGTTTGACCATGAATCAGGCCTCGAAGGGATGAGCCGCGGCGATAGTTCAACAACTCAACCAGGCTGGCAGCTTCCGCACGAGACTGATAGCGATGCGGTAAACCGCTAACACTCGGCAGCAGTTCGTAGATCAGTCCCTTCGGCAGGGGCTTCGTGTTGTTGATTAGGATGAATTGTCGACGTAACTCCTCCTCTGTCTCGCAAATGAAAGCAGACACAGGCACCTGAAAATCGGGACGGTTAATTTCGTTCAGAGCACTGAATCGCTGCTGGCCGTCGACAACCCAGCCAGGGGCACCGGCCGTAATGTCGATGGAAAGTTCGTGCCCGCTCAGGGTCTTTTTGATCGAGGCTCGATCCACAAATCCAAGCACAATGGGATTGGCCAAAATGGCATCTTCGCGAAGTAGATAGTCACCGATTTCGCGGATGTGTCCCGCAATTTGTGGCCGCTGAAATCCGCTAGGTATGCCGTCCGTTGTGCGCGAGAGGCGATCAATCCTTGCGATCTTGGCGATCTCAGCCACGGTCGACACAAAGAAGGCAACTTTTGCGTTCGGCGCCTGTTCTGGAACCAGCGCGTTGAACTTGAGATGTGTCATGCGGCGTGCCTGTGGGCAAGGAGATGCTGATAGAAGACATGCAAGTTATGCATGCCTCGACGCTTGTTGCGGTTGCTGTTGCGGAATAGAAGTGCCTCTACGCCACCTTCGCGACAGACGCGACAAGGGCAGTCTCGCCAAGGCTTGTCGCTAAGGGTGCGACGATAGATCTCGCGCTGCTTAATCAGCGCACGGAGTTGACTGGCTTGGTCATGATCTTCGCGCCAATTAAGTGCCTTCCAGTACTCAAGAATCCGGTCTAGCGCCACATCGATGGCCAAGTTCCCAGCGACTTGCTGACGGACAGCGTCCAGCGCAGTCATCTCGAGCTTCAATGCCGTCTCTTGATGCAGTACCCCACGGCGAGCTTTGGCCTTGAGTTTGTTGTTTTCGCGTGCCTGTGGCACGCGGATTGCTGTGTAGTAACTCAAAGTCCCGTCGGAGTCGCGGGCGAAATAGTTCTTCACCGCATCCTTAAATGCACGAAGTAGTGGCGAGGTTGTGTCGAAACTGGCAACGCCGTAGTGCTCCAGTTCGCTCAAATTTTCGATCTTTCCAAAACCTAGCAAGTGGAGGCGGACGCGGGATGGGATGGCCGCGCGAATGGCGGACAATGCACCGTGAATTTGAGAAATCTTAAGGGGTACTAGGCCGCCTACGGCAAGGTAGTCGTAGCCCATGTGTACGAGTTGGCTCGCTGCCCAAGCCATGCTGGGTGCGGACCAACCCTGAATCACTCCCAAGGGAGTGAAGTCCTTAAGGCGTTTGCTCTGAGCGTAGAACTCAGACGCAAGTTGCAGTGTGAGGTCATAGCGGTCGAGAACTTGCTGAGGCATTTCTTCTCTTGCGCGACCTTTACCTTCATCGAAGTCAAAAATGATGTGATCTACAGAACAGCCGTGAGTGAAGCCGCCGTCAGCGTAGAAATCGAGTGTGTCCGCTGGGGAATACGGAGGAACCTTTTCGTCGCGATAGGTGAAAGCACCGCAGTCCCCGAACAGAAGACTTCCTGGATAGCTGACCTCGCTATAGCGTAGAAAGCGCCTGGCACCCTCCCGACGAAAGCGCATCATCTGCGGCAGAGTGTATTTCCCGGTCCGGTGAATATCCCCGACCACGCCGCGCGACACCAGAATTCCGTCGTAGGGCGCTCTGTCGAGGAACTCATGAGGGTATTCATCGTCCCATTGGACGATGCGCCGCTCAGCATTGCGCTCGTTCTTGAAGTCGAACCCCGGATCTACGAAGTCCATGGCGTCTGCATAGATGAACTTCATCAAGCCACCTGTCGCAGATTCGGTGACTGCACCAAGCGGATCAACTGATCTGTCAGGCGACGAATATCCTTCGAGGTGCTCTCAATTTCGTTCCAGGCACAATTCAAATCAGGCCACGCGTCGTTGGTCCAAGCACAAGCAGGCGCTATGCACCGCAATGTTTTGGAAAGATACGCCTGGGGATCATCTTGTTGCGCTGCTCGCGGCATCAAGTAGTCCATCAGGGCCCCCATCGACTCGATTCCAGCGCTGTGCATAAGACGGCTTTGCTCTGAGGGCAAACCCCAGGCGTCGGGGAAGGCCGCCTTCACAGCGGCCCAAAACAAGACCGCCGTTTCGAACATGCCTGAGGGATTTGTACTGGTCCCGTCGAGCGATCGAAATGATGCCAGCGCGCCGAGTGGTTGATAGATTTGTCGCTGAAAGGTACGCACGAGAGCTGAGTCCGTGACGACCCGCTGAGGATCCTTTCCGGTTGTTGTACGACGGATCAGTCCGAAAAATGGTGACGCTGAGTCGGCATCAAGGCGCTCCACGAGCGCGCTTGGAATCTGCCGCATCACCATGTCAGCAGGCAGATGCGTGGCATCGACCTCTGGCAGTAGTTCGTCTACTAGTCGCTTAGGCAACGGCCTCGCTTTATTCACAAGGATGAACTGTTCGCGGTGAACCTGAAGGTCGTCAGACACAAAGGCGACAATTGGAACTGGAAGGTCACGGTCACCCGCACGCGCTAAAGCAGTCGATCGTTGTTGGCCGTCAACGATCCAAGCACACTTGCTGCCATCACTGGGACGCGGCAATTTCAGCACACCCGCCTCGCCCGCTTCAATTAATCCCTCGGGTGTTGGTCCCCGCGAACGTGAGAACGATACGCGCGGGGACAGCGCTAGAAGGATGGCGTTCGGAAAGAGAACGCGGCCACTATCTAGGTACTGCACCATCCCTTGAATGTGGCGCTGAATGGCTTCCCTCTGAAAACCTTCCAACCCGTCCTTAGATCGCGACAGACGGCAGATGTCAGCTACTTCAAGCACCTTCGCGCCCGGCAAAAAGAACGTATATAGAGGAACGCCGGCTTGATAAGAGCGCAACGCACGAATTGAAAAGCTATTTATAGCCTTCACCGTAGCGCCTCGTCGTACAGACGGCGGAACCGCTGTTCTTCACACGCCACGTGCATCTCTGATCTGAGTCGCTTCAGCGCCCGGTTTGCGGATAGGCCATTTCTGATAAATCGGGCAACATACTTCGCAACCACTGCGTCGCTTACTCGCTTGTGCGACACGGGTACGGGAACCTTGACCGTTGAAAGCGCCACTTCAACCTGGCCTTGGTCAGCCTCCATGTCGGTCGTCGGACGCGTCGCAACCAGGTTTGCAAAATGTGCCAGGGCGCGAGATGCCCCATCTAGACGGGTACCAGGCATGAGTTGATCTAGGCGATCGTCATATTTGATCAGTTGCTGGTGAAGGTCTGCTGAAATGAATGGCTTGAGCCCGAACCCGAAAATTCGCAGACGGCTGCGATGGTCCGCGGGCAACTTAGCCAAAGACGGCCCAACCATCTCTGCATACGACTGAGTAAGCGCGACGAGAATTCTCGCGCGACCCACACACAGTTCTTTCAGCGAACTGGCAAATGGGCTCGCTTCGAGACTCAACCACCAGTCTGAAGGACGAGGGGCGTGGGTCAGGCGCAGCCGCAACGCCGCGTCCCCCGTTGCAGAAAGCGACAGGTCGTAGCTTGGTATCGCCGTTTTCCCATCAAGGAACCCCAGTCCGGCCGAAACAACGAAGAATCCGCAGCCTAGAAGATTCGCCACGTCACGGACTCTCCGGAAGGACCGTCCTGCGTACAGTTCGCTGGCGATGATCCACTCTGAAGGGGCGGTACTCTGTAGCCGGCCAAGCCAAGCTTCCGCCACCGCGTTCTGATTTCCACGCCGCAATCTCGGCGCTCTCAGATTATCGGCGGGTAGTTTTTCCTTTCGCCCACTGCAGGGAGCAACAATCGCGGCTATGCCTGTGGCAATATTATTGTCTTTATTTTCAATCACTTAAATCCCCCGAGGGTTTCTCCAGAGGGACGCGAACTATTCCCCGCGTATTAGCTCACAGCCCGCGGAAATAGTCAACCGTTTACATGCACTTTCGAAATTGACTTGAAGAAAATAACTGCATCGATCTGCTGAGAAAACCAGACGCAGTTTTCGTTCGCGCTCAGGCCATGGCGCGACTATGCCCTCTGCAGACGCCCGCATGAACCTCCGGCGCCTATCCATTTTGGCAGCAACTTGGCACCGGTACGGATATCACCGCGTAGGGCGCATTGCTTTCACACTCGCGCTTGTAGGACCTACATCGCAGCATCGATGCGGACTCTATTAAATTACCTTGGCAGGTTGCCCTGGAGATCCAAGGTTAACGTGGATGTTTTCATCCAATTACACCTCCCGACTGACGCTAGCTCCCAACCTCAGGATGTCCAGGTAGTCGGCCCATGCCTGCATGATCTTTCGGCGCTCGGGAAGGTGCTGGGCTTTGTTGTACACCCCAACAATCCCCGGTTCTTTATGGGATAGCTGGCGTTCCAAGGCTTCAGGATTCCATCCCAGCTCACCCAGCAACGTGCGCGCCATGTGGCGAAACCCGTGCCCCGTGATGATGCCCTTGTAGCCTATGCGAGCCAGCGCCGCATTTACTGCACCATCTGACATATGGCGCTTGGGGTCCCGAGCCCCGGGGAACAGATAGCGCCCATGACCGGTCAACTGGCGCAGTTCGCGAAGTACCTCCAACGCCTGCTGACTCAACGGCACGATATGCGGCAGCGTGGCGGGATTTTCCTTGGCCGATTTCTTCAACTTCCGATTCATGGGCGGCACCGTGTAGGCGGGGAGCTCGCCATCTAGGTCAAAGTGCGTCCACTCCGCCATGCGTATCTCGCCAGGCCGACAGAACCACAGGGGCGCCAATCTCAAAGCGCACTGCACGGGGAGAGTGCCCGTGAAGCCATCGATGGCACGCATCAACTCACCCACCCGTCCCGGGTCGGTAATCGTTGGATGATTCTGAGGATTACGGCTTGGCAAGGTGTCGCGCAGATCCGCTGCAGGGTCACGACTGGCCCGCTCAGTGGCAACAGCAAATCGGAACACGCGGCTGAGTTGATGCCGGAGGCGATGAGCCTGCTCGATATGCCCCTGCTTGACCAGGTAAGCGAACAACGGGCGAATCTCTGCCACTCCTATGTCGGCGACCGGCAGGCCACCGATCCGAGGGAAGGCGTGATTTTCCAATCGACCGCATTCCTTCAAGAACTGTCCGGCTGTCCATTCAGGCTTCTTCACCGCCAGCCACTCGCGAGCGACCACTTCGAAACTGTTAGCTGCGCGATCGACGCCAGCAGCCTTTTCGGCCTTGCGTTGCACGCCTGGATCTACGCCCTGCGCAAGCAGTTTGCGGGATGCATCGCGCTTCTCGCGCGCATCAGCCAGTCCGGTATCGGGATACGTGCCTAGCGATAGCCGCTTCTCCTTGCCCCCAAAGCGGTACTTAAGTCGCCACCACTTGCCCCCAGATGGAGCAACTTCTAGGTACAAGCCTCCACCGTCGAACAGCCGCTGGGGCTTATCGGTGGGCTTGGCCTTACGGATGTTAACATCGGAGAGCGCCATGGGGGCAACTCACTACAGGCAACAGTACCTGCCCCCAATGTTGCCCCTTGTTGCCCCCAGATTACAATAGACGCGACTGGACACGACTAGACACCACAATGGCGCTAAACCCTTGGTATAATTGGGTTGCTGAGGCAGTGTTGGACGGGGATGGGCAGAAATGGACACTGATTTGGTGGCTATGGGTGGATTCGCCAGATCACTGCCCGAAATCCTACGTTGCTAGTGCTTCCGGGCCTTCCCAACTTGCCGCGGAATGGGGACTGTAGCAGCTACAGACTCATTTACTGTAGCAGTCCGCCCATCCGAGTCGCTCGATGCAGTGAATAGTGGACTCGAACCACCGACCACTTTCAGCCCCGCAATCGCGGGCCAAAATGGTCGAAAATCTTCGAGGCCTCTCGATAGATCAAGTCAACCCAGTTCCCCCCCCTAGCCCCCGTCCCTAGGCATAACGACTACTGCCATTCTCGGGCCTTGAGTGGCCTTTGGTTGCCGGAAGTGTTCTCGATCATGCGATTGAGGAGGGACTCTGGAACGCCATCTCTAATAATTGCCGCCCTGATTGGGCTTCGGTCTTGTGCTGTCAGCGACAGCAAGCGATAGAACCCATGGAGGGACACGTGACTCCAGTCGTACTGGGCGTTCGCAAAGGCGAGATACGGGAACTCCCTAGGAATCAAAGCGTTCGTCAGGTCACAGCGATTGTCGCGTTGCCTTGAGAACGTCACGCGAGGTAGGTCGTACCCCTCGCGCCCCAGCACTTTTGCCATCGAGGTCGCCACCAGCGTGACCTCTTGGAGCGTCCCGCCGAACAGGGCTTGCGTAAGAGAGACATCCTCAGCCCAATTGTCCTTGGGAGCATCCACACCAAAGTAAGACTTGGCGCCCGACGGAAGGACGAGTCGACGATCCGTGCGAAGCCGGTAGTAAGTGTCATCGCTCAGAAAGGACGAGGTGGTGAGCGTGCCACGGCTCAAACTAATGAAGCGCGATGACCCCCTCCCCTTCGGCGAATGTGCTGCCACAGACACCGAGAAGTAGGGAAGGTTGTCCGGCATGTCCTCGGACAGGTATCCGACGAAACAGTGCACGCCGCTACGCTCGTCGACGGCGATTGGGTTCGACAAAGTTGAGAGATCAATGTCTTTGCCAAGTACAAAGCCTAGGGCTGGTGGCGCCGGCGGGGTGGCTGCCTTGCGACTGATGGTCATAAGCGGGGCTCTCATAGTTGGAAAGGGTCAACGACGCGACAGGCATCATCAGTCACAACCAAACCAGGTGCCAGCAAAGGTCTTGCGCGCTTAAAGAGATGGGTACAGAATTGCCTAACCGTCGTTACGCCGTTCTGTACCCCGAGGGAAACCTATGAAGATCGTCAGCTACCTACGCGTCTCCACCCGCAAACAGGGGGCCAGTGGCTTGGGGCTAGAGGCCCAGCGCGCGGCCATAGACAGCTATGCCAGCCAGCGAGGTGGAATCGTCATCGAGACTTTCACCGAAGTCGAAAGCGGCAAGGTCAACACGCGGCCAGAGCTCCTGAAGGCGCTGCACCTTGCCAAGGTCACCGGGGCCACGCTGGTGATTGCCAAGCTCGATCGACTCTCCCGCAATGCGGCCTTCCTGCTTACCTTGCGTGACAGCGGCGTGCGTTTCGTCGCGGCGGACATGCCCGATGCGAATGACCTCACGGTCGGCATCATGGCCCTCGTGGCCCAGCAGGAGCGTGAGGCGATCTCCAAGCGCACCAAGGAGGCTCTGGGGGCCGCGAGAGCCCGCGGGGTGCGCTTGGGCAATCCCAATGGTGCCGCGGCGCTGAGGCGCGCGGGGCGAGGCAATGTGGCGAGCGTGCAGGCAATCCGCGCTCATGCCGATAACCACGCGCGCAACCTCGATCCCGTCATCGCTGCACTGGCCGACCAAGGCATCACCAGCCTAGGTGCCGTGGCAGGCGCATTGAACGAGCGAGGGATGCTCACGCCACGCGGTGGACGTTGGCACAAGTCGTCCGTGCGGAACCTACTGGATCGCCTCGGGGCTCATGCGGCTGTAAAAAGTGCCTTGATCGTCGGTTCCACCTGACATTCTGGGTCGGTGTAGCACCTGACTCCCTGTCGGCTCGGGCCAGACTCGCAAGACCACAGCAGATTGCCACAACGTCTGAGCGGGTCTAAGCGGAAACAGCGCCAAAACCTGTAGGCGGTCGCCGCGGCGAGCTTATGTTGGCAGCTTCCAATCGTAAGAGCTTACGATTACCGTGTATGTCCATTTGCGCTCACCAAGGCGCCCCCTTCCCCACGCTGGGCCGCTCTCCTACCAAGGGGGGCGGGGTGTCGAGTTTTGGTTGAATGAACGAAGCAGTAGAAGATAGCGAGCCAAAGGACACCCGTTTCAATCCATCGCGACTACCAATCAGTGAGAACGCAAAGGCGCTGGTCAGTGAGGTTCGCGGGCAGCTGCTGAACTACGAGGCGAAACTCCACCCACGCAAGCGGCAGCGCAAGCTTGCAGACCAGGAGCGCTTCGACCGTATTGTGTCAGCCCTTGTCTGTGATCTCGCACATTCTGCCCTGACCGATCCCGGCGCGTGGCGGCACATATCCCTGTCTAAGCGGGAGAGTGCTCAGAACGTCGCGGGCGCGTCGTTCATGACGGAGGCGCGGATCAACATCATCAGGTGGATGAGCAGCCTAGAGATGGACTGGCTGGAGCTCCACAAGGCAGCGCAGGTCCGCAATCCCTTCGGTGGCCAGCAGTCCACGATCCGGGCCTCAGCACGGCTTCGTCGTTACATGGATGACCATGAGATCCGCTTCGAGGACCTCGGGCGTGACCCTGAGTCGCTGGGCGACCCGATCATCCTACGAGACAAGAAGACCAAGGGGCGACGCGCCAAGAACCTGCGGGTGCCCGAGGGGGAGCCTGCAGAGTCATTCAGGGCCGCGGTGCTGCGGCTCAATCGCTGGCTGGCATCGGCCCACATTGTGTGCGACTACCCGGATGAGAACGGGAGGGACCGTGACGCGGGAGAGCGCTGGCTCAGGCGGATCTTCAACGACGATTGCATGGGCCTCGGCGGTCGCCTCTACGGGGGTTTCTGGCAGTCAATGGCAAAGGATGCGCGTCTCGAGGGCATCTCCATCAACGATGAACCGGTCGCCAGCCTGGACTTCGGTCAGTGCGCAATCAACATTGCGTACGCCGAGGTGGATGTCACGCCACCTGCGGGAGACCTCTACGTCGTGCCGGGTCTCGAGGACTGCCGAGAGGGCGTCAAGGCTCTCCTGAACGCTCAGTTCCACCGTCCCAATGAATTGACCAAGCTCCCCCGAGGGACACGCAAGCTCTTCCCCAAGCGCTTGAAGGTTCAGGACGTGATTGCTCCGATCCTGCGTCACCACGCAGCTATTGGAAAGCTGTTCCATGCGGGATTCGGCATGAGGGGCTTCTTCATCGAGAGCGAGATCCTGATGAAGAGCCTTCTGACCCTGATGGATCGAGGCATCGTCGCTCTCCCTATCCACGATTGCTTAGTGGTTCCTTTGCCTGATGCGCCTGTAGCCCGGGATGTCATGCAAGCCAGCTTCAGGGAGATCACTGGAGCCATGGCTGATGTGGAGATTGATGGTGTCTGTGCACCGATGCCGTCGGGTCATCCATGGCCACACATGGCTGCCATGCCTTGGGTAAGGCTGCTGGCAGTGGAGTGATCTACAGGGGAGAACCATTGGTTATCCATTAGTGGGGGCCGTAAGGGCTTGAGCAAGGACAGTGAACGATATGCAACGACAACAACGACGCATCGCGAGCCTGCAGGGGCGCATCGCAAATCCTCAGGACGCCTACGAGCGCTGCGCGCTATTTCCATGCCCCCACCCGACCACGGCACACATGCGCGAGGGACTGAATCGCGTGTACTGCCGGAAGCACATCGAGTTCTTCCGACGCCATGGCAGCTATACGAAGCGCAGCTACAGTGCTGGTGAGCTGCGGCGGTACCGGGTTCGCGCCATTCGATGGTTGAGCCAGCATCGCGACGATGCCGAGGTGGATCAGGCTGTGGCGGCGGTTTGGCGCCTCTACTACTTAGGGGGGCGCGCGGTACAAGCCTTCAGGCTTGCTGGAAAAACTCCTACGGAGCGCGCCAAGGCTGTTTGGGCGCAGCTACGCGAGAAACAAATCGACGCTCTCGAAGTCCTTGCGGCTTGGATGGCGATTGACATGCGTTTGCGAGATGACCCACAACCGGATTGTCATGAGGAGTACCGAGAGGTTCAGGTTGCCAAGCTGATTCACAGAATGGCCGGGGGCACCCACAAGCGGTGGGAGCACGAGCGGCAAGACGGTAAACTGGAAGTCACCGAGCTACACAAGCACCCGGTAAGCCGTGGACGGGTGCTACGTGTCGTGGGGTCGGACACGGCGAGCGCTGCACGCTCCCTCCAACAGATTCGACTAGCCCCATAATCACCGAGCAGTTAGGGCGCCGCGTCAAGTATGCGTGACCGACCCCAATCCAGCGGGTCAATGTCGGCTCCCGGTACGAGCAGGTAATGACGCTCCTCTCGAACAAGGATGCTGTCGTCCTCGATTTTGAGGAGAAACATGGCAATCCTGTCATCGGTCATGAACTGCACCGCGATTGGTAAGCAGACCAGCGATGGGTACTTCTGAGCGCAACATTCGGCGTCCTGCTTCGCCTGGACAACGCTCAACTGATCACTTCCACCCTTGGCCTGCACGGGAATTACGTAATGCCGACCTTCCCGGTCGATGCCGACGTAGAGCTCGTCGATCTCGATTTGTCCGCGGCCATCAACCGTAGTCCTCAAATGATTCTGTAGAGAGAAGGTTGTAAGGCCAAGGAAGATGTCGATAAGCCGATTGTACCGAACGACTGCCAACAGCGCCTGCTCGTCGGTTTGCGTGTACTGCCTTATCACTTCGGGCGTGGCGTCAGGGATCTTGATGGCACTGTAGTTCTCATTCGGCCGAATACGGTTGAGCGGCACTTGGCGGAACGCGTAGAGCGCTCTTCCTTGCATCTCGATCACCCACTCCATCCCTTGCTCGGCTGTCTCCACGATAGCCGGAGGCAACTCTGCCCGGAACCGGAATGAGTACAAAAGGTCACCGATATTCCTTGGCAGCGCAATGCCGAGCTCAGTTGCCACGTCTTCTATATCTGGACGTACAAAAGTGATCTCCGTCGCACCCGGGCTCCAACGAGCAAGGAAAATTTTCTCGATGATCGCTACGTAGCGGTTCCGTCGCTTAGTCGGCATACGTTTCATTCCTCTCCGCTTCACGCACATCAGTAGCTGGCTTCCGCAGGCGCTGCGGAATGACTCCAATCTTTACGCCGAAATAGGCCGCTGCATCGGTCATGTCGAACTGGAGCAGGCCTTCGTCGCCACGCTGCAGAGGTTCGCTCGGCTTCACGGGTACATAGCTCAACGCTTTTGCCACTGCGCTCGCTACGGCGCGCCCAAGCAAGGGAGGAACAGAATTCCCTATCTGGCGGAAGCCATGCCACTTGGTGACGTGGAAGCGGAACCAATCTGGGTACGAGTGAAGGCGGGCAGCCTCGCGAACAGTAATTACGCGCGAGAACTTTGGGTGAATTGGCCGTGGGGAGGTAAACGCCCCCCGGGCGCTGTCAGTGCCTGCGCGCAAGGTATTGCACCTACCGTCGAAGTCCAGCTTGAGAAACCGGCTCACTGGCTCGGTCTTGCCCGGCTCCGTGGACGCAAAACGCTGCCGCGAAAGAGCCGTGTGCTCGGTACGGCGGCTCGCCGTCAGTATGCCGGGATCGAACACCCTCGCGTAGCTGAAATCCTCCGCATCCTCGGCGAGGCCACGAAGACGCCGGGCGTATTCGGACTTCGTGGCATAGCTTACGCGTAACGAATCGGAGGTCCTCAGCGCAGCGTAACGATCAGCATCCGGAAGGTCTCCAATGGCGTCGCGCACGGTTGTTCTATCGGTCGTCCCCGGATAGCTGGGCACTTTCTGCCCCCTGCGCGCTCCGAGCAAGAACAGCCGACGGCGATCTTGTGGGACACCATGGTCCGCTGCGTTAAGCACTCGGTAGTCCTCGACCACGTCGTAGCCGCAGTCCTTCAGGGCTTGGATGATCTCCATAAGAAACTTGCGGTGCTTGCCGACCGTCAGCCCCTTGACGTTCTCGAACACAAAATATTTAGGCCGAAGCTCCGAGATGATCCGGACGTAGTGGAAGACCAGTTGGTTGCGGGGATCATCCAGTGCGCGCTTGCCTATCATGGAAAAGCCTTGACACGGCGCGCCGCCCACCACCACATCCACATCGCGGTCGCCTATCCGCGCTCTCTCGCGGATCGCCGCTCCCGTAAGATTCGCGACACTCTCGCAGATTGCGTGCGAGTACGGAAAGTTGTACTCGTGGACGGCGCAGTGGATAGGATCGATCTCAACCGCAGCAGCGATGTCGAAGCCGGCTTGCTCGAAGCCTAACGATAGACCTCCGGCGCCTGCGAACAGGTCGATGGCGATGGGGCGAGCTGCGCTCTTACGGGCTTTCAAGGAAGTCATGGATTTTTTGCGCAATCTCTTCTTCGTTCTTCAGTTCGCACTGCCACACGGCTAAGGCCGACCAGCCGAGAGTGCTGAGTTCTTGTAGGTTACGGGTATCCCTCTCACGGTTCGAGACAATCTTGCTCTGCCAGAACCCGATGTTGGTCTTGGGGATACCCGAGAGCCTACAGCCTTCGTGGCCGTGCCAGAAGCAGCCATGTACGAACAAGACTTTTCGTCTCGAGGAAAACACCAAGTCCGGCTTCCCCGGCAAGTGACGGCCGTGCAGGCGATAGCGGTAGCCCATCGCGAACACCATTCGCCTGACGGCCATCTCGGGCCTGGTGTCCCGAGATTTGACTCGGCTCATCAGCCAGCTACGGCGTTCGGGCGACAAGCGGTCCATAGAAGGAAGCAGTCTCGTATCGATAAGCAAGCATCGCCTCAAGATACCAAAGGGCTGTATCAGATAGGTAGCTTGAGCCGACTGACCACCTGCAACAGCGTGGTGACATCCGCGTGATCCATGTAGCGCCGCGTGGTTATCGTCGCGTGCTCGTGCCCCAAAATGCTGGAGATGTCGTACTCGTTCGCGCCTGTTGACGCCAGACGGGTTGCCACGGTGTGGCGGAAGCTGTGGGCAGCCGTCTTCTTGTTATCCGTGATTCCTGCCGAGCGCATCCAGTAAGCCAACTTCTTCTGCAACCTGTCTATGGAGCTTCGATCCTCTGGCGCCGTGCGCATCTCGACGGGCCACAGGAAGCCTTCCGACCTGCCCTCGACGAACGCCAGCAGTCCCAGCTCGATCAAGCGCGGGTGCACAGGAACAAGGCGCTTACTCGATTCGTTCTTCAGCCGCTTCGACGGCTTGTTGTCGTTCACATCGAAGACCCACACCTCGCGTTCCTGCCGGATGTCCGCCTTCTCGAGCTGGGCGACCTCACCCAGCCGGCAGCCCGAATAGGCAAGGATTCGAGGTATCCAGTACATGAATGGCGGCTTCTCGAGACCGAGCTTCGCAAAGTACTTGCACAGATCGTCGTCATCGAACGGCTTACGGTCGTCCTTGGCGCGGCCTGTCTGGACGTCCCTGAGGATGCTGGCCGGCGATTGCTGAATGTGATCGTTCTCCTCGGCCCATTTAAACAGGCTGCGGGCTGCCTGCTGGTACTGGTTCACACTGTTAGGCGAGAGCCGGCGGACATCAGCGGCAAGGTCCGCCGCCGCCAGCGCCTCCGAAGAACTGAGCCCCGGAAACCGGCCCGTGGCATTGGAGGGGTATTTCGCCAGATCCAGACCGAGCTGGCGGATGGCACCCTTCGTAACCTCAGCCACCGGCGGATCGCCGAGCAAGTCTGCGATCACGGCATGGATCGCTGTGTACTGGACCGCTGATCGGGTGCTCCAGCTTTTCCGCGACAAACGTTCCTCGGCGTAGAGCCTCGCCACCTCGGACAACCTCAAGGACACCGGCGGGTTTCGCAGGGGTGCCCCCGCAAGCGGTGCAGCGGATGCCTCAGAGGCGCGCGGCGGAGCTCTCAGGGGCTCTCCAGTCAATGCATCCAGCTCAGCCTTGATCGCCTCCAGCTTGGCTTCCATGAGCCGCCTCGAGAGCATCCTGAGGGTGCCCTCCTCGGCCTCTGGCAACATCGTCTTTGCCCACGGCATGCCCTGCCGGTAGTCGACATTCGCCAGTCCGCCGGAGAGGGACTCCGCCTCGGTGCAAAGGTCGTCGCGATGCACTTCGAGACCAAGCTCCGACCAGTCCAGCGCAAGCCGGTTTTCGATCTCCTCGAACGTCGCGGAGAGGTACTGGTCCCGAAGCTGATCGAGTTGTTCGCGCGTCATTCCCTCTCCCTGTCGGCGGATGGTGGTCATGAGGGTGCCCACGTGGGTCTCCCACAGGGAGAGCCTACGCGATGCCTGTCGGCGGTCGCACGTCCGCAAGCTGCGGGTGATCTCAACCCTCTCGAGAAGGGGCTGAAGATCGGCGGGTACAACCATGCGAGAGGTGAAGGTGTTGCCGCGTCGCTGTAGCACTTGCGTCCAATTCCCTGTAGCACGGCGCTGGGAAATGGCACGGAAACACTCGCGAGGCTTGCCCTGTAAGGCTTTACGGGCGCGATGGTGGCTATGGGTGGACTCGAACCACCGACCCCAGCATTATGAGTGCTGTGCTCTAACCGGCTGAGCTACATAGCCTTGGGGAAACCCGCCATGCCGGATCGGAACGATGCGGGCGGGGC